>Ga0210394_10000143_pt1 | contig 172485 bp, 147 predicted proteins | sample IncBWC12MmetaG_FD_160121 | JGI IMG/M metagenome (GOLD analysis project Ga0210394, IMG submission 160121) | Forest soil microbial communities from Barre Woods Harvard Forest LTER site, Petersham, Massachusetts, United States - Inc-BW-C-12-M | ecosystem: Environmental > Terrestrial > Soil >...
AGCCTTGGCCAGATCTTCGGGCTCGCCCCAACGGGCAAGTGGAACCGTGGAAGAGAAGAAGTCGGAAACTTTTGCGGATTCCTCTGCCGTGGCATTGGCGCGCGCCCCGCGCTTCCAGATGGGAGTCTTCGTCGCTCCAGGGGCCACCACGTTCACGCGAATCTTGCGCGGTGCAAGGTCTGCGGCGATGGATCGAGCCATCGAGACGAGTCCGCCTTTCGTGGCAGCGTAGGCAGCCAGACCTGGTTGACCGAGATAGCTCTGCACCGATCCGTTGAAGATGATGCTGCCGTTGTCGTTCATGAGAGGGGCGGCTGAATTGACGGTAAAGAAAACACCGTAGAGGTTGGTGTGGACTACCTTCTCGAAGATGGCTTCGTCGGTCGTGCCAGTCGGCGTCATGCCGGAAATGCCTGCATTGGCGAAGACGATGTCAAGTTTGCCAAAGTCTTTGGCGAGTTCAGTGAAAAGCTTCTTGCGGTCCTCCGCAACCGTAACGTCGGCGCGATAGCCGCGCGCTTTCGATCCCAGCTCGGCGACCGCTTCATCCAGTGTCTTCTGGTCCCGGCCGGTAATCGCGACCTCAGCGCCTTCTGCAACGAAAAGGCGGGCTGTGGCCAGGCCGATGCCACTGTTTCCGCCGGTGATGAGAGCCTTCTTGCCTTTGAGTTTCATGATTCCTCCAGGAACCCGCGATCGAGAGCCTCGACATCTCGCGGGGAGCGACATCGCTCCCCGCGGAGTCGTTCATTGCGGCAGCTCTTTGCCTGACTGCTCCGCCACCATGTAAGCGGCCAGATGCGGAGGATTCTGCTGATGCAGAAAGGCGTCCCCATCGTAGCGCTGGTCCTTATAGAAAGCAGTCATAAATGTGCCGAATCCAACATTTGCCGCAAATAGCTCTGGAGCAATCCCAACATACGCACGAAGACCCGAATTAGTCGCGACCGAACCGGTTTCACCCTCAATCAGACTCTCTCCGGCGTCCCCACGAACAGCGTCGTCACCTGTTGCCTTCCGCACCACAAACCGCTGAATGTGAGTATGCTCAGTGCCATCTCCGTGTCGTGGTTCACCAAACCTGAACTTAAACGTAACCTCTTCCCTTGCATCTCCGTTCAGGTCGAACCGGAACGCGTAGAGCCCTTCCGGATGCAGCGTATCCGGAGCCGATAATCCCACATCTGGGTTCACGGTCATCGCCATCGCCGTCCTGCCCGGTGGCCCGTGAAAGAGATAGAAGTCGCAGAGGTTGAGGCTAGGATCTTCCCTCGCCAGTTTGGTGTCGAAATGATGTGACATAGGTCTCCTCTCTGCCAACGCGTTATTGATGTGTATCCATGTCAACGTCGTCTGTCTGCCCGAACGAAGGGAGGTACCGGCCGAAGTTCAATTCGAAGTCGCTCTGAATACCGTAACCGATACCACGGAGCTTGGCGCGGCGCGCCTGCGCACTGGGCAAGGCCAGCAGTGGGAAGAACAAGTCGTTGCTCGACTGAAGCTCGGCAGCTGTCGGCGTCCCGAACCGGTTGATCTGGGCCTTCGCCGCGGATAGCGTTTCACGGTCGAACGAAGCCAAACGCCGGACGAGTGTATCGACAAACGAGTCCAGTTCGTTATCGTCCAGCGTGCGATTCACCCAGCCATAGCGCTCGGCGATATCAGCATCGAAATCGTCGGCACTGAGCACGAACTCAAGTGCGCGCGAGCGGCCGATCAAGCGTGGGAGCCACTCCATCGCTCCGCCGCCTGGGACCAGTCCGACGCCGACCTCGGGGTTGCCGAATACGGCGCTTTGCCGGCTGGCGAAGCGCATGTCGCAGGCCAGCACGAACTCGTTGCCGATGCCGCGCGTGCGGCCGCGAATCTTGGCGATGCTTACGACTGCCATGGACGAGAGGCGCAAGACATTGTCGCGCCAAAGGCCCAACACCTCTGGCCGTTCCGCTGCCTCGGCTACGTCGAGATGGGCGATGAAGAAATCGGGATTCGCCGACTGGAATACTACGACCTTCACGGACGGGTCCGCCTCGAGTTCGGTCAAGAGCGTTCCCAATTCGCCGATCGTTGACGGAACAAAGATGTTGATCGGCGGGTTGTTGAATGTAATCGTTCACCGACCCGGATGTGTGCGGTCGATGTTGAACTGCGAGGGCTCAGGCACGGCGCCCCGTTGCGTAGCAGTGGTCTGGGTCATCAGGTCCTCCTTTTGAGTAGTCTTGGACTCCTCCGGACCTGGCGATTATTTTTTGGGTCGGCTGGGACAACCAACTCCGTCGGTGGGTGGCGAAGAGCCTAACACAAAATGTACGTCGGGAGCATTAATTTGGCTCGCGGAACGCGATGGATTCTCAGCTGTCGGATGACGGGCCCACTCGGAAATTGAGCCCTCGTTGAATCACATGGGCTCTAAGTCCGTTTGGTGAAGTCGCGATTAGGATCGCTCGCCACTTATGTGCGACCCAGGGGTGATCCACTTCGCTGGAAAACGCGCCATTCGCGGAAATGAATCTCAAGCCCTGGCTCAATGCCCGAAAAGCCAAAGCTTTGCGAGAGCCCAAACGAACACACCCATGGACCCAAGAGCTGACACGGACCCTAACAGGATTTGCGAGCCGGATAGGTTAACCGAGTGAACTGCGGCTGCCGTTTGGATGCTAAACTGACTCTTCTTGGTGTCACTCGCTGCGGGCAATTGTAGGCGAACGACACCCAAAGCGGTCGGAGAGAATTGGATCTGGCCCCCGCTTTTTCGAACCTCATCACTGCCCAACATTTGCATCTCCTCCAATGCTTCTCTGATGCCTTACGCCAATTGGATGCTTGACCGAAAGAAACGATTAAAGTTTTGTCGGACCGAAAGGCTTTTTGCGACCCGGTTTCACTTCACCGAATAGCGAGTTTTCGTCCAATGAAGCTGTGTCGGTAAGCACTTGCGCGTTACACGCGATCTATCCCGGAGAGTGCTATGCCGCCACAAACTCCTCAAACCGGACAGTTTCGCCGAATTCACATCGACGAGAACCGCGGTTATCAAGCATGTGGATTATTTTCCAAGTGCGCCGTGACCGAGGCGTCGGCGGCAAGGCTAAAGCTAAGAGCGTTATTTCTCTGAACGAGCGGGCTCAAACGGGTCGGCCGAGCAAACACGTGCTAGTCTTACGTCGAACGATCGCTTCGAAGCGCCCTGACGAGACGCTGGGAAACTTGGGCGCGCCAGGCTAATCATTCCGAGCGAAGCGCTTGTACGACGTCGACGCGCGCGGCGCGTGTCGCCGGGAGCATCGAAGCGACTACCGCCGCGCCTAACAGCACAAACGCAGAAACGATCACGGGCAATGCGCCCGGCATTTTTAAGTCGCCGAAATAACTGCCTGCCACGCGCGCAACGACGAGCCCGAACGCCGCGCCCGCCAGAACGCCAACGGCAGCCATCACGACGCCTTCCGCGACAACACCTCGGAGGAGATTCGCCGGCTGTGACCCAAGCGCCAAGCGGATGCCGAATTCGCGTGTCCGCGCACTGACAGAAAACGCCAGTACGCCCGCGACGCCAACGACGGCAATCAGCAACGCGACCCCTGCGAACACGCCAAAGACCAGGGAGTTCAAGCGGTCTGGCGCAAGCACTTTTGCACGGATGTCTTCGAGAGTGGCGGCGTGCTCAACGGGTTCATCGGCGGACATCTGCCGGATAATTTTCGTTACCGGCGTTACAAGCGAATAAGGATTTGTGGTGGTGTGGATGAAGAGGTGACCGCCGAACATTGGAGAGTCTGCAAAGGTGCCATAAATGGTGGAGGTGGGGGCGGGAACGATATGTTGGTCGTCCACATCGGCGGCGACCCCAATAATGCGGCGCGGCGACCTAAATCGCGCCTTGTCGCTCTCAGTGCCGGGAAGGAACTCGAGCACGGGATCGGTCCAATAGACATGCCGATTGATCGGATCCTGACCAGGAAACATGCGCTGTGCCAGAGTCGCGCTGACGATCACGACCGGCTCTCGATTCTGGTCATCGAGCGCGTTGAAATCGCGGCCGGCAACAATGGGAACGCCAAGCGCGGTGAAAAAGCCCGGAGAGATGGTACGCCACAGTGCGCGAGGATCGTCTTTGCCATGGGCGTGACCATCACCAGAGAATTGCAAACCTACACCGACGCTGTCGGCATCACGCCAGGGAGCGATCATACCGAAAGCCGTCTCGGTGACGTCGGGTAGCGCATCGATGCGACGTATCGATTCCTTGTAAAAATCGAGGACTTGCTGAGGCGTTTTTCCGTAGGACAGCGCCGGAACGTCGATGGCGAGGACGTGACGCGTATCGACACCGGTCTGGGTTGTTTGCAACGCGATCAGCGTACTGATCAACATGCTTGCGCCCGCCAACAGCACGAACGACGCGGCGATTTGCGTGACGGCGAAGATGCGCTGCCGGCGGCTGGTGCTGCTGGTGATGCGGACGCCGCCGCTCGCGAGGTTCATGCCATTCGACGCGTTAGCCGAGGGCAGGCGCGGCACAAATGCCAAAATCACCGCGGCGACTACTGCCAGCGCCACTCCCACCCAGAGCAGGCTCGAATCGACCGTCAAATCCAGCGCGCGGACGGAGAAGCGCGAGGCGTATCGAGCCAGGATTGTGACCAATGGCTGCGCGCTCATTACGGCGATTGCTGCGCCCGCGCCGCAGAGCAGAAGGCTTTCGGCTAACAACATGCGGCGCAGCGCGCCAGTGCTTGCGCCGAGCGCGGCGCGGATCGAGAGTTCGCCCTCGCGGCGAACCGTCCGCGCCAGAATCAGGTTGGCAACGTTCGAGCAGGCGATGATGAAGACCAGGCCCGATGCAGCGAGAAGGACGAGGAGAACGGTACGCGCGCCGGAGGTAATCTGGTCCCGGAACATCCTGGCATCAATGCGGTAGCCGCCGTTATCGGGATACGCTTCGGGGTGGTCCTTCTGCATGGAGGCGTAGACGGTGCGCAACTCGGTGCGAGCATGGTCGAGAGTGACGCCGGGAGCAAGCTTACCGAAGAGTTCGGTCATGCGATGGACGCGGCCCGTGACCATCGTGGCGGAAAGATGATGCGGACTCGTGACCACGTTGCCGATAATCTCGGTATCCGCGGGATACGGCACACAGGGTTCAAGGACGCCGATGACTGTGGCGGAACGATCGCCAATGCTGCTGAGGCGAACTGTTTTGCCGATCACATCAGGATCTTTTTTGAAAACGGTGGACCAGAAGCGATACGTGAGCACGATGACGCCAGCGGCGTTGGGACCGTCGTCTTGAGGTCCGATGAGGCGGCCGAGAACAGGACGCAGACCCATGACTTCGAAGTAGTTGCCGCCGACGACGCCACCTTGAACTCCGCGAGGTTCACCGAGTCCGATCATCGTAAAGCTCATCGTCGAGAAATCGCCGTACTCGCTCACGGAGTGAACGCTGGCTTGGATGTCCTTGATTTCGGGCACGGAGAACGTTGTGTTGTCGTCTCCGATGCTGGGGGCGCTCTGGCGGATGTACATGAGCCGGTTCTCGTCACGGTTGACGAGCGGCTTGAGCAGCACTCCCCGCACGAGCGTGAAGATGGCCGCGTTGGCCCCGATGCCAAGCGCCAGCGTGAGGATCACAATGGTCGCAAGCCCTTTGCTGCGCATCAGCGAGTGGAACGCAACTCTTAGATCGCGGAAAAATGACATGTTTCTTGTCCCTTCGGCGTTTATCAGCACCACGTGTGCTAATAGGATAACCCATATTGCAAAACACTCACCGTGGGCCGCGTCGTAGGGTATGGTTGTTTTCGGCGGCCAATGTCCAAATTCGGACACCGACTCAGTAAAGTGCCGGTTACTGGCCAGAAAAGGCATGTGGGATATAACCCGTGCCTAGTCGGCTTTTTCGTCAAGGAAATCAAGCACTGACGAGATGCGCGTTTTTCGGGAATTGGCCGCCGGAGCGGCTGGCCACAAGCCATTCGTCGATTGAGCCAGTTTGTAAGGGCAAAAATTCATGCCGGTGGATGACACTTTTTCCACTGCTAACTGCGCAGCTCAATCACAGGAATCCCATTGCTCCACAACCCCTTCGCGTCTGGAATACGAATCCCGCCGGCTGCCGCCGTGAACGCAACAGGCTTCCCTGTCGCTACCATTTGCACCTTGCTCACGGTCTTTTGTAGTCCTTCCACCCGAATGTCTTCGGCCGACGAGTCCATCGCAAACACATAAATACTGTTTCCCCGCGCCGTCGTGCGAAACGACGCCTCCCCTTGGATTGGCCCATACGTGCTGCCGTAGATCGCCGCCGCATTTCTATCGGTCCAGTCGCCAACCGCCACAAGGCGCTCGACAAATTCAGACTGAATCTGCCCGTCCGGTTGCGGTCCCACATCCAGCAAAAAATTACCTCCCCTGCTGATGATCTCGATCAGACTACGAATCAGCGTGTCGACGTTCTTAAAATTCCGGTCCTTGGGACGATAGGCCCATGTCTCATTAATCGTCATACAGGTTTCCCACGGTTGGAAATCTTCTGGACGCGGTACTTTGATCCTCTGCTTGTCCGCTGCACTATGATCTGCGCTGTCCATGCGAATTCCTTTCACCGGAATCGTCTTTGGAATGAACTGCTCGGGCGTGGCGAAGTCTCCCGGCACGCCCATCCGGTTATTCAGCAGAGCTGTTGGCTGCAGTCGGCGCACTTCGTCCACAAAGCGCTGTCCATCGTAGCGAGCCTGCGCTTCCGGATCGACCGCGTCGAACCAGACCTCCGCCACAGGTCCGTACTTCGTCAGCAGTTCATGCAATTGCAGGTTCATGTACTCCAAATAGAGTGGCCATTCTGCACGCTCAGGCTCGCCGCGGTAATTGGTCTTTGAAAGCTTGCTTGTATCGCGATAGCCAGGATGATTCATGTCGGGCGGAGAGTAGTAGAAGCCGAGAGGCATTTGTTCCGCCCGGCAGGCATCCGCCAATTGGCGCACGATGTCTTTCCCATACGGCGTGCGCGTGATTTTGTAATTCGTATACTCCGAATCGAACATGCAAAACCCATCATGGTGTTTTGCCGTGAAGACCATGTACCGCTGACCGCATTTGCGCGCCAGATCAATCCACTCCTTAGGATCAAACCTCACAGGATTGAAGCGATCGGGCAACGCGCGATACTCCGCCTCGGAGATCTCGCCCGTGGGCACCATGATTGGCCAGGATGCTTCCACACCGGCCACTGAGTACGGTCCCCAGTGAATGAACATCCCAAACTTTGCCTCGCGTTGCCAAGCCAGTGGGTCCGCCATGGGGCTCAGTGCGCGGATCGAACCCAGCTGGGTGGCCAGCGTAGCAGCTCCCATCCTCGCCAGAAATATTCTTCTGCTCTGCCGCATCTTCGGCTCCCTCAAAAGACAACATCTACCAAAGCTTTCTATCACAAATGAAGGTGTGGCCTAGTGCGCTGTCCCGTAAATACGCTCACATTGTCGTTCAACTTTAGCGAAGATTGAATCCGCGGTGGACGTCCAGACGAACGCTTGGGCATGGCGGTTGGAATTCTGGACGTAGTGGTCGATTTTCTTGACCAGTTCCTTGACGCCGCTAAGGTTCCCCGGCGAAGAGCTTGTTGCGTGATGCGATTGAACCAGATTTCCACCTGATTCAGCTAGGAGGCATAGGTCGGAGTGAAGTGTATGTCGAACCGTGGCCGTGCGGCGAACCAGCGTCTAACCCGCAGATGTTTGTGCGTGGCGTAGTTATCCATGATGATGTGCACTCCAAGTTCTTCGGTACGTTCTTCGCAATCTCCCGGAGAAAACTCTGACCGTGATAGACCGGAACCATCCATAAATGCTAGGCGACCAGGCGGGAACTATCAAAGTTGCCCGCGTATTTAGTTCGGATTTGACACTTATATCGCTATCTGGCAATATAGCCATATGGCGATTAACACCCATGCCGACCGTCTGAGCCTAACCTTCGCGGCACTCGCAGATCCTACGAGACGCGCGATCCTCGCCCGTCTCGCGTTGGGAGACGCGGATGTTTCGGAGCTTATGAAGCCCTTCGTCCTAAGTCAGCCGACGATCTCTAAGCACCTCAATGTACTCGAACGAGCTGGCCTCGTTGTGCGTACGCGCGATGCACAGCGGCGTCCTCGCACGCTCGTGGCCGTCCCGCTCAGGAATATCGCTGAGTGGCTTGAACCCTTTCGCCACTTCTGGGAGCAGAAATTTGCCAGTTTGGACGACTATCTGAAAGAGATGCAAAAGAAGGAGAAAACACGTGGACGCACGAAGCGATAAGAACAGATCACTCGTGAAGAACATCGGAACCGCGAGAATCACAACTCCCACCGACCGCGAAATCGTGATAACGCGCATCTTCGATGCGCCGCGCACCGTTGTCTTCGAGGCCTGGACGAATGCCGAACACGTCGCACATTGGTGGGACCCGAGCGGCGTGCCGCTTGCCGTTTGCGAAATCGACCTGCGGCCGAACGGAGCCTTCCGTTGGGTCCACCGCGCTCCCGATGGTGATGAGGGACACTCGTTCAGGGGCACCTATCGAGAAATCGTCCCGCCAGAAAAGCTGGTCTTCACCGTACGGATGTTTCCGTCTAGTCCCGAGCCGATTGGGACGCTCGTCTTCACCGAGGATGGGAAGAAAACGAAGCTGACGATGACGATTAAGTGCGCGACGGACAAGGATCGAGACGCTCTGCTCCAGATGCGTATTGATGCCGGCACGGTTCAAACCCTGGAAAACCTCGCGGCATATCTCTCCACAATCGCCTAGCCGAGCGGTGTTGAACGAGGGCGCGGGTTTTGTAGCGGCCGATAGGAGGATCGATGCAAAAGATGACAGTTTTAGAAGCGACCGAAGGGAGAGCCCCAAACGTTGCGCAGACGGCGACTTCCCCGTTTGTGGGAAAAGTGTTCTCGAAAGACGGCACAGCGATAGCATTCGATCGAATCGGTAACGGACCGCCTGTGATTCTGATCGACGGCGCGCTCTGTTACCGAGGTATGGGTCAGAGTGCGCAACTGGCGGTGCTCCTGGCACAGCACTTCACCGTCTTCATCTACGACCGTCGAGGTCGAGGCGCCAGTGATGATACGGCGCCCTACGCCGTGGAGCGCGAAGTCGAAGACATCGCAACTCTCCTGAGCGAAGCGGGTGGGACGGCGTTTGTCTGGGGAATGTCCTCCGGCGCAGTTCTTGCACTGGAGGCGGCGAATCGCCTCCATGGCATCGAGAAGCTGGCGTTGTACGAGGCGCCGTTCATTGTGGACAACACCCGTCCCACAACCGAGGACGATTGGCGCCGGATCAGCGCGGCGGTCGCGGCAGATCTGCGAAGCGATGCAGTCAAGCTCTTCCTGAAGTCGGTCGGAGTTCCTGGCTTCGTCAGGGCGTTGATGCCACTGATGATACCTATGTGGTCGAAGCTTAAAGCCGTTGCGCACACGCTCCCCTACGACGGCGCGATCGTGCGGGATAACCAGAGAGGCAAGCCGCTGCCTGCTAGACGGTGGGCGTCCGTCACGATACCGGCACTCGTCATGGACGGTGGGAATAGTCCGGCGTGGATGCTTCATGCGAACCGGTCGCTCGCGAGCGTATTGCCGAACGCGCAGTACCGCACGCTCAAAGGGCAGACGCACATGCTGAAGCCGAAGGCGCATGCGCCCATATTGGTGGAGTTTTTCAAAGATTCCCGTTCCGGCTAACCGGAAGCTGTCCGCTTCCACTGCCGGATTAGTCCTGGGAAGTCGATACTAACCCGACCGGCGGGCTGATAACGTCCGGGTTGCCCGTAAGAACGGGCAGGGTCGTTGGATGCGGGTTGGCGGATGCGGCCCTGCGTCTGTCTGATAACAGCGACTCCAACAGATACATCGCTACCCAAGGTCCGACTTCCGTTCCGGCGGCTGCCGCGTGAGCGAGATGCGCGATTGGATTACTGGCGTTTCCCACGGCAAAAACTCCCGGCCTGCTCGTGCGCCCATGTTCGTCAGTCTTGGCAAAACCCGCACCATCGACATCGCAGAGAGAAGCGGCGAGACCTGATGCGGGCTTGAATCGGGTCGCAATCCATGCGGCGTCACACGGAATTTCGGCACCACTTTCGGTCGAAACGGCGACCAGCCGGTCATTCTCGTGAACAAGCCCGGTCACTTCATCGCCCACAACTTCAATTCCGAGCAGACGCAGTCGCTCAGCGCCGCTGGCATCGAATGAATGCTTGGTCACAACACACACTTTGGACGACCACATCGACACCCACGAACCCAGTTGCGCCAGGCGTTCCGGCAGGCCAAACACAACGAAGCGTTGGTTCCGGACGTCATTTTCGTCAAAGCATGGGCATATACGGAGATCGCGTCCCCAAACCTTTCGCAGTCCCTTCAGAGGCGGGAGTTCGTCAATGAGACCGTAATCTCACTCGAAACTGAGAGCTGTGCCACCGCTCGTCGCTTATCCGGGAACGAGACCGCCCAGTTCGTCCAGTTCCGCGATTGACATATATCGTTAGAACGAGTATCGTTGGGAGGTATGAAAGCGGAAGTTCAACAGGCTAGGAAGATTCGGCGGGAGGCATGCCCCGAGGAGGCCGCATTCTTGGAGCTGCTTCGCACGACGGACCAGCTAAGCCGGGGGCTGGTGCCGCTGCTGAAAGCCGAGCAGCTTTCGCCGACACAGTACAACGTGCTGCGCATCTTGCGGGGTGCACGGGAAGGTCTGCCGTGCGGCGAAATCGGGCAACGCATGATCACCCGGGATCCTGACATCACCCGGTTGCTGGATCGATTGGAGAAGCGGGGCCTCATTGTGAGATGGCGCGACGCCAAAGACCGGCGCATGGTCCTGGCCCGGATTACGCCCGAAGGGCTGAAGATGCTGGGCCGGCTTGACGGGCCGATGCTAGAACGGCACCGCAAACAACTGGGTCACCTGGGGCGTGAACGGCTCAAGGCTCTTTGTGAATTGCTCCGAGCCGCCCGCCGCGAACCCTGATATTTTTTTTCATACTATTCGTTGCAACGAATATCGTGGCAACGCATCTAATCCAAACGAGGCGAAAGGAGCCAATATCATGACAACAGCAACAGCAACAGCAACAGCAACAGCAACAACAACAGCAACAATAGCAACTGCACCACAAACCGCGGTAAGCACCTGGGCCATTGATCCGGCGCACTCCGTGGCCGAGTTCAAGGTCAAGCACATGATGATTTCGAATGTAAAGGGCCAGTTCTCGGGCGTTTCCGGCACGCTGGAGCGCCACGAAGGAGATGTGACCAAGTCGAAGGTTGAGGTCACCATCGACGCGGCGTCCGTAAACACACGCGAAGCGCAACGCGACGCGCACTTGAAGAGCGCGGACTTCTTCGAAGTGGAAAAATTCCCGACCCTGTCCTTCAAATCAACCCACATCATTCCGAAGAACCAGGACGAGCATGCAGTGGAAGGCGAACTGACCATTCATGGAGTCACCCATACTGTGCGGTTCGCCGTCGAAGGCCCGACACCTCCCGCCAAAGATCCGTGGGGCAATACGCGGATTGGCGTCTCGGCGACGGCAAAGATCAACCGCAAGGACTACGGTTTGACTTGGAATACGGCGCTGGAAACGGGCGGCATCCTGGTTGGGGAGGAAGTCACCATCACGCTGGACCTGCAATTCGTAAAATCGTGAATCAGAGGCCGCGGTCCGGGCATCAAAGCCTCGGTGCGGCGGCAAGGAAGATCGATTTTATGTCAGACGATCAAGAGAAGATCAAGGTCGCTCGCGAATATTTCATGTGAGCCGACCAGCGACGCCCAGACAACCTTGAACTGTTCCAGGAAGATGCCGAAGTCTATTTCCCGAAATTCGGACTTGGATTTGGACGGAACTCGTTTCTTGAAATGGTGAAAGGATTCGAAGGAGCTTTGAATACATTCAACACGATTACGACCGTTTGAGGTTCATTCCTTCAGCCGACCATCTCATCGTTGAAGGCACTTCGCACGGCAGAATGTCTGGTAAGTCCTGGGCAGGCGGCAAAACTCCTGGCGGGCGTTTCTGCAACGTCTTCAAGTTTCGCGATGGCCGCATATCGAGTCTGCACATCTATCTTGATCCCGACTATACGGGTGAGGATGAGGCGCGGTTTCGATGGGGTCAGAACCGTCCGTGGTGAGTGTGATGACCATCCGTCAGGCGATGATTCATGGCCTTGTTAACAACGGAGGATCAGCTAAACATGTCCAACAGCATATCGACCTTATTGACCCGCAATCTCCAAGAAGTCTTCGGTGAGAACGACCCCGCTCGCCGGCGCGCGGCCGTTCAAGAGCTCTACACCGAAGATGGCGTGTTCTACGACCCCAGCAAGGGAGTCTATCGTGGCCGCGACGAGATCGACCGCATCGCGGGCGAGATCAGGGCTACCCGCCTTGACTTTCGGTATCAGCCAATTGCCGAACCCGAGGAAACGGGCAACGGCGGGCGGGTCCGATGGGTAGCGGGCCGCCCGGGTGAGGCGCCAGCGTACGCCGGGACTGATTTCATCATTGCCCGTAATGGCCGGATTGCTGCCCTTTATCTCTTTTTCGACAAGCTACCCTGAGCTCGTATATGGATAACGAGCGGTTTGTCGGCTTCTCGCTACCAAATGGTCGGTCACCGTGAGGCTTGGCACGAAACCGAGTCGCTGCATAATGGCAAGCGCGTCCGTCATGACGGCGTCTTCGAGGACTTTGCCGTCACGAATGGTGTCGATGTGGATCGCCATCCACTCGATGCGATCGCCCGTGCCGGGACGTCCGAAGAACTCGCCGCGATGTCGTACCACCAAAGCGATCGACGAATACGACCTTGTCGCCTTCCGCGACAACGTCGAGCACCTCGGCTCGCACGTCGGGTATCGCTTGATCCTCAAGCAGGTCAAGTCGGCGGTCGTTGAAACCTCGACCAGTCCTAGGACGATGGCCTTGTTCGTTTCGCCGTCAAACATGGCGATAACCTCCGTGTGGCTCTCCCTGCATCTCGCAGCCAGGTTGTGCTCCGCGCTGTAGATAAATCTCCTACGCGCGATTTCTTATTTCTTGCTCACGCGTTGACTGCAGTAACCGCTTGGCTACCGTGTTTGATAGCGTAGACCGCGGTAGTTGGAGTTCAAATCAGGGTTGGATCTGGATGTAGAGAATCAATCCCGCAAAACCCTGGCGGGATCGGTGCGTGTGGCGCGCCATGCCGGCACGAAGCACGCTGCCAGTGCGGCGACGGTCATCACGACGAGTGCCCACCCGAACGCCAGCGGATCGCGCGGGCTGACGTTGTACAAGAGATTTCCAAGCAATCGAGTCAATGCAAGTGCCGCCGCGGTGCCCAGCAACACGCCGCCCGCGGTCAAAGCCAAACCGCGCGACAACACCAGCCGCAAAAGATTGGATGCACTCGCGCCAAGCGCCATGCGCAGCCCCAACTCGCGCCTGCTTCGCGACACCGCATACGACATCACGCCATACAGCCCAATGACAGTGAGCAGCAGCGCCAGTCCACTCAAGACCCCGACTGAAGTTACCGCCACCAATTGTGGCGATGTTGAACGGTCGACTTGCTCTTGGAGCGTTATCACCTCATACAGAGCAAGATTCCCATCGAGCGCATGCACCTCACGCGTCAGAGCTGTCGCCATGCTGCCGGGGCTCAGCGCCGTTCGGATATACAGCCCGGCAGTGGGTGAAAAATTCTGGCGCAGAGGCACATAGAAAAACGATTTCGGTGCTTCGCGAACACTTTCATATTTGGAGTCTTTTGTCACGCCGACTACCTGCATCCATCGTCCCTTGACCTGAAGGCGCTCGCCGATTGGATTCTTGCCGCGCCAATACCGCGCCACCATCGTTTCATTCACCACAGCGACCAGAGCAGATTTTTCGTCGTCCACGCGGGTGAATTCGCGGCCAGATACCAGTGGAATGCCCATGGTCGAGAAATAGTTCGGCCCTACTTCGTTGTACTGCACCGTGGGTTGCTCTTCAGGCGGCGGTTGATAGCCATCCACGGCAATCGGTGTTGAAGAATAGCTTCCATAGCTCAGCGGCGTCATTCGGGCGAACACTGCCGACTCCACGCCAGGCAAGGCTTTCACACGCTCCAGAAGTTCGTCCTGGAAAGTCTGGGCCCGCTGCGCATCGTATCCCACCGACACCAAATTGACGGCAGTACACAGCACATCATGCGTGGAAAAACCCGGGCTGAAATTGCGAATTCGCTGCAGGCTCTGCAGCAGCAGCCCCGCCCCTACCAGCAGCACGAAACTCAGCGACACTTGAACCACGACCAAGCCCGAGCGGACCCACGCTCTTCCACCGCCCCCAACGACCCCCGCGGCATCGGATTTCAGCGCGCCTGCAAGATCGATCGTGCTGGTCTGCATTGCGGGAACCAGCCCGAGCAGAAGCGTCGTCATCAGGCAAACTGCGGCGCTCAGCACCAGAACGCGCCAATCGATTTCGCCGGGCAGGTGCATCGCCACACCACCGCGCGCGGGGAAGAGCAGTACCAGCGCGTGACGGCACCACTGCGCCACGAGGAGTCCCCCGGCTGCGCCAAAAGCCGACAGGATCAGTCCTTCCGTGAAAAGTTGTTTCAACAACCGACCACGTCCTGCACCGATGGCGAGCCGGACGGTCATCTCATTCCGGCGTGTGAACGACCTCACCAGCAGCAAATTGCCGACGTTCGCGCACGCGATGAGCAGGACAAAAACAACGACGACAAGCATTATTTCGAGGGTGGGAAGCAAAGTACGTGCATTGTTGAAGGGCGTTTGCCATAACGGCCACAGCTTAATGTCGCGGCCGCGGTTGGTTGCCGGATAGTCGTTTGCCAGCCTCTTGGCCACGGCGGAAATCTCTTGCTGCGCCTGCGAGAGAGTCACGCCAGGTTTGAGTCGCACGTAAGCTTCAATCCAGCGCGCGCCGCGGTCCTCCAGTTTGTAGTCGCCAGCTTCAAAAACCTCCTCCATTGATGCGGGAACCCAGAACTGCATCGCCCAGCCCACGAAGGTCCCATAAAACCCTTCTGGAGCGACGCCGACGATTGTGTGCATCACACCATTGAGCCGCTGCGTTTTCCCGATAATTTGTGGATCGCCCTTGAATCGCCCTTTCCATAGCTGGTAGCTGATCACCGTCACAGGGTGCGCATTTCGTCCGGAGTCTTCGCCGGTCTCGAATCCGCGCCCAAGAATCGGGTGGACCCCGATGGCATCAAAATAATTTGCGGATACGATGCTCCCCGTCGTCACCTCGGCCCGGTCACCAATGCTCAGGGTAGTGCCCGTGATTTTGGTCACAATAAAGGAGTCAACCAGCGTGCAACTTCTCTGCAAATCCAGGAGATCTGGCCAGGAAGTCAGATCGGCCTCTCCAAGGGCCGTTCCGGTCAGCGCAAAGAGCTGCTCTTGATGAACCACCGCCGGGTAGGGGCGGAACAGGAGCCCCTCGATCCAGCTGAAGACGGAAGCGTTCGCGCCTATACCCAAGGTCAGGCAGAGAATGGCCAGAAGGGAAAAACCCGGACTGCGCCGGAGCATCCGGAAGCCGAAGCGGAGGTCTTGCCAAGCCGTCTCGATCATCGGTAGTCCCCTCTGGTCGCGGCACATTTCCTTGGTTCGCTCGACGCCGCCGAAGCTGCGAAGCGCTTCGCGGCGCGCTTCAGCAACAGACATGCCCTTTTGCACGTTGAGTTCGATGGCCATCTCCAGATGCGAACGCAACTCCTCATCCAGGTCGTCTTCGAGCTGCCGGCGGCGGAAGATTGCGGCGAGACGCTGAACGAACGTGCGAAGAAGTTCACGCATAGGCTAGGTCGTCCTTAGCACCCGATTGATCATCCCGGACATACGATCCCAGCTTTCCGCTTCTTCCACGAGTTGCCTGCGCCCGGCCCGCGTCAAAGAGTAGTACTTGGCCTTGCGATTATTCTCCGAAACACCCCACCTAGATGCGATCCAGCCGCGCTGCTCCAGGCGCAGCAGGGCGGGATAGAGGGTTCCCTGGTTCAATTGCAGCAGGTCTTCGGAGACCTGCTGGATGCGCAGGGCGATCCCGAAGCCGTGCATTGGGCCTATGGAATCGAGCGTCTTCAGCACTAGCAAGTCGAGTGTTCCCTGGAGGACTTCCGATTTGGAAAATGACATATACTCCTTTAGACGTTCAACAGGAGAAGAAGAGTAGCACATTCCTATTGGGCGTCAACAGGAGTTTGGGAGAACGCCTCGAGGTCTCTACGCCGCCGTGCTTGCCGTGATGCAGGAAAGGCGGGCGATCGGACGCTTGGCTCGATGCCGCCACCGTGCCCCAGAAACCGGGTTCTCGGAAATGAGCACCAAGGTTGCGGACAGATTGTCGCCACGCGGAAGTGATCTTACGCTCGCTAACCACGATTCGTAATGGGAAGCTGGTTGGAAGCGATCTCCAGTACGGAGGCAACAATGGGTTGACATGCAATCAAACAAACCCATGCCGCTTATGAAATAGCATCGTCGCGTTATTTGCTGGGAATCAAATAATGCTGGTCAGCGGACCCGAAAACAACCCCAGACCGTCATAGGAACGTTGCACCAGACCTGACGATGTGAATTCGGGTCTGTTAGCAGTGACTTCTACCGGCTACCGGGGAACAGACATGCAGACTTTTGATTTACAACAAATCGAGGTTACGCGCCAGCTTGGACAGGCACCGCCTTGCGGTCGCGTAAAGGTGACCGACAAACTGCCGGCTTAAGCCGCGACCACGGGATTCCGCAGCAAACCGAGCTTCTCAATTTCTATCTCGACGATGTCGCCGGGCTTCAGAAATATCGGCGGCGTGCGGAATACGCCGACGCCTTCTGGAGTGCCGGTGGCAATAATATCGCCGGGTTCGAGCGTGATGCTGGCAGAAATAAACTCAATCAATGCAGCGACGCCGAAGATCATTCGCGAAGTGTTGGAGTCCTGAAGAGTGGTGCCGTTTACCCGAGCGGATATGGATAATGATTGCGGATCGGAAATTTCATCACGCGTCGTCAAGTAAGGCCCGGTTGGGCAGAAAGTGTCGCACGATTTTCCGCGAACCCATTGTTTGTCGGCAAATTGCCAGGTCCGTGCCGAGACATCGTTGAGCGGCATATAGCCCGCAACGTTTTGCAGTGCCTCCGCCGCGGAAATTGCTTTGGTTTTCTTGCCAATGACAACAGCAAGCTCGGCCTCATAGTCCACCTGAGAATCTCCGTGAGGAAGAACGATGGAATCCCCTGGACCGGAAATGCTCGTAGGGAATTTCGCGAAAATGATCGGAGTCTTCGGAAGTTCCTTGGCCCCCGCCTCAATCGAATGGTCGCGGTAGTTCAACCCCACCGCTACAATCTTTCCGGGACGTGGCACCGGCGCGCGCAATTTAACGCTGGAGAGCGCAGTGAAAGCGCTCTGCGCAGCATCTTGCACAACTTTTTGCGCTTGCTGAATAGCGGCGTCGCCTGCAGACAAAAACGAAGAAGTATCTCGGAATGCCTCAGTCGCAAACCCCATGCTGGCCGCTGCACTTTCCAAATGAACGACGCCGTTGTTTGTCAGCGCCCCCAGGCGAATTGCTCCGTCATTTCCCTCATACCGCACGAGACGCATCGATTTCTCCCGCAAAGCCCAGGCGTTCGTTGCAAGAAATGGCTCTTGGCATTGTATCGATACAAGACGGGTCGATTCGAGGTAAAAGTTGATCGCACGGCGGCGGATCCGGCGTTCCCCGCCTAGAAGGATTTCGCGGAGCGGATTGGAGGGCCGAATGGCTTGGCCGCGACACTCCGGCCGCGCTATTGTAGTGGCTTAGCAGGTGCACCTCGTCCATCGCGTTCGGCCGGAGCCTGACGAGAAAAACTGCTTGTCGCCCGCCACAACCCAAATGGTATGGAGGAGTTCGCGTGTCGGAAAGCAAAGGAGAATTGATCGTAATTACCGGGGCGGGCGGTTTCATTGGCGGCCACCTGGTATCGGCCTTTCGCGCCCGCGGCCATAAAACCATCCGAGCCGTCGACGTCAAGCCGCTGCAGGATTGGTACCAACGATTCGATGACGTCGAGAACTTGTGTTTGGACTTAAATCGAAAAGAAAATTGTGAAATCGTTGCGCGCGGCGCACGCGAGATTTACAATCTCGCCGCCAACATGGGTGGCATGGGCTTTATCGAAAATCACAAAGCGCTCTGTATGCTTTCGGTCCTGATCAATACTCACATGCTGCAGGCGGCCGTGAAACACTCGGTGCCTCGCTTTTTCTATTCGTCTTCGGCTTGCGTGTACAACGCCGACATGCAGAAGACTTTCGAAGCGCCCTCCCTGAAGGAAGAGGATGCTTATCCAGCCATGCCCGAAGACGGGTATGGCTGGGAGAAACTTTTCTCTGAGCGTATGTGTCGTCACTTCCGCGAGGATTTTGGACTTCGCACACGGATGGCGCGCTTCCACAACGTCTATGGCCCGTGGGGTACCTGGTATGGAGGCCGCGAAAAGGCTCCCGCGGCCATTTGCCGGAAGGTGATCGAGGCAAAAATCAAAAGGACACACGAAATTGAAATTTGGGGAAGCGGTGACCAGACCCGGAGCTTCATGTACATCGACGATTGTGTCAAAGGCGTCGATCTCATCATGAATTCGGACATTTTAGACGCAATCAACCTTGGTTCGAGTGAGGCCGTTACCATCAATCAACTTGTGGATATCACGGAAGAAATCGCCGGAATCAAACTGCGGCGCAAATACGACATGAGCGCTCCAAAGGGCGTGAATGGCCGGAACAGCGACAATACGCTGATCCAAAAGTTGCTCCACTGGGAGCCGAATACCGCGCTGCGTGCCGGGATGGAGAAAACGTACCGCTGGATTTACGATCAGTATCTTGCGCGGGAGCGCGGCGACTCTGGAGTTGTGCGCGAAGTGTTCGTCGCTTAAACTGATCTTCCACGGAGCGCTTTCAATTCACGCATCCGGATTGGGAATCAGGATATCCCGCACGACGCCGTCCAGGTCGTGGCATGCGGCTATAAACTGGCGAAGCGTGCGGCGCGTCGGAGGAAAAGCATCGAACTCATCTACACTGAGACCGCCTTCTTCGTTCGCGCGTCGAAAATCTGAAAATTTTCGATTCAATTCTTCCATGATCCGCTGTTCCACGGGCTTGTCGATTCGCGGCAACACTTCAATATCGCTCGCATTGAAGCGTACCTGCCAAGCATACGGAGGCGAAATCACCACGTCTCCTCCAATAAGCTCGCTCCAGTGCATGTGATTGCGAAACGCAGCCGAGAGCAGCCGAATGCGGTACCCACGTTTTTGGAAAATCTGATAAGTCTTCTTGAAAACGGCTACTCCCGCCCATTCCATGTATCCGGGGTCGATCGAAATATTTTCCTTCTCCGCCGCCGCCTTGAGCCAATCATCCAGCCGGCCAACCATGATCGTGCAGACCGACCCCATCCTGGCGATTTCTTGCCCCTCGCGTTCTCTGCGTTTCAATCCGCGTTCCATTGCCTCCGCCACGGCAATGCACTGAGGCAGGCTGAAACAAACCGTAGCATTGATACTGATGCCGCGATAGGTGGCCTCCTCAATCGCAGGAATCCCCGCGCGCGTCGCAGGAATTTTTACGATCATATTTGGCGCCAATTTACTGAACTCGTCGGCTTGCCGCACGATGGCGTCGGTGTCGCGATACAGACGTGGATCTGTTTGAATCGATAGCCGGCCATTGCGGCCGCGTTGCGCGTCGAAAATCGGTTTCAAAAGCGCCGCGCTTTTCGCGGAAATCTCCCGGACCAACTGCCAGGCAAGCTCGTCTTCCGTAGCTTTGGGCCGTTCCTGAATGAGCGTTTGGATACGATCCTTCCACTGCGCCATTTCCTTTTTGAGGACGCCCAGCACGATGACCGGGTTGCAGGTCGCCCCGACGGCGCCGTGCTCGATCGAATAAGTCAGTTCCTGGATCGAGGCGGAGTCGTTCCATAGGCATGTCGGAGTTGTCTGGGTCATTTCGTGCAACGGACTCTTGTAGGACGCACTCGTCGCTAGTCGGGTCATATCTCTACCTCCTGCGCAAACCCTCCACGGCCAGGAAACGCTTGTCTGGACGTGACGGGATAGCATGAGCTCTCATAGAATCTTAGCGCTTTGACGCGCCAGCGAGAACAAAAATTCTGGAGTAGGACCGGTACACATATAACCGCTTATGGACCTCCGCTGGAGTTTGGTTGAAAGGTACGATACACTCAGCATCACCTTACGACTATGCAAAGGAAAAAGAAACTCCCTGTGGCTGGCAAGGCTGCTAGCATCTATGACGTCGCGCGGGAAGCGCGCGTATCCGTCTTCACAGTCTCGGCGGTCGTCAACCATAAAAGCCATGTCGGTAAAAAGCTTCGACAGCGTGTGGAACTCGCAATCCGCAAGCTCAATTATCGCCCGAACCTTCTTGCTCGCAGCCTGGCCAAGCAGAAAACCCACACCATCGGCATGATTGTTCCGGACATTTCCAATCCGTTTTTCCCGATGGTAGTACGGGGCGCCGAAGATGCGGCGCAGAAACGCGGCTACAACCTCCTGCTTTGCAACAGCGACGACACGCAGGAAAAAGAGGAAAACGCCCTTGAACTCCTGCTGTCGAAGCGAGTCGACGGCATTCTTCTCACCAAGGCGATTTGCGATCTCAGCCCCCCTCTTCGCAAGTTAGTCCAGGAAATGAAAGTACCGATTGTTCTCGTAATGCGCACCTTCCCGAAAATTTCCAGGGATGCTGTGATCACGGACGACTACCAGGGCGCTTACGAAGCGGTTTGTCACCTCGCGAGATCCGGTCGAAAGCGGATCGGCTTAATCGGTGGCCCGCGGAAGGTGAGTAACGGCAAAGCCCGTTGGGAAGGATTTCGAGATGCCCTGAAGGCCAACAATCTCGATTGCGATCCCAGCCTCGTCATTGACGGAGACTATCGCCTGGAGTCCGGCTACCGCGGTGGCAATTTGTTGTTGTCTCATCGGCCCGACGGTGTCTATGTTGCCAATTTTTTGATGACCGTCGGTCTTCTGAAGGCTGCCGAAGAAATGGGGCTACGATGCCCGGAGGATTTTGGCCTCGTCAGTTTCGACGATTACCCGTGGCTCGGAATTTTCCACCCCAAGCTGACGACCGTCGAATTGCCGAAATACCAGTTGGGTCAGGAGGCCGTCGAATTGCTCCTGGATCGCATCGCCGGAAACGATGGCCCGGGCGTGCTGAAGAAACTGCAGCCCGAGCTTCGCGTGAGAGAATCCTGCGGATTCAAGCAACAAGGACCAACATTCACGGGGAAAAAAGGGTAGTGCGGAACTGTGCATGGCGCAGCCCCTTGAAAATTTCCTAGAAAAAGAGACGTTCCTTCTTGCGCGCCTCTTCGTACCTTTTGCGGGCTTGCTTCACCGACTCTCGCTTGGATACCTCCGCGACCGCTACGTCCCACCACGATTCGTATCCGGGGACGCGCTGTTCGTACGAGGTTTCAACGACAACCACGCTGGTTCGCTGCTGTTTCCGTCCCTCCTCTAAAGCCGCCGCCAGTTCGTCCCGCGTTTTCGCCCGTACCGCCCAAGCCCCCAAACTCGCGGCGTTGCTGACAAAATCCACGGGCAAAAGGTCGCCGTCATATCTTGCTCCGCGGCGAAAGCGATAGTTTGTTCCCATACCTTCATTGCCGCAGCTTCGGCTGAGTCCACCAATACTGGAAAAGCCATGATTGTCCAGCAGCACGATGTTCAGCTTGTAGCCTTCTTGCACAGAGGTGACGATTTCCTGCGCCATCATCAGATAAGATCCGTCGCCCACCAGGACATACACTTCACCTTTCGGATTGGCCATCTTGATACCGAGCCCACCCGCGATCTCGTATCCCATGCACGAATAGCCATATTCCATGTGGTAGGCTCCGGGCCTTTTCGTGCGCCATAGCTTGTGCAGGTCCCCCGGCAAACTCCCGGCTGCGCAAACCATAGTGTCGTCGGCCAGGACTGTCGCGTTCACCAAGCCAATGACTTCGCCCTGACTTATGGGAGGCTCTTTACGGATTCCATAAATCCGGTCGACCTCTTTTTCCCACTCCGCGCGGAAGCTGGCAATTCTCGCTTGATAACTATCGCTGACGGCAAACCCCGACAGCATATTGTGCAGTTCTTCCAACGTAGCTCGCGCGTCGCCAGCCAACGGCAACGCAGAATGCTTGTAGGCATCAAACTCGGCTACATTGATGTTAATGAACCGAACGGCCGGATTTTGAAACGCCGTCTTCGAAGCGCTGGTGAAATCGCTGTAGCGGGTCCCGATGCCAATAACCAAGTCGGCTTCGCGCGCCAGGATGTTTGCCCCAGGCGTGCCGGTCACTCCGACCGCACCGACTTCCTGGGGGTGATCGTAAGGCAACGCCCCTTTTCCGGCCTGCGTTTCGCAGACGGGTATGCCCGTGGCTTCACCGAACTTCGCGAGCGCCGCGCTAGCTTCGGAGTAAAGCACCCCCCCGCCGGCAACGATCAAAGGCTTCTGGGCCGCGCCAATCCACTCCACCGCCTTTTGCAGCAACTCTTGGTCGCTTCGGTTGCGGGCAATAACCCAAATCCGCTTTTGGAAAAATTCCTCTGGATAGTCATACGCCTCGGTCTGCACATCCTGAGGAAGGGACAGCGTCACTGCGCCGGTCTCTACCGGAGATGTCAGTACGCGCATTACTTCTGGCAAGGCCGTCAACAGCTGTTCCGCCCGTTGAATCCGATCCCAATACCGCGAAACTGGCTTGAAACAATCATTCACCGAAATATCCTGGGAACTACCCGACTCCAATTGTTGCAAGACCGGCGCCACATTGCGCCGCGCGAAAATATCTCCGGGAAGCAGCAACACCGGCAGGCGATTCACCGTCGCCACCGCCGCGCCGGTCACCATGTTCGTGGCGCCCGGCCCGATCGAAGTAGTGCACGCTAGCGTTCGCATCCGCAAGCTCGCCTTTGCAAAAGCCGCGGCCGTGTGCACCATGGCCTGCTCATTTCGGCAGAGATAGTATTTGAGTCCCTGATCCTGCTCCAGCGCTTGTCCTATACCGGTCACATTACCGTGCCCAAAAATTCCGAATACTCCCGCAATGAAGCGATATTCTCTGCCATCGCGACCGGAATATTGATTCTGCAGATAGGCCATAATGGCCTGCGCCATGGTCAAGCGGCGTTTCATAGAGCCATTCTCCTTGTGCGGGTTTCGACCAGATCAAACTAGACTTTACTTCACGAGCGGCAAGCGCGGGTCGATTTCCTTCCAGGTGGATTTGAGCCAGACGTGATTAGGGTCTTCGGTCACGGCGAGCGTGCGCGAGGTTCCCGCCAGGAAGTTCAGATAATAAATGTTGTAGCCCGGGCCCGCCACCACCGGATGGTAGCCGGAGCGCACCAGAACCGCATCGCCATCTTCGGCGCGCACCGTAAAATCCTGCGATTTATCCGGAGAGTAAAGCCGCTGAAGCGCAAAACCCTCTCGTGGCTGGTCGATCCGATAATAATAAATTTCATCCAGATCCACCTCCGTGGGTGGATTGTGCACATCATGCTTGTGTGGAGGATAGCTCGACCAGTTTCCTCCCGGAGTGTATACCTCAATCACCACAAGTTTGTCCGCTGGAAAATCGGGCCGGACCATGTCCACGATCTGCCGCGACGCGTTTTCTCCGCCTCGTAAGCTCGTGACCGTGTCCTTAGGCGTAATCAGCCGAGGTTCCAGCTTGGCCACCGACGGCACTTTGCATTCCGCGATCTCGCAGACCGTTTCGGCCACGAACTTTACGGCGTGACCGCTCGGCAAATAGAGACAGTAGGGTAGGCCATCAAAGACATTCTTCCGGCCGCCGATGGCTTGCTCGCCTTTTCCCCAATTCGCAACACAACGTCCTCCCAGAATGACAAATGCAGCTTCCTCGCCTTCAGTCGAACTCTCCCATGCTTCGCCGGGATTCAGCCGCCGGACCGTCATGCTCATCCACTCCCACTGCACTCCCTCGCGTGAAAAGCGCAGAAGCTCGCCCGATTGCCCGTCCGCGAGCTGCTTGGAGTGAACAACAAAGGGGCGAGAACTCATGGGAGCTCCTCCAAAATGCTCATCACTTCACCACGCGCAGCGCGGCGATGTCAAGCCGTCAAAGCGCTTTTTTATTTTACACAAAATCGTCTAGCAATGTACCAGGAATTGCCGTGAATCACAGTGTTTTTAAGTGCTTCCCGTTACTAACCGCATAGAGCAGACTATCGTCCCGCATTCTCTTACTTCGCGTGTGGGTGGAGAGGTCTAACGGGCGCAGGTTGCCGTTCGATAATGATGCGCCATCAACCGGTCTGGTTCTCGGGAACGGCCTAAGATTGGAAGTCCTGCGGCAGAAATTCCGCCCGCCTGTCCGGAAACAGCAACACCTGAATTGCTCCTGCTGGCCGACAGCGTGGCGCTGCTCAGTCGCGCCCAAGCGCAACCTTGCTATCGTAGCCCGTCATTTCCAGATAGCCAGAGCCCTTTAGGCCGGCCTCGCCACGCCGACCGTTCAAGTCGATCGCTCCCTCCCAGTAGGTCGGAACCAACTGAGAGTTTCCAGACAACTCCTGCGATTTAAGCGCAGTGGTTACCTCCAGTTCGATCGTCAGCTTTGGCACCAAAATCCTCCAATGCACGGGGTAGACAGCGCTGGTAACCGTGCTTGTCCACGAGTCTCCTATAGCTACAAGCGAAAAGTCTTGCTTTGTGAGATGAACGGAACGACCACTCGCATCAATGTAAGTTCCGGCAGAATAGGGATCGACAGAACGGTCTTTCCGCCGGATTCGGAATAGCATCAGCTCCGTATCGTCGTTGAGTTGCAGGCTAAACCAGTCCCATCCCACCTGGCCTGCTTCCAGTTGCTGGGTGAAGAATTCGTGATCCATCCAGGAGAATCCGGAAACGCTAAAGCGGCTTCCGTTAAGCTCGAAGCTCCCGGCTGTCTTCAAACGTGTCAGCGAAATGTAATGCGATGCGTGGCCGGGGCTTTCCGCTTTTTGACTTATTCCATTCTCTCCATGGATCACCGGCGGCTTCTCGGAATGCAGCGTCAGGTTGAAGGAAAACCGTTCGCCAATGGCTTGCAATACCTGATCGCCGTTTATCCATGCCGCTTCCCAATTCCCATTCCAGACGCGTCCTTGATCTTGATTGATACCAGCAATCCCCGGCCCGGCGCGGTTTATGCGTTCGGAGTGATAAAAGGCTTTGCCGTCCAGGTCGCTCAGAGCCAGGTGGGCGATGTACAGGTCCCGAACATCCCAAATGCCTTGATTCCCGGATTCACGATTGACCCCTTGACGAAAAAACGTCAATTCAAATCCGAAGCGATGTCCATTCATCGCAGTAACATTGCCGGTGTAATACCACCACTCGGTCTGAAACTCTGGATGGTTGAAATAGTCGCGGGGAAATTCATAGCGATAGCCCGGGGCTGCGAGCCTGTAGGGGTTCTGCGCCGCCACGGTGCAAGCCCAAATTGCGAACACCGCGGCCTTGAAACCGCTACTCTTCATGCACAACCTCAAGCGGGTTCAGCTTCACAGCAACTTCGGCCGGGTACAGTCCCGCCAACACCGTGGCCGCGTACACCACCGTCAGCGCTCCCAGCAACACCGCGACTGGCCAGTGAAACCGGATCGTCCAGCCAAACGACTGCTTGTTGATCACGAATATCAGAATCAACGACAAAAAATAACCGAGCAGCAAGCCCGCCAAATTAGCTAGCAATCCGAACAGCCCGGCTTCTGTCAAAATCAGTTTGCGAATTTGTTTCGACGATGCGCCGAGGAATCGCAGCAAGCCAAGCTCACGGCGTCGGTCAATGACAAGCGCCAAAAGCGCGCCGGCAACGCCCATCACCGCAACCAGTACGGCGATGGCTTCCAGTGCGTAGGTAATGGCAAACGTTCGGTCAAAGATGCGAATCGCTTCCGCGCGCAGGTCGCTATCAGAAAAAATCAGCAGCTGGTGCCCAGCGGCCGCTTCCAGAATTTCCTGGCGAACTCTCCCCGGCTTGACCCCTGCTTGAACAAACACGGCGGCGTTCGTAGACGTTGTGTCTGGAAGATATTTCAGCAGCGTTCCGCGGTCCATCAATACTGTCCCGCGCTCGCTCGAGTAGTCAAAATACACATCCACGACCCTAAACTTAACCCGCGACTCACCCAGAGCAAGCTCGATGGAATCTCCGGTCCTTACATGATGTTTGTACGTGAAGGGCTCGCTGACCAGAATGGCGTTTTGTCCCCGTAATTCCGAAAGGACCTTCTCGGGCGGCCTCCCGGAGAAAAAATTGGACTTGTCGTACGGACCAAGCGTTTCCGTGTCCATCGAAGCCAGCGTGACCGGCATTCCTCCATAACTGATTTCGTAAGCGCGTAACCGGTCCACGGCCGCCACTCCTGGCAACTTCGCGATCTGCTCGATCAAGCCGGGCGAGATCGTGGGATGACGGTCAGCCGCCTCTTTCCCGGCTGGCCGCAAATACAGATCGGCCGGCAGCTGATGATTCATCCAGCTCACAACCGTTTGCCGAAAGCTTCCCACCATAATTCCCACCGAGGTCATCATCGCGACGGCCGTGGCTAACGCGCCCACGAGCACGGACGTACGCCCCAGCGAACCCACCAGGCTTCGCGACGCTAATAATCCCTCGACACCCAAAAGTTTTCGCGACAGCTGGCCCCATGAAAGCAAATTGACGAAAGCGGGGATCGCGTGCGCCGCTGCTCCAATCAGCAAAACCGCCGCTGAGTAACCAAGAAATGGCTTTCCGGCCAAAGCAGGCAACCGTGAAATTGCTGCGGCCACGGCGGCCAGAATTGCCGCGATCCACAGATCGCGTGCTTTGTTCATTCGTACCGCATATTCACGACGACCACGCGCCATTGCATCGACCGGCGAAACTTGCATCGCATCTCGCGCCGGCCCCAACGCGGACAGCACGGACACTCCAGCTCCGACGATCACGGCGAGCGAAATCGAAGAAGCCGTCAATCTGATGTCACCCGGCCGGCTGCTCACATACAGCATGTCCACCGTCAAAGCCATCAACTTGACCGCGCCCCTTGCCAGCGCGGTGCCGAGCGGAAGCCCCAGAAGCGCTCCCGCAATCCCGATTCCCATGGCTTCCCCCAGAAATGCCACGCCGACGTCCCTGCGGCTCGCTCCGAGCGCCCGAACGACGCCGATCTCCGCTCGCCGGCGAACGACGGAAATTGAAATCGTGTTGTAAATCAAGAAAGCCCCGACAATCAGCGCGATATAGCTCAGCAATCGCAGGTTCCATCGGAATGCCGATAGCATTTTCCGGTTTTCGGTCGTGGCGGTTCCTTGCGGACGAATTTCCGCTCCCGCCGGAAGCAACGCTGCGATCCGCTTCTGCCAGCTCTCCGAATCTGCGTTTTTCGGGAGCTTAAGCAGAATCCGGTCCAGTCGCCCGGATCGTTTCAGCGCTCGTTCAGCTCCGGCGAGGTCCATCACAATCGCGCTGTCGTTGCCGTTCGAATCGGGATAGACGCCGCGCACAATGCACATCCGCTTTTGATCATTGGTGAGCAATTCAATTTGGTCGCCGACCTTTTTCTTCAAGCTGCTGCCAACCCACACGCTCGTGGGCTGTTCCAAGTATTTCAACGACGTCTCGATAGGATTGGAATTCGCTTCGGTCGGCGCGTGATCAGCGGCAAGGTATTGGCTGCCCTCGGCGATCATATCGACGCCGACCAGCGGCTGTGTTTCTTTGGACTCGGTGATGGTGGCGTAATCTTCCATACGCGCCGAGTACTGCAGTGGAACCGGTTCGGCCGCCAGCATTCTTACAACCGAATCCGGCACTCCTCCAACCGCCACGATTTCGAGCGTGTAATTTCCCGCCAGCGTTTCGAGCGATGAGTGGAAAGACCCTACCGCCGCACTTCCCGCAAGCTCGATGGCCAAAACGACCGCGACACCAATCGCCACTGCCAGAATGGTCAGACCCATACGCACGGGTTCCCGCAACATTGGACGGAGCATCAAGCGGTAAAAAAGTTTCAGGCGGGCCATTTCAGCGCCTCACGATTCCTTCAATGTGGCCGTCGCGCAGGCGCACTAACGTGTCACAGGCCGCCGCCGCCTCCGCACTGTGCGTGGCCATGATCGTAGCCGTCTGCTGTGTGCGCGTCAGCTGTTGCAGCAATTCAAGGATAAGCGAGCCCGTGACGGTGTCCAAGTTGCCGGTGGGTTCGTCTGCCAACAGAAGCCGGGGAGAGTGCACCAGTGCGCGGGCGATGGCCACCCGCTGCATTTGCCCGCCGGAGAGTTGATGGGGAAAACGCTCGCCGAGGCCATCCAGCTCCACAAGTTCTAGTGCTTTGCGCGCCTTCTCTCTTGCCCTGGGATTGCCGGCGAGCAGCAACGGCAATTCCACATTCTCAATCGCGGTCAGAGTATGCAACAGTTGAAACGACTGAAAGACAAACCCAATCTTTTCACGCCTAAGCTTTGTTTGTCCGGCATCATTTAGCCCCTCGGTGCATACTCCGTCGATGCGCACAACGCCAGTGGTCGGGAAATCCATTGCTCCAGCCAGATTGAGCAGTGTGGATTTGCCGCATCCGCTTCGGCCAACTAGCGCGACAAATTCTCCGGCCTGCACCTCCAGCGTAACGCCAGAGAGAGCCTTCACGCTCTGACCTTCGGCAAGGTAATCCTTGCCGACGCCCTCTAGCGAAAGAATGGGCATGGACTGTGAGTTCGCTAACAAGTCAAGAATGACTGCGGCTGACGCTACTTTGTGATCCGGTCACTTTTTCAGGCTGACCAACGCCTTTTCAACCGCGGAAGTGACTTCCGGAGATTCCGGTTCCACCTTGGAGTCGAAACGCGCGACCACTTTTCCGTCCGGCCCGATAAGAAATTTCGTGAAATTCCATCCAATATCTCCGCCCGTGTCGGGGTGCGCGTTTTTGTCGGTCAGAAACTGGTAGAGGGGCGTAATGTCGCTGCCCTTCACGGAAACCTTCGCCATCATCGGAAAGCTGACATGATATTTTGCCGTGCAAAAGGTCTTGATTTCCTGGTTGGTCCCCGGTTCCTGCGCTCCGAAATTGTTCGCGGGAATGCCCACGATCACGAATCCTCGGTCCTTATACTTCTCGTACAGTGATTCGAGCCCCGCGTACTGCGGCGTGTATCCGCACCGGCTGGCCACATTCACCAGCATCACCACCTTGCCCTTGAAGGTTGAAAGTGGAGTCGGTTGCCCGTCGATCGAATGCAAGGTGAAGTCATAAACGGTTTTCTCGGCGGCCATCGCGCTTATCCCCAAAAGTGCCATCAGAACCAAAAGTTTTTTCATCGTTATGCCTCCCCGGTTCGCAAGACCCGTCCCCTAACCCTACTACAATAAGCGACACGACGCCTCGCCGCGATTGTTACTTTTTCGTCTCTAAATCTGCCGGGCTACTGCAGTACGAAAATCGAAAAGCTCTGCGATGGCAACGAAAGCTTCAATTGCCGGCCAGCCAGGTCCGCCTGACCCTCGCCGAATATCGGCGAAATGCCGGCCGCCGCCTCCGCCGGTGTGCCTTGCAAGGATAGACTCACGGTCTTCGTACTTGTGCCGTCGTGAAATGCGACGACCAATTTCTCATCGTCTGATTCCCGCAGGAAAGTGTAGCTGGAGTCGTCAGATGCCAACTGCCACAACTTTCCTCCACGCAGTGCGTCGTGTTGGCGCCTCAAGCGGAGCAGCGCTTGTACATACCCGAAGATCTCTTCCTGCTCCGGTGTTCTTCCCTCACGTGTGAAGGCGTTGTGCGAATCATCCGGCCAGCCGCCCGGAAAGTCCCGTCGGTTGTCGGGGTCGCCTCCGCCCGGCATTCCGATTTCGTCGCCGTAATAAATTTCAGGGATTCCCCGCATTGTTATCGCCAACGCGAACGCCAGTTTCAGTTTCTCCGGCGTTGAATTCGCTGCGCCGGCAAAGCGCGTCGTATCGTGATTCCCGAAGAACGGCACAAGAAAATCCGGGTGCGGGTAGAGCGCGTCCTGCCGCAACACATTGGCTATGCGTCCCGATGGGGCACCATTCAGCAGGACATCTCGCATCGCAAAGTACAGTGGAAAATCGAACAGCGTCGTCAGTTGCGTATCGATTCCGTCCCATCCTTTTCGGCCACCAGCAAAAAAAGATGTAACCACGGGATCTGGATGAAACACCTCTCCCACCGTTGATAGTCGCGGATAAATTCGCCGGAGCTGTTCGTGCCATTGCGCCCAAAAAGCTCTCGATACGTACGGAAACGTGTCGATGCGATATCCATCCAAACCGGTTGCTTCCGCCCACCAGATGCTGTTCTGGCTTAGATACTGAATGACCGATGAATTCTCCGTATTCATGTCCGGCAACTTGCCAAAGAACCAGCCCTCCGTGAGATTTCTTCGCATTTGCGAAGTGGCGTGGGGGTCTGCCAGCGCTTCGAACAAGTCATTGGTCTTTTCTTTTGTCCCGGGCTGCCCGTAAAAGTTGCCGTTCAAGGGCGAAAGCGTGCTCAAGTGTTGCTCTGCGCTTCCATGAAACCAATCCGCCATCGGCGGATCCTTCACCCATGGATTCAGGGGACCCACGTGATTCGGCACGATATCGAAAAATATCTTCATGTGTTGCCGGTGCGTCGCTTCCACCAGTCTCTGATAATCAGCGAGGGTTCCAAGATGAGGATCGACGTTATAGAGGTCGATCGCGCCGTAACCGTGATAGTCCGCGGCCGATCCATTCTTCACGATTGGTGTGAGCCAGAGAGTTGTCACGCCCAGATCTTTCAGATAGGGAAGATGCGCCTCGATTCCGCGCAAGTCGCCGCCGTGATAGGCGCGTAGCTTCGACCGGTCGTGAGTGCCGGGAAATTCCGCGGGCTCATCGTTCGTGGGGTCGCCGTCGGCAAAGCGGTCCGGCATAATCAGATAAATCACATCGTCGGGCGAGAGGCCGGAGTTTCTGCCAAGAATCTGTTTTCTGGCGGCGATTGGAAATTCGAAAGAAGTCCCGCCTTTTGGAGTCACGATGCGGCAGACGGCTGTGCCACTCTTCAATTGCGCCGAAAATCTCAGCCAGACGAAGAGGTAGTCTCCGTTGATGGACGATTGCGTCCGGCTGACAACCACATCCGAAAGGTTGCATTGCGCGTGCGTAGCCTGCAGATTCTTCCCGGACAACAACACCATCACGTCTGGCGTCAGGCCGACCCACCAATTGGGCGGTTCCACTTTCGTCACCACCGGCGCGGTCGGATCGACAGGTACCTGAGCGTGGACCGGGATTACAGAGATGAAAAGAACGGAAAGAACGATTAAACGGCAATAAAACTGTCGATAACGCGAGGGTCGTGGCATGGCATTCCAAATCACGAGCTTACCAGAATGGCGGCCTCTACTCGTGAAACTCCAGCGTCCCAAAGGCAGACGGCACATGGAAATTTGGTTTGGGAGAGAAAGTCGGGCTCCAGGCGGAATAGAATCTTGGCTCGGTCTGTCCCTCGATGCGATAAAAGTTCGCCCGCCAGGAGCGCTTCGGATCAAACTGAGTCGTCAGGTACTTCATTGGAATCGCCAGCTCAGCTGTCCACGTTTTTGCTTTCTCGTCCATCACCACGCGCCGCCGCAAGCCACTGTGTAACTCCTCTATTTTTCCGTGCGACACCGCCAGATCGATCCAATACCCATTTGGGCTGACCTCGAACTCGCGATAAACGAACGGGTCGGTCGAATTTGGCTGAAGGAAAGTCTCTGCCACATCCCGCTCCCACAATTCATAGCGCCAACCGTCCGAACGGGCATCGGAGAAAACAAAAATGCTCTTGTATTTCGAATGAAAGTGAAGAAACAGCGTTTCCGCCGTCCAGAGCAGACGAACCTCCGTGACTCGCTCCGGGTCCGCGTTTTCTCCTTTCCAATCTTGGTCAAACAAGTATGCGGGCGCTTTTTCCCAGGCAGATTTTGGTGGAAATCCCTCGCTGTCGGGATTCTCCGTTAAATGAAGCGCGACAGCGGTAGGGGTGCTCTTTGGATTGTCGATGGAACGAGAGTTCATGATTTTGTCCGTATGGTTCAGACTGCGAGACCCGCACACTGGAAGCGACCCAGATGCAAGCCAAAATGTAAAAGCGATCGGGATTTTCCATCTCATGAGCCACAATCATAATGTGTCCGGGTCCTTCGTGCTACCCGTCACGTCATACTCATTGCGCACCAATACCGCAACCCGCCGCGAACTTCCATCTTCCGCGTGCTAGCATCCATTTCGAAGCTTGAACTGCGCGTTAGAGAAGGAGAAGCCACCGTGCCAGGCCGTCAATCCCTAGAGGCTAGGACTGTAGAAGTTAGAACCGAACCCAAGCGCCGCAATCCCGAGGAATTTCAGTTTATTCAGCATCGCGTGGAAGCCGGTGTTGCGCGCATGACTTTGAACCGCCCGGAACACAATCTCCTCAACGAAAGTATGCTTCGCGAACTCGCCGACGGCATTACCTGCGTCGCCGAGCGCGATGACGTGAAGCTCATCGTGCTGGATTCCTCTTGCAAAGTTTTTTGTGGTGGCATCGATATCGGAGAGTACACCTCGGAGCGAGTCTTCCAGATGCTCGACGCGTTTCATTCCGTGTTCGCAGGCATTCTCGAAACCGCCAAGCCTGTCATGACCGTCGTGAACGGTCCGGCCATTGGAGGTGGCGCGGAGCTCGCGGCTTTCGGCGATCTCGTCGTAGCCACACCAAAAGCGCGATTTGCCCAGCCGGAAATCACCATCGGTGTTTTTCCGCCATTGGCGTCAACGATTCTGCCCTTTCTCGTTGGTCCCAAGGTTGCGCTTGAATTGGTTCTGCTGGGAGAACCTGTCACCGCCGAGCGCGCCCTCGAACTGGGTTTGATCAACCGCCTGGTCCCTGAAAATAAACTGGACGCAACCGTAAACGATTTGATTGCGCGCATCGCTAGCCAATCCGGCCCGGTTCTGACCATGGCCAAGAAGGCCATTCTCGGCGGTATGGGCCTCTCGTTACGCGATGGACTGAAAAATTCCATGAACATTTTCCTCAACGAACTCTACCGCCTCGAGGATTCACAGGAAGGTCTGCGCGCCCTGGTTGAAAAGCGCAAGCCCAATTGGAAAAACCGCTAGGCTCAGAGGGTCGGATTCCCTGTTTTCTGGCCGTGAACGTACACTGTAACCCCGTGTAGTGGCCGAACTTTAGATCGGCCCGATTTTCGGGCGGCCGCTTGCTGAAGCAGGCTGGTGTCTACAAGGCTGTCAAAGCTGTACCGCAGTCGTTTCATTGACTCGCCACTTTCTCCGGTCCGCGGAGTCACGAGGGGCCGCGCCGTTTCGTTGACACTCCTGCGCGGGGACCGTAAACTGAATCTACAATTTTGCAAGCTCGGGAAGTGGGGAAGTGCCGTGCAAACCGGCCGCGGTCCCGCCACTGTGAACGGCAAAACGCCGTAAGCCAGGCTACCCTCCCGAACTGCAGCGACCGCGTGTCCTTCGCGAGAGAGAACACGGTCCCGAAGAGCCCCTCGTATGGGGCTTTTTTATTGGCGAACTCTCGCGGTGCTCTCGTCAGGAGAGATTCGTGCCGGAGTCAAAATTCAAGACCATCACGAACGCTCTGGCCCATTGTGCCGGCATGATGCTCCTATGCGCAGTCGGAATGGCGGCGCAAGGGAACGCACCGGGCGCTCCGGCTTCTCCGTCGATGCACGAAGTCACCGACGGTTATGGGCGCTCTGTCCGCATTCCCTTGAATCCGTCGCGAATTATCTCCCTGGCGCCCAGCCTCACAGAGACTCTCTACGCTCTCGGTGTGGAAGATCGCCTCGTCGGCGACACGGATTACTGCGACTACCCGCCGGACGCTCAGAAGAAGCCCAAAGTTGGCGGGGTCATCAATCCCAATCTCGAGCGGATTGCCGCTTTGCATCCCGATCTCGTGGTCATGGCCAAGGAAGGCAACCTCCTGGACACGGTGCGCGCCTTGGACACTCTCGGCATTCCAAACTACGCCACGGACGCTCACACCATTGACCAGATTATTTCTTCCACGCAGAAGCTCGCCGAGGTCCTGAACGTTTCCGCGGCGGGGAAGGTTCTTGCTGACGATCTCCAGCAACGCCTGGCAAATTTGCAAGAGAAACTGAGCGGCGTAGCGCCGCGGCGTGTACTCTTTATTGTGTGGCCTGAGCCGCTTATGTCCGTCGGAAAGAACACGTTTGTCGCCGACGCGATTCGCCGCGCCGGTGCCACTTCTGTAGTCGATTCGAATCAGGATTGGCCGCAGGTCAGTCTCGAAGAGGTTGCGCGTCTCCAGCCGGATTTTCTCGTCTTCGCTCCTTCCCATAGCGGTTCGGCCGACCGAGATTTCGAAGCACTAGCGAATCAGCCAGGTTGGCAGATTCTCAATGCCGTGCGGAACCGCCATTTTGTAGTCGCGAGCGATGCGATCGTCCGTCCTGCGCCACGAATTGTTTCTGTCATTGAGGATCTTGCGCGCCAGCTGCATCCCAACGTTTTCTCGGAAAAGCCTGGGACGGAGAAGGGAACTCTTCCGACGAATGGCCCAGCACCCGCGGCTGCTCAGCCGAAGCCCATCGCCTCGCTCGCAGCGCCCTCGGTTTGCACTTTGGACTCTCTATGCGCGCTCTGACGCTTGGGCGCGTGTTCTTGCGATGCGGCATTCTGGCTCTCATCTTGTTCGTGGTGGTTGTGATTGCGCTCAAACTGGGCGCCGTCCAGGTTTCACTGTACGGCCTCGGCCGAGACTTGATCCGCGTGCTCTTGCACCAGAGCAGCGGAATGTCGACCGATTACGGCATGATCGTAGTGGATATCCGCCTGCCTCGCATTCTGCTAGCTCTCGTCGTAGGCGCTTCTCTCGCAGTTGCTGGCACCAGCTTTCAAGCGCTTTTGCGGAATCCGCTGGCGGACCCCTACGTTCTCGGCATTTCCAGTGGTGCGTCGGTCGGCGCCGTCCTCGCTCTCATGATCGTGAACCAACTGGCCGTCTCGCCGGAATTCGCTGGCCTTATCACTCCGTTCGGCGCATTTCTGGGCGCCGCTGTCACCATCGCCGCGGTTTATTTCCTCGGCCGACGGGACGGTCAGATCGACAGCGCCACCCTGCTTCTCGGCGGAATCATCACCGCCTCATTTCTTCAAGCGATCACCATGTTTCTTATGTCCACATTGGCTGGAAGCAGCTTGCGGGGTGCCTCTTACTGGATGATGGGCAGCCTCTCGAGCCTGCCGCCAAGGAACCTGCTTTACCTTCTCTGCATCGGATTCCTGGTCGCGGCGGGTGCCATCTATACCACTGCCTCGGACCTCAATCTCCTTTTGGCCGGGGAAAAGGAAGCGATGCATCTCGGCGTAGATGTGCCGAGAGTTCGTATCGTCGTCTACATTGCCGCTTCACTCCTAACCGGGTTCGCGGTTTCCGTTAGTGGAACCATCGGTTATGTCGGCTTATTGGTTCCTCATGCCATGCGTATGATCTTCGGTTCCGACCACCGTATGCTTCTTCCGTCTTCGGCGTTTGGCGGCGCCATTGCCCTTGTGATCGCGGATACCATCGCCCGCACAATTGTCGCTCCGTCCGAACTTCCTGTCGGCGCTGTCACCGCGATCGTCGGCGCTCCCTTCTTCATCTACCTCCTTCGCAGGAAGCTCTCATGAGCACGCCGCTGCGAACGCCGATGCCTTCTTCGTCCAATTTTTCGCCAGGTCAGCCCCAGGGCAATCCCGACATACGTCTGAGCGTCGAGCAAGCCAGTTATGTCTATGCCCCGAATCCTTCGCAAGCGCCCCTGTTTACCTTGGAGGCCCTCAGTTTTCAGGCTAAGCCCGGGGAGATTGTGTCGATTCTCGGTCCCAACGCGAGCGGAAAGTCTACGCTCCTCAATCTCATCTCTGGCGCCTTGGAGCCTCTCTCCGGCCGCATTTTCTTGAACGGTTTTGCGACGCACTCTCTTCCACCAAAGATTCGTGCCCAGCGCATCGCGCTCGTTCAACAAGAGAGCAAGCTCTTGTTTCCTTCGCGGGTTTGGGAATTTGTGTTGCAAGGTCGCCACGCCCACGGTCGTGGCCTGCGCTTTGTGTCCGAAGACGACACGGCGGTTGCAAAGAATGCTCTGGCACAAGTCGGAGCCTCACATCTGATGGATCGATGGATGGACAAAATCTCCGGCGGTGAAAAGCAACGAGTGATCCTTGCGCGCGCGTTGGCGCAGCAACCCGTTCTGCTTCTTCTGGACGAACCGACACTTCACCTCGACATCGGCGCGCAGGTCGACCTGCTCGAATCGTTGCGGAAGCTTGCGGCGGTGAATCGCTACAGTGTTCTGGTGGTCACCCATGAATTGAATCTCACCGGAGAATATGCGGACCAAGTCGTCCTGCTGCAGAAAGGAAAGTGCCTTCGCGTTGGGCCGCCAGCCACTGTGTTTCAGCGCGATTTGCTCGAACACGTTTTTCAAGCGCCGCTCACCGTGGAGATGACTTCTTCCGGCCGGCCGCGCGTCACGCTTTTCCGTAAAACGTAGTTTGTCTAACAACCCCGACGCGGCGGTCGCAGCCGCCGGATTTAGCAACCCACAGTGGGCCCAGCCCCTCCACACTAACCGCGGACTTCGTGCTCGGGAAGACGGTGCAAAGCCGTTGCCGCCGCGCGACTGTAAGGCGAACTTTTCGCTTGCATGCCACTGCAGCATTTCGCTGCGGGAAGGCTGCAAGCCTGCTGTCGGCGAACCGATTCGCCGCCGGCGAAATGCCGCCAAGCCAGGAGACCGGCGAAGTCTGCAGCCCGCGCAATCAGCATTTGCTGCGCTGGCCAACCTTTACTCTCCCGCGCGTGAGGGAGCGGAGGAATCATGAAAAATTCAAGGCTCGTTTTTGCGGCAGTTGTTCTGCTCCGTTTTGCGTTCGCCGTGCCCGCATTTCCTCAGTCCCAATCATCAAACGGTCATCTTAGCGGTACGTTGACCGATCCCTCCGGAGCGAGCGTTGCGGCAGTTCGAATTTCGGCTCAGCCTGTCGGATCTGCAACCGCAACTCCTATCACGACGGAATCTGCAACCGATGGAAGTTACGGACTCGTTCTGTCTCCCGGCCGTTATCACATTGTCGTCGCCAAGGATTCCTTCCTCAGGAAGGAATCCGATATCGCCGTGCAATCGGGCGAAACGCTCACTCTGAACCTTCGCCTCGAACTCGCTCCCATGTCTTCCAGCGTGATTGTCACCGGCCAAATCGCGCCCACCACGCAGGAGCAATCCCCCGCGCCGAGCGCTATCCTGACGAGCGAGCAAATTGCGCAACGCCAGGCAATTACACTTCCTGATCTGCTTTATACGCAAGCCGGAATCAGCATCGCCCGCACCGGTCCGATCGGCGGCTTGACCACGCTTTTCCTCGACGGCGGAAACTCCAACTACACCAAAGTCTTCATCGACGGCACGCCTGCCAACGAACCCGGCGGCAATTTCGATTTCTCCAATCTCTCGCTGGACAATATCGACAAAGTGGAAGTCGTCCACGGTGCCGAAAGCACCCTTTACGGTTCTGATGCTGTGTCCGGGGTTATTCAGCTCTTCTCGCACCGCGGCACAACCGAGATTCCCTCGTTCGATTTCTTTGCCGATGGCGGCAACCTCTCCTCCGGTCGCGGTGGCGGACAGGTCAGCGGAGCACTCGGAAAGTTCGATTATTCCGGTGCGGGCTCATACCAGAGCACCGACGGCCAGGGCCCCAACGATGCTTTCGTCAACCGCACATTTGCCGGAAATTTCGGTTACAGCTTCTCGGACACCGATCAGCTTCGTCTTACCGTGCGCAATTATTCCAGTTGGGCCGCCATACCGGGGCCCACTCTTCTTGAACCTCCTACCCTCGGCCAGTATTATTCCGATAAGGATCTCACCGCGAACCTGTCCTGGACCTTCCACACCGGGCAGCATTGGCAGCATCGTCTTTCCGGTTGGGATTCACGCATTGTCGACGCCAACTACATTCCCGGTTTTGGTCCAGCTTTCGTCGATCAATACAACGTCGCCGGCTTCGACGAGCAATCGAATTATTCCGTCACCAAAGGCCTCATCGCTCTCGGCTACGAATACGAAGTCGAAAACGCTTACCCCAGCGGAATCGTCGGCGGCACGCATGCGCGCCGCAACAATCAAGCCGGATTCGTTGACGGCCGCTGGTTTCCGATTCGGCGCATCACGGTGAGCGCGGGCTTTCGCGTGGTGTCGAACACAACCTTTGGCATCCGCACCGTCCCGACCGCCGGCATTGTCTACGCGGTGCGCTACAACAACGGCTTTTGGGGAAACACAAACCTTCGCTTCTCCTACGGCGAAGGCATCAAGGAACCGGCTCTCGAGCAATCCTATGGCTCCGATCCTTGCTATCCCGGTAATCCCAACCTCAAGCCGGAGCAGAGCCAGACCTACAACGCAACGCTCGACCAGTATCTTTTGTCGGACCGTGCTCGTGTCTCTGTTACTTTCTTTGCCAGCCGCTTCGAAAACATCGTCAGCTTCGCCCCCAACGCGCAGCCCAATCCCAATTTCTGCGGCACCTATTTCAATACCGATCTTGCCCGCGCCCGCGGTCTCAATCTCTCCACCGAACTGCGTATGAACAAACGGCTCTCCATCAACGGCTACTACACCTACGATGCCACGCGCGTTCTGGCCACAGACAATCCTCCCTCCGATCCGGCCTACAGCCCGGGCGAACCGCTCCTTCGCCGGCCCAAAAATTCCGGCTCGATCATTCTCAATTTTCTTTGGGCCCGCGTGAACTGGAATTTCATCGGCTATTTCACCGGCGTCCGCACGGACGTCAACTTTTTCACGCTCGGACCGGCTAACAACCCCGGTTACGCTCGCTTCGACATGGCCGCCAGCTACAACGTGACGCACAGTCTGGCGCTCACCTCGCGCGTATGGAATCTCTTCGATAAACAATATCAAGACGCACTCGGCTACCCGGCCCTGGGCCGAACCTATACATTCGGCATGCGCTACACCTTCACCGCCCCGAGATAACCATGCCGCCCAATCTTCGTAGGGGTCCAGCACTGTTTACCCTGAGTTTCGAAAAGCTGGACCTCATGTCCGCAAGATCTCAAATGGAACGGACCACCTCTCTGAATCCCGCCGCTCATCCAGTCGTTTTTTCATGGAGCGGCGGCAAAGACAGCGCAATGGCCTTGCACGCCCTTCTGCGCGATTCTGAATTTGAAGTAGTCGCGCTCTTGACCACCGTGACGGAAGGCTACGAGCGCATCAGCATGCACGGGGTGCGCAACGAGCTCCTTCGTCGGCAGGCCGAATCCATCGGCTTGCCGGTCGAGGAAGTCCGCATCCCGCCAAGTTGCGTCAATTCTATCTACGAGGCGCGCATGGCCGAAGCAGTTCTGCGCTTTCGCGACCGCGGAGTTATGCGCTTTGGCTTTGGCGACATTTTCTTAGAAGATTTGCGCGCCTACCGTGAACAAAAGCTCCTGCAAGCGAACATGACCGCTCTTTTTCCCATCTGGAAGGTCGACACCCGCGAACTCGCCGAGCGTTTCCTCAAAGACGGCTTCCGCGCGATTGCGGCCTGCATCGATCCGCGAAAACTCGACAAATCCTTCGCCGGTCGCGAACTGGATGAATCATTTTTCCGCGATCTGCCTGCAGGCGTCGATCCATGCGGCGAAAACGGTGAGTTCCACACTTTCGTGTTCGATGGTCCCATTTTCCGTTCTCCGGTCCCGGTGCACATTGGACAGATCGTGGAACGGGATTCGTTTGTTTTTTGCGATTTGCTCCCCGCCGACTAAGGAGAACACGCATGCTCCGCAAAATGAATTCCGCTGATTCTTTGAGCATCTACCGGATTTTCATCGTGATCTGCTTCATTCTCTTCGCCAGTGTCGTCCGCATCGTGCCCCACCCTTGGAATTTCGCTCCGGTAGGCGCCATGGCGCTGTTTGGTGGTGCAAAGCTCGGTCGCTCCTGGCAGGCGTTTCTGTTCCCACTCGCCGCGCTTTTCTGTGGCGATATCTTCGTAGGACTGTACAGCCTTCGCCTCATGTCGATTGTCTATTTCAGCTTCGTCCTCAGCGTCCTGATCGGCATCGCGTTCCGCCGCTGGCAATCTCCGCTGCCACTATCCCTGGCAACTTTCCTGGGTGCGTCGCAGTTTTTCGTGATCACCAACTTCGCGTTCTGGGCCTTCGGCACGACCTATCAGCACACTTTTGCAGGCCTAGTCACCTGCTACATTGCCGGCCTTCCGTACTTCTGCAACACCCTCGCCGGGGACGCATTCTACTCGGCACTCCTCTTCGGCGGCTTCGCCCTCCTCGCGCGCCTCGATCCGCCGCTCCGGGAGAACGAGCACCTACCCATCTCCTAAAATCCCGTCGCATAGGCTTTAGCCTGTGTTCGTTGAGTAACAACAAGAAGACGGGGTCATGTAGCGGCCGCCTTCCGAGGCGGGTGCATTTTCTCGTGCTTGGGCGTCGGCCCCTGAGGAAATGCCTTCCACGAGCGTTCCGAGGCTACAACGTCGCTGCCTCTGCTATAATTTCTTTTTCGTCTATGACCAAATTCGCGACCGAATCCGCCATAACCCCGGAACTGCTGGCCAAATACGAGCCGGTAATTGGGCTGGAAGTCCATGCCCAACTGCTCACCAAAACCAAGATTTTCTGCGGTTGCTCCACGCGTTTCGGCGACGCTCCTAACTCGAATGTCTGCCCGGTCTGCCTCGGCCTTCCCGGGACGCTTCCGGTCCTCAATAAGCGCGCTGTGGAAATGGGAATCCGCGCATCGCTCGCCCTGAATTGCACTGTTCATGACCACTCCCGCTTCGCCCGAAAAAACTACTTCTACCCCGACCTGCCCAAGGGCTATCAAATTTCCCAATATGAACTTCCCTTGGCGACCGGCGGCTGGGTCGAAATCGAATACGACGGCAAAACCAAGCGCATCGGCATCACCCGCCTCCATCTCGAAGAAGACGCCGGCAAGTCGCTTCACGAAGGCTTTCCTCATTCCGCCGAAAAGACCTACGTCGACTTCAATCGCTGCGGCACGCCGCTCAGCGAGATCGTCTCCGAGCCGGACATGCGCTCTCCCGACGAGGCTTACGCCTATCTCACTACTCTCCGCCAGATTCTTCTCTATACCGGGGTAAGCGATTGCAACATGGAGGAAGGCTCCCTGCGCTGCGATGCGAACGTCAGTGTGCGCCTGCGTAGTTCAACCCAGCTCGGCACGAAAGTTGAAGTGAAGAACCTCAACTCCTTCCGCTATCTCGCCAAAGCCCTCGAATTCGAGATCGAACGCCACATCGGTGTCCTCGAATCCGGCGGCCGCATCGCGCAAGAAACCCGCTTGTGGAATCAGTCCGCAGGACGCACCGATCCCATGCGTTCGAAAGAAAAGGCGCACGACTACCGCTATTTCCCGGAACCCGATCTACTCCCCGTCCATGTGGGCGAAACCTGGCGCAACGAGATTCGGGCCTCTTTGCCCGAACTGCCCTCTGCCAAGCGCGTCCGCTTCGTTTCCTCTTTCGGAATTACCCTGTACGATGCCGAAGTCTTGACAGACACGCAATCTCTGGCAAATTATTTCGAATCCGTCGTAAAAGCGGGTGCGCCCGGCAAAGCTGCTGCTAACTGGATGCAAACCGAACTCCTTCGCCACCTGAATGATTCGGGCAAGGAGATTTCTGCCAGTCCCGTTCCTCCGAAGTCGCTCGCTGAACTGGTCTCCCTGGTGGAATCCGGAAAAATCACCGGTGCGGTCGGAAAAAAGGTTTTCGTCACAATGTTCGAGACCGGCCGTCCCGCCGCCGACATTGTCGCCGCCGAAGGGCTCGGTGCTCAGGTCACCGACGCCGCCATCGAAGAAGCCGCACGCGAAATCATCGCCAAGAATCCGGACAACCTGGCCAAATTCAAATCCGGCAACGAAGGCGTGTTCAAATTCTTCGTCGGCCAGGTGATGAAGGCCACGAAGGGCCAGGCCAATCCCCAAGCCGTGAACGATATCGTCCGCAAACTCCTGACGGCACAATCGTGAGCTTCCTGCAAAGCTTTGTTCCCGTCGTTGCCGGTAAAACACAGGATTGGATCGAATCCCAGCGAGCGGAGTATCTTCCACGCAGTCGTCCGCTGACCTCTGTAGACCGTGAAGCCTTGGCCGCTCATTTCCCTGAAGACAGTCTTTCTTCAGCGCGCATTGTCGCGGTGGATCAGATTCCGAGTCCGCCTTTTTTCGCGGGCCTTCTCCGCCAGCTCGAATTCATCGGGAAACGCGTCCACTTCGATTTCTCGGCGGCATCTGGAATCACATTCGGCGAATGCATTTTGGTCGCTGTGCCAGGTCCACCCATCGATTTGCTGTTCCATGAGATGATTCATTCCGAGCAGTACCGGATTTTGGGCATGAAGGCATTTGCGAGGGCTTACGTTCAGGGAATTATCGATTCCAATTTCACATATGAGAAGATTCCGCTTGAGGCCATCGCTTTTGAAATGTCCGCGCGTTTCAAGGCGGGTAAATCATTTTCGGTGAACGAGGAGCTGCCCGCCTGGCTCGAAAAACAAAACTACTGTTCGTGAAACTCTGGAATTTGCGGCTGAAGCAACTACATCGTTGAGGTGGATCTCAGTGTTGAAAATCGGTGACAAAGCCCCTGACTTCATTTTGAAATCCGATGAAGGCGAGGACGTTTCCCTGAAGGATTTCAAAGGAAAGCGCGTGCTTCTCTATTTCTATCCGAAGGCTAGTACGCCGGGCTGCACCATCGAAGCCTGCGAATTCCGCGATCTGAAACCGAAATTCGACAAGGAAGACACCGTTGTTCTAGGTGTCAGCGCCGATCCCGAGAAAGCGCTCAAGAACTTCAAGACCAAGCAAAAACTCAATTTCCCGCTACTCGGCGATCCTTCCCGCAAAATGATTAAGTCCTATGGCGTCTGGCGCATGAAAAAATTCATGGGCCGCTCGTTCCTAGGTATCGTCCGCAGCACATTCCTCATTGGCCCGGATGGAAGGATTGAAGAAATTTGGGATGAAGTGAGCGCCAAAGGTCACGCGGCGGAAGTATTGTCGAAAGTATCGGCCTGAGCGCCGCCATCCTTCACAATTCGACGACAACCGTGTCGCCTGCCTGGATCAGCATGTTGTCAATCAGCCGCGTGTTTCCTATGCGCACTGCCAACAGCGCATAGCAACGGCCCTCGACGCGCACCACCGGATCAAACGTCCCCGCGTCCACAATCTCCGCATAGTCTACGCGTGCCTTCGGCTCGCTCTCCAAAATCTGGCGCATGGTGCGCTGCAACTCGAGGGTGTCCTTGACTCCAGCCGACAAATCCATCTCCGCCGCCTGCAGCGCACGAAACAAAACACCAGCCGCCCGCCGTTCTTCCGGGGAAAGATATTCGTTGCGCGAACTCCCCGCCAGGCCGTCCCCTTCACGCACCGTCGGGCAAATCACCAATTCCACATCCAGATTTAAATCGCGCACCATCTTCTGGATGATGCAAACCTGCTGAGCATCTTTTCTTCCGAAGTAGGCGTAGTTCGGTTGAACAATCTCGAACAGCTTCAGCACCACTGTGGCAACTCCCCGAAAATGCCCGGGACGCGATTTCCCCTCTAGCCGTTCGCTGATTCCTTCTACGTGCAGGTACGTCGAAAAGCCGGCCGGATACATGTCTTCGGCCGAAGGCAGAAACAATCCTTCCACTCCCGACTTTGCCAGCTTCTCAGCGTCCGCTTCGAGTGGCCGCGGATATTTGGACAAATCCTCATTCGGCCCAAACTGTGTTGGATTCAAAAAAATAGAAGCGTATACCGGCGAGCACTCTTTCTTAGCTCTCCCTACCAGCGCCAGATGTCCCGCGTGCAGCGCGCCCATCGTTGGCACCAGGCCGATCACTCGCTGCTCCAGCCGCGCTTCGCGCGCCTTCTCTTTCATCCAGGAAATCGTTCGAATCGTCTCCATGCCGGGGGCGCGCCTAAGCCTTCGCCGCGGCCATTCTCTCGCGGTAAAACAGAATCAGATCCGTCCCCACGCCTTTCGTCCCCAGTTGCCGCAGCATTGTGGCTACCTGTCCGCGGTGATAGCTTCCGTGATTCACCGCGTGCTGTATGATCTGCCAGCGCGGATTTCGCGCCGGGCCGAAACTCATGGTCTTGTAGTCCACTTCTTCCTGCAACTCGCTCTCGTCCAACCTACTCAAGTATTTGAGCCAATTGTTTTCCACCTCCTCCCAGCGAGGCCGCAGACTCGCCAGATCCGGAAAGTCCTTCGCATTGGGAAATGACGAAGGCGAGCGTCCCTGCAGTCTCTCGAGCCAAACCCATTCCACCGCCCAAATGTGCACCAGCGTATCGCGCACCGAGCTGAAACTCGATCCTAGTTCCTTCGTGAATTGTTCTGCAGTCAGCGCCTCGACGGCGCCAAGAATCCTATGATTCGCCCAGGCGTTAAACGCAACCAGCTCTCGCATCTCGGATGGCTTCATCGCTTCTTCTCCTCCCAAAAAATGCAGGGACGCCCCGGTCTGCACAAGGCGCCCCAGTTTGCAGTTTCACTCACTTGTTCAACGCGCAATCGGAACCGTTTTGCGTTCCTTTACGCTTCCCAGCGCATGATACGATTCCGCGTCCGTCGGAAAACTCCCGTTCTGCACGTCCGTGCAATATTCCTTCACGGCATTTGAAATGATCTCGCCAACATTCGCATAGCGCCGCGCGAATTTTGGCGCCTCGGGAAGCGTCAATCCCAGCATGTCGTGCAGCACCAGCACCTGGCCGTCGCAATCCGGTCCCGCGCCGATTCCGATTGTGGGAATTCGCACCGTTCGTGTGATTTCGGCGGCCAGTTCCCGCGGCATGGCCTCGAGGACAATCGCAAACGCTCCTGCGGCTTCCACAGACCGCGCATCGCGCAAAAGTTGATCCGCCGTTCCCGGCGTCTTTCCTTGTATCCGGTAACCGCCCAATGCGTTCACCGATTGCGGCGTCAACCCAACGTGCCCCATCACGGGAATCTCCGCCTCGGTCATACGGGCAATCAATTCCAGGCGCCGCTCACCACCTTCGACCTTCACCGCCTGCGCACCCGCTTCCTTCACGAAGCGCATTGCGTTTCGCAACGCCTCGCTGATGTCGGCATGGTACGAACCATACGGCATATCCGCGACGACCAGCGCGCGTTGTACACCGCGCCGTACCGCTTTGGCATGATGCAGCGCCTCCTCGACCGTAAGCGGCAAGGTGCTGTCATAACCCAACATGACCATTGCCACGGAATCGCCTACCAACACGACGTCCACGCCGGCCTCATCCATCAATCGCGCGGTCGGATAGTCGTACGCCGTCAGGCAGGTAATTTTCTTTTTTGCGGAATCTGTAGCGAGTGTCTTTCGCTGCAGCAGCTCGGGCACGGTAATTTTTCCGTTGCCCCGGTTCGGCAGGATACTCATGTCGGCCTCCGGTGCCGTCCCCTAAATCGGGGTACAGCCCTCTTCCAGACAGCTTTAGCATAGCAAAAAGCGTTACCGTCCTCCAATATTTGTGATTCTTGGTGCCATCCAAGGTAAACCTAAGACTTGGCCGGTGCCTGCGCGCGACCTTTCCACTGTCCTCCACGGCCCATCCGGTAGCGCACGGCAGAAAAGCAGGTCGCATAGGAGTAAAAAATCGCGGCGAGCGGCAACAACGGCGCCCACAGCGGTGAAAGGCGGTAAAAACGAACCGTCGGCAGATACGTCAGCGTCATCAGCGCCCACGCCGCGAGACTCATTCGCCAGATGAGGGGCTGGGTGTGAAAGGAAAAGATCACGGGCGCCACATAAGTCAGCAGCATTCCCGCGATTGTGCCCACCAAAAGCAACGACGAGTACCGCAACTGCGTGAACGCCGTCCGCGCGATCAAATCTCGTATCTCCCCGAATGTGGTGTAGGACCTGAGGCTGACACTGTTCTCGGTAAGCCCCATCCAGATCGATCCGCCGCTTCGTTTCACTGCACCTGCCAGAGCGCAATCGTCGATCACTTCCGCGCGAATGGCTGAAATTCCGCCAATACGTTCCAGAATCTCTCGTCGCAACAAAATGCATCCGCCCGCCGCCCCGGCAGTTCTCACGTTTCGATCTGCAATCCACTTCGGTGGATACAGCATCAAGAAAAAATACAGAAACGCGGGGATCAGCAGCTTTTCCGGAATTGTTTTCGCCTGAAGAAGGACCATCAAAGACGCCAGATCCAGCCGCTGGCTCTCCGCTTTCGCCACCAGCCTGCGCAGCGTGTCCGGCGAATGCACGATGTCCGCATCCGTGAACCAGTAGTACTCCGGCTGCGAGGGCGCAGCATTGCTTATTCCCCGGTGCAGCGCCCACAATTTTCCGGTCCACCCGGCCTGCACATCTTCCGCTTGGAGGATCGTCGCGCGCGCGACCTTGCCGGCCGACTGCGCTGCGATGCTCGCAAGCGCCCCGGTTCCATCCTCGCTGTGATCGTCGACAACCATAAGCTGCAACTCGCCCGCATAGTCCTGCCTCACTAGCGATTCCACACACCGTTCAATCGTTTCGGCTTCGTTCCGGGCAGGCACAACCGCCACCACTCGCGGCCATCTCGACAACGGCTCTTGTCCCACGGCATCCCCATCAGACGCGCGAACCTGCCAGAAAGCGGCGCGAAAAAACGTCAGCCCGGTCCAAATCGCCAGGGAAATTCCTGCCAGGATGACGGGAAGCGAGGCCACGCTTTATTGTGTCGCGAATCCGTTCGACGGGCTAGGCCAGGTCTTCAGGTTGAATCGGCAAACGCCGGATTCTCTTGCGCGTGAGCGCGTAAACCGCGTTGCAGACCGCCGGCGTCACGACGGGCAAGCCCGGTTCGCCAATGCCGGTAGGTTCTTCCGTGCTTTGCACCACGTAAACTTCCGTCTTCGGAGTCTCCGCCATCCGCGGCATGTCATAATCATTGAAATTCGCCTGCTCAACGCGCCCATCCTTGATGGTGATGGCGTCATGCAACGCGGCAGAGAGCCCATAGATCGCCGCGCTCTCGACTTGCGCGCGCACCCCAGCAGGATTGATCGGGCGGCCACAATCTACGGCGTAAACGATGCGGTGCACTTTGACTATTCGATTTTCGAGGCTGACTTCCGCCACACAAGCCGTATAAGTCTCAAAAGAGTAGTAACTGGCGATGCCGCGCCCAACTCCCTTCGGCAAGGGCGAACCCCACGCGCTCTTTTCCGCCACCAACTTCAAAACGCCCTTCAACCGCGCGGTGTTCAACGGTTTACCCTCTTTCGGATTCGTGAAATCCGGAATTGTTCGGTCCTCGCCGATTATTTTGAGCCGGAATTCATACGGGTCTGCGTCGGCCGCTGCCGCCAGTTCGTCGATAAACGATTCCACCACAAAACCGCTGGAAGAGTGTTCGACCGACCGCCACCAGGCGCGCGGAACCGCGGACTTTGCCAAAGCATATTCCACGCGAAAGTTCGGCGTTTGATAAGGGATGAACGCCGCGGTCGCAAATTCCGATTTCTCCGCTTCCGCTTCTCCCTTGTCGCCCCACATCGCATCAATCGATGTGGAAGTCTGAAAGTGTTTCCAGCACGCTACGGTTCCATCCTTCGCAACGGCGCCATGCAATTTGTGATACGAAGCCGGCCGGTAAAAATCGTGCTGCATATCATCTTCGCGCGTCCAAAGCACCATCACGGGCTTGCCAGTGGCCTTGGCCACCTGCGCCGCTTCCATGACGAAGTCTCCCTGATAACGCCGGCCGAATCCGCCGCCCATCAAAGTGGTGTGAACCACCACGGACTCCTTCGGCAGTCCCGACACTCCGGCAATAATGTCCTGCGCCCACTGTGGCGCCTGCGTGGGAACCCAAGCTTCCGCGCCATCGGGTCGTATGTGCACGGTACAATTCATCGGCTCCATCGTGGCGTGCGGCGCAAACGGAAATTCGTAAGTCGCCTCGATCTTCTTGGCCGCTCCCGCCAACGCGGCATCTGCGTCGCCGTCGTTGCGAACGATTTTCCCCGGCTTCGCAGCATTCTCGAGAAACTGTTTCCTCAACGTGTCCGTGGATTCGTTCTTCGCGTGTCCCTCGTCCCAGTCGATCTTCAACGCCTTCCGGCCCTCGATGGCCGCCCATGAATTGTCTGCAAGCACGACCACTCCGCCCGCCGTGAACGCGCCTTTGTCCACGGGCTCAATCTTAATTACGTCGCGAACGCCGCCCACGCTCTTGGCTTTCGTGGCGTCGAACGATTTCAACTTGCCGCCAAAAACCGGGCACCGCGCCACCACTGCGAACTGCATTCCAGGCACTCGAGAGTCGATCCCGAATTTCGCCGCGCCATCAATTTTGTTCTTCGCCTCAACTCGCAGCGTATCTTTGCCGACGACCGTGAAATTATTTGAGTTTTTCAGCTGCACGGTCTTCACATCGGGCACCGGCAATTTCGATGCCTCCCCAACCAGTTCCCCATACGTCAAGAAGTCTTTCCGTGCTCCGTGCACTACGCCGCCGTCCTTCGCCACGCAGGTGTCCGGATCCACGTTCCAGCGCGCCGCCGCCGCGGTAATCAGCATCTCCCGCGCGGCCGCTCCGGCTTGCCGCAAAGGAAGCCAGGATCCGGCCACGCTGCCGCTTCCGCCGGTTCCCAGCTCGTAGATTTTCGGATCCGTCGCCGCCTGCTCGATCCGCACGTCCTTCCAATCCAGTGACAGTTCCTCGGCCAAAATCATGGGCAACGCCGTCATCACGCCCTGACCCATCTCCGATTTTCCAAGAATCAATGTGACGTGGTTGTCCGGCGTAATCCTTACCCACGCGTTCAGCGGATTGATGACCGGCTTTTCCTGTGCCTTTGCGTCATCGGTCCGCGTGCCGGCAGGCAGGCGAAAGCCAACGAGCAGCGCAACGCCCGTCGCAGCTCCACTCTTCAGGAAATCACGGCGATCAAAGGACAGAGCGTTTACCATGACGAACCTCTCAAGCTGCCTCGCAAGGGTGGGAACTCGGCTTGCAGAAATCTATGTTGTGGTCTGGAGTGTAGCTGCCCGATGAATCGCTTTGCGAATCCGCTGATAGGTGCCGCAACGGCAGATGTTGCCGCTCATGGCGTCGTCAATATCGGCGTCGGTAGGATTGGGCTTCTTCGCCAGCAGTGCCACCGCCGACATAATCTGCCCAGACTGGCAGTAACCGCATTGCGGCACGTCCTCTTCAATCCAAGCTTTTTGCACCGGATGCGAAGCGTCGTCCGCCAAGCCTTCAATCGTAGTGATTTTCTTCCCGGAAACACTGGAAATCGGCGTGATGCAGGACCGCGTGGCTTCCCCGTTGATGTGCACGGTACATGCCCCGCACAACGCCATCCCGCAGCCGAACTTGGTTCCGGTCAAGTTCAGTGTGTCTCGCAGCACCCAAAGCAGCGGCATCTGCGGATCGACATCGACGGTAGTGGATTTTCCATTTAGGGTGAAAGTGACGGCCATATTCGCCTCCCTCGTGCAGGAAAAAATATCCTACACCAATCTGGTCTATAGATGGAAATATCCGAAAAACCGTCCTGCTGGCCCGCTCACCCTTCCGAAAATCCTGAGCACTCCCGCAACCACAATCGACCTGCTACCATACGGTGCTTCGGCGGGTCCCGTAGGGCTCCTCGAAATCTGCGATAAATTCGGAGCGAACTCAGGTTGGAATCCACCCGCAATCTCGTTCTTTCCCTGTTTCCGCCCCCGGAACATGCCAACCGCTCGGTGCAAACTTTGGCGGATCTTCTGGAGGTGTTGACTCGAGCGGGCACGCTAAGGGCACGCCTCGACGCCTTGGTGAATTTTCACGGCTGGCTGCGGCGCAAGGATTCCCGCCTTCCTGAACTTCGTCCCGTGGACGGCTTTCATGCGGGCATTGGTCCCGAATGGCGCCGCGAGCGTGTTTGGCTCTCCATACTGGAATCCTCTCCCGAACTCCGTGATCGCTACCATGCCGGTATCGCGGCCATATTGGAAGAAACAGACGCCGTGTCTCTATTTGCCCAGGCGGGTCTTCCCAACGACCGTGGGCTCCTCTCTGAAAGTTTCGACCGCTTGTTCCGCATCGTGCTTCCCGCTCCTCGCGAGGAAACCGATCTCGCCAGATTGTTGTTGCGCCTCTTTCCGACGCAGGCAGAAATCGATCGCTTGTTCAGCCGCTCTCAGGATCAGCTCATCTTCCTCGCCAGCAAGCTTTCTCCCTCGGAATATCCGGAAGCCTGGGAACGGCCGGTGGCCTCTCTGCGCGATGCTTTTTACCTTTTGGCGGCGCGCGCTCAGGGGCTCGGTCTGTCGGAAGACTTGCGTGTCCGCGGGAAAGGCGGACCGGTTCAGCAATCTCCATTTCATCAACTGATGCTCACTTCGAACGCTTTGCTCGGAGCCGTCCAGGCGAATCAGGAGGTAGCCGGGGCGGCACAAAACTGGAAAGCCGCGGTGGCCGATTGCCGTGCGGAATTGCAGGCGATCGTCAACCATCTCGACACGCGCGGCGTAAATCTAGATGTCGTCTATGCCATGGATGTGATTGAGCAAAGCCTGAAGCGCATGGAACTCATTTCCGGTGTGCTCGTCGCTCCGCCGGGCCCTCCCAAGATCATTACGACCCTGCGCCTCCTGAGCGAAGTCATCCGAGGCCGCGTGCACGACCGCAGTCTCCTGGGCCTTGCGCAGAACAGTTTTCGCTTGCTGGCCAAGAAAATTGTGGAGTGGGCGGGAAAAACCGGCGAGCACTACGTTACCAATAACTGGGAGGAGTATCGCCAGATGTGGTACGCGGCTCTCGGTGGCGGTCTCCTCACGGTCGGCACTGCGGCCATAAAGATGATGGTCACTCACCGTGGCCTTCCCCCGTTTGTGGAGGGCTTTCTGGCTGGTCTGAACTACGCCGTCAGTTTCGTCTTGATGCACATTTTCCATCTGGCGCTCGCCACCAAACAGCCTTCCATGACCGGCGCGGCACTGGCAGGTATCTTGCATCGTTGCCACGACAATTCGCGCACTGACGAACTCGTCTCTTACGTGCAGCGCATCGTCCGTTCGCAACTTGCAGCCGCATTTGGCAACATCATCGCGGTCGGCGCCGGAGCTGTCGTTTTCAGCCTTGTTTGGAAATCAGCGTTCGGAGCTCCATTTCTTGGCGTCGAAACGGCGGAGTACGCTGTGAAGTCCATGAATCCGATTCGCAGCGGTACCGTCTTTTTTGCCATCCTCACCGGCGTAATTCTCTGGCTCTCCAGCCTGGCAGGCGGCTGGATTGAAAATTGGGCGGTGTACCACCAGCTTCCCCGCGCCATCGCCGAGCACCGCTACGCCTCTAGTTTCAAGCCGGAAACGCTTCAGAAATTTTCCGCGTCGTTTGCCGCGAACATCGCTCCCTGGGGCGGCTCGATCGTTCTCGGGTTCATGCTGGGGATGACGCCAACCATCGGCCACTTCTTCGGATTGCCGCTCGACGTGCGCCACGTCACGCTTTCCACAGGAACGCTGGCACTCGGTATTACTTCACGCGGGACGGAAGTATTGGGGAAAGGGGCGCTGATTTGGGCAGCGCTCGGGATTGCTGTGACCTTCGTCATGAACCTGGGTGTGAGTTTCTATCTTGCTTTGCGTCTTGCGATTCGCGCGCAGGATATCTCGGCCAGCGAAAATCACGAGATTTTGCGCACTCTATGGAAGCGGTTCTGGGCCGCTCCGCGCGAATTCTTTTGGCCGCCAGCGAGGGATCCCTCGCCTGTCGCTGAGCTCACGCCGTAAGAAACCGAATTGTTGGCCGGACTTACGGGGTAGCGGGTTCCGGTGTCGGCCGCGGCGGTTCATGTTCGACACCTCTCCAGCCGACCGGTCTGCCGCTGACCGCTTCCTTTACCGAGCGGAACAATACGATGTACATCAACTGCCGGTAGTAGAAGCGCTGCAGAAGAACAGGAATCAGCAGCGTCCAGTCTTCATGACGCTCCAGGGCGAAGGCGATCACGCACGTCAGCACGTCGATAATCAAAAAGCCGAGGAAGAAAATCACCGAGCGTTGTACGTCCGCCGTGGTCCAAAGCTGCGGAATCTGCGTAATGTGCAGTTGCGCCAGGCCCCAAAGCACCAAACTGCCGAAGAAAAGTAAATCGAGCAGTGGCGAAACCAGCGGCAGCACGATCTGAAAAACAAAAATATTTGGCAGCGCGATAAAGCCGAGCGTCCCGTATTTCGGGCGAAACAATGTATCGCTATGTTTCCAGAACGATTGCAGCGTCCCGAACGTCCACCGGAATCGTTGCCCGATCAAAGCGCCTGGCGTTTCCGGAGCCTCGGTCCAGGCGATGGCCTCTTCATCATAGGTGATGCGCCAGCCAAGGCGCCGGATCCCGATTGTCAAATCCGCGTCTTCCGCAACGGTGTCGGCCGTAATTCCGCCGGCATCCTCGATCGCCTTCTTTCGCCATGCTCCGAGGGCCCCGGGAACAACGGTGATGCAATTCAGCAAATCAAACGCGCGTTTCTCCATGTTCTGGCTGGTGACATATTCAAGAGCCTGCCAGCGCGTCAGCCAGCGCGAGCGATTGCCGACTTTTACATTGCCGGCAACCGCACCCACCGTGGGATCGGAAAAATGGCGCAACAGCTTGCGGATCGCATCCGGTTCGATTTCGGTATCCGCGTCGATGGTAACCACAATATCCGTGCGGGCGTTGGAAAGCGCGTTGCTGAGAGCCGCGGCCTTTCCGCGATTCACTTGATGAATGATCTGCACCGCTTCGTTTTTCCCAAAATTGCTTTGCAACAGCTCGAGAGTTCTGTCCGCCGAGCCGTCGTCCACGATAATGACCTGAATATCGTTCAGGTCCGATAGCAATACGGACTGAACTGTCTGGACAATCACTGATTCTTCGTTGTGCGCCGGGATCAATACGGTGACGGCCGGAGGTGGGTCCGGCAGTTTTGCATCATCGGGCCGGAGCTTTTCGATAATCGCCAGAATGCCGATGATCAGCGCGCGTCCGCTGACGAGCACGATTCCGAGAATGAAGACCGTCGCAATCGCAAACCGCGACCACTGGAAGATTCCAAAAATCACGCCGTCCGCACGTGCCTCCAGTCGCTCGCGGAAAGTAAGCGGCATCATGACTTCAGCGCGTGTCTGTCCGAGCAAATCGGACACCGTCGTCAGTTCGTAGCCCTTCGCGCGGAGCCCGTCGATAATCATGGGCAGGGCTTCCACGGTCTGTTCGCGCTCTCCACCTCCATCGTGCAGCAGGACGATATTGCCTTTGTCGGCTTGCCGCAGCACATCCTCAGCGATCTCTTTCGCCGGGCGCTGCGGTTTGTTCCCGTCGATTCGCCAATCGTCCGGATCGATTCTCTGACCGACGATGATGTAGCCTAATTCCTGCGGATAAGGCAGTTGCACCACTTCCTCGGCAAATTCAGGCTGATGATCGATGCCATACGGCGGCCGGAACAGAATCGATTTCACTCCCAGCGTGCTTTCGATCAGTCTTTGTGTAAGATTCAGTTCCCACTTGAGCTGCGTGTGAGAGATTTCATCAAACTGAGGGTGAGTGAATGTGTGATTGCCGATCTCGTGGCCTTCGTCATATTCACGCCTCAGCAGGTCCGGTGAAGCGTTTGCCTCTTCGCCGACAACAAAAAACACAGCCGGAGCGTGTTTTTCCTTCAGAATGTCCAGTATTCTCGGCGTCCACCGCCGGTCTGGACCATCGTCAAACGAGATCACGATCTTATTTTTTGCCGCGCCGATCTGGTCGATGTCATAGGAAAGCGGGATGGCCTCGTATTTCTCGCTGGTGATCAGGTCGCTGATGTTGTCGTAGGCAAAGCTTCGGCGCCCAGGCTTCGGAGTATCGATGATCCGCCAGATATCGCCCGCCCCTTCGAGGATCAGATCCGGGCCCGGGGGCAGATCCTTCAGTTTGTCGCGCCTGCCGTCGTCGGCGTGAATCGCATCCCAGATCGGCCAAATCGAAGTGTCTGCGGAACCTAGTCTCCACAGCGCCGTGCCCTGTACTCCCAACCGCTCGCACGCTCGCAGTTCGTTGTATGCGGTGACCGCGTCGAGCATCCACACGTTGTGGGTACGGTTCTGTTCGTCTTCGTACGAATAGTGCGGATTCAGCGAAGCAGAATCAAAGTCGATGTCGGCTTCGGACTCGTGCGCGTGAAGCAAAGCTTCCTGAATGCTGAATTCTTCACCGCGGCGCTCCGCCTTTTTGGAAGACTCGGTCCAGTCATACGCATAGTTGCCGATGCCGACGACAATTTTCTGCGCCGGCACGACGTCGCGGATCTGCCGCAGATTCTCCATAAACCAATCCTGCGCGGCGATCGGCCCCGACGGTGAAGTCAGCCAGTGTTGATCGTAGTTCATTAGGATGATCGCGTCGGTCTCACGCCCGAAAAAAGCGTAATCGTAGTCATCGTCGCGCGCAGGCAGAGCAATCATCAGCTTAAGCCCGGCTCCGTGCAGCGCTTGCGCGAGTTCGGCGATGTACTGGCGAAAGTTGGCCTGGCTTTTCGGCGGAATTTCCTCGAAATCAACGGCGATACCGGGCTGGTGGGCCTCCACGGCATACTCAACCACGTCTTTCACCTGGCGCTGGCGCGCCGCTGGATTGGCCAGCATTTCTTCCAATTCTTTGACCTTCCACACGACACCGTCGTAATTGTCGAGGTACGCCATCGTGGGAAGTTCGATCGGCGGATTCATCGACCGCATCCACTGATGTAGCTTGTCTTGATTCAGCCGCGCAATTGCCTCCGCTGGCGTCACTTCCAGGGTTTCTTGACCCCTTTCATAGTCGACGACCGTAAGTGCGCCATTCGGAGTCACGGCGTGAAGCTGTTCGGGTATGAGCAGGTCGATATCTTTGTAATGCTTCTTCAGTGTAGCGAGGCTGTTCGAGTCCCAACTGACGTAAAACGCCGCACGCAGCGGGTCGTAACCCGCCGGAATTTGGCCGATCCGCGCAACGCGGAGATGCCGGTCCTCCCGCGTGTTCACGAGCTTGGCATTCTTCTTCTTGGCGGCGTGATAGGTAGGCCGAGTGTCGGGCAGCAAGGACGATGGAAGCTCTACGCTCCCTGCGACGGTGACGAAGAAATACACCAGCAGGAGCGTGAGCAGGATTCCGGAAATTTCCAGTATCCTGCGCGTACGCCGCCAGCGGACTTTCTCCGCGTCGTAAAAGATAGGTTTGCGTTCTTTCATGAAGCCAGGTGCCTCGTGGCTGGGGGGCGAAAAACCCGCGAGGCAAGAATCACTCCGTCGAAGGTAACTGAACCTCTCTATTGTAAGATGCGGTGACGCGAATGAAACGTTTTTTCTCTACGCCCATATTACCACTCGTCGCCGGAGCCGTTTTGCGGCTGCTGTTTGTGTTCAAGTATCCGTCGACGGGTGGAGACACCGTACTTTACGAGCAATTCGCCGCCAACTGGCTGAAGCTCGGCAAATTTGCGATGGACATCGGCGGTCAACCCGCGCCGGTGGACCTGCGGATGCCGGGCTATCCGGCGTTTCTGGCCTTTGTGTACGCCGTGACCGGGCGGACCGGCGAAGCTGCGCGGTTGCCGGTGATGCTGGCGCAAGTGTTGGTCGATCTAGGAACCTGCGTGGTGATTGCGGCGCTGGCTGCATTGCTCGCGCGATTGTGCGGAGCCGAGGCAAGAGCCGGGAGAGTGTTCCTGTTTGCATTGTGGTTGGCGGCATTGTGTCCTTTCACCGCGAATTATGTGGCTGTGCCGCTCACCGAAGTTTGGGCGGTGTTTTTGACGGCGATCGCGTTTTTATTGCTGGTTGCGGTGGCGGCACTCGCGTTCGGAGACGCAGGCTCGTTGACTCGTTTGCAGGGAAAGCAACTCCCGAAAATTGCCGCACTGGCGGGATTCGTCGTCGGCATGGGAACGCTGGTGCGCCCGGAAACACCGCTGGTGCTGGTCACCACGTTTGTGGCGTTTGGCTTTTGGATGTTGCCACGCGGAGCGGTGAAACGCTGGGTGATACTTTGCTGGGTGATGGGAATCGCGTGTGCGGCGCCCCTTGTGCCGTGGACGATTCGGAACCTGGTGACACTGCACGAATTCCAGCCGCTGGCGCCAAAAGACACGACATTGCAGAGCGAAGTGGATCCGAAGGGATTCATGGCGTGGGAGAAAACGTGGCTGTACCGCGTGCGGGATTGCTACCTGGTGTCATGGAAGTTGAACGATGAAGAGATCCACATCGAAGACCTCCCGGACTCGGCTTTCGACACACCAGAGGAACGGCAGCGGGTTGTGGCGGTGCTCGAAACATACAACGACGAAATAACGTGGACGGCGGAACAAGACGCCGTGTTTAGGCAGTTGGCGCGCGAACGGACGGCGCGGCATCCGCTGCGGACGTATTTGTGGATTCCGCTGCGGCGGGCCGGGCGCATCTGGTTCACGCCGCGCATTGAATTGCTGCCGGTTGCCGGCCACGTGTTTCCCCTGGCGTACCAACGAGAAGAAGATCCGGTGGACCAGGAAGTAACCATCCTGTTTTTCCTGGGAAATGTATGCTACGTTTCGCTGGCTCTGTGGGGCACATGGAAACTTTGGCAGTGCCGCGGGGTTCGCGCGGCGCTGGTTGTGTTGCTGCTGTATATCGTGGTGCGCACGGCTTTCCTGACTACACTCGAGACGCCGGAACCACGCTACGTGCTGGAATGCTTCCCGGCGGTGATCGCCCTCGGAGCGCAGGTAGTCCTAGGCAAACTCTCGACCCGAGAATGAGCGGATTCTGGAATGTCGGCGGGCCGAGCTAGCGGATGGCGTTGGTTACGATTTGTTGGGCTTCGGCGACGATGTCGTCGAGGTGCGAGGCGTCCTTGAAGCTTTCGGCGTAGATTTTGCAAATGTTTTCAGTGCCGGAGGGACGAGCGGCGAACCAGCCGTGCTTGGCGATGACTTTCAGGCCGCCGATGGGGGCGCCGTTGCCGGGGGCGGTGGTCAACTTGTCGAGGATCGGCTCGCCGGCGAGGTCGGATTCCCTCACATCGGCGGGGGAAAGCTTCAGCAGCTTGGCTCTTTGCTCGGGCGTCGCGGGAGCATCGATGCGCGTGTAATAGGGCATGCCAAATTCGGAGACCAATTCCTGAAAATGCTCGCCGGGATCCTTGCCGGTATCGGCGGTGATTTCCGCTGCGAGCAAATCCATGATGGGGCCGTCCTTGTCGGTGGTCCAGACGGTGCCGTCGAGGCGGAGAAAGCTAGCGCCGGCGCTTTCTTCTCCGCCGAAACAGACGGAGCCGTCGAACAAGCCGGGCACGAACCATTTGAAGCCGACGGGAACTTCGTTCAATTTGCGGCCCAGCTTCTTGACCACGCGGTCGATCAAGCTGCTGCTGACCAGCGTCTTGCCCACGCTGAGATGCCCACCCCACTGCGGGCGATGGGTAAGGAGATACCGGATGGCTACCGCGAGGAAATGGTTCGGATTCATGAGCCCGGAAGAAGGCGTGACAATTCCGTGACGGTCCGAGTCCGGGTCGTTGCCGAAAGCGACACGGTATTCGTCCTTGAGCTTTACGAGCCCGGCCATCGCGTAGGGGCTCGAGCAGTCCATACGAATGACACCGTCGTGATCGACGGTCATGAAGGAAAAAGTCGGATCGATCACGGGATTGACGACAGTGACGTTCAGGCCGTAGACGGAATTAATCGGTTCCCAATAAGGCCGAGCGGCGCCGCCGAGAGGGTCGACGGCAAGCTTTAGGTTGGCACCGCGTATGGCTTCCATGTTCACGACGTTGCGCAGGTCGTTCACGTAAGGAAGGACGAAATCTTTTTGGCGCGTGCTGGCGGCTTTGATCGCGGATGCGAATGGCATGCGCTTCACTTCGGAATTTTCGCCACGCAGCAAGTCGTTGGCGCGGTTTTGAATCCACGCGGTGACATCCGTGTCGGCCGGGCCTCCGTTCGGCGGGTTGTACTTGAAGCCACCGTCCTTTGGAGGATTGTGGGAGGGAGTGACGACAATGCCGTCGGCGAAATGGTCTCTGCGGCCGCGATTGTAGACGAGGATGATGCGGGAAATTACCGGAGTCGGAGTCACGCCGTCGTCGGACTGGATAACCGTTTCCACACTGTTGGCGGCGAGAACCTCGAGAGCGCTGCGCTGCGCCGGGCCGGAAATGGCATGGGTATCCTTGCCCATGTAAAGAGGACCGTGAATGCCTTTGGAATAGCGATACTCGCAAATGGCCTGGGTGATGGCCAGGATGTGCGCTTCGGTAAAGGTGGACTGGAACGGCGAACCGCGATGGCCGCTCGTGCCGAAGCTGACCAGTTGATTGGGATCGTTGACGTCAGGACGGCGGTCGTAATAGTCACGCTCGAGCTTGGCTACATCGATGAGCATATCCTTGGTTGCAGGTTTGCCCGCGAGAGGCGATATGCCGTTTGCTCGATTCGCGACGTCCGCCATGAAACGCTCCAATTACGGCACCGGACAGGGTGCCGCTTTCCAGATTTCTGAATTATATTGCGCAATGGTGCGATCGCTCGAAAAACCACCCGACGCGGCAATGTTCAAGATGGCTTTGCGCGCCCAGGCATCGGGATCGGCAAAAAGCTGGCAGAGCCGCGTGTCCGCCTCGAGATAGGATTTGAGATCCGCCAGATGCATGTAGAAGTCGCCGTGAGTGAGCAGCGTATCGCGCAAGGGAGCGAAAACGCCAGGCTCGTTGCGGCTGAAATAATCGGAGAAGATCATGTCTAGGGCGGCGCGCGTCTCCGGCTCATTGTCGTAATGCCAATGGGGATTGTACCAGCTTCGGCTTCCGGCGACCTGTTGAGCGGTGAGGCCAAAGAGGAATAAATTGTCCTCGCCGGCGGCCTCGGCCATCTCGATGGTGGCGCCATCACGCGTCCCGATGGTCAGGGCGCCGTTCATCATGAATTTCATGTTGCTGGTGCCGCTCGCTTCGTAGCCGGCGGTGGAAATTTGGTTGGAGACGTCGCTGGCGGGGATTAGGTGTTCGGCAAGCGTGACGCGATAATCGGGGAGAAACAGAACGCGAAGTCGGCCATTCACGACTGCGTCGTTGTCGATGACTGCAGCGAGATTGTTGATGAATTTGATGATGAGCTTTGCAAGTTGGTAGGCAGGAGCGGCTTTGCCGGCAAAGAAGAAGGTGCGGGGCGGCAGGTGCAAACCGGGATTTTCGCGAACGCGGTTGTAGAGAACGATGATGCGCAGGGCATTGAGGAGCTGACGCTTGTATTCGTGGATGCGCTTCACCTGCGAATCGAAGACGGTGTGGGGATCAACGGTTACGCCGGACGTAGCCTTGAGCCAGACGGCGAACTGTGTTTTGCACTCGTGTTGCGCCTTCAGAAAAGAGGCGCGGAAGCCGGGGTCATCCGCAAGCGGTTTCAAGCGAGAGAGCTCGCCGAGATCGGTGATCCAATTGTCGCCGATAGCGTCACTAATTGCGCGCGCAAGGGGAGGGTTGCAGAGGCGCAGCCAGCGACGGGGCGTAACGCCGTTGGTCTTGTTGTTGAAACGCTCGGGAAAAATCTCGGCAAGGTCCTTGACGGTCGTGGCGCGAAGGAGCGAGGTGTGGATGGCAGCGACGCCGTTGGTGCTGTGCGAACCTACAATGGCGAGATTGGCCATACGAACTTTGCGGATAGCGCCTTCCTCGATCAAGCTCACGCGAGCGACCATGCCTTCGTCGCCGGGAAATTTCTTGCGCACGTCGTCGAGGAATCGCCGGTTGATTTCGTAAATGATTTCCAGGTACCGTGGCGCGACCGTCGTAAACCACTGGACGGGCCATTTTTCGAGGGCTTCGGGAAGCAACGTGTGGTTCGTGTATCCCAGCGTTCTCTGCGTAATGTCCCAGGCCGGATCCCAGCCAAGATGTGCGTCGTCCAATAGGATGCGCATCAATTCAACAACCGCCATGGTGGGATGGGTGTCGTTCAATTGAATGGCAGCTTTTTCCGGGAATGCATTCCAGTCCTGATTGCTGTGACGGAAACGGCGGACAAGGTCGGCGAGAGAACAGGTGACCAGGAAATACTCCTGCACGAAGCGCAGCGCCTGGCCCATGCCGGTGGAATCATCGGGATACAGCACGCGAGTAATGGATTCAGCGGCGAGCGTTTCCGCAAGCGCCCCCACAAAATCGCCGCTGCTGAATTCCTGGAAGTCGAAATAATCGGGAGCGGAAGCAGCCCATAGGCGAAGCGTATTGATATTTTTCCCGCCATAGCCGACCACCGGCCGGTCGAAGGGTATTCCGTACAGAGTGGAATGGCGGCCAGCGATGGCGCGAAGTGCGCCGTCGCGAAGAATGAAGGAGCAATTCAGATTAATAGAGACACGGGAGTACGGACGGGCTACTTCCCAAGGATCCGGATGGCGCAGCCAGTTGTCCGGCGTCTCATGCTGCCAACCATTCTGAATGGTTTGCTTGAACATGCCATATTCATAACGAAGTCCATAGCCCATCGCGGGAAGCTGCATGGTGGCCATGGAGTCCAAAAAACAGGCAGCCAGACGACCAAGGCCGCCGTTTCCTAAACCGGCGTCCGGTTCTTTCTCGAGGAGGGCCGGCCAATCCACGTCTTTCCGATGTATGACCTCCGGGAGCAAAGGATCCAACAAAAGATTGGAGACGTTATTGGCGAGCGAGCGCCCAATGAGGAATTCCATGGAAAGGTAGTAGATGTACTTGCGATTGGCGTCGCGGTAGGTCTTGCGCGTGTGGATCCAGCGTTGAGAAAGAACGTCACGAACGGACCGGGCGAAAGCTTCATAGTGCTCACGGGCGTTGGTGACGATCGGATCGACACCGTTATCAAACAGCAGGTGGCGTTCGTAAAGGTCATGCAGAGTGTTTGCAAGGTCGCCCGGGCCAAGACCGTACTGCGAGGATAGTTTGGACAGGGCCTCGGGGCTTGCGGTCTTCACGACCGCCATGCTTTCTGAACTCATGGTTTTCCTCTTTCGGCGGAATATTCCAGTTCATTAGACGCCCACACTCGCTGAGAAGGCGCAACATTCGTCGAGGGTACGCGTCGTCCCGATGCTTTCATAGCCCGGTTGCAGGCAGGTTACAGGAGATTTCCAATTTTGGGATGGACAGGACCGCAACTGCGGAAAAAACAGAAACCCAGCGGCTGGGCGAGCACACCGGGTCTCTGTGTACGGCAAATCGAAAAGCGAGCAATGCTAACAGGCGGCAGCGGCTATGGGGCAATTTGTCGATGTCTTGGGTGGTGCGGAGCCGCCGCGGGAAATAACAATTGGAATGACAACGGCGGGAACGGCAAGGACGATGCCGAGGGCGATGGCGGTGCCCTTGCTGATGTGGTGGGCTTGCTGCGTTCCGCTGGGAGCCTCGAGCGTGGTAGCTGCGATTGCTTCCGTGAGGACAGAGAGAGCGGCTTGCGTGACTTCCGGAGAAGACGAATCGCCGTTGCGTACGGTCGTCATTTGCCCGGCTTTCACAACAACGCAGACGCCGGCGAGATTGCAGACTCGCACAAAGCCCTCGAAAACGATCACGGTCATGATGTTGTTTTCGAAGGAGCTGTAGAAATCGGTGCCAACCACCCCGGCGACACCGGCGGGAGTATGGACTTCAAACTTTCCACCGGGCTGTGTGATTTTCTGGGCTTGGGAACGGACTTTGCCGAGGCTGAGCTCGAGATCGGTCTGCTGCGCTCCGGCATCGTGCTTGACGATGTGGACGGAAGAGTCGGAGCCGATGTTGAGAACCGAGCCGTCGTCGAGCGAAACGCGAGCGCGAGCGCTCGGCTGGGTGCTCACTACATCGAGCCAATCGACAATGGTTTTGGCGACGGCGGTGATGGACTTGGAGCCCCGGGCGATGTTGACGGCTGGAATGACGCGAGAGACCTCGCCGGCGCGAACGGCCGCGGACGGGGATTGCGCGAACAGGTCGAAGGGAATCGCGATAGAAACGGCCAGGACGCAGGCCAGTGCCGCGATACCGGGGGACTTCGTGTTCATCGAGGACTCCTCAGGGAAGAGAAACGCTATCTTCCTTAGTTACGTGAGAAGCGAGAGGGGGTCAAACAAAAAGGAAAGCGTGTTGCCCGGTTCGCCACGGCATTGCAAACCGAGCCAGGAACATGCCTGCGCTAGGAAGGCCGAGAAACGGAACACCGCCGAAAGGTACCGCCTAACCAAATGAGTGTTGATCCGAAAAGCAACCCGTAGTCCGGAAATGCTTGTGGGGCAGATCAAGTTGGGACAACATCGTGGTATGCGAGCAATTGCGGGATTACTGGCAGCAGTGGCACTGGTCGCGGGCGTGTACTTCTACTATGTGAAGAAGATGCCGACTAGCGACGAGGGGACTGCGTCGACTCAGGCGATCAGCCTGACGGGGGTGCGGGGTGACTTGCTGCAGATTGCCCAGGCAGAGCGAGGAAACATTGCGCTGAACAGTAAGTGCGCATCTCTGGATGAACTGATTTCGTCGGGGGCCCTGACCATGAACAAGAAGGAAAGGGACGGCTATACGTACGAGGTAAGCTGCTCGGGGACGGATTTCGAGGTGGTTGCGGAGCATCCCGCGGCACTGGCCGGGACTGGTGTCCGTTATCCCAAGCTCGCGATTGACGGAACTATGCAGGTGCGGGAAGTTCAGTAGGCCTGATTTTTTCCTTACAATGAGCGTTTTTGGGGGTTCGCGGCAGGAACTTTCGCGCCGGGGTGTGCGTACCTCTGTGTGAGAGCGAAAGCGGCAGGTAGGGTGGGCCGCGGAAGGAGTGGCACATGGGTGAAAATCTGATCGGACTGGTTGCGGTGGTGTTGACTTGTGGATTGCCGGTGGCCGCGTTGTATACCTACTACCGGGTGAGGAAACTGCGTACCGAAGAGAGGCTGGCGGCGCTGGCGCGGGGAACAGAGATTCCGATAGAACCGGAACTGTCGCAGTTTGCGCGGTCGCGGCGGGCCGGAATATTGCTTGTCAGCGGCGGTCTGGGATTCATGATCATGTTTGCGGTGATTGCGCGAGTCCTAGGAGCACAGGAAACGCTAGTGGCGTCGGCGGTTGGGATTTTGCCGCTCGCGGTGGGAATCGGGTACTTCGTGGATGCGGCGCTGATTCACCGGGATCTGAAGGCCACCTGAAGCAGGTTTGCGGTTGTCTGTTTGAGTTTGCTGTGCGAGCTGTGCGGAAGCGTGGAGGAAGCCCTTGGGAACGCGAAATGGGCGGTTCCCGTCGAGGAAGGGAGACGCGCTTCCGCGTAGTTCGTGGGGTTTCCGCGCGGTGTTTTCCTCTCATTTGTTTCGATCCTCCCGCTGGTTTGCAGTCCGGAACTTAAAATCGAGATAAGTTTGACACCGAAGAGAGATTCCTCGCTCCTACGACTCCGCTCGAAAAGACGATATTCTATGGTTTGTAGGGCAGCAGTTTAAAGACCAACGACCCGCAAGGCTGGGCGGCCTGATCGGCCGATAGGCAACCGTCGGAGGCGCAAGTGAAACGACGGATTTTGGCGATCGCGTTACGGTTGGCGGGGGTGATGCTGTTTGGCGTGGGAGCGGCGCAGGATCGGTCGCCGGCGCAGATTGCTCGCGTGGAAGGAGCGCAATCGCCGAACCGGCAGGGATTTGGTCCGTACACGATTCCGGAAATGATCAAGCAGCTTCACGGTCGGGGGCGAACCTGGTGCGTGTGGTAAAATCGGCGCCATGCATCCTGCCATTCCGCAATTATTAGAGCTACAACGATTGGACCAGGTTATCGCGTCGGCGCGAGCGGAGCTGGACGCTCTGCCGAAGCAGTTGCGCGAGGCGGACGCGAAGCTGAATGGGGCTCGCGCGGCGGTGACATCGGGGAACGAGGCGCAAACTCAGGCACTTACGCGACGGAAGAAACTGGAATTGGACGCGGAGGAATGGAAGGGGCGAGCGAAGAAATACCGCGAGCAGAGCAGTTCGGTGAAAACGAACGAGGCATATAAGGCGCTGCAGCACGAGATTGCGAATGCGGAAGCGGAGGCTTCGAAAGCGGAGGATTTGGTTTTGGAGCAGATGATGGCGCTCGAGGACATGGAACGGCGCGTGAAGCATGTACAAGCGGATTTACGCGAATCCGAGCAGGCTATCGCCGCTGAGAAAAAGCAGATGCAAGTGCAGTACGGAGAGAAGAAGAAACGGCTGGAGGCGGCGACAGCCGAGCGTGAAGGAATTGCGAAGAATGTGCCAGAAGACATGCTGAGCCTGTATGCACGAGTCGACAAACGACATCCGGGAACGGCGCTGGCGGAAGCGCGCGGCGAACAGTGCCGCGCGTGCGGGATGCGCGTGCTGCCCCACGTGCTGCAAATGCTAGCGACGGAAACCGACGAAGAAGTGTTCCGCTGCGAGATGTGCGGGCGGATCTTGTATACCCTGGAGCCGATTCCACATGCGGCGCCGCATGAAACAGCGAACGGAGCGACGAACTCGTGATGCTGAAACGGCCGCCGGTGCCGCGAGCCGGAGGATTATTTGGCGATGCAACGCCGCCGGAGCCCGTAAAACATACCGCGGCGTATCAGGCGAACATTGATGGCGGTTCACGCGGGAATCCGGGGCCGGCGGCGTATGGCGTGGTGATACGCGATGGGAGCGGGGAGATTGTTGCGCGGCTGAAGAAATACATCGGGCAAAACACCAACAATGTGGCGGAATATTTTGGATTGATTGCGGCGTTGGACTACGCACAGACGCATGGTGTCAGGGCGTTGCGGGTGGAAAGCGATTCGGAATTGATGGTGAAGCAGATGCGCGGGCAGTACCAGGTGAAGAGCGCAGAGCTGAAGCCCTTGTTCGAGCGGGCGAAGAAGATGGCGCAGGGGTTGGCGTCGTTCCGGATCGAGCATGTGTACCGGGAGCAGAACCGCGAGGCGGATGCGCTGGTGAATCAGGCGCTCGATGAGACGGGACGCCACTCCGCGCCTTCCTCGTCGCGGGAAAGTACGATGCGGTTGGTGGGGCGGTGCAAGGATGGGCGCTTGGAGTTGCCGGAGCGGTTGGATTTGGCGGATGGGACCGAGGTGGAGATTTTGGTACGGGTGAAGAAATAGCCGCGTGGGGTCGTTGGCTACCCAGGGCTTGCGCCTGGGCTAACTTGTCTCCGGAAAGGTCCAAACACCCAATACGAATAGCAGCTACGCAGCGTTGGCGTGTTTCGGCGGGTAAGGAGATTTTAGGACGTAGGAGCGGTAGAGAGTGTCGCGCTGGGCGGGAAGGAAGCCCGCGTCATAGATGATGCGACGAAGCTCTTCTTCATTCGTGCGGCGGCGGACACCCGCGGCGTAGACGACATTTTCTTCGATGAGGATGCTGCCGACATCGTCGGCGCCGAATTGCAGGCCGACTTGGCAGACCTTGATGCCGGGAGTGAGCCAGCTCGACTGGATGTGATCGATGTTGTCGAGGTAGAGGCGGCTGACGGCGAGAGTTTTTAGGTAGTCGACGGCGGTGGTCTCCTGAACGCGCTTGCCGAGCGCGGTGTTTTCCGCGGCGAAAATCCAAGGGATAAAAGCGGTAAAGCCGCCGGTCTGTTCCTGAAGCTGGCGAACACGCTCGAGATGATTGACGCGATGGCGAAGCTCTTCGCCGCAGCCGAACATCATGGTGGCGGTGGTGCGCAGGCCGAGGGAGTGCGCGGTGCGGTGAACTTCCACCCAATCGTCGCTGGTGCATTTCAGGCGAGCAATTTTGGCGCGTACTTCGTCGTCGAGAATCTCGGCGCCACCGCCGGGGATGGATTGCAGGCCGGCGTCCATCAGGCGCTCGATGACATCTCGAATGCTGAGTTCGCTGACTTCCGCGATGCAGAGAATTTCCGGCGCGGAAAAACAGTGGAGATGGACCTGGGGATAGCGGGATTTGAGAGAGCGGAGAAGATTTTCGTAGTAACCGATCTGAAGATCGGGATGCAGGCCGCCTTGCAAGAGAACGCCCGTGCCGCCGAGTGTGAGCATTTCGTCGATCTTGGCGTAGATTTCTTCGAAGGGGAGGATGTAGCCGTCTTTGGCCCCGAGCGGGCGATAGAAGGCGCAGAAAGAGCAGTACTCGGTGCAGAAATTCGTGTAATTGATGTTGCGATCGATCTGGTAGGTGACGATGCGGGGATCGTTTTTTTGCAGGCGGAACTGGTGAGCGGCCATGCCGATGCCGACAAGGTCGTCGGATTGGAGCATGTCGAGGGCTTGTTTTTTGGTGATTCCCACGGCTGAGTTTTTCTCCTTTTTGCTCGAAACTTCTTTCCAGCACCTCAGGGGCGAAAGCCCATTTTTCTTGGGCGTTTTTCGGCACGGCCGAAGCCGTGGCCTCCCGAAAAGCACGGGTCTAGAGACCCGCCACTACAAGAACTTTGCACACCGGCTCGAGAAAGCCCGAACTCCTATAAAAGTGGTCTTTCTCCGCAAGCTGTGAAGCCGTGCCTTCCCGAAAACGGTTCGCGAAACAGCTAACGCCTATGCGCGGCGCACGGCTGCGAGTTCGCGCGATGGTTCGAAACTTGCGATCCGCGGCGGCTTGGCCTCTTTGATTAAACCCAATTCGGCGGCCAGATCGAAATAACGCTGCAGGCCGCGAAGATTCTCTTGGTCGAGAGTGTAATCGATATTTTCGGTTAGATAGCGGGAGATTTTTTCGGCGGGGAGATTCAGCTCGCGGGAGGCCTCGACGCTGATTTGGTCGAGATGCTGCATACCGAAGGCCAGCGAGTCTTGAAAATCGCAGATGACTGCGGAACTGACAGCGGCGGGCCTGGCCGCCCAGAGGGCCAGGACGGCGGGAAGGCTCGAGAACGCGCGCCACTTTTCGACCATGTCGTAAAGGAAGAGTCGCGATGAAGAAGAGATGCCTGCGATACCGGCGGGGAAGGTTTTATTACCGCTTGCATCGCTACAGACGTGGGATTCGGAGTTGAGCGCCAGGCGAAGGGCGGGGTCGCCAATCAGCAGGGCGGCATCGGCTTCGCGGAGCATGGTGGGTAGGTCGGGAGCGGCTTCGAAGAATTCCGGAGCGATGTGCCAGCGTTTGGCGCAGAGGATACGGACGAGAGCTTGCGTGCTGCGAGAGCTGCGGTCGAGAGCGATGCGGCGGACTTCGTGGATGGGTTTCTCGGAGACCAGAAGCAGGCTGCGCACGGATCTTTTCGAGGCGATGGAAAGATTGGGGAGCGCGACGAGCCCGTCGATGCGTTGAAGCTCGATTGCGGGAATGATGGCGACGTCGACGTCGCCGGAGCGGAGCGCTTCGGCACATTGCGAAGGAACGGTGAAGGAAAGCTGATATTTGCCGCGAAGAGGGCCGTGCGTGAAGCCGCGGACAAGAGGGGCGGTGTTCAGGTATTGGACGATGGAGATGCGGAGCGAGTTCACTCGATATCAGTCCTGAGAAAGACTTGCTTAGTATAACAAACGGCCCAGACATAAGTAGTTTGCGTTACATTGCGGAAGATTCAACCAGTCTGAAGCGACTGAACAATCCTTAGAGGCTGAAGCCGAATCTTGACTTGCGAAGGGTCGGAACGGAGGTTCCGACCCCTATTGCGGGGTTTAGAAGTGCTCGAAACCCAGTGCCAGGCCATCGGGATCGTTCCGCATCAGCAGTGTTTTGTGTTTTAAAGGGCATCTGATAGAATTAAGGGTCTTGTTTTCTATCTTTTGAAGCTTAGGAAGTGGACTGTTATGGCATTGAAGTGTGAAATTTGCGGCAAAGGGCCGAGCTACGGGAATGTGGTAAGCCACGCGAATAATACGCGCCGCCGGCGGTGGAATCCGAATTTGAAGCGAGTGCGTGCGGTGGTGAATGGCGTGCGGAAGCAAATGAAGGTGTGCACGGCGTGCATCCGACTGGGCCGCGTGAAAAAAGCGGCCTGAGCAAACCCTTGAAAATTTTCTTGAATCCCGCAATCCGACAGCAGAGAGACGGCGGCGCGGTTCATCGTGGAGCAGCGTTCTTGCCCGCGGCGGCGCTGGTGGTGTCTTTATTCGCGGGATGCAAGCAGCCGGAAAGCCACGCACCGGACGTCTGGGCGGTGGTGAACGGCACAGAAATCAAGCGGGATGAAGTGGAGAAGTACTACAAAACGCGAATCAATCCAGAGGCGCAAGAAACTTCACCGGAAGAGGTGCTTTCCGGAAAGCTGAACGTGGTGGAGCAGTTGATTAACAATGAGATCCTGCTGGAGCGCGCGAAGAAGCTGAATCTGGAAGCCAGCGACGGCGAGGTGGAAGACAAATTCACGGAGCTGAAGAGCGGGTACACCGAAGAGGAATTCCAGAGAAAATTGAAAGACGGCGGGATGAGCGTGGATGACCTGAAGAAAGATCTGCGGCGGACGCTGTCGATGCAGAAATTGCTGAACCGTGAGGTGGCGGCGAAGGTCACCATCACAGACCAGGACGTGACGGATTTTTACAACACGAACCGCAACCAATTCAACGTTGCGGAGGCGCAGTACCGTATTTCGCAAATCGTGATCACTCCGCGCAAGGACCAGATGGTGCGCAACCGGAAAAATGACGACGCTACCAATGAAGCGGAAGCCGAGCGCAAAGCCAAAATGCTGGAAGACAAGTTGAACAGCGGCGCGGATTTTTCGCAACTGGCGATGGATTATTCCGAGGATCCGAGTACCGCGGCTACCGGAGGGGATCTGGGATATATTGCGGAATCGTCGCTCAACGCGCCACAGACCGATCCGGTGCTTAAGCGGACGGTGTTGACCTTGAAGCCCGGTCAAGTGAGTCCGCCAGTCGTGTTGAGGGACAGTATACGGATTTTGAAGCTGGTGGCGCGGGAGGCGGCGGGGCAGCGCGGCGTGAACGATCCGCAGGTGCAGCAGATGATTCGCGATACGCTGCGGAACCGCAAGGAGCAGTTGCTGCGGAATGCGTACCTGGCGGTGGCGCGGGATGAGGCGCACGTGACGAATTATCTGGCGATGCAGGTGATCGAGACGGCGGGGAAGTTGCCGGATGCGGCAAAGCCGAGCACGCCGGCTGTTGGTATGCCGTTCGGACCGGGGCCGGGGCAGCCGAAGAATACGCAGTAGGTCTCTTCTTTCGTTTTTACATTTTGACGTGTTTTTGCGTTGCGATCCTTCGTCGCGCAAAAAGCGCGCTCCTCCGCATGACAAGAGAAGGCAGTAGACTGGTTCCGGAGTTCCAGGTTAAGCGTGGTTCGAGCGGTGGGGATCGAAGAGGGATTCATCGCTTTGCGGACTTTGCCGGCCTGCCGCAGGCAGCTTCGGACTGCCGGACTGTGATTGCTGGACTAATCGACCCAGGCGAGGATGTCGCCGGCGTTGACGGGTTGGCCTTCTTTGGCTTGCAGGCGTTCGACTTTGCCTTTTTTGGGGGAGCGAATTTCGTTTTGCATTTTCATGGCTTCGACGACGATCAGGCCCTGGCCGGCTTCGACTTCGTCGCCGACTTTTACGAGAAGGCGAATGACTTTGCCGGGCATCGGGGCGAGGATTTGCTGGCGGCCTTCGGCTTCGAGCGCTCGCTGTTTTCTCGCAAGCCAGGAGCGGGGATCGCGGACCTCGGCGTGGAATTCGTGCGGGCCGGTTTGTAGCCTGTAGGCGCCGTCGGGCGTGGGCGCGATGTGAAATTCGAATGCGGCGCCATTAAGGATAACCGAGACGGCGTTGGGCGTGGTGAGAATGACGTCGGCATCGACCCCCTGGCCATCGAGAGAGACTTTGTAGGAAGAGCCGTTCTTTTCCAACTCCACCAGGTGTTTGGACTTTCCCGTAACGGAATCGAGATAAACCTCAAATTTCATGGCTGGCGATCCAGTTGGGAACGGCGGCCTTCCAGTTTCCAGCGAGACGGTTCGGCTGCGGGAGATGGGCCGTTTGCGGCGCCGCCGGGCTGGATGCTGGCCCAGTAGGCCGCGGCGATGGCGGCGGCAGCTTGTGTGCCGGGTCCCGGTGGAACGAGCGGAGGGCGAGGGCGAGCAAGCAATTGGTCGAGCCATTTCGTGTGGATTTCGCCAGCGAGGAATTCGGGTTCGGCGAGAATGCGGCGGAAGAGGCTGACGTTGGTGCGGATGCCGCTGATGGTGTACTCGTCGAGGGCGCGGCGGAGGCGGGCGATGGTTTCTTCCCGGCTGTTGCCCCAGGCGATGAGTTTGCTGAGTAGCGGATCGTATTCGAGCGGCACGGTCCAGCCACGATAAACGCCTTCGTCGAGGCGGATGCCAGGACCGGTGGCGATGCGTCGCGCGACAATTTTGCCGGGGCAGGGAAAGAAATTGTTGTCGGGGTCTTCGGCGTAGAGGCGGACTTCCATGGCGTGCCCGCGGGGCGTGATGGTTTCCCAAGCAAAGGGCAGACGATGACCGGCAGCGATGGCGATCTGAAGTTTGACGAGATCAAGGCCGGTGACCTGCTCGGTGACGGGATGCTCGACCTGCAGGCGCGTGTTCACTTCGAGAAAATAGAAATTGAGGCGGGCGTCGACGAGGAACTCGACGGTTCCGGCGTTGACGTAGCCTCCGGCGCGGGCCAGGCGCACCGCGGCTTCGCCCATTTTGCGGCGAAGATCGGGAGTCATGATGGTGGAGGGGGCTTCCTCGATGACTTTCTGATGGCGGCGTTGGACCGAACATTCGCGTTCGCCGAGAGACACGACACGGCCGTGCGAGTCCGCGAGAATCTGAATTTCAATGTGCCGAGGCGCTTCAAGATATTTCTCAAGGAAGACGCGAGAGTCGCCGAAAGCGTTGAGCGCTTCCGAGGAGGCGTCTCGCCAACAGGCGGAGAAGGCTTCATCGTTCGGAACCACGCGCATGCCTTTGCCGCCACCGCCGGCGACGGCTTTCAGGACGACCGGATAGCCCATAGCCCGTGCGAGCGACTGAACGTCGTTGGGGTTTTCGATGGGATCGTCGGTTCCGGGGACGGTCGGGACGTCGGAGCGGCGGGCGAGTTGTTTACCGGCAATTTTCGAGCCCATGGTTTCCATGGTCTCGGCGGAAGGGCCGATAAAAGTGATACCTGCGTCGGCGCAGGCACGCGGGAGAGCAGGATTTTCCGCAAGGAAACCGTAACCGGGGTGAATGGCGTTAGAACCGGAGCGGCGAGCGACGTCGATGAGCTTGTCGATGCGGAGATAACTTTCGCGCGAAGGAGCGGGGCCGATGAAATAAGCTTCGTCCGCGAGCCGGACATGGAGCGACGAGCGATCGACTTCGCTGAAGACGCAAACCGAAGGGATGCCCATTTCGCGGCAAGCGCGCAAGATGCGTACGGCGATTTCGCCGCGATTGGCGATCAGAATTTTTCGGAACATAGATTGAGTAGACAGGCGGATTTTAACACGCGGTTACTTGCGGCCGGAGACTACCTAGCGCTTGCGTGTCGTATCGTTTGCGGTGTATCAAAGCAACCGCGATGGAGGTCAGGGGGCGACCATGAAACGAACTGCGTTGTTGTTTGGGGCCATTTGGCTCTGGACGGTCTCGGGAGTTGCCGGGCAGGAGGCGGTGGTGACGCCGCCGGAGAGTTTGGTGGTGGATGGCGTGCCGAAGATTCCGGCGAGCCTGGCGGACACGGCGGGAAGATACGGCGAGTACCGAAGCGCGGTATTTTCGGATTGGGAACCGGGGAAACGCAGCATGCTGATCAGCACGCGATTTGCGGCTACACCGCAATTGCACCTGGTAAGCCAGGCGGGAGGAGAACGGCACCAGCTCACATTTTTTGCGGACGCGGTGCGGGGAGGGCGGTTTCACCCAAATGGCGGCGAGTACATCGTGTTTCCGAAAGACCTCGGCGGAGGGGAATGGTATCAACTTTACCGGCTGGATTTGGCGACCGGGAACATCACTTTGCTGACGGACGGCAAAGCGCGCAACAGCATGGGACCGTGGTCAAGTAAGGGAGATGAAATCGCGTACACATCGACGCGGCGGTCGGGAAAGGACACGGATTTGTGGGTGATGAATCCGGGTGAGCCGAAGTCCGACCGATTGCTTACGAAACTGGAAGGAGGAGGGTGGGAGCCGCTCGATTGGTCGCCGGACGACAAAAAGATTTTGCTGTCGGAGGATCTGTCGGTCAACGAATCGTATTTATGGCTTGTGGATACGACGACTGGAGAAAAAACAGCGCTGACGCCTCGCGACGCAAAAGAGAAAGTCTCCTATTGGGCAGGGCAGTTCAGCAAGGACGGCAAAGGGTTGTACGTGACGACGGACAAGGACTCGGAATTCCATCGCCTGGCGTATGTGAGCCTGGACACGAAGGAGCATTACTATCTGACGACGGAAATTCCGTGGGACGTCGTGACGTTTGATCTGTCTCACGACGGGAAGCGGATTGCGTTTGTGACCAACGAAAACGGGTCGGGAGCGCTGCGGGACTTCCGCACGGACAAAAAAGAGATCTTGCGTGAGCCGAAGCATCTGCCTTCGGGTGTGATCGGCGGAGTGCGCTGGAGGCAGGACGGACCAGAGCTTGCGTTTTCGCTTGTGAATGCGCAAGGGCCGGAGGATGTGTATTCGCTCGACGTGGCGACCGGGAAGCTGGAGCGGTGGACGAACAGCGAGACGGCGGTACCGACCAAGGATTTTCCGGCGGCCGAGTTAATCAAGTGGAAGAGCTTTGATGGAAAGATGATCAGTGGATTTCTGTATCGGCCGCCCGCGAAGTTCACCGGGAAACGGCCAGTTATGGTCGTGATTCACGGAGGGCCGGAGGGGCAATCGCAGCCACTGTTTCTGGGACGACAGAATTATTTGTTGAATGAGATGGGTATTGCGTTGATTTATCCAAACGTGCGGGGATCGACAGGATACGGGAAGTCATTCACGCTGTTGGATAACGGATTTCTGCGCGAAGACACATACAAAGATATCAATGCATTATTCGACTGGATTGGGGCGCAACCGCAGCTCGAGGCGAGCCGCGTCGGGGTGACCGGTGGAAGTTACGGAGGGCACATGACGCTGGCGATCTCCACGTTTTACAGCGACCGGATTCGTTGTTCGGTTGATATTGTGGGAATGTCGAACCTGGTGACGTTTCTGGAGCACACGGAAGGATACCGGAGGGACTTGCGGCGGGCGGAATATGGCGACGAGCGCGACCCGAAGATGCGGGAATTTCTGGAGCGCATCGCTCCGATGAATAACATTGAGAAAATCAAAAAGCCGATGCTGGTGGTGGCAGGCAAGAACGATCCGCGGGTGCCGGTGAGCGAGAGCGATCAGATTGTGGCGGCGCTAAAGAAGGAGGGAACGCCGGTGTGGTACGTCATGGCGAAGGACGAGGGCCATGGGTACCAGAAGAAGGCGAATCAGGATTACCAGTTTTATGCGACGGTGGAGTTTTTGCAGGAGTATCTGTTGAAGTGAGGATCTTGGCGGCTTCTTGCGGCAATCCTGGCGCTGTCGGCCGGTTGAGATCGTTCGCGCCGCACGCTACGCCCTCAGGATGACGAGTCGCTTTGGGTGAAGGCGTGCCCGCCGATTCCGCTGGGGCAATCGCGCCGGGGAGCGGACTCAGAAGGCCCCCCCTACAAATGCGGTTAGATTCGCTGGCGTTTCCAGCGGCCGCGGCGGAACAGGAGGATGCCGGCCGTGGCGATAGCTGCTTCGGCGATGACGATCGAGGAGTAGGCGCCGTTGGCGCGGAAGTGCAGAGGAACGGCGAGGGCGTAGGCCAGGGGAATTTCGAGCAGCCAGAAGCCGAAGAAATTCACGATGGTGGGAGTGACGGTGTCGCCGGCGCCGTTGAAGGCTTGCAGCATGACCATGCCATAGGCGTAGGCGATGTTGCCGTAGCTCAAGATGCGCAAACAGGAGACCGCAAGAGGCAAGACGGCCGGATCGTTGGTGAAGAGACGGATGATTGGTTCGGCGAAAAGAACGAACAACACGCCGACGGTGCCGAGGAAGATCATATTGTAGAGGCCGGTGCGCCAGACCGATTGTTCGGCGCGCTCGGGTTGTTTTGCGCCGAGATTCTGGCCGACGAGCGTAGCGGCGGCGTTGCTGAGACCCCAACTTGGCAGGATCACAAAAATGACAATGCGAATGGCGATGGTATAGCCAGCGAGAGCGGCGGAGCCGAAAAGACTGACGATGCGCACAAGGCCGATCCAGCTTACGTCGGCGATGGCGAATTGCAGGATGCCGGTGAGAGATACACGGAGGAGCCGCAACAGCACCGCGAGATCGATGCGTACCTGAGCCGCAAGGATGCGAATGCGTTCCGTTCCTCGCAGCAGGCGATAGACTTGGTAGAGCACGCCGATGCTGCGGCCGATGAAGGTGGCGAGCGCGGCGCCAGTGACGCCGAGTTTCGGAAACGGTCCCCAGCCGAAGATAAGGCAGGGATCGAGGATGAGATTGATGATGTTGGAGACCCACAGCAAGCGCATGGCCACGGCGGCATCGCCCGCACCGCGGAAAATGGCGTTGTTGAGAAACAACAAAAGCACTGCGCCGCAACCGCCGAGAGCGATGCGGGCGTAGCCGGAACCAGTGGCGACGATTTGCGGCGAGGCGCCCATGAGCTGGAGCAGATGGGGGGCGTAGAACCAGCAGGGCACGCCGATGACGAGCGAAGTGGCGAGGCCAATGACGATGGCTTGTACACCGGCCACGGCGGCGCCTGACGGGTCTTTTTCACCGATGCGGCGGGCGACCATGGCGGTGGTCGAAAGGGCTAGCCCGAAGCCGACGGCAAAGATCAGACTGAGCAGCGATTCGGTGAGCCCAATGGTAGCCACGGCATCGGCACCGAGGCGTCCGACCCAGAAAACATCGACCACGGCGAAGAGCGATTCCAGGACCATTTCGAGAACCATGGGAACGGCCAGGAGGACGATGGCGCGGTTGAGGCTGCCGGTGGTGAAGTCCTGATGCGACCCGCGAATCGCTTCACGGATGGAGCCCCAAAATGTTGGCGGCGGTGAGACAAGAATGGTTTCGGGCGAAGTCATACAATTCCACATGTTTCTGCGCAAGCCGGTTTGCGATGGAGAGTGCTCGCGCCGCCAAAGACAAACAGAGTGAGAGAGAAATTCAGGTCCGCGTCAGGAGCGGATCAAAGGGCAGGGACGATACGTGGTTGAAACATGGTTCGTTCCAGATGAAGGCCGACGAGAGAGCCTGCATCAGTACCCACAAGTGTACATCGGGAAGGCCAGAAGTTCCATACCGGAGAGCTGAAAGCGAATCATCACCAAAAGACTCATCACAGCGGTATGTTGCCGTGTTTTTTCTTGGGGTTCGAGTCGCGCTTGTTTTCGAGGGCGTGGAGAGAGGTGATGACGAGGCGGCGAGTGTCGGCGGGTTCGATGACGCCGTCGAGGTAGCCACGTTCGGCGGCGACGAAAGGGTTGGCGAAGCGGTTGCGGAATTCGGCGATTTTTTCCCGGCGTAGTTTAGGGCCGTCGCCCGGAGGGGCGGCGTTGAGTTCGCGTTTGTAGACAATGTCCACGGCGCCTTCGGGGCCCATGACGGCGATTTCAGCGGAGGGCCAGGCGTAGTTGGCGTCGGTGCGAATGTGTTTAGAGGCCATGACGCAGTAAGCGCCGCCGTAGGCCTTGCGGGTGATCACCGTGATTTTGGGAACGGTGGCTTCGGCAAAGGCGAAAAGCAATTTCGCACCGTGCTTGATGATGCCGCCATATTCCTGTTGTGTGCCGGGCAAAAATCCGGGGACATCTTCGAACGTGACCAGAGGGATGTTGAAGGCATCGCAGAAACGCACGAAACGCGCTCCTTTCACGGAGGCGTTGATATCGAGAGTTCCGGCGAGGAAGGCGGGTTGATTGGCGACGATGCCGACCGGGCGGCCAGCGAGGCGGGCAAAACCGACGACGATATTCTTGGCGAAGTGCTCGTGGACCTCGAAGAAGTGGCGTTCATCGACGATGGCGTGAATGACATCCTTGATGTCGTAGGGTTTCTGCGGATCTTCGGGGACGATGGTGTTGAGAGATTCTTCGCGGCGATCGATGGGATCGCTGGTGGCGCGGCGCGGGGGATCTTCGAGATTGTTAGAGGGCAGGAAGCTGAAAAGTTCACGGATCATGGCGCAGCATTCGGCGTCGTCGCGAGAGATGAAGTGAGCGACGCCGCTGGTTGCGTTGTGGGTCATGGCGCCGCCCAGTTGCTGCTTGGTGACTTCTTCGTGCGTGACGGTCTTGATCACGTCGGGACCGGTGACGAACATGTAGGACGTTTCTCGGGTCATGAGGATGAAATCGGTGATAGCGGGAGAATAGACTGCCCCGCCGGCACAAGGTCCGAGGATGGCGCTGATTTGGGGAATCACGCCGCTGGCGAGCGTGTTGCGTAGAAAAATGTCCGCGTAACCGGCAAGGGAGGCGACGCCTTCCTGGATGCGCGCGCCGCCGGAATCGTTCAGACCGATCACGGGAGCGCCATTGCGCACGGCGAGATCCATGATTTTGCAGATCTTGAGTGCGTTGGTTTCAGAGAGGGAGCCGCCGAAGACGGTGAAATCCTGCGCGAAGACGTAAACCAGGCGGCCATCGATGCGGCCGAAACCGGTGACGAAGCCGTCGCCGGTGGGACGATTTTCCTCAGCGCCGAAATCGACGCAGCGGTGGCGAACGAACTTGTCGAGTTCCTCGAAAGTGCCTTCATCGAGAAGAAGGTGGATGCGTTCCCGGGCGGAAAGCTTTCCGGCGTTGTGTTCGCGCTCGCGTCGCTCCGGCCCGCCGCCTGCTTCGGCTTCGGCGGACATGCGGCGTAACTGGTCCATGCGATCGGAGCTGACCGACGATTCCCAGGTCACATGATTTTTCTCAGCCAAGAGGGCCTCCCTCGGAGGTAGTGGATTTCGGAGCGAAGATAAGAACAGCGAGATGGGTGGCGAGCCAGACGGTGCCGAGAAGGAGAACCACGCCGAGGAGCAATTCGGCGGCGATGGCGCCCGCGCGGGAAAGAGGAGACTCGACGGAAGTGACGTAGTGGGTGGCGCGAACGAGAATGAGGATGGAGCTGAGGGTCATGCCCAGGATGAGAATCGCCGTCAGGATGGAGAGAAAGACGTGTTTCATAAGGGCGGTTTGGGCTGCAGCCAAAGGATAACGCAAAGGCGGGGAAAGGGGTATGCAGGCGGTGTGAACCCGTTCAAGACGCACGAATCGAGGGATTCATGGCACAAAAACCGCGCGATGGGGGGAGATCCTCGCTTCGCGGACTCCGCGCGGAATGACGGACTGTGAAGATTATGCCGAGTGGGGCGCAGCCGTTCGAAGCTCAGGGTAAACCGTGTGCGCCCCTATGAACAGGCGAGGAGGCACAAGGCGGAAGCCTATGCGAGGAAACCCAAGAAGCCGGCCGGGTTAGCGGAAGCCGGACCAGTCGTCGGCGACGAGGATGGAATCGCTCGGGTTCGAAGGATCGTACTTGACGCTGGCTTGTTGGCCGGCCATGAGCTGATCGAAACGGATCTGACTTTCTAGGCCGGTGATGTCCTGCGCGGTGTGATAGGTGACGCCGGAGATGGAGTAGCTGTAGGAGACCATATGGCGCGGGCGCGTGTCCGGAAGCGGACGCGTGCGCGAAGGCAAAATGCCGCGACGCTCTTCGGCTGGCTCGGCGGCACTCTCGGTGAGGTCGACGACCTGGCCTTCGGCAATGCGGCCAATGTGATTGAGATGGAGACGGCGTTTGCGTTCAGCTTCTTCGGGATCGACGCTGGGACGTACGAACGCGAAGACGATCAAACCAATCGCGAGAATGGTTCCCACGCCCAGAGCGAGGACCAACTTCCAATCGGCGAGCAGTTCTTTCAACTTCTACCCCTTGGCAAGATTACGCGGGTGGAATTTGGGATCAGCGTTCCCCACCAAGGACCATTTTAGCGAAAGCCGCCAGCTCGGGCGACGTCAACGGCAAGGGGATGCACTTGATTATGCAACACGCCGATTCCGGCCACGGAGACTTCGACGGTGTCGTTGGCGACGAGGGGGCCGACGCCAGCGGGGGTTCCAGTGGCGATCAGGTCACCGGGAAGCAGGGTCATAACGCGAGAGATCCAGCGAACGAGGAAGGCCACGGGAAAGGTCATGAGTGACGTACTGGCGGATTGGCGAGTCTCGCCGTTGACGCGGCATTCGACGAGGACATTGGCGGGGTCGAGTTGCGTTTCGAGGTGCGGACCGACGGGGCAGAAAGTGTCGAAACCTTTGGCGCGGGTGAACTGGACGTCCGTTTTTTGAAGGTCACGAGCGGTGACGTCGTTGATGCAGGTGTAGCCGAGAACGAAGGAAAGTGGATCGGCTTCATCCGAAAGACGGGAGCACGTCTTGCCGATGACCACGCCCAATTCGCCCTCATGCTCCACACGGTTGGAAGGAGGCGGCAAAACGATCGGTTGATCGGGTCCGATGAGAGACGAAGGTGGCTTGAGAAAGATGAGGGGTTCCTTGGGCATTTCGTTGCCAAGCTCGGCGGCATGAGCGGCGTAATTGCGGCCCACACCAACGATCTTGGTGGGCTCACAGGGAGCCAGCATGCGGATGTTTTTCAGCTCCCAGATGCTGTGGCCTTCGACCCAGTCGGACCAGGGAATGCCGACGATTTCGCGAACAACGTCGGCGTCTAGAATGCCGTAGGCGGGGGAGTACGTGCGTGCAGCGGTGGAATGCGGCAAGAACCGGCAAAATTTCATGAGATGGTGGCTCGCTCAGTGATGCGTATGAGAGCTGCTTGTCGCATGCACTCTCCAGATGATCGTACCAATCCAGCAGATGGTGGCAACAACGAAATAGATGATGGCGCCAAGAACGAAGACGTGGGCGGCGGTGTAGTGTTCCTCGAGAAGCTCAAACTTGAAGCAGAATACGCGATAGGTGAAGGTGAGAATGCCCCAGGCCAGGATGCCAGACGTAAGCAGGTAGGAGGGATGCCGGAAAAAGCGAAGCATGGGAAAGGCGGCGAACAGACCGAGAAGAGCCGCGGCCAAGATGTTTCGCTCCGTTGCCAGCGGCTCCAGATAAGCCACTCGATTGGCGATGAGAAGCCAAGCCGAGAAGATCAGCGAGAGAGAAATCCCAGCATAGACTCCGGTGCGTACCGCGGCGTCTTTCAAAAAACCAAACCAATGAAAGCCGGGAAACTTTGCGATGACTGGCATGGGCGCTGGACTCCCTTGACCTTACTGCATCTTTGGTCAAACCCAGTTCACGCGAAAAAGTTACGGAACTTCTACCAGTAAAACGGCGCTGAGGCCACTCTCATTCCCAGCGCGATCCACGGCTGTAACGGTATACCAATAGCGGTGTCCCGAGGCGACCGTATTATCACGGAAGGAGGGCGTGGGCAAGAGGTCTGGAGTCAACCGCTGGCCTCGCTCGTTTTCACTCTCACTTCGATAGACGCGATAACCAGCCATGTCGGTTTCTAGATTTATTGTCCAAGAGAGGTCCACCACAAAAATGCCGGGACTGGCGCCGGGAAGGACGGCGGCAACCACGTCCTCAGGAGCGGCCGGAGGATAGATATCCTTTGGAGTAAGAATGGCAGGGCGGGAATCGCCGGATTCGAGGAGCGAGCCGCCTTCACTGATGACGCTGCGAACGATGTAGGCATAGGTCTTGCCGAAATCGAAGCTGGAGTCCTGGTACTCGGGAGCGTTTGCGACGGCAATCTGTAGAGGAGGCAGTTTCCACGCGGCCGCATGCAAGTCCTTCGCCGCTGCGGGAGCGGACGTGGGATCGAGTTCTCCACGATAGACGTGAAATTCGCGGATGGGCGGAAGCTGAGCGCCTGCGGAGGTGCTGACGGGTGGAGTCCAATTCAGCTGAATGTATTTTTCGGTGGTGCGGGCCTCGAGGGTATCGACGCGCTCCGGCACCGGATATAAGTTGACGGGCGTTTCGTTGGAGTCCGCGGAGGATTTCCTTTCGCTTATTCTGGTGCGCACGCGATAGAGAGCCGTTTGACCGATATTTGAGCGAAGCTCCTCGGGCTGAATGGGCTCGGGGAACGACACTTTCCCTTCGGAGACATAGGTTTGGAGGATAGCGGCCGAGACGGTGTCCACGAGGTGGAAGGATCGAGGGTCGGGAGTGCCGTCGGGCCGCAGCGCTCCGCGCCAAACTTCGAGAGTAGGAACCTGGTTGAGGCGCTCACCCAGCGTGCTTTTGAGGGGAAGCGTGAAGGTTAACAGCACCGCATCGCCGATCTGGTGTCCGGCGAGGTCGGTGACCGCAGCGGGAATGGGCGGAGATGGGGGCGTGGGGTCGCCGGGCGCGCCACAGCCGGCTGCGAGTAGAACGAGGGAGCCGAGAAAATAGAAGCGTGCAAGAAGAGAATCGACTGGCGGGCTGGGTTTCGCCTTTCTAATTTCCATATCCGTCGCGCGATTAAAGGATGTAACGGCTGAGATCCTGATTCTTCACGATGTCGGCGAGCTGCTTGTTCACGTAAGCGCCATCGATCTTGACCGTCTTTTTCTTGAGGTCGGGCGCTTCGAAGGAGAGTTCGTCCAAAACCTTCTCGAGGATGGTGTGCAACCGGCGCGCGCCGATGTTTTCGGTCTGCTCATTCACGCTGGTGGCGAAGCGGGCGACAGCCTGCACGGCGTCCTCGGTGAAGGTGAGTTTCACCCCTTCGGTGTCTAGCAGAGCGATGTATTGCTTGATGAGGGCGTTTTTGGGTTCGGTAAGGATGCGGACAAAATCCTCTTCCCTGAGGGATTGCATTTCCACGCGGATAGGAAGGCGGCCCTGGAGTTCGGGAATGAGGTCGGAAGGCTTGGTGACGTGGAATGCGCCCGCAGCGATGAACAGGATGTGATCGGTGCGGATCATCCCGTAGCGAGTGTTGACGGTGGTGCCTTCGATGATCGGCAGGATGTCCCGCTGGACGCCTTCGCGCGAGACATCGGGACCGTGGCCGGCTTCGCGGCCGGCGACCTTATCGATCTCGTCGACGAAGATGATGCCCATCTGTTCGGCGCGCTCCACGGCGATGCGGGTAATCTGCTCCATATCGAGAAGCTTGTTTTCTTCTTCCTGGATCAGGTATTCGAAGGCGTCGGCGACGCTCATTTTTCGCTTCTTCTTTTGCTGGCCGAAGATGCCGCTGAAGTTGCTCAGCATATCCTTGAGGTTTACGTCCATTTCCTCGATGCCTTGATTCGAAATGATTTCGAACGACGGCATGGAACGCTCGCGGACTTCGAGGTCGACCATGCGCTGGTCAAGCTTGCCTTCGCGCAATTGAGCGCGCAATTTTTCGCGGGTGCGCTTGGTCTGTTCGCGCTGAGCGGTGAGTTCACTTTCGGGGGTGCCTTCCGCGGGAGGGGGAACAGGAGGGAGGAGAAGGTCGAGGATACGTTCCTCGGCGGATTCCTCGGCGCGGTCGGCAACTTCGTCGAGCTTTTCCTCGCGGACCATGTCGATGGAGGTTTCGACGAGATCGCGGACCATGGACTCGACATCGCGGCCGACGTAGCCGACTTCGGTGTATTTCGAGGCTTCCACTTTTACGAACGGGCAACCCGCGAGCCGCGCGAGGCGACGGGCGATTTCCGTTTTGCCGACACCCGTTGGGCCGATCATCAGAATATTTTTGGGGAGCACATCCTCGGCAATCTCGGGAGGCAGCTTCTGGCGGCGGACACGATTGCGCAGAGCAACGGCGACGGCGCGCTTGGCGGCGGCTTGGCCGACGATGTACTTATCGAGCTCCTTCACGATCTCGCGCGGGGTCATGTCGTCCAGCGCGGGAAGAAGTTCTTCTTCCTCGGGGCGGCCGTTGCCGTCAGCTGCGGGGAAGAGGGTAATCTCTTTTTCAGACTTACTGGTCATTGCCGTTTGATTCCTCACGTGCCGGGCGCGGTTACCGGCATTTTCGTTAGATTTCCTCGACGGTAAAATTCGCGTTGGTGTAGATACAGATTTCGCTGGCGATGCGCATGGCTTCGAGGGCTAGTTCCTTCACCGCCATTTTGGAATGTTTGAGAAGCGCCCGGGCAGCGGAGAGTGCGTACATGCCGCCGGAGCCGATGGCGCAGAGGCCATCGTCGGGTTCAATGACGTCGCCATTGCCGGAGAGGACGAATGTGCCCTTGGCGTCGGCGACGATGAGAAGCGCTTCGAGATGGCGAAGGGCGCGATCCTTGCGCCACTCCTTGGCCAGTTCGACCGAGGCTTTCTGCAGATTGCCGGAATGCTCCTGCAGCTTACCTTCGAAGCGCTCGAAGAGCGAAAGGGCATCGGCGGTGGAGCCGGCAAAGCCTGCGAGGACTTTGTCATTGTAGAGACGGCGGGTTTTCCTGGCGGTGTGCTTGAGGACGTGGTCACCCAAGGTGACCTGGCCATCGGCAATGAGCACGACTTTGCTGTCCTTACGGACGCAGAGAACGGTAGTGCCGTGCAACTGCGAGTCTCCGGCTGAAGTGCGCATCGTTTAAGTATACCGCGAGAGGGGATTTGGAGTAGGGAGGGGCGGCGACGCCGGCGGTGCGGCAACGGCCCGCCTCCCATCCTGCGTCGGGGCAAGCAGAAAGCGGGCCCTAGAAAAGCAAGACGAAGAAGTCGGTAGCTTGTCCAAGACGCGTTGTGTACGGAGCTCGGTGCAAGGAAAAGGTCTGGAAATGCCATTACGAATGCAAGAGACAGCGGCCGCCTCGGCAGGCGGCCGCTACAAAGCAAATGCGAAGAGATTTAGTTAGGGAGAGGGACTTCGCGGAAGGAGAGGACTTTGTAGCTGAGCGGGCCTTTTGCGGTGTTGACCCAGCAACTGTTGTAGGAGATTCCGTTCCCTATAGGGCCGGAAGGAGGACCGAATGAAGCCTGCAAAGAAGGCAACAGAGCGCCCGATCCGTCGCCACTTCGCGTTTGCGCGATAAGCATCGCGCCAACGATACCCCCTGTGCCGTGATTTCCGGTGAGAACGACTTTGCCAGCACCGACCACCAGCACGACTCCATCCCAAGCGGCTGTGGGCTGATAGTAAAGCGTTCCAGTCACCAGCAGAAGACCGAAGCCGGTTTGTGGCGCTCCAAAACCACCGGACAGATTGAGGTCTCCTTCTACTACGATGGTCATGGGATTAGCTGCTGACATCGCTGGAGCCGCGCTCCAGAGTTGTGCGGCAGTGGCGGGGCCCTGAACGATGACGTCAGCGCTGTTGATCACGTCCTGCATTGCGAGATCGAGAGCGGAAGGTGTCAGCCAAGTTTGTCGCAGAGGCGGACCGGTAAAAGGGGGAGTTGGTGCCGCTCCAGGTCCGACGTTCCAGAGACTCGGTGTGAACTGTTTGTAGGGTGGTGGCGGCGGATTAGAGATCGGGGCACCCGGATAGTCCACTTGGTTTGGAGTTACCTGCGCAACGAGGTAGCTTTGGTTAGCGGAACTGGAATATCCGATGGCGGCTACGGAATTGGGAAGGCCGGGAGGTGGCGGCGGATTACATCCATCAACTCCCGTGATCTGGTAGCCATTCGGAGGTGTGAAGGTTACAGAGTTTGAGAATTGTCCATCGTCGAGTGTAAGAGCTGCCGGGTAGTTTTGGTCACCGGCATCCGGAGAAATAATCAAGGGTGCCACGACATATTGCAGGAGGCGATGGCCTCCATTCGGAGCGACTGCCAGTGCAGTGATTTCCAGTGCTTCGACGGAGGTTAGTGTTGGTGCCGTGGGCGGGGTGGATGGCACCGACGGAACCACAAGGCCCGGCTCCGGTTGATTCGACGGGTTTAGGTGGGCCGGGTCATAAAACAAGACCGAGGCACCTTCCAAAGTGCCGTCGCCATTGACGTCCATGTTGAGAGCCTGCTCGGTGACGGGATTGATCCTGACCCATTTGTAACTGGGGCCGGGCAGCCCCGCCACGTAGGAGACTGAGGGAACTTGCTGCACAGCGGCCCCGCCGAGCCCCCATGGAAATTCCACGGCGTATTCCGTGTCCGGGTAGTTGGCTGGATTGGCACTGATCGGATTGACGGTTTCTCCCGGGGCCGGATTGGTGATGTAGAGAACTTGCGTCAAACCCCAAGCCGGGATGCCTGAGGTGGACATGAGATTCGGATAGCTGTTCGTGATGTTGATGTAATCCGGATTTTTCCACAGGAGGCGGCCGCGGGCTTCTTCGAGGCCGGCCATGCCGGCGTAATAGGCGCTAGTGGCGGTGCGGTAGTTTCCAGCGAGAGAGCTGTTTGTGCCGGAGGAGACCACCAGAGCGATACCGACGACGCTGATCAACAGCAAGGCGAAAATGGCGATCAACATGGCGGTTCCCGATTGGTTCGGTTGACTGCACCTAGGCGATGGTTGCTTTCTTGGCATCGAGCGCTTCAAAACCTTAGTTTGACGGATTCGACTTGTGGCCCCGGCCGGTCAGTTCCATCAATTGGATGGAATGCGTTTGCGTGTCCACGTCAGGGGTTTTCACGATCAGAGTTATGTCCACATCGCTGATGTTTTTTGGATAATTGTAGTTCGCAGCGGCGCCACTGCTGCAGGGTTGAGGACCTGACGGCGTATCGCAAGTATATTGAAAGAGGGGAACCGGACCATTGGCAAACATATTCAGATCCTGGGCCTTGATTTCCGCGAGCAATGGGTCGGTAACGTTGTTCATCACGTTTTCGACAAATGGAATCATCACGGAGGCCGAAGAAGTGGCGTTGACCGGACTGGCGCCGGTCTTCGGAACTACAGCGCGGTACAGCGTGGTGTTCCTGAGCTGGTAGCGAATCCAGCTCACGGTTCCGCCAATATCGGTTTCGACGATCAAATCGAACTGTGTGGGAGTGGGGTTGCAGTTCAATGTCACCTGGCAGGAATTATTGGTGTTGAAGCCGTTGTAGCCCGGCTCCCAGGCAAACGGGCTCACGGCATAACTGGCATCCGAGGCTGGGTTGGAAAACAAGCTCCTGGAGGGATAGCCGGAGATATTAATGTCCCGCACGATCTGGTCGATACCGAGGCGCGCTTCCTGGAACGAGCCTGATAACTGGGATTCGGTGCTGTACCGTTTCTGGCTGAGTTGAAGAAGAGTGAACATGGCGGCGCAGATGACCAGAAAGATAGCCATAGAGATCATCAATTCCAACAAAGTGAAGCCGCGCGCCGCTCGAGAACGTTTTGTCATGTTTATTTCTCCAACATGACGTCGAGCGTGACCGGCAGCGAAGAGGAGGCCATTCCGCGACGAAACACTCCAACAATGATTCGGCGCGAAATCGGAACGCGCGCGGCGTTTGTGTTGGTAATCACGGCCCAACGCACGTCTGTAATCGTTTCGCTCGGATCGTTTGGATCTTTGTAGTTGAAGCTGTAGCCAGCGACAGGAGCAGCGGTAAAATCGATGATCGGAGAATTTTGAAAAACGACCACGGGGCTGCCAACGATGACTTTGGGCTGCGTGGGATCGCCCAATTGGCAAGTCTGGCCCAGCGGACAGACCACGCCTTCGAGATCAGCAAAGGTCGTGACTGTGAGGGGTTGTTCGCGCATGGCTTCCATCACGCGCTGGGCGAAGACGAGCGCTGTGCCGTCACTGCGATTGCGAGAGTCCAACATGGCGGAAGCGGGGACGAGTTGCGCGACCGCGACCAGTCCCACGATGACAATCGCGGTGGCGATCAGCATCTCGACGAGGGTGAAGCCTCGCTGGCCGTCCGGTTTGGATCCGAATTTCGTCAATGACTTCATTTCTTTCTTTCCGAATTTTGTCTTACCGCTGTTGCTGCCAGTTTCCCCCACCGTCCGCGGTCCAAATCTGGATTGAACCAGCAGGCATCAGCAGGACTGCGCGATATCCTGCGTCGGGCGCGACGCTGCTGGCAAGATAAAACACATTCACATTCGTCGGCGGGACTACTGCCCCCCGGGCGTCAAACGATACTGCCGTTCCAGCGGGAGAAGGCGCCGTTGCAGCTATGGAGCCAACTGCGTTCGCAATCAGCGCCCCGGTTGCCGGAACAGTCCCGCTGTCGACCAAGTTTCCGCCGCTGCCGAGCAAAGCCATCTTTTCGGTCGGATCGAGGACGCCGTTGGCGTTCGAGTCCGCCCATATCTCCGTCATTCCCGAAAAACGGGGCGAAGGCTTGATAATGCACTGCACCGGAGTGTTCAAGCGAATCGCCTCGTAACGCGTCAGGCGCAAAACATCGGCCACCTGGTTCGCGGCGCTCGATAACTGATACGAGTGATAGGCACGTAGGAAGGCGGGCAAGCCTACGGCCATCAGGATCATGGCAACTAAAAGCGCAACGACAAGTTCCGTGAGGCTGAAGCCGGCGTGCCGCTTCAGTGACGCGCGCACTTCGATCTTTCCCTCTCATCGAACGGAGTACTACAACCGCCCCGGGACAGACTGCTGACGACCTGACCGGACTGGAACTGTAGCCTATCAGGGTTTTCCGGGGTTCGATAGGTAGTGCTGCGTTTACTAATACCCACACTATAGAGACAACGGAACGCGAGCAGGCTATTTCTGAGCTTTGACTTTGCCGCCAGAGTCCTTGAATTTCTTCTGGAGAGAGCCTTCGGTGAAGAAATCGGCGGGAAGACTCGGGGAGTTGGTGCACGAAGTGTAAAAGATCTGGTGGGTGCGCTGGCCGTTGTGTTCGCGGTTGACCTGCATGGGAGTTTGCACGCCCTGGAGCGGTTCGTAGTTCGTATAAATGGTTATGTCTTCGTCCTTGTCGTGCATGTCTTGATTGGGAGTGGTGGCAATGGTGCGCAAAGGGAGGTGCGTCAGATGGTCGATGCCCACGCGAACCTTGCGGTCATCATTGTCGGTGAAATCGATCCATTCCACCTCGCGCATGTCGGAAATGCCGATGCCTGCGTAATAGAGGAAGACGCCTTCCTCGTTCGCTCGATGCAGCAGGAGATTGCGAAGCTGGCGCTTCAGAGCAGCCTGAAACTCCTCGACGACCGTGGTATCCGCTTCGTTGACGCCACTTTTGTCCATGGTCCAGCCCTTGTCGCCGTCGAACAATTGAATGAACTCGCCGCCCTTGACTGGGAGATTTCCCCAGAGCACGGCGAAAAGCCCGCCTTTCGTAGTTTTTACGACATATTCGGAGCGGTTCTTGTCAGGATACTGCCAGTAACTGCGAACCATGGAATAACCCAAAGTACCGCCGTTGCGATCGAACTGGGCGACGCGGCCGTCGCATTCGCTTTGCGTTTGATCGCGGAAGAGGGGGCCACCCATGGCATCGACCGCCTGTTTCAAGACTTGACGGGCTTTCGCTTTGTTCTGGTCAGGATCCATGGTGTCTGGATTTTGTTGGGCGAAAGCAGGAGCGATCAGCACAGTTGAAGCGCAAAGCAAGAGGAACTGAAGACCCACCCTCAGAAAACGAGGGTGGGGCACCCGGAACAGAACGGCAAGAAAAGGCCTCACCCCTGGAAGGGGTGAGCGACAGGCGCCGGATTTTTGCGAGGTTAGCCGCACAAGATGGAGCCTCCGTTGACGTTGAGAATTTCGCCGTTGATGAAATTCGCCAGGTCTGAAGCGAGAAAGAGTATGGGGCCAGCAACTTCTTCGGCTGTTGCGGGACGGCCAAGCGGGATCGCGCTGGAAACCATTTTCTTGCCGGCCTTGGTATTCAGGACGGGATTGGACATATCGGTGGCGACCCAGCCGGGAGCCACGCTGTTGACGAGGATGCCGTGCCGCGCCAATTCGGTGGATAGACCCTTGGTGAGGCTGATGACGCCGCCTTTGGATGCTCCGTAGTGGGTGTGGAAGGACTCACCGCGCTGGCCGGCGGTTGAACTCACGGGGATGATCTTGCCGGATTTCTGTTTGATCATCTGCGGCACCGCGAAGTGAATCACCGAGTAGACACTTTTTAGATTGACGCGAATCATTTCGTCCCACTGCTTCTCCGACATTTTCTCAATGGGTAGGTCTTCAAGGTTCCAGACGCCGGCATTGACGACGAGTATATCGAGGCGCCCGAGGCGGTTGATGCAATGCTCGACGAGCTTGCGATTTTCCTCATGCTTGCCCACATCGGCCTTGAATGCCTCGACGCGGGTACCGTGCTTCCCCGCCTCCTGCTCAATTTGACGCGCCGCATCCTTTGCGGAGTTGTAACTGAAAACCACGTCTCCGCCGGCTTGAGCAAACAATTTGACGGCAGCCGCGCCAATGCCGCGCGAACCTCCGGTGATGAGCGCCGCTTTTCCTGCGAGTGAGATCATGTTTCCCCCATGTTGCGATTCGTAAAGCCAATAGTGGTCGGACCCAGACTACGAGTTCAAGGTAGGGACCCGGCGTGCTCTCCGTGCTGCGGAGACCAACTGCGAAAACAGACGATCGGCCAAAGGATCGCCGGACATGCGCTCTGGGTGCCATTGGACGCCGATGACCCAGTTGGCGTCGCCCGTCCATTCCACGCTTTCGACGATACCGTCGGCGGCTTGCCCGGTGATGCTCAATTGACGGCCCGGGGTGGCGATCGACTGGTGGTGGGAACTGTTGACGACAGCTTCGGTCGCGCCCGCGAGCTTGGCCATCTGACTTTCCCCGGTAAAGCGAACTTCGTGCCGCGGATCGTCTAGCGGCTCGGGCTGAAGGTCCTTTTTGCGGTGGGGGATACTGGTTTCGACTTCGCTGCGGATGTCCTGAACCAGGGTGCCACCTAAGAAGACATTCAAGAGCTGTGAGCCGTAGCAGATGGCGAGGACGGGCTTTTGTTCGCCGAAGGCATAGCCGAGGATCGCGCGGTCGGTCTCTTCGCGAGGACTATCCGGCGGCTCGGATTTGCCTTGATTGGAGGCGCCATATTCGGATGGATTGACGTCGAATTGGCTGCCGGGAAGGACAAAGCCGTCGAGTTGGGCCAACTCATCGGGTAGGGAGTTCGGGTGGGAGAGGGAGAGTGGAACCGGTTCGCCGCCGGCTTGCCGGACGGCGTCCATGTAATGCTGCATTTTGACGAGGTTGCCGGTAACTTCCTCCTGCGATGTCCGCCAGGGGATGCCGATCCTGGGTCGGTTGGAGCCGGTGAGCGTCATGGAACCCAGAATCGTAACATTGGGCGGGAAGTGCGGCAACCGGGCCCGAAAAAGGCCCTAAGGATTGACCGGCCTATCGAGGATCGGTTGATCGAGGCCCGTGAGCGTATAGGGATGCTCGTGTGCATTGATTTCGAAGACGACAACGCCCTGGAATCCCCGGCTGCTGAGAAAGAAGGGGCCGGGCACGTAGAGTGTCTGTTGCGGACCGATATTCCAGATGCGGCCCAAGGGTTCGGGACGCCCAAACCAGAGAGCGCCTTTAGTGAACGCGCTGGTGTCGAAGAAAGTATCTGCCTGTTTATCGACGAAGATGGCACCGAGGAAGAAACACGGGCCTACGCAGGAAGTGCTTTTGAGTGGGCTGTTCACCGGCAAATCTGTCATGGGGAGGGGGTAGATGTCCCAGTCGAGGACTGGCTTTCCGGCGAGGGTGACTTGTTTGGTGATACCTTTGCGCTCGCCACGAAGGGCGAGACTGAAATTGATGCGGCCGGAGTTTTCCACCAGGATGTCCAAGCGCGCGCCGGCAGCGGGTATTTTTATCGCGAGATGATTTTGGCCGAGGCGGCGATCGAGAGAGCCGATGGACCTGCCATCGAGATAAATTTGCGCATAGTCGTGGACTTCATCGAGAACCAAATCGCCTTCGATGGGGCCTTCGAGTTGTTTGCGATAGAGGATGTAACCGTAGGCTTGGTCGAGGTCTTCCATGCTCTTAATTTGTTCAGAGTGCATCGGCCGGGGAAGGATGTTCCAAAGAGAGATGGCTTCCGTGAGCTTGAATTCGGAGATTTTCATGGCAGGAGGGACGGCGGGCACCGGCGGTGGCGTAATGCCGGTGGCTTCGGCGATGGTGTCGCGGAAGGTGAAGTACTTTGGTGTGGGGCGGCCGCTTTCATCGAGCGGGGCGCTGTAATCGTAGCTGGTGACGTCCGGCTCGTAATTTTTTCCGTCGCTGTTGGCGCCATTCATCCAACCGAAACTGGTGCCGCCGTGGAACATGTAGAGGCTGACGGAATAGCCCTGGCGCAACATCCAGTCGAGATTGGCGGCCTCGGTCGCGGCGTTAGTAACGCGGTGCTTGCTGCCCCAGTGGTCGAACCAGCCATCCCAGAATTCACTGTTAAGGAAGGGGCCGTTGGGACGAAGTTTTTTCAACTTGGCGAATTGCGCTTGCGCTACACCTGCTTCGTTCCCACCGAAATTAATCCCCACCGGTAGATCCGGCAGCGAACCAGCCGGAACTTCGTCGGCGCCGTCGGCGGTGTAGAGCTGCGTTTTGGTGAAGCCGGCGTCGACGAACATTTTGTGAATGGCCTGCATGTACGCGTGATCGTCGCCGAAGGAGCCGTACTCGTTTTCGACTTGAACGAGGACGATCGGGCCGCCGTTGCCGATTTGAAGCGGAGCGAGTTCCTGGCCGAGGCGATGGACCCAGCGAGCGGCGGGTTCGATGAATTTGGGGTCGCGGCTGCGGACGACAAGGGAATGATCTTTCAGAAGCCACGCGGGAAAGCCACCGAAATCCCACTCGGCACAGGCGTACGGGCCGGGGCGAACGATGACGTAGAGGCCTTCTTGCTGGGCTTCGTGGATGAATTCGGCGACGTCGAGATTGCCAGAGAAATCATAGACGCCGGGGCGGGGTTCGTGGACGTTCCAGAAGACATACGTGGTGACGGTGTTGAGGCCCATGGCTTTGGCCATGCGAAAACGATCGCGCCAGTAGGCGCGCGGGATGCGCGCGTAGTGCATTTCGCCGGAGATGATGCGGAAGGGTTTTCCGTTGAGAAGGAATTGGCCGTCGGCGGCGGTAAACGCGCCTGGTCTCGGTGTGCGCTGCGCGGGAGTGATAGAAAGTGCGCCGAACAACGACAAAAGCATAAGCATGTCGAGCCGGCGCAGCATGGGCTGAGTTTGCCACTGCGAGAGCGGGGGACACAAGGGAATCGAAGACGGCCCGCCTCCGTTCGTGCCTCAGGGCAGCAGAAGCCGGGCCCTACAAACGCAACAGCGACGTGTGGCCGCACGAAGAATGAGCCGATCGGCAGATCGGCGGTCCTCCCGGTAGCACGAGCGTAAGTTATGCGCGGTTGGCGAGAGTATCGGGCTGCGTCTGATGCAGGCAGAATTCCGGGCGTTGAAAGAAGGCGGGCAGCTCTGTCAGGCGTTGCTGCAATTTTTCGAAATTGTCGGCGCGCGCGGTGACGTGGCCGAGCTTTCGGCCGGGGCGCGGCGATTTTCCGTAGAGGTGCAGATGAGTGTTCGGGACGCGGAACACTTCTTCAGATTCCGGAAGTTCTCCGATCAGATTCAGCATGGCGGAAAAGCCGGTGCTGGCGGTTGAGCCCAGGGGCATGCCGAGGATGGCGCGGAGATGATTTTCAAATTGACTAGTGGCGGCACCTTCGATGGACCAGTGGCCGGAATTATGAACGCGCGGAGCGATTTCGTTGGCGAGGAGTTTGCCGTTCACTTCGAAGAGTTCGAGGCAGATGACGCCGGTGTAGTCGAGGGCCTCGAGCATTTTGCGGGCGGCTTGTTCGGCGGCTTGCTGGAGCGCGGGAGAAAGATGGGGCGCGGGAGCCAGGGAGAGGCGTAGGATGCCGTCGCGGTGGTGGTTTTCGATGAGTGGATAAAAAGAGGTTTCGCCGCTGCGGCTGCGGACGGCGAGAATGGAAAGTTCGCGGGTGAAAGGAACAAATTTTTCGAGAATGAGCGGAACGCCAGGAAGTTCGGGGCGGACTTTTACCACGTCCTCGGGAGAGCGAAGGAGCCATTGGCCCTTGCCGTCGTAGCCGAGGCGGCAGGTTTTTAGTACCGAGGGCAGGCCGAGTTGCTTGACGGCGGCGTCGAGGTCCGTGGGTTGCGAGATTTCGACGAAATCGGTGGTGGGAATGCTGAGGCGTTGAAAAAGGCGCTTTTCGCGGCGGCGGTCCTGCGCTTCTTCGAGGGCCGCGGCTGCGGGGTACACGGGGACACGTTCGGCGAGGAACCGCGCGGCCTGCACGGGAACATTTTCAAATTCGTAGGTGGCGACTTCCAGGCCGTGGGCGAATTTTTCGAGGGCCTGCTCATCGGTAAATTCGGCGGTGACGCGATGGGCGATACGGCCTACGGGCGCTTCGGGCGAGGGATCGAGAAAACGGAAATGTAGGCCGAGAGGATAACCGGCAAGCGCCAGCATGTAGCCGAGTTGGCCTCCGCCGAGAATGCCGATGGTCATGCGCGCTTTTTCCTTTTGTGTTTTGCGGCGGGCGCCATGATCTTTGCCAGCGCGGGGGCCGCTTTGGCGGGATCGGGAGTGGCGAGGACTTTGGCGGTTTGCAATTGGCGGAACTTCCGGAGCGCTTCGCGAATTTCGGGGTATTTGTTGCCGAGAATGGCGGCGGCGAGGAGCGCGGCGTTGATGGCTCCGGCCTTGCCGATGGCCAGCGTGCCGACAGGAATGCCGCCGGGCATTTGCGCGATGGACAGAAGAGAATCGAGGCCTTTCAGGGCTTTAGATTCGACCGGTACGCCCAGCACGGGGAGGACGGTTTTGGAGGCGGTCATGCCGGGGAGATGGGCGGCACCGCCCGCGCCGGCGATGATCACTTCGATGCCGCGCTGCTCGGCAGCGGAGCCATATTCGAAGAGTAGATCGGGTGTGCGATGGGCGGAAACGACGCGAGTTTCGTGAGCGATGCCGAGGTCTTGCAGGGTCTTTGCCGCGTGCTCCATGGTTTCCCAATCGGAAGTGGATCCCATGATGATGGCGACGAGAGGTCTTGCAACGGCTGGATCTTGCGCGCTGTTGGTCATGTTTCGCGAAATTCGTCCTTCGCCGGGTAGTCAGAAAAGAGAACGCCGGCCGCGTGGCCGGCTTACGCTTGGAATGAAGGATTCATTCTACGGCGTTTCTTCGCCCGATGCGAATTCCCTAATAATTTCTATTTCAGCGCTGCTCGTCCGGCCGAAATTCTTCCACCTATCCTGCTTCCCAACGCAGCGCCCCTACCCGTGCAGGTAACAATCTCTTGCACTCGCCACATTGCCGTTCACTGCTGTTCGAACGCACCCTTGTGAATCTCGATTAGCCGGTTTGCCATGTTCTCTCCGCATGAATCGTATGTGCCATCGCTGCCAGCCGAATGCGCGAATTAGCCCGGGACCGATCGCTTTTGTTGTTTCCAGGCGTGGCGGAGTTGGCCGACGAGGTAGAGTGAGCCGGTGATGAAGATGGCGTCATCGGGGCGGGCGTTGGCGAGGGCGTCATCGAGGGCGGCTTCGGCGTTGTTGATGATGGAAAAGTGGGCGGCGTGGTGGCCGGCAATTTGGGCGAGTTGGGCGGCGCTGACGGCGCGGGGGCTGTTCGGTTGGGTAAAGATGACTTCGGCGGCGAGGGGGAAAAGCAGGCCGGTGACCTCGTCGACGGCTTTGTCTCGCATGGCGCCGTAGATTAGGACCATCCGGCGGCCGGCAAAATTTTCTTCGAGGAAGCGGGCGAGTTCGCGGGCGGCGCCGGGATTGTGAGCCCCGTCGAGGTACAGGTCAGGGCGAGATTGCAGTTTTTCTAGGCGGCCGGGCCACTGGGCTCTGGCGATGCCGCGCTCGATATCTTCATCCGACATGCGAACCTTTTTTTGTTGAAGTAGTCGCGCTGCGGCTACGGCATTTAGCGCATTTTGCAACTGGAAGCGGCCGGGCAATTGCGGCGCCAGCAAAAATTGCGAGCCAGTGGCGATTTCCGTGACGTGCGCGTGAATGCAGCCGCCTTCCTCACTCTCCTGCTCGATACGAAACGCTTCCGCTGTTTCCACCAGCGGGCAACGCAATTCCGCGGCTCGTGCCCGCAGAATTTCTTGCGCTTCGCATAGTTGCGGAGCGCTGACGACCGGTACGCCATATTTCAAGATGCCGGCTTTTTCGCCGGCAATTTCGCGGAGAGAGTGGCCGAGGAAATTCTCGTGGTCGAAATCGATGCGGGTAATCAGGCTGACGACCGGCGTGATGATGTTGGTCGCGTCCAGGCGGCCACCGAGGCCGACTTCGATGACGGCAAATTCCACCCGCTGGCGGGCGAAGACTTCGAAGGCCAGGGCCGTGACGCATTCGAAGTAAGTCGGATGGGCGCGGAGCCTGCCTTCGGCGAGCAGTTCTTCGATTACGGAATGGATGCGGACGAAAGCCTCAGCGAAACGTTCGTCGCTGATTTCTTCGCCGTTGATCCGAAAGCGCTCGTTAATGCGCTCGAGGTGGGGAGAGGTGTTGAGTCCAGTGCGAAAGCCGGCTTGGCGCAAAATGGATTCAACGAAGGCGGCGGTGGAACCTTTGCCGTTGGTTCCGGCGATGTGGATCGTGGGATAGCAGCGATCGGGGCGGCCGAGGCGCTCGAGGAGAGTAGTGATGTTCTCGAGGTTGAACTTAGCGGCAGCGGCTTGCGTGGGGGCAGCTAGTTCACGGCCGAGAGAAAGAAGATAGCGAACGGCGGCATCGTAGTTCATGCGATAGGGTTCCAGGCGGTCGCTGCGGTACCGGGTGCGCGGCGCAATGGGGCAAGAACCAATTCCCCGGGGGCTGAAGCCCAATCTCGCCATGGCTTACATGTCGGAGCTGAAGCTCCGCCCCCCGGCCCGAAGCACGTGCGACGGAACTGCAAAAGCCGCGGAAAACGCAGGTCCCTCGCTTCGCTCCGGATGACGGAAAAAAACGCAGGTCCCTCGCGTCGTTCGGGATGAGCGACGTTCACCGAGCAGAGTCGGGTTGACGTCGAGATCCTTCGCCGCGCGAAAGGCGCGCTCCTCAAAATGACAGAGGGGGGCGTAGAAGGGATGACCCATGGGGGCAGACTCAGGATAGGAACCATGGGCAGGCTCGGGATGACAAATTCGGAGTGGATCGGCACGACGGATACGTCGAGCCCGGTCACAGCGCTTGAGGTAGCGAATCGTTTCACGAGAGACTCAGGACATCAGCAAGTCGAGGGTGCTGGAGATGAAGCTCTTCATATCCTTGCGATGAACCACGGCGTCGAGGAAGCCGTGTTCGAGAAGGAATTCGGAACGCTGGAAGCCTTCGGGAAGTTTCTGGCGTATGGTTTGTTCGATTACGCGTGGGCCTGCGAAACCGATGAGCGCGCCGGGTTCGGCGATATTTAGATCGCCCAACATGGCGAAACTCGCGGTGACGCCACCGGTCGTTGGATCGGTGAGCACCGAGATGTAGGGTAATTTTTCGTCGTCCATGCGGGCGAGCGCGGCGGAAACTTTGGCGAGCTGCATCAAGCTGATGGTGCCTTCCATCATCCGCGCACCGCCGGAACAGGAAACGATGATGAGGGGTTGGCGGGTGTCGATGGACATTTCAATGGCCCGCGTCACTTTTTCACCGACGACGGCGCCCATCGAGCCGCCGATGAAGCCGAACTCCATGGCGCAGCAGACGACCGGTTTGCCATTGAGCTGGCCTTCCGCGGTGGTGATCGCGTCGTTCATGCCCAGTTTTCGTTGTGCGTCTTTGATGCGCCTGGAGTACGGCTTGGTGTCGACGAATTTCAGGGGGTCGGTGGAGACCATGGCTGCGTCGTGCTCGGTCCACTTACCGTCGAGGAGCATTTTCAGGCGCTGCTTGGAGTCCATTCGGAAATGGAACTGGCACTTTGGGCAGACGAGGAGATTTTCTTCGAGGTCTTTGCGGAAGACGATCGCGCGGCACGACTCGCACTTGACCCAAAGACCTTCGGTGCGGACGCGGCGCTCTTCGGGCGGTGTGGGCTGGTCGATGGATTTTTTGTCGCGTTTAAACCAAGCCATGGGAAGTTTACAGTTTCAAGTTATCCGTTTTAAGTCAACCCGCCACTTTGCAGTCGAGCAATCGCTCACATCGAAGAGGAATTCCTCACTCCGCAGACTCCGTTCGGAATGACGCGCGTGCACTCGTTTGCCCCGGGGCGCTCCGCTGCGTACTTACAACTTAGAACGAACAACCAATAACTTCAGTAGTCGATGCCCCGCTCGGCAAGTATACCCTTGGTGTAGGGGTGTTTCACTTCTTTCATTTCGGTGACGAGATCGGCTTGTTCCACCAGCAGCGGATGTGCATTTCGGCCGGTGCAGATAACGTGAACCTGTTCGGGCCGGGCTTTCAGGGCCGCGACGACCTTTTGGGCGTCGAGCATTTTGTAGCTGATGGTGTAGTTGATCTCATCGAGGATGACGAGGTCATGGTTGCCGCTGTAAATCGCTGAGCGACCGGCTTCCCAGCACTCTTCGGCAAGGCGGAGGTCTTCGGGATCGGTTTCGGCGCCGCCGATTTTTACGAAGCCGCGGCCCATCGGGCGAATTTCAAATCTATCATCGCCGAGCATTTTTGCGGCGTCGAGTTCGCCATAGTGCCATGAACCTTTAATGAACTGGACCATGAGGACGCGTAGACCCTGACCGACGGCGCGGAACGCAGTCCCGAGCGCGCATGTGGTTTTACCCTTGCCTGGACCGGTGTAAACAATCAGCAATCCTTTTCCTTCCGGCATTTTTTGATCCTTAGTGAATTTTGCGCGCGGTGCGAAGAAGGAACTCCAGTGTGCGGAGTTGGCGGCGAAAGGTCAAGTTGGCGGCAACTTGGGCACTACGGCAGGCATCAAGCAGAATGCTCAGGAACTAAATCGCGACTTGGAGGAAATATTCCTAATAGGGTGGTGTTGAGGCCGAAAAGGGGGTGATCTCGATGAAGCATTTTGCTGTTGTCTGTTTCCTGTTTCTCTGCGCTCTAGCAGCATGTGCCGCGCGCAACGCGGTCTGGGCGTCGCAGTCGCTAAACGACGTCCTTCCCGAGGGGGGAGTGGTCATCGTCGCGCCCATCGACCAGTATGCATGGCGGGTGTGGCCTGGGGGAAAGATCGAATACAGCTTCGACAGCAGCCGTACTTGGGAAACGCAAAAGAGCGGTGTCACCGCGGACCTCACCGGAGGGTTCGCACCTTCCGACAAGGTTTGCTGGGTGGTTGGACATGCAGGGACTATTCTGCTGACCACGGACCGCGGTAAGCATTGGAAGAAAATCACGTCACCCATACAAGAAGACGTGGCGGGAGTGTATGCGCAGGACGGCAAGCGCGCGTCGGTCTGGACTGCGTCTCACAAGAAGAGCTTCGAGACAAACGATGCGGGCGCGACCTGGACTGTGAACGAGAGCAAGTGATCAAATGGAGCGTCGTTTTAGGCTACAGGCCCAGTTTTTTTACCAACGCACCGACAATTAATCGAAGGTGTTCCAGAGCCACTTCGTTCATCGGCTGATTGGCCGGTGCCTGCGTGTCTTTCAGCACGATCCACAAGCCCGGGCGATAGACTTCCTCATCGCCAGGGCAAATCGCCCCCGTTAATTGAGCGATTTCGAGATGAGGAACGCCGGTCAAATCCAGGTCCAGGAAATGGGATGCGTCCGATGCGGCGGGAGGGTGAGCCGTGAGATCGGTCAAAATGCCGCGTGCATCGTCGACGAGATCACGGAAGCCCTGGGAGACGAGAATGCCGTCGATGTCTCGGGGCGTGGGTTGTTCGACTTGCTCCAGATCGTAATCCGGCAAAGGTTTTGTCAACGGGATTTCGATAGCTACCGAGGGCTTGTTTTTGTCTGGAGCAATGCGCATGGACATAGAGTGTCCCGCCGGAACGAGGTTCACGCAACAGATAAAACGTGAGGTCTTGCGATGGACGAAACACGCGCTTTCGTTGGAGTGGCCTACTTTGGGTAAGGACTGCCGGAGAGGATGGCAAAGGCCCGATAGAGCTGTTCTGCAAGCATCACGCGGGCGAGTTCGTGGGAGTAGGTCATGGCGCTCAGGGAGAATTTCTGCTTCACCCGCTCGCGAAGAGCATCGGGGAAGCCAACCGCGTCACCGCAGACGAAGATAAGCTCGCGCGTACCACGTTCGCGGAGTTCGCCGAGCCATCTGGCGAAAGAAGCGGAGTCGTGGACTTTGCCGCCGGCATCCAGAAGAAGCACAGCTGCGGCTCGGTCGGCGTCCAGTTTTTTCACTGCGGCGTCGCCATCGCGGACTTCAGTGATTTCGATCGGGCAGGCGCGGCTGATGCGCTGGATATAGTCGGAGAGGAGCGCGGTGAGCTCGGGGCGTCGCGTTTTGCCGAGCATGAGGAGGCGGATTTTCATGCAAGGGAGTTTAGCGCGCCATATACTCGTTCGCATGACCGATCTGCCAGGGATGGGCACAGCCGCATTCCTCCCCTCAGGGGCTAAAGCCCATCGGGGTTTGCGGGGTTTACGGCACGACTAAAGTCGCGCCCTCCTGATTCCCGTTCCGCAAAATGTGCTTGCCGATTTGTTGAGGTCCATCGTCGCCAACGGCGTTTCTTAGAATGACACGCCCGTGTGGTCCTGGCTCGCGTTTTACGGTTGCAGGTAGTTTTCGTCTGGCGATCGGTGGCGTTCGGACGAAGGTGGTTCGTCTCGAAGCACGAGGGATGGGGCGGCGCGCCAGAGGCGTTCGAGGTCATAGTAACGGCGGGCTTGTTCGCCGAAGACATGAACGATGAAGCCGCCAAAATCGAGGAGCGCCCAGTCGGCGGAGCGATGACCTTCACGATGTTGCGGGGAACGCTTCAACTCCTTGTAGAGGACTTCTTCGATTTCGTTGCAGATGGCCTGCAGTTGGGGCGTGCTGTAGCCGGTGCAGATGACGAAATAATCGGTAAAAGCGGCGTGGCCGTTCAGATTCAGCACAGTGATGGCGCCTGCTTTCTTGCTTTGCGCGGCCTCGACGGCGAGGCGAACGCCTTGGGGGAGAGATTCCAGCTTCAACGGTACAATCCCTGTTTCAAAATGTATTCCTCCACGCGGGCGGAGACAAGTCCGTGAATCGATTGGGCGCGATCGGCTTTGCGGCGGATGTCGGTGGCGCTGACTTCGCTCGAGACGTTTTCGAGAAGATAGACGGTGGTGCGTTGCAGGCGCGCGACAACCGGCGAGCCGTGAGCGACGGCATCTTCCTCTTTCTTGTCGCGCATGCCGTTGGGGGCGGCGTGCAAATCCGGCGGGATGACCAGGCGCAGCGCTTCAAGGCGGATCCCGGGCCGGTTGGCAATCACGAAATCGCAGAGACCGAGCAGCGCCTCGTATTCCTTCCACATCGGAATATCGAGAAAGGCGTCGGCACCGACGATGAAAAATACGCGGTCCCCGGCGCCGTTGTAGGCGTGCCGAAAATAGCGGACGGTGTCGATGGAGTAGTGCAACTGCGTGCCGCTGAAATCCTCGCCGGCTTCGGCGAGCGAGGGCACGAAATGAGGATGCTCCGAGCACGCGAGCGCCACCATCGCAAAACGATGAGGAAACGGGGCTAGGTGCTGCTTCAGTTTGTGCGGGGGGCGGCTGGCAGGAATGAAATGAATCTCGTCGAAATTAAAGCGGCGATCCGCGGCGCGCGCAACCGCGACATGTCCCGAATGGATAGGATCGAAAGAGCCGCCGAAAAGAGCAATTCGCCTGGGATGGTGTTTTGCCGCGGTGCGGTGAGCTTGCGCTGTGGTCAATCCGCCTCCATCGAGGGATGTAAGTAGATTCTCTCACGAAAGCTTCTTGACTGGTGGGTCGTCTTCACCGGTTTCTGAATCGCCTGATTGTATGTTGGTCTCGTCGGCAGAGTCCGTCTCTACGAATTCTTCTTTTGGAATTTTGTCGAGGGCATCGGCTATGCTGCGTACCAAGTCCTTTACACCCTCGCCGGTGGCGGCCGAGATGGAGTGAAATTCTAGGCCGCGGTTCTCGCAGAATCTGCGCAATTCTTCGAGTTTGCTGCGATCCGTAGTGGCATCCAATTTTGTGGCTACAACGATCCTCGGCTTTTGCGTAAGGCTTTCGCTGAACGCGGAGAGCTCACCCTCGATGATTTCAAAAGCTTTGACGGGGTCGATCTCGGCGGTGTCGCTGGTGTCGATCAAGTGAACGAGCAGGCGGGTCCGCTCCACGTGGCGGAGGAAACGGATGCCCAAGCCGGCTCCTTCGCTCGCGCCTTCAATCAGGCCCGGGAGATCGGCAAGCACGAAGGTGCGGCCGAGCTCTGTACCGTGGCTACCCGTGCCGCCATCGGCGTTGACGACGCCAAGGTTCGGCTCCAAGGTGGTAAACGGATAGTTCGCAATTTTCGGCCGCGCCGCGCTGATCACCGAAATCAGCGTGGATTTCCCTGCGTTGGGGAAACCGACTAAGCCGACATCTGCCAGGAGTTTCAATTCCAGGCGCAAGTGGCGCTCTTCGCCGGACTCGCCTTCCTCTTTCTCGCGAGGCGCTTGATGCCAAGGCTTGGCAAAATGCTGGTTGCCGCGGCCGCCTTTGCCGCCTTGCGCTACGAGGACACGCTGGCCGGGCTTCTTGAGATCGGCGAGGAGTTCGGAGTTGTCGCTATCGAAGACCAGCGTGCCGACCGGAACTTTCAGCATCATGTCGTCGCCGGAGACGCCGGTGCAGTTCGAGCCTTCACCGTGGCGGCCGCGGTCGGCTTTGAACTCGCGATTGTAACGATAGCGGAGGAGCGTGTTGTCGTTGGGATTCGCTTCGAGATAAACGCTGCCGCCGTGGCCACCGTCACCGCCAGAGGGTCCGCCGCGCGGGACGTACTTCTCCCTGCGGAAGGCTACGCATCCGTTTCCGCCGTCTCCGGCCTTTACCGCGATTTTTGCTTCGTCGACGAACATCGGGTTTCCAGAGTCGCTTAGATCGAAGAGGGTTTCCTCACCCCGAAGACTTCGTTCGGAATGACGAAGTTCTAGGAGTGATTAGCATAAAACAAAAAACGGCCCCGGCGGATGGACCGGGGCCGCTCGAGGCTCTCTCGGTTAGTTGGCGGCGGCCTTCTCCGTCTCCACGGGTTTCACGTTGACGAAGCGCCCACTGCGGCCGCGGTCCTTGAACTCGACATAGCCGGTGACCAGCGCGAAGAGCGTGTCGTCCTTGCCCTGCGCGACGTTCTCGCCGGCGCGGTGCTTGGTGCCGCGTTGACGAACAATGATGGTTCCGGCGTTGACGAGCTGGCCACCGAAGCGCTTGACGCCCAGCCGTTGCCCGTGTGAATCGCGGCCGTTTGTAGACGAACCGCCGCCCTTCTTGTGTGCCATGACTGAATTCCTCTCGTGTTAGAGCTTGATTTCGCTGACCTGAACGGCGGTGTAATTCTGCCGGTGGCCGCGTTGAATCTTGTACTGGTTGGTCTTCTTGTATTTCAGAACAGTGAGCTTCTTGGCGCGGCCTTGTTCGATGATCTTGCCGGTGACCGAAGCCTGCGAAGCGTCTGAACCCGCAAGCATCTTCTTATCTTCGGTTTGCACCGCCAACACGGTGCCGAATTTCACCTGTTCGCCTACGTCGCCCTTTACGCGCTCAATGCGAATGGTGTCGCCGGGCGCGACACGATATTGTTTTCCCCCGGTCTTGATAACGGCGTACATCGCTCCTCCAAAGGCTAAACAGAAACTCTAATTATACGGGGAGCCTTGGCCGAGCGTCAACGCGAAAGAGACCAAGGGTAGTGAGGAGCTGGCAAAGTACATGAAAGAAAAAAGGACGATAGCCGTACAAAAGTGGCCGCTTGCGAGAGAAATAGCCTCCGCCGGAGCTCTCGACTGTCTTCTACCTGGCAGCTACTCGCTGTGGAGATGGCGGGCCTGACTGACGGCGGCGCCGTCGCCTGCTTTCAGTTCGCTAAAGACGATGGTGGACAGAACGGTCATTGCACCGAGGACATAGAAAGCTTTGTGAATGCCTTGAATGAACTGGGAGGGGTCAGAACGGAGGTGATCGGAAAGGAAGAAGGCGGTCACCAGAGAGGCGCAAGCAACGCCGAAGCTGATGGACATTTGCTGCATGGTGCTGGCAATGGAGCTGGCGCTGCTTGCTTGTTCCTCGGCAATGTCGGCGTAAACGAGGGTGTTCATGCTGGTGTATTGCAGCGAGGTGAAGAAGCCGTAGCAAAACACCATGGTCACGATCAGCCAAACGGGCGTGGTTTGCCCGATGATGGAGAAGAGCAAGATCAACAGGCCGATGATGATGGTGTTCGAGATTAGTACGGTGCGATAGCCGAAGCGTGCCAGAATTTTCGGCATGGTTATTTTCAGACTCATGGCAGCGATGGCCTGCGGCATCATTAACAAGCCGGATTGAATCGGGGAAAAGCCCAAACCGACCTGATACAGAAGCGGGAAAAGAAAGGGAATACCGCCTATGCCGAGGCGCGTAAGGAAACTGCCGCTGACAGCCGCGCGAAAGGTGCGGATGCGAAACAACATGAGACGAAGCACGGGATGAGCGGTCCGGGTTGCGTGTAAGCCATAGGCGGCCAGGAGAAACAAGGAAAGGGTTAAGAGGCCCAGCACTTCACGGGTGCTCAGGGTGTGTTCACCGAAGACCTCCAGGACGTAAGAAAGGAGGGCGACGCCCGACCCAAAGAGAATCAATCCCACAACATCGAGGGGGTCGACATGAGGTTCGCGATAATCAGGCAAGTGCTGATCGACGAGATACAAACCCAAAAGGCCGATCGGAATGTTTACGAAGAAAATAAAACGCCAATGAAAGTATCCGACAACCAGACCGCCCATGAGGGGGCCAAGCATCGGACCGATCAAACCGGGAATGGCGACGAAGGCCATGGCGCGAACCAGCTCGGATTTGGGAAAACTACGCACCATGGTCAGCCGGCCGACGGGGACCATCATGGCTCCGCCGCAACCCTGAAGAATGCGGAAGGCCACCAGGAGATGGATGTTGCTCGAGATGCCGCAGAGAAACGATCCCAGGGAGAAGATGCCGATGGCGGAGGCAAAGACGCGGCGGGTTCCAAAGCGGTCCGCCATCCAGCCGCTGATGGGGATAAAAACAGCGAGGCTAAGGGTGTAACTGGCCAAGACCGATTTCATGCTGAGGGGCGCGACATCGAGCGCGGAGGCGATGGCCGGGACAGCGGTGTTCAAGATCGTGGTGTCGAGAGACTCCATGAAAAAGGCGACTGCGATCAGCCACGGAAGCAACCGCCGAGTGGATTCGGGCAGGAGTGGCGGGGACGCGGCAGTTCCGGTTGAAAAGGACGAATTGTCGATTTGAGAGTCCGGCTCCATGGGTTTGATTGAGGACGTTATCTTTAGAAATCGAACCTGTAGCCGAGAATCATTTTCGCGATCAAATGGTCGGTCGATCGCGTTACGCCAACACCGAGGCCGAAATTGATCTCCCACTTCGGTGAAACGTTGAGATCGATGGCCGGAAGAATCTGCTGTTGCTGCTGTGAGACGGGATAAAATCCGGTGACCGGCCCGAGAGAGCCGTAATATTCAAGTCCGCCAGTCACCTTTGGCGTGAAGTCGTAGCTGATTTTTGCGTTCGGAGAGAAGACAAATCCCTGACTGGCGCTCGAGCCATGTATGGACTTATCGAAGGCGGGATTGAAAGAGAAATACCAGCGGCCGAGTTGTTTGTCGATGATGGGCCGCAATTCGTAGGTCCAGGTGTCCGCGGAATACTGGCGGCGTTGGTATCCAATCTCCTGCGAAAGACTGAGGCCGACAGGCCAGTTCCATTTTTTGGGCACGCTGAAGCGCGGGCGAATGTGATCGCCCACCCAATCCCAGCCCAAACCGTTCTGCGCGGACGTGAAAATGTAAAAGCCGGTTTCAAACCAGTCGGAGAAGCCGTGGGTGATTTCGATGGTCTCGTGCAATTGATGATTGGTGGGGTACAAGCCGTCGACCGGAGCCTTGGAACCTTGAAAAGTGAAATTGCTGTGGAGTTCGACCATGGTGTGGCCGGGATCCACGAGATCCGAGCCGTAGACCTGTATTTCATAATTCCCCTGCGCGCGTGAAGTCACCGGGCCCAAGAGAGTAGCCAGGAGGGCCAAGGTCCCGAGAAGTGCCAGCTGTTCCAGTCGTATCGGCAAATTTCAACTATACCCCAGAAACCGCGGGGTACTGTTGTTGGATGTCGGCAAAACTGTGGAAGTTTGCAGGAATTTTGCGGGTGGAAACGTCATGCGTGCGGATGGGCCTTATCGTAAATGTCCATCAACTGCCGGATCGAGGCGTGTGTGTATTTTTGAGTCGTTGAAAGAGATTGATGCCCGAGCAACTCCTGAATGGCGCGCAAGTCCGCGCCGTCGGCCAGCAAATGCGTGGCAAACGCATGGCGCAGGGAGTGCGGGTGCAAGTCCCAATTAATATTTACCAGACGGACGTACTTTTTGACGATGCGGCCGACACTGCGCTGTGTAAGCCGCCTGCCCATGTAGTTCAAGAAAATGGCCTCCCGGTTGATGCCGGCTGGCTGCCTGGATTCGGCGCGGAGCAGTTTTTCGCGCTCTGGCCAGTAGAGCGCCACCGCTTCAGCCGCTTTCTCTCCATAAGGCACGATGCGCTCTTTTCGTCCTTTGCCGATAACGCGGACGACGCGATCTTTCTGATCCATGTCGACTACATTGAGGCCGGTGAGTTCGCTGACACGGAGGCCCGCGGCATAAAGCAATTCGAGAATGGCGCGATCACGACGCAGCAGAAGGCCGTCCTCCAGCTTAAGCACCGCGGTCGTTGGCATCGATCTGGCAATGTCTTTCCCGTTTTTTCGGCTATTTCGAGTTGCGTCCGGATTTTGCATGCAGGCCAACTGATCCAGAAACCCGCTCATCTCTTCCGCGGAAAGAACGGCAGGAATCCGTTTCGGCAGTCTCGGCGTGGGAACGAGGCGAGCGGGATTGTCTTTCAGCATGCCTTCACGCATACAGTACTTGAAGAAGGACCGCAGAGCCGCCAACTTCCTGGCGATAGAGCTCTTTTCCAAACCATTTTGATGGAGGTGCCCGATGAATTCGCGGATGATTTGATGATTGACCTTTGCGACCGCCGGCGCAGCCGCTCCCGGCGGGGTCATGTAAGCCTGGAACTGGTCGAGATCCTTGCCGTAGTTTGAAATTGTGTGCGGCGAGGCGTTGCGCACGGACCGGAGATACTCAAGAAATTTGGCAATGGCTCGGTTCATGCCGCCTCGCATTTCAATTATAGGTGTACTTCAACCAGCAGGGTGCGATTCGAAGGTACGATTTCCTAAACGATTGAAGGGGGGCGCGGCGTACTACGACTTCATGGCAACCGGAGCCTCTTCGGGTTGCGGAGCATTCGCGGGTTTTTCTTCGGGCGCAAGCTTCTCCCAGTCGCAACCTTCCTTGATGCAGGCATACACGGTGCCGATCTTGGATTTCTTTTCCACAACGAAAGGCGCGCCGCATTTCGGGCAGGGCTGCGCGATGGGCATATTGGGCGTGGTGAAATCGCAATCGGGGTAGCGAGAGCAGCCGTAGAAGACGCGGAATCTGCCGCGTCCGCCTTTGCCCATACTGCCGCGCTTCACGAATTCGCCTTCGTTGCATTTTGGGCATTTGATGCCCATGGTGATCGGGCGCGTGTACTTGCACTTCGGGTAGCCCGAGCAACCGATGAATTCGCCGAAGCGGCCGTGCTTCTTGACCAGGCCGTTTCCGTCCAGCGGGCATTTTTCGTCCAGCGGCTCATCGGGTTGATGAGCGATCCGCGTGCCCGCGACCAGGCGCCGAGTGGTCTTGCAGTCGGGGTAACCCGTGCAGGCCAGGAATGCACCGAAGCGGCCGCGCTTGAGCGCCATTTCCTTGCCGCAGTTCTCGCAATATTCAATTTTGTTTTCGGCGTCTTCCGGGATTTCTTCAGAGAGGTCCTGGATGAAATCGCAGTCCGGATAACGCGAGCAGCCGAGAAAGAAACCGTGGCGGCTGATGCGCTCGAGAAGCTCGCCCTGACCGCACTTTTCGCATTTCTTGCCCGTGGGGATTCCGGCCTTGTAGGAAATCATCTCATCGCCGGCCTTTTCCAGGTCCACGATGAATTTTTCCCAGAATTCCTTGACGGATTCGCGCCAGGGCAGCTTGCCCTCCTCGATTTCGTCCAGCTCTTCCTCGAGGCGAGCGGTGAATTTCACGTCGAATACGTCTTCGAAACTCTTGATGAGTAGGACGCAAACGCGCTCGCCGAGCATGGTCGGCGTGAACCGTCCCTGATCTTTCTTTACGTATTCGCGCTCGACGATAGTGGAGATGATGGAGGCGTACGTGGACGGGCGGCCGATGCCGTCTTCTTCTAGTTCTTTCACGAGCGTAGCTTCGGTGTAGCGTGGGGGTGGCTCCGTGAAATGCTGATCGGGCCGGATGGAGTCGAGTTTCAAGACTTGGCCCTGGGTCACGCGCGGGAGCGCCTTGCCTTCGCCCTCGTCATCCTTTTCGTCGTCTTCGCGGTCGGCATTGACGGCGGGGATCTGGTAGACCTTCAAGTAGCCGTCGAATTTCATGATCGAACCGGTAGCGCGAAAGGTGTAATCGGCGACAGAGATGTCGATAGTGGTCTGGTCGTAGATCGCCGGGAGCATTTGAGAGGCGACGAAACGTTGCCAGATGAGCTGATAGAGTTTGAAGACGTCGTCTTCCAGATATTTGCGCACATCTTCCGGCGCGCGGGATACGTCGGTGGGGCGGATTGCTTCGTGCGCGCCCTGAGCGTCTTTCTTGGATTTGTAGAAGTTCGGTTTCTCCGGCAGGTAATTGCTGCCGAACCGTTCAGGAATTAATTCGCGGACTTGGGCCAGCGCATCGTTGGAAACCTGCACGGAATCCGTGCGCATGTAGGTGATGAGCGCGACCGAGCCCTCATCACCGAGCTCGATACCTTCGTACAAGCGCTGCGCCAGGGCCATGGTACGCTTGGCGGTGTAGCGGAGGCGGTTGTACGCGGCTTGCTGTAGTTTGGAAGTGGTGAATGGCGGAGCGGGATTGCGGCGCTTCTCCTTGAGCGTGACGCTTTCGACCTGCCATTTGGCCTTGCTCACGGCGTATACAATTTCATCCGCAGCTTGCTGGCTGTTGACCTCGATATCCTCACCTTTTTTCTTGGCCAGCTTGGCTTCGAAGATGGGGGGCTCGCCGGCATCGAGCATGGCGTGGATGGTCCAATATTCTTGGGGCACAAAAGCGCGGATTTGCTGTTCGCGCTCGACAATCAGACGCAGGGCCACGGTCTGGACGCGCCCGGCGCTTAAGCCCCGGCGGACCTTGTCCCACAGGAGCGGTGAAATCTTGTAGCCGACGATGCGATCCAGCACGCGGCGCGCTTGCTGTGCGTCGACAAGTTGCGCGTCCACTTGACGGGGCTTCTCAAATGCCGCTCGAATCGCTTTCGGCGTAATTTCGTTGAAAGTGACGCGGAAGATCTTCTTCGGGTCGATGGGTTCGATTTCGATGCGATCCTTATCAGCGGCCTTTTTCGATGGTTTGCCCTTGACGCCCTTTTTCGCTGACGCTTCTTCGGGTTTTTCCCCGTTGGCGGAGTCCTTTTTCCCGTTATGCGCGTTCTCCTCTTCTTCGGGAATCAGATATTTCGCCGGCTTCGAGAGCACCATGGCCAGGTGAGCGGAGATCGCTTCGCCCTCGCGATCCGGGTCACCAGCCAGGTAGACCGCTTCGGCGGTGTTCGCGGCCTTGCGAAGATCGTTGATGACCTTGCCCTTGCCTGGAATGATCTGGAGGGTAGGCTCGAAGATTTTCGGATCGTCCAGCGAGATCGGCTTCAGAGGTGGTTTTGGGGCCGTTGCCTTTGCGCCCTTCTTGCTCTTTTTCTTCTTTTTCCTTTTGTTGATCTCGTCTTCGTCGATAGGCAAACGGATGCCAATCGTCTTCGCGGGCAGATCCATCACGTGGCCGATAGATGCTTTGACCGTGTAATTCTTGCCCAAATATTTGTTGATCGTCTTCGCCTTTGCCGGCGATTCGACGATGACCAATGAACGTGCCATGTGTTCCTTTGTAACCTTATCTGCTTCCGCTGGAAGGGCCGGTAGAGCGGAGTGTGTCCTTCTCGCTACCTTAATTAGTAGGGCGTCAGGTTAGGGGCGACCAAACTCTGATGCGCGAGTCGCGGCCTCGGATGCATCGGGCGGGTATGGCGAGCGCCTTCCAGCACTTACAACTAGACCTTCGCAGACCGCTTTCCCGGAAATGCCGGATGATGCCTTTCATCTCCAATCCGAAGAGAGTAGCGAGAACTTCGCTGGAATTCAATCCAGTGGTTTGAATACTCTCGTCAATAGGCCTCAGTCCCCCGGTGCTAAAGGTCTGATAAAGTGTTTTTTTTGTTTGATTTAGACTATCCGATAGCGAGAATACTGCGCGGCTCGGATTCTAGTGCTTCGGCTTCGACCAAAGCGGCGCGGATGGGGTCGGCAGGAGTTCAAATGACTTCGTCGGCGCTGATGACGAGTTTCAGCCGTCGACGCCTGTGCCGAGGACTCCAACGGCTCGGCCTCCTACCCTTGGTAGCACCGGTGTCGGACAAGGCTTCGACTCCGCGAGCGAGACCGCTGACGATGCTCAGGCTTGCCGCATTCAGGACCCTGACATCACCTCCTACCTAGGGCAGCGCAGGGGGATCGTAAATTTGAAGGAGCGCTTGCGCGGGTCCCAATAGAAACACCAAACCTCCGGCACCAAACGGTGGCGCCGGAGGTTTGAGATTCACGATGGTCTTTACGCCGCCGCCAAACTACGGCACGCAAATGCCGTCGCAGTTCGAGCTGAAGTCGAATAGATCGAACAAGTCACCGATGGCCGGGCCATTGAGCGGCACGTACGGGTTGTCTTCGCGCACGATTGGGTTGGGGAAGTTATCGCGGCTACGGTAACTGACCGGCGGCAAGTCCCAATTCCGCTCGATGAACTTAAGGATCGACACATGGTCGGAGTAGTCGTGGGAGATATAGCCCTGCTTGGCGTAAGGAGACACCAGGATGAGCGGGATACGCGTTCCGTCACCGAAAAAGTCCAACGGTTGAACGTAGCCCGAATCGTAGTAACCACCGCCTTCATCGAAGGTGATGAAAATGGCGGTGTCTTTCCAGAGCGCCGGATTGGCCTCGACCGCGTCGACGATTTTCTTAGCGAACCCTTCGAACAGGTTGAGTTTCGAAGAGGATGGGTGACCGTCGACCAAGCCGCTGGGTTTGACGAAGGAAACGGCCGGAAGCGTGCCATGAGCGATGTCAAAATAGAGATTCGCAGTGTCCTGGATGTGCGCGTCGCGGATTTTCGGGTTGGCCATGATGGAGGTGTCGTACTGGAATGGATTGCAAATGTTGCAGTACTCATCCGAAGCGGTGATTTTTTGACCCAGCGCATTCAGCGATCCTACTGCGCCATAGTTAATCTGATAGGGATCGGGCACATAGTTGTTCCACTGGTCGCCGTAATATTTCCAAGAAATATTTTTTTCCAGGAGTTCGTCGCCGATGCTCGGAACCGAGGAGGGTGGAATGGTAAATACGGTGTTGTTTGGGCTGGGGTCGGTGAAGGCGTTATTGCCGTTGCCAAAATAACCGGGATTGTAGTTATTCAGCAAATAGTAATGACCCGGTTCACAGTGGGGATCAACGGGATGTGGCAGAGATTGTAGGTATTTCACGACATCGTAGACGCCCGGCTGGTTCGGATCCGAGCAGTTGCTGTAGGATCCACCGCCATAGGAGGGCGAACCATACGAGCCACCGCCGTAGCCGTCTTCGGTGTACCAGTTATTGGTGCCGGGAGCGGGATTGGGATTTTCGACTTCATCCACGATGCCCGCGTTCTTCGTGCCTTTAGCCACTTCCACGTTGTGGGGCGGCGCCGCTGCATTTCCTTTGCCATCGCTGAACCAAATGGCATCACCGTGGCCCAGCATGATGTGATTAGCGCCTGTGCCGCCGTTGACGGACTGGTGGAAGTTATCGCTCATAGAAAAATTGTCCGCCAGGCTCTTGAAGTAAGGCGCATCGCCCTCCTGCACGTTGTAAAAGCCGAGCGCAGTGGAACCTTCGCCGGTTGTCTTTCCGGTTGGCGAATAGTAGGTGGTGAAGCTGGACGCCTGCGGAAGGCCGTTGGTGCCCGCACCGACAGTGGTCTCAACCCACGAGAATAAGGCGGCGTCGCATCCGGATGGATTTTCCCAGCTGATGTGGTTCACACCGCAGTCCAACTGCTGCCACATCTGATAGAAGCGATGGACGGGGCTCGCCGCGTAGGAGTTGTATACAAAGGTTTTTCCGTTCGTCAGTTGAAATGGACCCGGCTTCAACGTGGAGTAGTAGGGCGCGGTGCTCGTGACGCCATTGATGCGCGTATCCGGCATCTTGGAGGTCAGACCTGTGCCGCCGGAGACGAGATATGGGTAGTAATCCTGCGGAAGCCCGTTTTCCGACGCCATAGCCAGTTGCAGATTGTCGTTCGGAATGTAGGAATCCTTGGCCCCACCGACGAGCGGCGGCGGCATGGTGTTATTCGGGAAACCATTCTTGGCGGGGTTCAGGAGAAAAGGATCGGTTCCGGTGTCCGAAGCGGCCTTCTGCTCAAACTGTCTGAAGCTTGGCCCCGGTGTGCCGTTGCTGTTGACGATACCTTCTGACAGCAGATTCCAAACCGTTTGGCCATTCTTGGGTACGTAGGTGGCGAAGACGTGGTCAAAACTGCGGTTTTCGCCGATGATTACGATGACGTGCTTGATTGGCGTGCGCGTGTTCCCCGAGTTACCGGGTTCTTGCGCGTTGGCCAAGGGCCCACCGAGCGAGAACTGGAAGAGCGCAAGGCCGGTGAAAGCCATGCGCAATCCATCCAGGCTTCTTTCCGCAAGTTTCTTGAGCTTCATTCAACAACCTCCCCATTTTTGTGCGTTATTTTCGAAAATTGGTTGACCGGGCGTCAGAGGGTATACCGTCGTTCTTTGCAAAACGATGTGTCATATGTGAATGCCGCAAAAAAAAGGAGTGAACACAGAAGAAATTCCTTTGACTTTGCTTCGAATGTGAACGCTGAAATAACTTTGTGAGAATGCAAGAGAAAATTTCTTAACGTGGCGCAGCGGAATTCAAGAAAGATTTGGAGGACGGTAGAGACTTTGAAGCGTGTACCTCCGCGGGTTCGACTCGGACGGTTCCCATCATGCCGCCATCTTCGTGCTCGAGGAGGTGACAGTGATACACGAAAGTACCTACAGTGTTGGGATCGCGAAAATCCATTCTTAATCGTACGCTCGGATATTGCAAAGCCCGGCCGTTGTAATAGGGAACATTGACCGTGTCGCGAAGGAAAGGTTCGTTTACGGGAATGCCCGACCAATCGAGCAGTTCGAAATGAATTTGGTGAATGTGAAAGGCGTGGAGTTCGGTCGTGCGATTTTCGATGATCCAATCTTCGACATCGCCTTGCTTGACGACGATGTTGGGCACGCCGGAGGAAGGATCGAAAGGAATTGGGCTTTGGCCGTCGACGGTTATGTAAAAAGCGGTCGCACTATTGGGGTTGTTGGGGTCCTGGAGTTCTTCAGAGAAATACAGTTTGCGGACCCGAGCGGGAGTGACGGTGGCCAACCAGGGTTCTGTTGCCGGAGGCAGGGGCCCGGGAGAGGACGAAAGAGTTGAACGCGGTTCCGGGGCGTCCGGCACAGCGATGATCGACGCGAGAGCGCGGTTAGGATCGTTTTCGCCACCTTGTCCGGTGTCGACGGTCCGCGTCACGAACAGAGCCGGTGCACCCGCGGGTGGGCCGTTCACAATGAATTCAACGCGCGCGCCCGGGGGAAGCCCGATGTGATCGTGCCACTCAATCGAGTTTTCGGCGTTTGGATTTACGTTTATCGGCACGCCATCCAATGCAACGATTCCGAGCTGTTGCGCGGCGCGACCGAAAAGAACAGCCAGATTCAGATATGTGATGGCAGAGGCATTGAGCACGCGCCAGAGTTGACGCTCTCCGGGCTTCACCCGAATGGTTGCGGGTGGGTAATCCGGGTAGGGTACGGGAACAAAATTAATGGAAAGATCCTTGGCGGGTTTGCCGAAGCCAGTGCCGTTGTTTGCGGAGTCTCCATCGCGGTCGATCAACATTTTGGGAACGACTGGTTCGGATTTCGATGGGGACGCGGTGGGATTCAGCAAGTCCTGGTCTCGAATGACGAACACGCGTTCGGGCAATCCGGCAAGCTTGGGATTGGCGCGTTCAACACCTTCGACGATCAGGGCACCCGAGGCCCCCCCGAGTACTTGCGGTGTGCTAAATCCGTGGATGTGCGGATGATACCAATAGAGACCGGGGGGCTCGTTTTCGGGAATGTGGAAACGATATTCAAACGGGGCATCATCGGGCTGAATCGAGGTTTTTAGCACCTCGTCCTGGTGGCACACCGCCGGAACCGTGAGTCCATGGAAATGAAGATTGGTCGAAGTGGGCGACATAAAGCCGCTTTCGCACGGGTCGGAGTTTTTTGCGGCATTGTGATTGTGATGGCGATTCGTGGCAGAGGAAGAAGAATCAAAGGCGGTCAAATCGTTCTTAAGCTTCAGAATTAGAAGATCGCCAGGCTTCAGACGCAGGGTGGGCGATTGACTCCCATCGGGCAGAAGATAGCAGTAGCGCGTTGAACCATCCTTCTCTTTGTAATTGTGCACGGCTAGATCGACCTGCAATACGCCATCGTGACTGCGCAGGTCCGGCGGTTCCGGCACCTCGCTTGAAGGTGCTGGGCGATCACACGGATCTGATGACACGACCTGAGCGCGCAAGGCTGCGGCCCCAAACGTAAGCGACCCGGAGAGGATGATGTAGAGGACAATCCTGGCCGTAAGCCCGACGATACCGCGAGACGTAACTGTGGAAAACAACCGAATACGCAACGTACCTCAATCCGCGCCATCGCCAAGGACGATGACATTGGTTCGCGGGAGATTCAAAACTTGAAGATATTTGGAGATCGTTACAGACGCGTGACGGCTTTATGAACCGATGGCACAACCTGCCGCAATTCGTTTTGAGTTTGCACTACGGTAGTGCTACGGGAAATTTCATGCTACGATGCTGGCCCCGATCCTTCGCGATTTCCTGGTCAAAATCATTTCTGGAGGATGACATGAAAAAGATTGCGGGCCTTCCGCTTGCGGCTGTATTGGTTTTCTTCGGAGTTGCAACTCTTTCGGCGCAGGACGCCGGTGGTCCACCGAAGCCCGGTCCGGAGCACGCGAAACTTGGGTTTTTCGTGGGCAAATGGACATCCGAGGGCGATATGAAGCCAAGTCCCTACGGACCTGGCGGAAAGTTCACCTTCACCGAAAATTGCGAATGGCTTTCCGGAAATTTTGCGCTGCTCTGTCACTCCGATGGGCAAATCATGGGGATGACGGTAAAAGGGATCAGCGTGATGAGCTACGATCCCGAAGAGAAGAAGTACATTTATTTCGAGTCGAACAACATGGGCGAGAATACCTATTCAAAAGGCACTGTCGATGGAGACACGTGGACCTGGGCAAGTGAGAATCAAATGAGCGGGAAGACCGTTCATTCCCAGTTCACACTGAAGCGACTGAGCGACGATACCGCTTCCTATAAGTACGAAATGGGGGCGGGGTCGGATCCGCTGGCGCTGGTCATGGAAGGCAAGCAGACGCGTCAGAAGTAGTCTGCTATTTCATTCGGCCCGGATGCTTTGCGCAGCAGGCGGGCTCTTTTCAAAACATCGTTGACTTCTACCGAGCTGCCAAGCTTACGGCGTTTGCGCTTGGCTTGCGTTATATGCGGCGTCCAGCAGATCCTGCGTCGTGCCATCGTAATCCGCGTCGATCTCCCAGATGAAGGTGCCGCCTAGTCCGCGAGACCAGTCGGTATACCAGACGCGATAAAAAGTTGACGATGGGTCGTCGTACGTGATGTATCCATCGCTGCCGTCTTGCTTCAGCATGTAGGGAACCTGCGAGTAGGGATCATAGTAGCTGCGCCAGCCCATTGCGTTGATTCGCTGTTTGAAGAACGTGCCATAGTTTTGGGAATCCACCGAATGCGAGCAGTCTTCATTCGGGCACGAACCCCACAGTGCGTTGACCTTGTGATAGACGTAGCCGTAGAACGGGGTGCCGATGTTCAACATCGCTGGCGGAACTTGTAACCCTTCATAGATGTCGATGGCTTCCTTGACGCTGCCGCCGGGTTCGCAGTCGTAGGGTTCCGGATTGTAGGGATCGGGGTAAATCGCGGAGTTGAGCTGCGCGGAGTCGGTCCAAGGGCCAGCGCAGTCGTAGGTCATGATGTTGAAATAGTCGACAATGAACTTAGTATCCGGAAAATCGTAGCCTGTGCCGCCCCAGGGGGCTACGTCGGCGGAGATGATGTATTGCGGAGTAGGCAGGATCGAACGCAGACCGAGCATCAAGCTGTGAAAGAACGCGGTGTCGGCGTCGCTCGAAGGGTATTCCCAGTCGATGTCGACTCCGTCGTAGCCATATTCCTTAATGAACGCGGAAAGGTTGGTCAGGAGGGCGCTGAGGCCTCCGGTACTAGACTCCAGGCCCGTAAAGTCGCCGCCGAGAAGCAGCATCACCTTGACGCCATTGTCGTGCGCCTTGGTGAGCAACTCTTTCTCCAGAAAGCCGGAGGGCACGATGAGATTGCCATTGGCATCGAAACTCATACCGGCATGGTTGATGTGAGTCACTTTCTTGAAGGGAATCTGAGCCGAACTGTAGGGCGGGGTTTGTGTGCGGCTCCAATAACCATAATCGGCGATCAAACGTTTGGAGAGAATGGGGCTTGCAGGTTCGGTTTGCGCATAGGCGCGCGGTCCAAACGCCGTGAATAGCATGACGGATGCGAAAAGCAGATAAGATGCAGGCAGCACTTTCAGACACTTCATCACATCCCCCTATTTCAACAAGTCTTGATTTCTTTCGGCACCCGGAGGCGGCTGCGGAGGACGTTTGGAGGTACCTACCGGCGGTCGAAAGCGTTGTTTGGGAGACTATCACTCTTGAATCGATTTAGTGAAGATTGCTTAAAAACTCCGCGCGTGAGTTCCTCGTTTCTCATGGCGTTCCTCGATACAATGCCGCGCATGAGATTCCGAGCGGCAATGTTTTTTCTGGTCGTAGCCCTGTCGATTGTCTTGCTTGTGACATTCCTGCCGGCCGTGGCGCAATACGGGTCGCTTCAGGACACGACGATCATTACCGGCGTCAACGTGGTTGACGTTCGCACGGGCGACATTCATCGCGATCAGGTGGTCATCCTCGAAAAGGACCGCATAAAGGTTGTCGGGCCGACGAACGGAACGCCCTACCCGCGGAACGCGCCGACGATCCTGAACGCTCGTGGCGGCTATTTGATTCCCGGGCTTTGGGACATGCACGTGCATCTCGCTTTTGGCGACTGGTTTCCCCGCGCAGGCGAAATTTCTCTGCCTCTTTTTGTCGCCAACGGTGTGACCAGCGTTCGCGATATGGGAAGCGATCTAGAGACCGTTCAGTCCTGGAGGAATGAAATTGAGGGCGGGCGGATGTTGGGTCCAAGGATTAGGACCTCGGGACCGATGCTTGATGGTCCAAAGCCGCGGTTCCCGAGTTCGATCGCCGTAGCCACGCCCGATGACGGGCGGCGCGCCGTCGCGCGGCTGAAGCAAAGCGGGTCGGACTTCATCAAGCTGCAGTCATTAATTCCGCGGGATGCTGTCTTTGCTATCGCCGAAGAAGCGCGCAAGCAGGAAATCCCTTTTGAAGGGCACGTGCCCGATTCTGTGCGAGCCAGCGAAATGTCCGATGCCGGCATGCACAGCTTTGAACATCTCATCGGCATCTTCGAAGGCAGTTCTCCCTTGGAAGACGATTTCCTGAAAGGCGACAAAACGGAAACCAAGTTTCTGGCCAGCTACGAGGAGCAACGCGCAACTGCCCTGGCGGCACTGCTCGCCAAGAATCAAACCTGGCAGTGTCCGACCCTCGTCTGGGAACGCGGCGGCAACTTGATCGATGTCACTGACTTCAGCAAAGACCTCCGCGCAAAATATGTTCCCGCTTACTGGAAGGAAAAAACGTGGCGGAAATTTACGGAGCAAGTCAAAGAGGAGTTTAACGGCGACGACCTGGAAACCCGCAAAAAGTTCATCGAAAAAGAACTGGAGGTAGTTCGCCTCCTCCATAAAGCGGGAGTGCCGTTTCTTGCCGGGACGGATACGCCTCCCGGCGTCTACATCTTTCCTGGATTCAGTTTGCACGAGGAACTGCAACGTTTTGTTGCGGCAGGCTTCACTCCTTTCGAAGCATTACAGACAGCCACACTGAATCCCGCGCGATTCTTCCAAATGGAGGATCAACTCGGAACGATCGAACCGGGGAAAATTGCTGACCTGGTGTTTCTGGATGCCAATCCACTCGAGGATATTCGCAACACCCAGAAAGTGACCGCGGTCATCGTGAATGGAAGATATATTTCGAAAGCAGGCCTGCAGAAGATTCTTCAGCGCGTGGAGGAGTCCGCGAAGAAGGTGCCAATGGCGCCGCACTCAAATGGCGTTTTTTGATTGTGACGGCCTGCGAACTCTCGTCTACATACCGCCAAGTCATTCGCAAGGGGAAAACTGAGGAATCGCGCTGGTTCTGTTGTTGAACTCGTGCGGTTCTTTTCCTTGACTGAGGCTGTCGCCATTTTGGGGTTTGGACCCATCCGCGAAGCGATTTGGTGGCTCGTGGCCACCTTTCGCCGAATGCGGGAGGCCCGGTTTCCTCAACAACAGTTCAAGATCTCCGCAAGACAACAAAATCTCCAGCAAGCGCGAACGATCCAAGTTCGTCAGGGGTGCGTGGCGCAGGGAGATAAATAGCGCCCGATGCGAACATTCCCGCAAGAAAGCCCGGGCGGCTTCGACCTCCACCACATCGAGCGCGCGGGCGCGAATCATGGGCTCAAGCAGATCCAGCCGCTCATAGCAGCTGGAGAAAAAATGATCGAGGCAGAAATCCCTGCCCAAAAATGCGATTACCGCTGAATTTGAGCAGCCACGCGTTTTGCAAGCCACTTTAGCGATCGCTGTTTCCATACCTATCAGGTCTCCCGTTGTTGTCGAAGCTTCCCGCGTGTCGTTATGCCGGATTGAAATACAGGATCGGATTTGCGGTTTGCTGTCCTGCAGCGAAAAATGTCACGGAGTGGAAAGGAAGGTATGGAAATTTCTGGTGCGCAGCCAACGATCAACGTACGGTTCGATCCGTTTCGCCAGCCAGTTGGCGTCTTCGTTGCAGCGCGTTGCGTGGTTTTCTCCTGTCCACAGCGTAATCACGGTTACTAGGCGCGCTTCCTGCTCCGAGAACAGCACCATGCAGCCGCAGAAACCTTCTCGCTTTTCCCCCGCCTCACGTACCGCCAGAGGAATTGCCGTCTGGAGTTCTTCGGAAGTGCCCGGAAGAGCAACGAATTCCAAACCGCGGGCGTAAACCCGCGTGCTTGCGGTTTGGGGTACGAGACTTGTGGCTTCCGAGAACACCGTAAACGAGCAATCTGGCTCCGCTTCGATCGCCTGCCGAGGAGAGTGCAGGGATTCGACGGGAATTCGGGTCCAGGTATTTGGCCGTCTGGTTTCGACTTGAACTTGGCTTAACACAGATCCTCCATTGGTCGCCTGGTTCCCTCCGAGAGGTAGGGCGCGTCGTTAAGATCAGGGGCTTAGGACGCGCCCCGGAGGATCTGAGGGCGGTGACGGTCCCTCAGATGAAATGGAACCGCAGGCAAGTGCGCTGGGCTCCCATAGCCAAGTAGTGAGGGATTCGCGGAAATCGTTTCATTCCGGAGCGGGAATCGTCCAATTGCCTCTAGTGCAGAGTAGAAGTTATACTCCCGCCACTCGAATCAGGGGCCTATTTTGGAACTTTTTGCATTTAACAAGGATTACGTTGACCAGTTGAGGGATGGGGAGCCGGCAATTGAACGGCATTTTGTGTCTTATTTTGGACAAATCCTCGGGATGATGTTGCGGGCCCGATATCTGTCCCCCGAGCGAGTGGACGATGTCCGCCAGGAGACACTTACCCGGGTCATTGCGGTGCTACGGCGCGATGGCGGGGTTCGTCAGCCGGAACGTTTTGGAGCCTTCGTTAACTCTGTTTGCAAGAATGTGTTACGGGAAAATGCACGTGACTGGCAAAGAGCCGAGCCTTTGCAGCAAGAGCACCTCGATAAGACAGGGAAAATTGTAGACCTCGAACGGGCGTTGATCTCCGAGGAAGCCAAGAGGAAGGTACGAGAAATCCTGAGCGAGATGAAGCAGCGCGACCGCGATTTGCTCCGCGCTATCTTTCTGGAAGAAAAGGACAAAGATGAAGTTTGCAAGGAGTACGGAGTAGGACGGGAGTATCTTCGGGTCCTGCTGCACCGGGCAAAGGAGCGCTTCCGTTCGAGTTTTTCCGAGGGAAATGAGGGCCAGAACCGCGTGGCCGGGGGGACCGGATGATACGAATTTCGGTCCGGCTGCACTATTCTAAGGAATGCTTATGGACCATGCAGAGGTAGTGCGACTAAACGCGGCTGAAAAATACTCACTTGGGGAGCTGCCTCAGGATCTGGTCGAGCAATTTGAGGAGCACTACTTTGACTGTCTGGAGTGCGCGAACGACGTGAAGACACTGGCGACGCTTGTAACAGCCGGACGAATGGTCTTTGAGGAAGAAGGCGATGCCCGAGCCGCCTCTCTGCGGAAGGGTACAGCCCGGCCCAGATGGTTTAGCTGGCGGAGACCGGCGGTGGCAGTTCCGGTCTTCGCGGCGTTGGCTGCCGTCATTCTTTTTCAGAATGCTGTGACGATTCCGTCGCTCAAAGAACGCGCTGCGGACCATCCATCCGCTCAGCTTTATGAAGCGTCCTACCGGCTGCAAGGAAGCACTCGAGGCGAAACTACGTCTAAAGTATCAATTCGCGCGGGCGAGAGTTTTGGCCTGGTGTTCGACTTTACGCCTGCCGAGAGGTTTGAAGCTTACCAGGGCTCTTTATTGGATTCTTCGGGAAAGACAGTCCTGACTTTCGGCGTCAAGGGCGAAGAAGCGAACAAGGAACTGCATTTGGCGATCGCCGGGGACAAGGTTCGTCCCGGGACCTATGACTTGGTTTTTGTAGGCGACAGTCGAAAGAATCAGGGTGCAGCCATCAGCGAAGTTCAACGCTTGACTTTTGTAGTCGAGAATCGTCTTTAGGTAAAACCAGTTAGAAGGTAAAATCGCACCCCGTTTGGAGTGTCCCCCATGGCAGCAAATAACAGCCTTCCCTTCATTTATCACGCCAACGCATTCGCCTTGAGCGGAGAGTTTATCCGGCCGGTCAGGCGCTCGATCGACGTGCAAGCCGGAGTTTCCCTGCCGCCCGCGGGAGGCAATGGCCAAGCGAACGTCGAGAATTTCTCGGTCGATCACCTGGTGAGATTCGAGCGAGGCTATTCGCATGTGTCCGGCAGCACGGACTCGAATGGCCACTACACGACTCACATTACGGCAGCGCTTGAAGGACTGAACATTCTGGACGTCGTGACCGCCGATCGGGTGATAGCCCGTCTCACGTCGGAGCACGATCCCGCGAAGCGAGAGGGCCACATCATCGCGCTCGGGAGCCGGTTTGATAACCTGCGCATTGCTGGCTGCGAAGTGAAGGTCGAACTCGACCACCAGCTGTTTCTTAAGAACAAGACTCACGCAGATTTGTCCAAAAATGTTGCAAGCCTCAAGAAATCAGGGAGAATAGCGGACGAATCCAACGGAGTCGTCATTTGTTCACTGGCCAAAAGCGTCGACGTCAAGTGTCCCGGCGTGGAGGTCGAAGGCCATGTGATTACCGTGCCGCAATTCGGGAAGATTTATATCGCCGAAGTAATCTCCCTGCAGGGCGCCAAGGTCGTGTGCATGATGCGCTTCAAGCTGGGTTCGCCTCACGAAGGACAGCTTGCCGCCGGCGGGGGCAACGTCAACGGCACTCCTTTCCCTTAGTCTTAACTTGCTTTTGCCTGGTCATAACCTTCGCGAGCTGCGGCCGGCAGGGACGAGTTTCTGACGCAGACGTCTATGCGGCGACGCGGCTATCTCTGGACCGCGGCGATCTGAAGCAGGCACTGCAGAGTGTCGATTCCCGATTGCAATTGCTTTCGCCCTCCGCAGGCTACTGGTATTGGAAATTGGCCACTCTCAAGGCTGAGATCCTCATGCAGCAACGGCACACCCAAGAGTGTCTTGCGATGCTGCAGTCCGAGCCCCCAGGAAACCTCAAAGATACGGACGTCGACGTCCGGCGCAAAATGACCCTGGGGATCGCCTATGCCTATAGCCTCAATTTCGAGCAGGCTGAAAAGTTTCTCTCCGAGGCTGAATCCCTGGCAGCGGCAAAACATCCAGAGCTTGTTGGAGATGTGTTGCTGCGAGAGGGAACCCTAGCCCTGACCAGGGGACAGTCTGAAATCGCCGGCTCGAAATACCGTGCGGCATTGGAGAAGGGGAGAGTACAGAACAATCCATTTCTGCAGGCTTCGTCGCTCGGGAATCTGGCCCTTTTGGCTACTCGACAGGAGCACTACGACGAATCACTCGAATGGAATCTTGAGGCGCTCGAGCAGGCCAAAGCGATCGATGCGAGAAGTTACGTTGCCATCATTCTGGGAAATATTGGCTGGAGCTACCTGGAGATGGGGGAATACGAGCAGGCGCTCGATTTGCTCGGTCAGGCGCGCGCGGCCGCGGAACAGGCCGGAATGGTGCGCCTTCAGATTGATGTGCTGCTCAACACAGGTATCGCCCACTACCAGCAACGCGATTACGAACTCTCGAAACAGGCTTATCAGCAGGCTCTGGCCTTGGCCACGTCTACCACGGACAGGGCCGCAATGGCGGATTGCTTCGAAAGCCTGGCGCAACTGGGCTTGGCTACCGGAGAACTCGACTTTGCACAGCAGAATCAGAACAAAGTAACGGAATTCACACGGCAGTATCCTGACCGCTCCTTGGAACTTTATTCGTTTCTGGTGACGGGCAGGTTGCAACAAACAAGAAAGCAGTACCGCGAATCCGAATCTTCCTTCAATGCCGTCATCAAGGACTCCTCGGCCACAGCGGCCCAGAGATGGCAGGCGCAAGACCGTTTGGCGGAGACCTATATGATGGAGAGGCGAGACGCCGACGCGGAGCGGGAGTTTCGGCAAGCGCTCACCACGATTGACAAGGCGCGTTCCGCCTCCGGAGCGGAAGAACTTCGGCTGGCGTTCTTGTCTAAATCCATTTCTGTTTACGGCGACTACATGGAATTCCTGCTGGGTCACGCGCGCGTAAAAGAGGCTCTGGAAATCGCGGATCTAAGCAGGGCGGTGACGCTCGAGGAGGGCTTGGCGGGCCGCTCGAGCAGCTCGGCTCAGGGTCAGCCGAAGATTGAGCCGCAGCGCATCGCGCAACAGTTGAAAGCGACATTGTTGTGTTATTGGATGGGTGAAAGCCATTCTTATCTCTGGGCAGTAACGCCTAGGTCGACAGAAGTCTTCCGGTTGCCCCCAGCGGCAGAGGTGCAACAGGAAGTAAAGACGTACCGGCAAGCCATCACGGAAATGCACGATGTTCTCGGTGAAGAGAGTCCCGAAGGGAAGCGGCTTTATACAATTCTTGTGGAGCCGGCGAAAAAGCTGATTGTCAAGGATTCGCCGGTCATTTTGCTTCCGTCGGAAAGCCTCTATGGCTTGAATTTCGAAACGCTCATTGTTTCGAATCCGACGCCACACTATTGGATGGAGGACGTCACCCTTTCTACCGGAAGCTCGCTGAAACTACTTTCCGCCTCAACGAATTCTTCCTCTCCAACGCAGAAATCAATGCTGTTGGTTGGAAATCCAAACTCGCCCAACCGGGAGTATCCACCGTTGGCGGAGGCCCCTGACGAAATGAGAAAGATTGCCGGGCATTTCCCTGCCGGGCAATGTAAGGTACTCCAGGGTGCGGGAGCAACCGCTGTGGCGTATTTACAGAGCAACCCGGAGCGCTTCACCTACCTGCATTTCGTAACTCATGGCACGGCCAGCCATACACGTCCGCTAGAGTCCGCCGTCATCCTGAGTAAAGAAGGAGACAGCTTCAAGCTCTATGCCCGTGATATTGTCGCGCATCGGCTGAAGGCGCAGTTGGTCACCATTTCCGCTTGCAATGGAGCGGGTACGCGCGCTTATGCGGGCGAAGGACTCGTGGGCCTGTCCTGGGCTTTTTTGCGCGCCGGGGCGCGAAATGTAGTGGCTTCGCTTTGGGATGTGAGCGATGCGTCGGCAACTCCAGAGTTGATGGACGCAATGTATCGAAGCCTGGACCGGGGCGAAAATCCAGCCACCGCGCTCCGTCAAGCAAAACTCTTCATTCTCAAATCAAATGGCAGTACTGTTTTCCGCAAGCCATTTTATTGGGCGCCGTTTCAGCTTTATGTTGGCTCCTAGAGCGTTAGAATTCAGGAAGATTGGGGCTGGCGCTCGGCGGCTGGACAGAGTAATCTCTGCATTTCGAAACCGCTGTGGATGAGACTAGCTTTGAACTTCGGGAGACCATTTTCACTCTCCAAATGCACTCGCCCGTCGCGCCCGGACTCGGGAATAATTATGACAATGCGGTCAGACGGTCTTAAGGTAGAAGTGGAAATCCATCGAGCGAGGTGAGGAGGCCTAATGTCTCAGATAGATGTGCCACTGGTGCGCTCGGGTTTTGGCCAGACGCGTCGCGTCGATAACTGGTGGGTGCAACCGCTTTTTGTTTTCCTCGGACTCTCCGCCTTCATCGTTTACTCCACATGGGCGGCGTTGCAAGGGCAGCACTTCAGATTCGGGCCCTATCTTTCGCCGTTTTATTCGCCGGAACTGTTGGGATCCAAGGAAGCGTGGTTGGGCGCGAAACCAAGCTGGATACCGGCCTGGGTTACGGCGGCCGTTCTGATTCTGTGGGCCCCCGGCGGCTTTCGAGTGACGTGCTACTACTATCGCGGCGCGTACTATAAAGCTTTTTGGGCGGATCCTCCGTCGTGCACGGTGGGCGAGCCAAGGAAGACTTATATCGGTGAGCGATCCTTTCCTTTAATCATCCAGAATATTCACCGGTATTTTCTGTATCTGGCCTTGCTGTTTCTTGTGCTTCTGGCGCGTGACGTGTGGAATGCGCTGTGGTTCGACGGCAAGTTTGGCGTAGGAGTTGGCACGCTGGTGCTGCTGACGAACGTCGTGTTGTTGAGCTGCTACACCTTCGGTTGCCATTCCCTTCGTCATCTTGTCGGAGGCTTTCGTGACCGGCTGTCCGGGGCGCCCACGCGCCAGAAGGTCTACGACTGTGTTAGCTGCCTGAACAGGCGTCACATGATTTTTGCATGGTGCAGCCTTTTTTCCGTGGCACTTAGCGACTTGTACGTGCGGATGTGCTCTATGGGAGTGTGGACAGATTGGAGGATTTTCTAGTGGCCGAGTACATCACGCACGAGCACGACGTTTTGGTGATTGGAGCGGGAGGCGCCGGGCTGCGAGCGGCTGTGGAGGCGTCGGCAGCGGGAGTGAAGGTTGCGGTTATCACAAAATCTTTGCTTGGTAAGGCCCATACGGTCATGGCTGAAGGCGGCATTGCGGCCGCGATGGGGAATGTCGACGACAGGGATTCCTGGCGCGTCCATTTTTCGGACACCATGCGTGGCGGACAATACCTGAATAACTGGCGCATGGCGGAACTGCACGCCAAGGAGGCGCCGGCTTGCGTGCGCGAATTGGAAGCCTGGGGGGCGCTCTTCGATCGCACGAGCGACGGACGCATCCTGCAACGGAATTTTGGCGGGCATCGTTACCCGCGGCTGGCGCACGTGGGCGACCGGACAGGCCTTGAAATGATCCGCACGCTTCAGGACCACGGAATCCACCTGGGACTAGATGTTTTCATGGAGCACACCATCCTTGAGTTGTTGAAGGATGGCGATCGCCTTTCGGGAGCGTTTGGATACGACCGCGAACGCGGACGGTTCCATTTGTTCCGCGCGAAGGCGGTAGTTCTGGCGACGGGAGGAATTGGACGCGCCTACAAAGTTACGAGCAATAGCTGGGAGTATACAGGCGATGGTCATTCGCTCGCTTACCAAGCGGGAGCCTCGCTGATGGATATGGAATTCGTGCAGTTCCATCCGACGGGGATGATCTGGCCGCCCAGCGTGCAGGGAATTCTGGTGACGGAAGGAGTGCGCGGCGAGGGTGGCGTGCTTCGCAACAAGGATGGCGAGAGATTTATGTTCAAGGAGATTCCGCCACTGTACGTGAACCAGACCGCAGATTCCGAAGAGGAAGGGTGGAGGTACACGCAGGGGGATAAAAACGCGAAACGCCCACCCGAGCTGTTGACGCGCGATCATGTGGCTCGATGCATTCGGCGGGAGGTTAAAGAAGGACGCGGAAGCCCGCATGGCGGCGTATTCCTGGACATCGCCTGGATAAAGGAAAAGATTTCACACGCGGAAGAGCACATTAAGAAGAAGCTGCCGAGTATGTATCATCAATTCAAGCAACTCGCGGACATTGATATAACGAAAGAGCCGATGGAGGTGGGTCCGACGACGCACTATATGATGGGCGGAGTGAAGGTCGATGCCGATTCCCAGATGTCGGACGTTCCCGGGCTGTTTGCGGCGGGAGAATGCGCGGCCGGCTTGCACGGCGCGAACCGGCTGGGCGGAAATTCGCTCTCGGACTTGTTGGTTTTTGGCAAGCGCGCGGGAGAACACGCTGCTGGGTTCGCCAAGGCAAATTCTTTGGGCGCGGTGAGTTCCGACGACCTTGGGTCAACGGAACGATGGGCGCTGCAACCGTTCGAGCCAGGACGTTCCGAGAATCCATATGCCATTCAGCACGCACTGCAGAGCTTGATGCAGGATCTCGTCGGGATCGTGCGCCACGAGCACGAGATGTTGGAAGCTCTTGACCGTATTCGAGAATTGCAAGCGACGAGCGAGCGAGTGAGTGTGAGCGGAAACCGGGAATACAACTCGGGCTGGCACACCGCACTCGATCTGCGCAACTTGCTGACGGTTTCTGAAATTGTGACACTGGCGGCGCTGGACCGTAAAGAAAGCCGGGGTGCGCATTTCCGCGAGGACTTTCCATCCAAGGACGACAAATTCGGATCGTTCAATATCGTGGCACGGAAAGGCCCGGATGGCGAGGTACAACTGATTCGCGAACCAATTCCTGCGATGCGGGAAGACTTGAAACAAATCATCGAGGAGATGAAGTGATGGCGACGGCGACGTTTCGAATCTGGCGCGGTGAGAAGGGCCAAGGAACATTTCAGGACTACACTACCGAAATCGCGTCTGGCATGGTGGTCCTGGACGCCGTTCATAAAATTCAAGCCGAACAGACTGGAGATTTGGCAGTTCGCTGGAATTGCAAGGCGGGGAAATGCGGTTCCTGCTCGGCAGAAATCAATGGAATGCCTAAGCTCATGTGCATGACGCGACTGAATACCCTTGCGCTTGATCAAGCGGTGACCGTCGAGCCCATGAAAGCATTTCCGCACATGAGGGACCTGGTGACGGATGTATCGTGGAATTACGCGGTGAAACAACGGATTCCCAAATTCCAGCCGCGGAAGCCTGACGCGCCGGACGGGACCTGGCGAATCGCGCAGGGAGATGTGGACAGGGTGCAGGAGTTTCGGAAGTGCATCGAATGCTACCTTTGCCAAGACGTTTGTCACGTTTTGCGCGATCATCACATGCACGATCAATTTATCGGCCCGCGTTTCCTGGTTTATGCGGCCGCGCTCGAAATGCACCCGTTGGATGTGGCCGACCGGCTGGAGGCGCTGAAAACGCAGTTCGGAATCGGGCTGTGCAATATCACGAAATGCTGCACGAAGGTGTGTCCCGAGTCAATCACCATCACCGATAATGCAATCATTCCGCTGAAGGAGCGCGTCGTGGACCGTTTCTTCGACCCGTTGACGAAATTGTTTAGAGTATTCGGCAGCACTGAAGCGTAGGAGTTTTTTTATGTACTTCAAATTGAAATCCATCTCGGCCGAAAGCATCCCGGAGGCGCTGGCCAGAGTAGAGCGCTACCGGCTTCTGAATGAGCCGCGCCTTGCGGAAAGTATTTGCCTCGATATTCTGGCTGTCGCGCCGGATCACCAGCAGGCGCTCATTTCACTGCTACTCACGCGGACCGATCAATTTCAGACGAACGTGAACGCGAAAGCGGCGCAAGAAGTGCTTTCCCGAATCCAAGGGGACTACGAGCGGGCCTACTATGCGGGCATCATCTGGGAGCGCTTGGGCCATGCGAACATTCACCAGGGAGGCCGAGGAGGCGCGACAGCCGCTTATCATGCGCTGCGCGAGGCAATGAGCTATTACGAAAAAGCCGCCAACTTCAGTCCGCCGAGTAACGATGACGCTACTCTCCGGTGGAACACCTGTGCGCGAGAAATTATGCAGAATCCAGATATTCAACCGCCCGAAGACGAGCCGGAAGGCAGGTGGATCCGAGACGAGGCCAGTTCGCGGATCGCAGACGCCTAATTCCGTGTCGGAAGCCGATAAGCGTCTATCAAGTTAGGGAACGATCATATTCCGAGCGAAGAGCTAGGGTTGCGAGCTTTCGGCCTCGACCAATTTGTAGCGGTTGTGTTCTCTCTCTTCTTTCGTGCTCTCGGCGCGAAGCTCGGCGAGGCGTTTGAGTAAAGCGGGAAGTTCCTGCTGGTTTCCGGCCTTTCGAAGAGCCTGGATCAGGTGATACAGAGCCGTCTGGTCTTTCGGATTGAGCTTCAGCGCTTCGCGACACTCGTCGATGGCCAATTGATTTTGTCCGGCTTGGAAATAAAGCTTGGCGAGCAGGTCCCGAGCGGGAATCAGGTCGGGTTGCAGAGCAACCGCACGTTTTGCCGAGTGCATCGAGGTTTGGAAATTCTGTGTCCCTGGCTCTGGCCCGGACTGGGCGAGGATATCCGCCTGCAAGTACAGTAGATAAGGATCGTTCGGTTTGCTTGCTAACTTCGACCGAACCGTTCGCAGAGCTTTGTCCCAATCGTTCGTCTGCGCCTGTTCCAATCCCTTCGCAACGGAAGCGAGCGCCTGATTCGGTTCGAGCAGTTCGGCCTTTTCAAAGTCGTCCAGTGCTTCGTCGTACTTTGCGAGCTGCACGTACAGAACACCGCGGGCGACGTAGAGTGGAGCCGCTTTGGGTTCCGCCTGAAGTCCAACGTTGACCATGTCGACGCCTACTTGAAACGACTGGTGGTCCATGGACATGGCGGCGAAGTCGAGGTAGAGATCCACATTGTGTGGGTCGGCGACAATCGCCTGCCGCAACGTGTGGACAGCCACTTGCGTGTTTCCAGTGCCTTCATAGGCGGCGGACGCAAGTTCCAGCGTTTTGGCGTCGGGCTTGTCGACTTGAAGCAGAGGAGCGAGAGTGTCGAGCGCGTCTTTGGGTTTTTCCGCGACCAGTTGGACGGCGGCTAACTGATAGCGCGCCTCATTGTCCGTGGGAATCCGTTCGACAAGCCTTTGATAGAGCGAAATCGCCTTATCGGTTTGCTTGAGCTTCAACAGACACGCGCCATACTCGTCCCGAAGCTGCGGCTGGGAATCGAGCAGCGAACCGATCAAAGCGAAATCCTCGATTGCCTGGTTGCAGTCGCCCTTTTTGGCGGCTAAGACAGCGAGCATGGCGTGACTAATGGGGTCGTCGGGCCGCAGTTTTAGCAAACGATTCAGGAGAGGAACAGCATTTTGGCTGCCAGCGTTGTATTCGATTTGTGACGCACCTTCGAGTGCGGGCACAAATTCTGGCGAAATCTTCAAAGCGGTCTGATACGCGGTAAGCGCTCCTTTTGGGTCCCCCTTTCCAGAGAGTGCCAGCGCCTGCAGCGTCCAGAGTTTGGGGTTTTGAGGCGATTGCTTGAGGGCGGGCTGGAGTAAGGCCAAAGCCTTGTCGAATTCCTTTGCCGACAGCGCCGATGCGATGCTGGCAGTTGGATCGCGATCTGCTTGAGCGAACAGCGGCACCGAGAGTAGAAAGCAGATCCCTGCCAGGTAGAGTGTCTTCGAGATACGCATCTCATTCATTATCACCCGGTATTCCGGGCGCGAAAATGAGAAAACGATTGCTCGGTTTGCCGGGCCAAAGCTACAATACGCCGGCGACGGTGCCGACCGATCCAGCGATAAGTCCGGGGAACGTTTTCCCCAGGGAAAGCATTTCTAACATGGCGCGAAGTAGAAGCGAACTGCCGGCGGTGACGCTCATGGTATTTGCCGTCGCACTGGCGGTTCCGCTGACCGCTCGGAATGACACACCGCCGCGTCTGCGCTATCCCACAGAGGATATCGGGGCGGAGTCTCTGCCCGCTCGAAAGAGAGCCCAAATCGAAGAGGCGAAACAATTCAAAGTCTTCCATGACTTTCAATTCACCGACCGCCTGAAGGAAAGTGGAATCACTTTCGTTCACCATGCGGTGGACGATGCGACGAAGCACATGCGGATGGGCCACTACGACCACGGCAATGGGGTCGCCATCGCGGACGTCGACGGGGACGGCCGGTACGATATCTTTTTCGCGAACCAAGTTGGCGGAAATGAGCTTTGGAAAAACCTCGGCGGAGGAAAGTTCCAGAACATTACTCAGGAAGCGGGTGTGGCCTTGTCGGGCCGAATCAGCGTGGCCGCCGCGTTTGCCGACATCGACAACGACGGAGATCAGGATTTGTTCGTGACCACTGTCAGAGGAGGAAACGCGCTTTTTGAAAACGACGGTCTTGGCCATTTTAAGGACATTACCCAAGAGGCAGGGCTCAGTTTGGTGGCGCATTCTTCGGGCGCCTTTTTCTTCGACTATGATAACGACGGCTTGGTCGATCTGCTGGTCTGCAATGTAGGCAAATACACGACGGATGAAAGAGGACCAGACGGCGAATACGTCGGAATTCAAGGCGCGTTTTCCGGGCATCTTTATCCGGAACGATACGAATATCCGGTCTTGTACAAGAACCTGGGACACAACCGCTTTAAGGATGTGACGGCAGAGGTCGGGCTGCGTCCGCACGGTTGGTGCGGTGAGGCGAGTTTCGCCGATTTGCGCGGAAGCGGTCGGCCCGGAATCTTCTTTCTGAATATGCAGGGCCACAGCCATTATTACGAAAATGTTGGCGGGCAGACGTTTATCGAAAAGACGAACGAGTATTTTCCAAAAACCCCGTGGGGCGCGATGGGGTTGAAATTCTTCGACTTCGACAACGACGGGCGAATGGACTTATTCATCGCGGATATGCATTCGGATATGAGTCAGGAGCCCGGCCCAGAGAATGAAAAATTGAAATCGGATGTCACGTGGGATGAGAACTACATCCAGGGCAAGAAAGCCGAGTATATTTTCGGCAACGCTTTCTACCACAATCTGGGAAACAGCAAATTCGAGGAAATCTCCGATCGCTTGGGGTTAGAGACGTATTGGCCATGGGGGCCGAGTATTGGAGATCTAAACGCGGATGGTTGGGAGGACGTCTTCGTCGCGGCCGGAATGAGTTATCCCTATCGCTACGGAATAAACTCGCTGCTTTTGAATGAAGTCGGCAAGAAGTTTGTGGATGCGGAGTTTGTGCTTGGAATTGAGCCACGCAAGGAGCTTTATACGCGGTGGTTTGAGATCGATTGTTCAGATCCGAAAGAAGTGCAGGAGCAAATCAAGCTCGACAGTAAGGTGTGCGTCGGGCAGAGCGGTAAATCCATTATCATGTCGCCGCGCTCCAGCCGTTCTGCCGCCATCTTTGACCTCGACGATGACGGCGATTTGGACATCGTGACGAACGATTTTAACTCCGCGCCGCAAATCCTGATCAGCAACTTGTCCGAGCGAAAACAGATTCACTGGCTCAAGATTGTTCTTAATGGAACGGCTTCGAATCGAAACGGGCTCGGAGCTACGGTCCGTCTCTACGCTGGCGGGCGAACGTATTCCAGATACAACGACGGGAAATCGGGATATTTGTCACAGAGCGTCCTGCCGCTTTATTTCGGCTTGGGTAATACCAAGACGATTGATCGCGTTGAAGTGGACTGGCCCTCCGGGCGCAAACAAGCACTGACGACAGCCATTCACGAAAATCAAACGTTGGCGATCACAGAACCTAGATAACACAGTGCAGACGGATAACCATCGCGTTCGGAGGAAGCTTCTTATCCGCAGCGTCCTTGCCAGTATGTTGCTTCTTTGTGCGGATGGTCGTCTCCGGCCGCAAGGAGCTCCACCGGAAGTATCCATTCAAGTGAACTACGACAAAGTCGAAGGAGGATTTCCGTCCGTCTGGGGCTATTTCGGATATGACGAACCGAATTACACTTATGCTCGAAACGGAAGGAAACTCCTCAGGGAATTGGCGGCGCTCAGTCCTCAACCAGTATATGTCCGCGTGCACAATTTGCTTACGACCGGAGACGGATCCGCTTCGCTCAAGTGGGGTTCCACGAACGTCTACACTGAAGATGCGGCGGGAAATCCGGTCTACGACTGGGCGATTGTGGATCGCATCTTCGATACCTTCACTGCATTGGGCGTAAGACCACTCGTCGAGCTTGGCTTCATGCCGCAGGCGCTCTCCACACATCCGGAACCTTATCGCCATAACTTCCCGAACGGTCCGGTGAACGCGATCTATACGGGCTGGGCTTATCCGCCGAAAGACTACCAGAAATGGTCGCAGCTGATTTTTCAATTTGTGAGTCATCTGCGCGGCCGATATGGCGAAGAAGCTCTCAAGACCTGGCTGTGGGAAGTGTGGAACGAGCCGGACATTGGGTATTGGAAGGGCACCCCGGAGGAATTCCTCAAACTCTACGATTTTTCAGTCGACGCCGTTTTAAAAGCATTTCCCGACGCCAGAATTGGAGGACCCGACACGACGGGCGCCGCTTCACCGCGAGCCGCCGAATTTTTGCGGCTTTTCCTTGAGCATTGCACGCATCAGAAAAATTATGCGAACGGGAAGACGGGCACTCGCCTCGACTTCATTTCGTTTCACCCCAAGGGTTCTCCGAAATGGATATCAGATCACGTGCAGATGGGATTGGCTGCCCAACTCTCGTCGATCCAGAAGGGATTTGAGATTGTGGCGTCGGTTCCGGAATGGCAGCACATTCCGATCGTGTTGGGAGAATGGGATCCGGAGGGATGCGCTGCATGTTCGGCGCAGCAAAATCCTCAGAATTCGTATCGAAATGGGCCGTTGTATGCCTGCTATACGGCGGAAGCGTTGAGCCGCACGCTGGAGTTGGCGGGTCAGGAACAGGTTTTGCTGGAAGGAGTGGTGACGTGGGCCTTCGAATTCGAAGGCCAGCCCTACTTCGCTGGGTTTCGAGAACTCGCCACTAACGGCATCGACAAGCCGGTGCTGAATGCGTTTCGGATGTTCGGGCTCCTGGGGCAAGAGCGGGTTGCGGCGACGAGCTCGGGTGCGCTGCAATCCGCGCAAATTCTCGTTTCCGGAGTGCGGGACGCCAATGACGTAAACGCTCTCGCCACGCGCCGCGGCAGAAACGAAACGACAATTCTGCTTTGGAACTACCACGATGATGATCTTCCGGCTCCCGCGTCTCAAGTGAACCTGCTTGTTGGCGAACTACCAAACGGAATTTCACGCGCACTTGTCGAACATTTCCGGGTGGATGCCGAACACAGTAACTCCTACACGGAATGGAAGAGAATGGGCTCGCCGCCATCGCCACCGCCCGCGGAATACATGAAACTCGAGGCCGCCGGCCAACTGCAACTGCTTGAATCTCCATCGTGGCAAGTGATTGAGGGCGGAACACTACACCTGCGTTTTGTGATGCCGAGGCAGAGTCTCTCGCTCGTTCGAATCTCCTGGTGATACCCGAATGATCGCCGACTGAATCGTTTGAGCAGCGTGTAAGTGAACTTGTCGATACGGAAAGAAAGCGTTTTCTGAACTGTGGCGCAAAGGGCATCCTCCGCGGGGTTCCGCAAACCCCGAACGTGGCCGAATATGAAAACCGACAGCCAAACGCTTCGAAAACGAGCGGGTGCATGGAGATTTTCTCTTGACAGTATCGCAAAAACGGATGTACCCTGCGGGGCAATCGAGTAAACGTTTGCTCCAACTTGGAATGGACGTTTTCTTCAGCGGGCCAATGGTTCCATCGAGTGGGGTGCCTGGTGCGTCACCCGCGCCACAGGAGGCTTTGTGAGCAGATCTTCGGGTCGTGTGTTTCTCGTGCTCCTTCTCTCTTGCCTTTGCGCAACCTTTTGCCACGCGCAATATAGCAGTAGCATTCAAGGGGTTTTAACCGACTCGAGCGGCGCCGCGATCCAGGAAGCGCGTGTCGTGCTGCGCAACGTAAATACCGGCATTGAACAGACCACCACTACCAGCAGTTCCGGGAACTACAGCTTTCCAAGCTTGGCGCCGGGTCACTATCTGGTGCGAGCCGAGGCCAAAGGCCTGCAGATCAAAGAAGTGGATCTCACACTTGGCACTGCTGAAACGCAAGGTGTGAATATTACCTTGAGTGTTGCTTCCGTGACCCAGACGGCAGTTGTGACGGAACAAGCACAGGTGATCGACCCCGACGACAGCCGCCTGCAGGCGACGCTCGACGCACACACCGTATTGGAACTTCCTCAACTCAACCGAAACCTGTGGGATACGCTGAGCGTTACTCCCGGTGTTGTGGGTACGGGCACACGCGGCGCGGGAGCTTCTCCTGGCGGCGGCTCGGACAATTTTGGCACGCAAACACCGCAAATCAGCGCTAACGGGCGCAGCTATACGGGGAACGTCGTCTATGTGGACGGCATGAACGTCACGAGTCCGGTGCAGAACGGCAACCTGATTCTTTCGCCCGTTCCGGATGCGGTGCAGGAGATCTCGCTGCAGGCAAACTCATGGGATGCGGAGAACGCCTTGGGGAGCTCGGTGCTGGTTCAAGTCACCACAAAGTCCGGCACAAACCAATTTCATGGCACGGGAAGCTTGCTGTATACGAACCAGGATCTTCAGGCGAATCCGGATTTCTTTGCGCCCGTGCGTTTCCAGCGGAAGGATGTGTCCGCGGCGCTCGGTGGTCCGGTTATCAAAAATAAGCTGTTCTTTTTTGCGGACGTAGAATCGTTGTGGTCGAAGACGCCGACATCCACAAGTTTGGCAGGCTCCGGAAGTACTTCTACCTATTGGGAAGCCTCCCAGTTTGATTCGTGGGCCACGCAAAATTTCCCAAACACAACTGGAACACAAGTCCTGAGCCTCTACCCGGCGAAGTACCTGATCTCCAACGGCAGCACGGAATCCGCCGGCAACTACTATTATGGAAAGGCCGGTTGCGCAGCGGGACAGACCACGATCCCCGTCACGACCAGCGTGACGATCGCCTGCAATCTCCCGGTACTCAACTACGGAAGTTTTTCCGCGGCTCCGGTCTATAACGCAACGCAGTACAACTTTCGCGGCGACTGGTACGCCACTTCCCGAGACCGGGTCTACCTGAGCTATTACAACGATTCGTTCAATATCGGCGAATTGGCTTCCCGCGCCGGCTTGAGTTCACAGGACATCATGCGGAACCGCTATGCGGACATCGACTACACGCATACCTTCTCCTCGACGTTGCTTGCGGAGGGAGGATTTGCATTTGCCAGCGTCGGCGGAGCGAATGGTCAGGATGCCAACCTGAGAGTTCCCATCATCAACATCAACGATGGAACGCAGGGCTTTAATGTTGGCGGCGGCTGGGGCCCTGGAGAATATCGTGGGCCGAACTACAACTGGCGCGCGATTTTGAGCTGGGTTCACGGCGCTCACACTTTTAAGTTCGGCTACAACGGCGATCACGCGATCGAACATGGTGACTTCACTCCCGTCAATGTTCGGCCGACACTGTCGTTTAACACGCTTTTTGACCTGGTCCAAGACAACGTCTATCAGTACACCTTCAGTGCCTATAACCCCTTGACGGGGCAAGCGGGGAAGGTTGTGTTCGGCGGTCAAACGAATCCTTTCGGCTTCTTTGCACAGGACAACTGGAAGGTCAAATCAAATCTTTCTCTTACTCTTGGTTTGCGGTGGGACGACTTTACGAATCACACTGCCTGGGGCAACAGCGGCTTCCGATTCAACACCCTCTTCCTAGGCAGCGGCAGCACACTCGCACAACAAATTGCCACCGCCACAGTAGGTCCCGTGAACGGAGTGTTTTCCGGCAGCCAAAGCAACTACTGGAGTCCACGCTTTGGATTTGCGTGGGATCCGACGAAAACAGGCAAGTGGAGCATCCGCGGCGGTGTCGGTGTTTATCGTGATTGGGTCGCGCTGGGTCAAAGCGTTGATGAAATGCGCACCAACCCTCCGGGCCTTATCGGTACGACGTTTACGAACACGGTTACCTACAACGGAGTTACGACGCCTCTTGGCAACTATTTCGCTTTGGCGAACTCCGGCAGTTATCCCTACAACTTCCCGCTACCTCCCATTCCGGCGGGTTCACTGAATTCAGCGGGAGGCATAACCGGCGTACAGTCTAACGTCTGGGCTCTTGCGCGGAACATGGTGCCTCCTTTGGCGGTCAACTACGTCATTGGTGTGGAGCACCAGATCCCGTGGAAGTTAGTTGCCGGCGCCAGTTACTCGGGTTCGCGTTCCTATGACGGGCTCACTGGAGCGGACGAAAATCGGTACGCCGGAGGAGCTGTTTTGGTGCCGTGTCCCACGGCGCAAAACCCCAATCAAGAGTGCGAGCAAATCAACCGGTTGAACCCCAATTTTGGGACCATCAACTATGTGACCAATAACAACCGCGCAACGTACAACGCCATGATCCTTACCCTGAGAGGCAATCCGACGGCGCGCATGAATTTCCAGGCGTCCTATACGTTGTCTCATGCCATGGACTTTCCAGAGGCCAACACGCGGTTTAACCAGGATGCTGGTCTGAACATTCCGGATCAAAATGCCTACTTCCACTATTGGGGTGACACGAACTGGGATGTCCGGAACCGTTTCTCGCTCTCGGGTATTTACACGCTGCCCGGTTTCTCGAGCGGCTTTGCGAAAGTGTTGACGGCAGGATGGTCGCTGAGCAGCATCATCGTGGCTCAAAGCGGTACTCCATTCTGGGTAGTTAACGGCGGGAATCTGCTGTCCGGCGGGGATTACAATGCGGACGGCACCAACTATGACATTCCCAATGCACCCAGTTTTGGCTGCAACGTTTCCTACGGCCGCAGCGCCTACAAAAAGGGCTTGTTTGCGGCTTCCGATTTTTCGGCGCCTGCTCCTCTGACGCAAGGAAGCGAACCGCGCAACTGTTACCGCAACCCAGGCATGGTGAACGTGGACGCCAGCGTCGCCAAGAACACGCACTTGCCGTGGCTGGGCGAGGCAGGAAATCTTCAACTGCGTTTCGATTTCCTGAACATTTTCAATCATGCCAACTTGGGTCCGGTGGATGGCAACATGGCGGACCACACGTTCGGACAAGTAACATCCGCCCTGCCGGCGCGGCAGATTCAGCTCATCGCTCGAATATCATTCTGAGTTGCTGACGGCGCTAGGAAAATACCCGGGAAGCACCCCTTCCTTCTTCCGGCGCCGTCGGCCTCGCCAACACGATTGTCAGTCTCGCGGCTTTGCCGCCGTGCGACCGGTTCGTTTTGAATTCGAGCGTGGTTTCGCCTGATTGTGCTGCGGGGAAAACATGGTGGAGCTCCTCAGAACCAGATGCGTCCTGAGTGTGTACTCACTGCCATCTGGAGACGGATTCTCTCTCTTCACTTCCTTGAGCAGGGCTTCGAACGCGAGCCTAGCCAATTCCGACTGAGACATTTGAATGGTGGTCAGTGGGGGAGTCATAAACTCCGCCATGCGAATATCGTCAAACCCGATCACCGAGAGGTCCTGCGGTACCTTGATGCCGAGCTCGAAGGCTTCTCTCATCACGCCAATTGCGGTCATGTCGTTCGAACACATGAGAGCTGTCGGGCGTTCCCGGAGTTCGCAGAGCTTTTGGAGCGCAATTTTGCCGCCCTCCAGCCGGTGGTCTCCTTCGACGACAAAGCTAGGCTTGACCGGTAATCCAATCTCGCGCATTGCAGCTTCAAATGCATCGCGGCGCGCGACTGCGGATCGCAGCCGGAGAGGGCCGGTGACAAAGGCGATCCGTTCATGCCGCAAAGCGGCGAGATGTTGCACGGCCTGTCGAATTCCATCCGCGTAATCGACACGAATGTTGCTGACGCGCGGCGCTTTCGGGCCGATATCGACGAAGACGAGAGGCAAGTTGCGGAAACGGAGGTGTTCGAGCAAATTGTCTTCCATGCCGAACGTAAGGATGGCAACGCCATCCACCCGCCCTTCAATCATTCGGCGGACGGCAAGCTCCATGCGCTTTGGATCATGGACGGTGGAAGTGAGAAGAATTTCGTAATGATGTTCGACAGCCAGGTTCTCGAAAGTCTGGACAATTTCTGGGAAAAATGGATTTGTGATTTCGGAAACGATCAATCCAAAGACGTGGCTTCTTCCGGATACCAAGGCGCGCGCCGAGCGGTTCGGGTAGTATCCAAGTTCCTCGATGGCCTTCCATACGCGCTTGGCCAGTTGGGCATCCACCGTCGCGACTTGGTTGACAGTGCGCGATACGGTAGCAGTCGATACCCTTGCCCTTCTTGCGACGTCGCGAATGTCCACAAGTCCTCGTCCGCAGTGGGGATGGTTGCCCTAAGTATACGCTATCCCAGGTTCTCGCCAACCTGGTATACAGAGGCCGTGGAGCAAACACGGGGAGAGGGAAGTTACTTGCAATAAGCCAGGCGGAATGGTAAACGTTTACTTAACTGGGAGTTTGTACAGCGTGTTCCGCGGGTTCGAGGGCCCCCCTTTCTGATTCGACCGCCCACCATGCTGCAGGCTGCCGGTATGCTGTTCATTTTCTGTGCGAGTTTTCTCGGCAAAAACGTCGAACGAAGAATTCGGGTTTTCAGCTTTGGAAATGCAAAATACGGAGAGCCCATTAACCGTTATTTACTCGCAAACGAGAGGGGTACGGAGGCCGCCATCATCAACTATGGTGCCGACGTTGTCTTCTGGAGAGTCCCCGATCGCGACGGCAAGGTGGCAGATGTCGTTCTGGGCTATGACGACTTGGGTGGTTTCGAGGCAGACAAATCGTGCTTTGGCGCCAGCATCGGACGCTATGGCAACCGAATCGCCGCGCGACAATTTACCCTCGATGGGAGCGTGTTTCGTTTGCCGAAGAACGACGGCCCCAATTGCCTTCATGGTAGGACGAGGGGCTTCAATAAGCGAGTGTCGACTGGCGTGGATGCCTCGCGGCCGGATGCCCAAGTTCTTGAGTTAACCTACACGAGCCCGGATGGAGATGAAACAGTGCGAGCGAAGGTGACATTCACGCTGCCTGTGGACAAGAATGAACTGCGAATTGATTATTCCGCGACAACCGACAAAGACACCGTGGTCAATTTGACGAATCACAGCTACTTCAATCTTACGGGCGTTCCGGCGCAAGCAATTGCGGATCACCAGCTACTTTTGCGCGCTGCAAGGTTTACTCCTGTCGATGCGACACGATCCCGACGGGGGAAGAACGCGCGGTTGCAGGCAGTCCTTTCGATTTCCGAAAAGCGGTGGCCATCGGCGCTCAAATCTGCGAAGACGATCAACCACTTAAGTTCGGTAAAGGTTGCGACCCCAACTGGGTCCTCGAGGATGCTGCAAACGGCGGCTTGCCGGTTGCGGGAGAGGTCTACGAACCGTCCCGTGGGCGGCTGCTTGAGGTGCAAACAACCGAACCAGGGATTCAGTTCTACAGCGGCAACTTTCTGGATGGGACAGTGAAAGGCAAGGGCGGGCAGTCTTACGGCCTCCGGACTGGCTTTTGCCTGGAAACCCAACACTTTCCCGATTCGCCAAAGCATGCGAATTTTCCGTCCACGGAATTGAAGTCGGGTCAAAGTTACAAGTCTACGACCGTCTTGAGATTTTCTAGCCGCAACGAAGGACGGCAGAATTTCAGCTTTATTGCCGCAGTGTTTGGGGTTTGGCCAAGGACAGAAAAGCAAAAGCTTGATAGGGTTGAACCGGCAGTACAGGTAAAAGCTCACAACGCTGTACGAGGCCAACGGTCGAGGGTTCATGGTGCTGGGACGATTGCGTGAAGAAGTCCTCGAAGCCAATCTGGATCTTGTCCGGAACGGCCTGGTGTTGTCGACGTTTGGGAATGCCAGCGGAGTCGCCCGCGACCAGGGCCTCATCGTGATCAAGCCAAGCGGTGTTCCTTATGACGACATGAAGCCGGAACACCTGGTTGTGACCAATATGGAAGGCAAGGTCGTCGAAGGCACGCTGAGGCCCTCCTCGGATCTTCCAACGCACGCTGCGCTCTACCGGGCTTTTCCCTCCATTGGAGGCGTGGCCCATACCCATTCGGAGTACGCCACGGCGTGGGCCCAGGCGCGCAAATCGATCCCTTGCTTTGGTACCACGCACGCCGATTATTTTCATGGCCCGATTCCGCTGACCGAGCCCATGAGTGACGACGAAATCAAAGGCCAGTACGAAGCGAATACCGGTATAGCGATCATCCGCACATTTGAGAAGTTAGATCCGATATCGATTCCTGCAGTATTAGTGGCAAACCACGGGCCATTCGCGTGGGGCACAGACGCGCGCAAAGCGGCTGAAACCGCACGGATGCTCGAAGCCGTGGCACGCTTTGCTTACTTGACCATCAGTATAAACTCGCATGTACAAGAGATCGGCAAGTCACTGCACGATCGCCATTTCTTGAGAAAACATGGCGGGCAGGCATATTACGGCCAGGCGAGGACAAAGGAATGACTCTGCTATCGGTGTTGGCTAGCGCGCCCAGACTTGTTCATTTATCGACGGTCGATTTGGTGATTATTGTTTTCTATTTCGCGCTTGTGCTGGCGATCGGTTTTTATCTGAAGGGGCAGGCCAACACCGGCGAAGACTTTTTCATGGCAGGCCGGGAGATGACGGCGTGGATTGCAGGCCTGAGCTTTCTTTCCGCCAATCTTGGTTCGCTCGAATTGATGGGTTGGGCGGGGGCTTCGTATCAATACGGAATTTTGGCGGCGCACTGGTACTGGATCGGCGCGATTCCCGCGATGCTCTTCCTGGCGCTGGTGATGATGCCGTTCTATTACATCAGCAAGACGCACTCCGTGCCCGGATATCTCAAGCTGCGCTTCGGAGAACCGAGCCGGGCCCTTTCTTCTGTCAGTTTTGCGTTTATGACTGTGCTGATGAGCGGCATAAACATGTATTCGATGGCCCTGGTCCTGAAAATCGTCCTCGGGTGGAACATCAATTTCAGCATTTTGATCTCCTCGGTTACTGTCGCGATCTATGTGGCGCTCGGAGGTCTGCGTTCCGCCATCTTCAACGAAGTTCTTCAGTTCATTCTCATCTGGGCTGGTGCGCTGTTGATTCCGATTCTCGGTCTGATCGAAGCCGGAGGCTGGAGCGGCCTCAAGGCGCGCATCGCCACAAACGCTTCGGCAGAATACACGCACCTGTGGAGCACGCTCGGGAAGTTCAACGACAATCCCATGGGCATTCACTGGACGGGCATCGTCTTCGGTTTGGGCGCGATCATTTCGATGGGCTACTGGACCACGGATTTTCTTGTAGTGCAGCGCGTTCTCTCCGCTAAGGATCTTCGCGCCGCGAAAATGGCTCCAATCATCGGCGCGGGATTCAAGATGCTGGTGCCGTTTATCGTGATTCTTCCCGGCCTGCTCGGTCTCGCCCTTCTTCCGATAAAACTTGTCGGCGAAACGCAAGCGATAGCCACCGGCGGGCACAGTTACAATGAAGTTCTGCCGCTGATGCTGGCACGTTATTGCGGCCCGGGTCTGCTCGGACTTGGCATTACCGCGTTGATCGCCGGCTTTATGTCGGGAATGGCGGGAAACGTCAGCGCGTTCACGACCGTCTGGACCTACGACATCTATCGCGCGCTGATCAAGAAGGACGCTTCCGATCAGCATTACGTCAGCATGGGCCGCTGGTCCACGGTCGTTGGCGTAGCGATATCCATTGGCACCGCGTATCTCGTGATGGATTTCAAAAGCATCATGGACTACGTCCAGGCGCTGTTCAGCTTTTTCATTGCGCCGCTTTTCGCCACGGTGCTGCTGGGCATGTTATGGAAGCGCGCCACGCCCGCGGGCGGCTTCTGGGGCCTGCTTGCGGGCACGGCGTCTTCCGTCGGCATGTGGGCGTGGGTGAAGATGGATCCCATGGCGCTGCGGTATGTGGCGCTCTCGCCTTACGCGCGTGATATGGCGGAGAACATGTATCGCGCGCTGTGGTCTTGTCTGATCTGCGCGTTCATCACCGTTGCCGTTAGTCTGGTCACGCGACCGAAAGCAGACGCAGAGTTGAAGGGGCTGGTTTACGGCGTGACCGAGATTCCGGCCGAAGGTTTTGTTTCGACATGGCACCGGCCGTGGTTTTGGGCCACGGTGGTCGGAGCTATTTTTGTGGTCCTGAACATTATTTTCTGGTGAGGCGTTTATGAAACGCGGCGGGTCGATTTCGATTTGGTTCTTCATCGGGATTTCGTTGCTGGTGGACGGGCTGCTGATTCTGGGCGCGGGAGTTTATCAGTTTTTTAATCCTCCGCCGCAGGAGGTGGTTCTCTTTCGCCTGCACGCGGGCGTCTGGTGGGGCGCACTGCTGGCGGTCATCGGAGCGGTTTACTGCATTCATTACGCGCCCGGCAAAGGACGCAGCTAGAGAGTTTCAGGAGTCGCGGAGTTTAACCATGGCAAGCAAGAGAAAGATGACGATGGGGCTGATTGTAGGAAACCGGGGGTTCTTTCCGGATCATTTGGCCAAGACGGGCCGTGAAGAAATGATGCAGACCTTGCAGAAGGCCGGTTTCGATGTGGTGGCCCTGACGCCCGAGCAAAGTAAGTATGGCGCGGTGGAAACGCACGAAGAAGCGAAACACTGTGCAGAACTCTTTCGCTCCAAGTCCGGCACGATCGACGGCGTTGTCGTCGCTCTTCCTAACTTTGGTGACGAACGCGCCATTGCGGACACCCTTCGTCTTGCACGTCTGAATGTCCCGGTCCTTATTCAGGCGACACCCGACACGCCGGGCAAGATGGGCATCACCCATCGCCGCGACAGTTTCTGCGGGAAAATGTCGGCCTGCAACAATCTCAAGCAATACGGCATTCCTTATTCGTTGACCACACTGCACACGGAAACTCCCGATTCGGCGGAATTTACGAAAGACCTCGAATGGTTCGCTGCAGTCTGCCGTGTTGCAAACGGACTGCACAATCTGCGCATTGGCGCTCTCGGCGCGCGGCCGACCGCGTTCAACACGGTGCGCTATAGCGAGAAGCTTCTTGAAGCGAGTGGCATTTCCATCGAGACTTTGGACCTTTCCGAAGTTCTTGGCCGCATCAGCCGGATGAAAGATAACGACGAAGCGGCAGTGCGAAAACTGCAATCGATTCAGAAATATGTCACGACCACGGACATCCCGCAGGTGGCACTGCTCAAAATGGCCAAGCTCGGCGCGGTGGTCGACGACTGGATGAAAGCCACCGATCTACAGATCAGCGCGGTCCAGTGCTGGACTTCGCTCGAAGAAAATCTAGGCGTCGTGCCCTGCACCATCATGAGCATGATGAGCGATTCGTTGCTCTCCAGCGCTTGCGAGGTCGACGTCTGCGGTGTGCTCGGCATGCACGCGTTGCAGCTCGCTTCGGAAACTCCCAGTGCGCTGTTGGATTGGAACAACAACTACGGCTCCGACCCCAACAAGGCGGTGTGTTTTCACTGCAGCAATCTTCCAAAGCATTTCTTCCGCGACGTGAAAATGGACTTCCAGGCCATCATCGCCGGCACGGTCGGCAAGGAGAACACCTTCGGCACCTGTGTTGGCCAAGTAAAATCCGGCGCCATGTGCTTCGCGCGCTTCTCGACGGACGACCCGAGCGGCAAAATCCGTGGCTATTCCGGCAGCGGGACCTTCACCGACGATCCGCTCGAAACCTTCGGCGGGGCCGGGGTGGTTGAAATTCCCGGCCTGCAGAAGCTCCTGCGGTACATCTGTGAAAACGGCTTCGAACATCACGTTGCTGCGAATTTTTCCTCAGTAGCTCCTGCCGTTCACGAAGCTGCCACTCGATACCTCGGGTGGGACATGTACGCTCACACGCAGTAGCTGCTTGCTCCGGGGAGCGGGATCGAATCTATGGCAATCGTGGCGGGAGTCGATTTTGGAACTTTGAGCGTTCGCGTTTCGATGGTGGACAGCGAACGAGGCCTCTTGGCTACAGCTCTCGCCGAATACCCGCTGCACCGCAAGCGGGAAGATCCTGAGCATGCCACCCAGTCGCACGATGATCAGATGCGAGCTTTGGCTGCTGCCACGCGCGAGGCAATACAGAAGGCGGGTATTTCCGGGGATCAAGTGCAGGCGCTTGCTGTCGATACGACGGGCTCTTCTGTGATTCCCGTCGGCAAAGACCTTCAACCACTCGATGAATATTATCTTTGGTGCGATCACCGCGCAAAGGCCGAAGCGGCGGAGATAACCGAAACGGCGCACCGTGAAGGGCTACAAGCTATTCAATGGTGCGGCGGAGTGTATTCGTCCGAATGGGGCTTTTCGAAGTTGCTGCATTGGCTTCGCCACAATCCCGGGAAGCGCCCGCAATTCGTTTCCGCATTCGAACACTGCGACATGGCTGCCGCGACGCTCTGCGGAATAACCGATGCCCGGCAGGTAAAGCGCAGCGTTTGCGCGATGGGCCATAAATGGATGTGGAATGCGGATTTGGGCGGACTGCCTTCCGAGGAATTCCTCGTGAAAGTCGATCCTCTGTTTGGAGGAGTAAGAGAGAAACTTCAAGGCCAATACGCCACTTCAGACCAGCTTGCAGGGAAACTTTCACCATTCTGGGCGGAAAAACTAGGGCTAAAAGCAGGTATCCCCATTCCAGTGGGAGCTTTCGACGCTCACTGGGATGCCATCGGCGCTGGCTGTCGAACCGACGACATGGTGAACGTGGTCGGCACTTCGACCTGCATTATCGGAATCACGCCGTCAGTTAACCTGGTTCCCGGAGTGTGCGGCGTTGTGCAGGGGAGCGTGCATCCGCGACGCACAGGAATTGAAGCGGGGCTTTCGGCGGTGGGAGACATATTTAACTCCATCGCCCAACGCGCGGGGACCGACGTCGCGACATTGAGCCAAGGGCTGGAGAAGTATCACGCTGGGCAAACCGGACTGTTGCGAATCACTTGGGACAACGGCGACCGGACGGTGCTGGTAAATCCGAACTTGCGCGGAGTCACTCTCGGCTGGAATCTGCAAAGCACCGCACAAGACGAACTTTTTGCAGCAATCGAAGGCACGGCGTGCCATACCCGTATCATCCTGGATCGCATGGCCGAACATGGCGTGGAGATCAAACGTGTCATCAATGCCGGTGGCATTCCACAGAAAAATAATGTTCTGAACCAAATCTACGCCGACGTTCTCGGTAGACCGGTTCTCGTCCCCAGTAAGAGTGTTGTCAGCTTGGGGTCGGCGATCTTCGCGTTCCTGGCGGCAGGCACTTTTAAAACCGTCGAAGAGGCGCAGGATAAAATCTGTCCGGGACACACGGTGTTCAAGCCGCAACCCGCGGCGCAAAAGACCTACGATTCGCTTTACGGACTCTACAAAAGACTTTATTTCGCGTTTGGCCAGCCCGACGCAGCGTTTGGCGATGTTCTGCCGACCCTGATCAAATCGGCTGAGACCGTGAATTCTACCACTGAGAATGCTGTCGGATAAGACCCTGGAGGATCACATGACAAATCGGACGAAACTCTCGAGGCGGAAATTCGTCGAGGCGGCGGTCACTGCCGCGGCTGTGACTTCCTGGCCCTTGCAAAAACTCATGGCGGTCTCAAGAGCAAGCCGTCCGAGCCCGTCCGATCCGGACTGGAAAGACGAAGGTGTACTTTTTGTAGACAAGTCTCCTTACGCCAAGCTGCACAACGTTCCCGTGCATGCGGTCACAATTACGCAGGGCTTTTGGGGAGCGCGCCGCGAGATTAACGTCGACAAGAGCATTCCTTCGATGGAGAAACTGCTCGAAGCCAACGGGCGTATGAACAATTTCTTGCGGCTTGTTGGAAAAAGCGACGCCAAGCAGAGCGGACCAGTATATTCAGATTCTGACGTCTATAAATGGACCGAAGCGGTTGGCTTCGCGCTTCAGTCCGGTGATCGCCCGGAGCTGCGGGAACTAACCGAGAAGATCATCAAGGAAGTCGTTGCGGTCCAGGAGCCCAGCGGATACCTCAACACGTATTACGTGGACGATCGCAAGAAAGACCGCATGACACCCGATGTTCAGCGATGGGGGCACGAACTCTACAATCTCGGCCACATGATCCAAGGCGCGATTGCATTTTACCGTGCGACCGGAGATCGCACTCTATTGGATGCGAGCATGCGCTTTGTCGACGGCTATCTGCTGCCGGCATTCGGACCCGGCGCAGATAAAAAACCGATCTTTTCCGGACACCCTGAAATCGAATTGGCGTTGATTGAGCTTTACCGCACTACCGGAGAGAAGAAATATCTCACGCTGGCCGGCTACATTCTGCAGGGCGACGACCGCATCAAGGTGCCGCAGCGCGCCTACGTCTATCACTTCTGCGGAATCCCTTTTACCTCACGCACGCATCTCGAAGGTCACGCCGTGCGCGCTATGTATGCCTGCTGCGGCGCCACGGACTACTACATGGAAACGGGCGACGAATCTTATTTGAAGACGCTAGATGTTCTCTGGAACGACCTTGTCACGGCACAAATGTATGTAACCGGTGGGGTAGGCGCGCGCAGCCAGGGTGAAGCCTTCGGCGATTCCTACGAGCTTCCGAATTTCACCGCTTATGGAGAAAGTTGCGCGGCCATCGGCAACATGATGTGGAACTGGCGCATGCTGACAGCTACCGGCGAAGCGAAGTATGCCGATGTCATCGAGCGCGCCTTGTATAACGGGATTAATTCCGGCATGTCGCTCGACGGCACGCTTTATTGTTATCGCAATCCGTTGGCGTTCGATCCGAGCGGAGGCGACCAGATTCGCAATCCTTGGTACGACACCACCTGCTGCCCACCAAATCTCGAGCGCACGTTTGCCTCTTTGCCCGGCTATTTTTACGGGACGAGCAAAGACGGGCTGTATGTGCATCTTTATGACAATTCGCAATTGGATTGGCATCTGGAAGACGGAACCGGCCTGAAAGTCGTGCAGAAAACAAATTATCCGTGGGAGGGAGGCGTGGATATTACCGTTTCTCCGGCGAAGCCGACCGAGTTCACATTTTATTTGCGGATTCCAGGGTGGTCCGACAGCACGCAAGTCAGGGTGAATGGCGAATCGGCTTCAGGCGCCACGGCGGGGAAATATCTTGCCTTGCGGCGCCGCTGGTCGGCCGGAGACACCATCTACGTGAAGTTCAACATGTCAGCACAGGTGATCGAAGCGAACAGCCGGGTTGTGGATGATTACGGCCGGGTAGCAGTGCAGCGAGGCCCGCTCATCTACTGTCTCGAACAATTGGATCAACCGCCAAGTGTGCCGCTATATGACGTTTCTCTCGATCTGCGCAAGGACAGGTCATCGCGATTTCAGGAACAGTTTGAATCGAATCTGCTGGGTGGAATTGTTGTATTAAAGCATCCCGGCGCGGCCATTGAGAACTCTGCTGCGAGCACCAAACTCTACTACTCGTACGCACAGACATCGGCGCAAACTCGCCAGGTTGAACTCCAATTCATCCCTTATTACGCGTGGGCAAATCGCGCGCCTACTCCGATGCAAGTGTGGACGCCGTACCTCCGTTCCTAGGAACCGGCCGGCGGCCTCACGAATACTGCGTCGCTGATCTGCCCGTTCTGCCGAACCTCATCAAACTGGATCGTCGAACTGCCCTCTGGTTGAGAAAGAATGATACGGAATGGAACTTGTACGCTGTCGACCGCCCGGTACTCGGAGTAATCGATTTGTGAGGGATTCGGCCCGAGCGGAGAATCGCCGTAGCGAATGACGCGCACGAGCAGGCCCGATTCTTCGTCAAAGCAAAGCTTTGCGGCGAGATGGCCCTCCCGGATTCCAATGAGCACGAAAGCTTCGCGGTCTCTGACTTTTTCCGGATACTCGACCCGCAGTTCGGGGAAAAAGCTTTGGATGTGCAACGGGAATTGCAGGTCGGCATCCATTCGTGCGGCTTCGATCTCGGCGGGATGCATATCGCGCGGCGGTCGCCCGGGAACCGCGAACCAGCCAGCTTGCCCATTGAAGGCCGCAATGCTGTCTCCTTCCGGGAGATGGCGAACGAGGGCCCACCTTTGCGGACTCTCAACGAACACTTCGACTCTGAGCGATTGGCCAGAGATACTGATGGAACCATTCTGGACCCGGCTCGAAATTTTCTGAATTGCATCGGACCCGCCGAGCGCTTCGATGTATCTATCCAGCAGTTGGCTGACCGTTGGTAAATTCGTTGGTAGCTCTTGCGGCCCGGAACCATCCGCGCGACTCTCCTTTTGACTTTCGCTTGCAAGGAGGGGAGTGCCGATCGGTACTGGCGAACCGCGGTGGCAAGAGTAGCAGGTAACCACACGCTGGCCCGAGAAGCTATCCGAGTTCAAGGCAAACATCATCTGCATCATCTTGCGGGCGGTTTGCTTTGGCTTTTTTTCATCTTTCTCGAAATGACCCGCGACGTGGCAGAAACTGCACTCCACGCCGAGTGAAGAGGCCATAAACTGCATCGCGGGAACCAACTGGTCCGATGGAACGCCTTTTAGCACCTGAATATTCTTAAACACATCTTCGGAGCTTCGAGCCGTATCAGACGCCGAACCAATGGTCCCAGTCGAGGCATGGCCCGATGGTTCGGTCATGGCCGCTTTGATTCTGTCGGACAATTCTGAAGCTTCTGCGATTTTGCCGTCTTTCTCATACAAGCCGATCAGAGCGCTGGCGGTAGGCAGGGATAACGGATCCAGAGCAACGGCGCGCTTCAGGTGAGCGATTGCGCCCGCGTCATCCCCCTGCTGAATGTACGGCGAAGCGGCGCTGGCCTCGGCGAGAGCCGAGTCCGGATCGAGCTGGAGCGCCCGCTCAAACGCCACCTTGGCGTCGGCAATTTGCCTTCCGAGCAGCAGGGCTTCGCCGATCCATTTGAATAAAGCGCCGTCGTTCGCGAACTGGCCCTGAACCTCGGTCAGAGCGCGATAGCCCTGAATGACAAAAGGCGCCGAGTGCCGCTGCATGCCGACATCTATGTAAGCGATCCCGAGATTCCGTTTTTGCAGCGTGGGCGGCGGTTCGCGCCACGCCGCGATTCCGCTGTTTGATGGCAGATCGACGGGGGTATCGGGCTTACGTTGGATTCTGTGGTCGGTAAAAACCGTGTGGCCGCCGTCCTTGGCATCACGGCGGGGCATGTGACAGCCGATGCAGTCGCTATCCTTCGCGGGATGACTGGTAGGAAAGTTTGCCGTGTGACAGGAAAGACATCGCGAGCGATAGTACTCGACGAACTTGGCGAGTTTTTCATGAGGATTATGACAAGTCCCGCACCACAAACGGCCGCCGCTGTTACGGACGCAGGAACTCAACGCAAGCTGCTCAACGTGGCTGATGACTTTGAAGTCGCCGGACGGCGAACTCGCCGGCATAACGTTGCGGTAAATGGTGTAAGTGTTTTCTAGCGGCGCTCCCGGTACAAAATCGGCGAACCTTTTCCCTGGATTCGGCACGCGGGCAACGCCGAAGAGGTGGCATTGCTCGCAAATGCTATCGCGCGAGGCAGGCTCCAGTTTCTCGGGATTGACGATTGTGCCCGCCCGTGGGTCCGCAAGGTGCTTTTCAGAGGGCCCGTGGCACCGTTCGCAAGTAATTGCTTCCGCCGCAAACGCCGGGGTTCGATACTCATTCAAAGTACCCGGAACGCGTAGCGGGGTGCCGGAATGGCAAAGCACGCATTCTTCACTCACCGGCCGCGTGAAATCGGGATCGGGCTGCTTCTCGTAGCCCGGCGCTAGATCATAGGATTGCCGGCTCTTGTAGTAGGCGACCGGCGATTGGAAAAGATGCCCGCCGATATTGACGAGGTAACCGCTGGCGTGCTCGCCCGAGCCAATCACATAGTCAACGCGATATTCCCTTTTGTCGCCTCCATTTTCCCAAGTCTGGTAGAACCCAGTGGGAGAGGAGTGCATTGTGATGGTGCTGCCGTGAGCAGTCACCACGCCATCCGGCTGCCGGCCGGCGCGCCGGAGAGCATGAGCCATGGCCGAGCGCGCAAAGCCTTGGACTTCGGTTGGGTGACAGAACAAGCATCGATCTGCACCGGTGGGTGCGCTCGATGGTGGTGCGGCGGATTTCTGACTTTTTGAGCCTGCCCCGCGATCAGTCTGTCTTTGCGCTGCGGGAAACCGATTTGAAATGACAAAAAAAGTAAGCGCCAGAACGAGTGTTTTTAATCGGTTCGCACTAGGAGATCTGTTGAACAAGCGAATGTCCGAGTATGGCGTGCCCCGCTATTTCACATCGCCGCACTGCATGACGTCAAACTCAACGCCCATTTGCGAGAACCTCTACGCCCCTACTTTATTGTAGAGGCGGTAGTTTTCATCTCCGATAGCACCAAAGGGGCGGAACGTCACTTTTCCCGCATCATTCTGCACCATCCAATTTTCCGAAGACGCGCCTGGCGCCGAAGCTGCCAGCAGTTGTGCTCGCGAGAAGTTCGCGGGCAAGTTTCCAGTGGCGAACATCGCAATCGGACCCCGAATGAGCGCCACGAGTTGCGGATTCTGCGCATCCACGGGTTGTAGCCGAAGCGGCATGCCGATTTCGAACTCTACGCGATCACCGTTGTTCCAGGTGCGGGTCAAGGGAAAAAATTTGCCTGCAATCACATCACCTTCGACTCGCTTTCCGTTGACCGAAATGCGCGTGTTCTTGTCGGCCCAGGCCGGTATTCGTAGGTACATCGTGAAGTTCTCGGCGCGTGCCATCTTCATTTCAAACTGCGTTGTGTTCGTTGTGGGATAGCTTGTTTGCTGCGTCAGCGTGCATTCCGTGTTGTTTTGCGTCCAAGTGACGCGCGAAGGGAGAAACAGATTGACGTAAATGCCTTCCTTTGTCGGGTAGTACGAACTGATGCCGTAGTCTGCTGTCAATTGTGGAAACGTTCCCGAGCAGCAGGGCCACTTGTCCTTGTAATAGACTTTGTGGGCGGCATCGGTGTTGTAGTCCGAATAGTAATAGCTGACGCCGCTCGGAAGAATCGGCTTTGCCCCAGCCACGGTGTTGTAGAGCACCTGTTCCATACTATCGCCGTAGCGCGAGTCGCGCGTTACACGGAGCAAATAGCGAGTGATCTTGAATTGGCCATAGGCGCCGCAGGGGGTTTCGAAGCTGGCGTGGGTACTGCCCAAGCTCAGGGCAAGCAGCCCCTTTCCAGGTACCACGAAGGCTTCGTCGGGTCCCCATCCACCGGTGGCATAACTCTGTTCCTGAACCATGCGGAGCCCGTTCGTCGCGGCGCGAAGGTATTTTTCATCTCCCAGCACTAAATAGGACTGCATCGCGGAACTCAGCGTATTTACGTGGCTGTACGCGTGTTTGCCGGGAAATACGTTCTGATTTTCTGCAAGAGGATCGTAGAACTGGTGATAGATGAAGCGCTCCCCCAGTGCGCGATAGCGCTTGTCCCCGCTCCGCTGATAAGCGAGGAAAAAATTCTCCGGCAGCGTGTAAGTTTCGTCCCAAGTGTAAGCGACGGTCTTGTGTGGCCGCGCTTCCTGTTCGGCGCGTCCCAGCGCCCTTTCCGGCAGATAGGGCAAGACGGCCTCGGTGCTTCGCTTGAGCACGTCCAAAGCGATCGGATCCACGGCGAATTGATGAGCGTCGATCAGGCCACAACACGTTTTGTCGAAGGTATAGCCCGGCAGAGGATAATCTACGTAAAATTTGCCGGTGGGCTCCACGGTCGCCGCAAATCCCCGAACCAGGCGTTGAACCTTTTCTTGAGTGGGCTTCGATCCAGTCACCGCATATGCACGGGACAAACCGGAAAGATATTGTCCAAATGAATGTCCGGGAATAAAACCATCGAAGTTATCCTTGGCATTGAAACCATTGGAAAAGCTATACCATCCGCCCAGGTCGGGACCGGGAGCGGGCACTCCTGCCTTTTGGCGGAAGGGCTTCAGCATCCCGTCTTCGTCGAGATTGACGAACAACTCATGGTTCTGGTCGAACTGAACGCGAAAAGGCCCGTCCAGGAGTTGCACTTGGGAATAACCGAAAACAGGAAGCGGGGCAGTGGGGTTTTGCGCCGGTGTTTTCTTTCGAGCCCAGGCAGGGAGGGAGCCGGTCGCAGCCAAGCCGGCCGCCGAAACAGCCGCACTCTGAAGAAATTGCCTCCTGGATTTGGTGCTCATGGCGGGAGTCTCCTATTATTGAGAAAGCGTTTTCTCAATTGCCTTTATGTATAGCGCGTGCGCGGTCCGACGTCAAACGCAAGCTGTCATCCGTTTCCGGGATGAAGTATCCTGTGCCAGGAGACGCTTCGAACCACCAACCGCTGTGATGTCTCGATTCAGGAAAATGGTTTTTGCGACTGTCCTCTTGACCTTCAGCTCACGCGCCTTCTCCCAGGCATCTCAAAATCCGGTTGAGCCGATCAGTTCTGCACTCCGGGCGCGCGATTTTGACAAAGCCATCGAGCTAAGCAAATCGGCGTTGAAGACTTACCCAAACAACGCGCAGCTATGGACACTGCAAGGCATTGCTTATGTCAACAAAGGTGACGGCAAAGATGCTTTGACCGCCTTTCAGCAGGCGCTAAAGGTTTCCCCAAATAACATTGCTGCATTGGAGGGAGCGGCGCAGATTGAATACCAGGCCGGCAACGCGGCGGCGATCCCGCTGTTAACTCATTTGCTTCAATTGCGTCCTGACAATCCGACCGGGCACGCCATGCTCGCGGTACTCGAGTATCGCAAAGGAGACTGTCCGGCGGCGGTGCCGCATTTCGACAAAGCAAGCCCGTTGGTAGATTCTCAACTCGATGCCTTGCACGCGTACGCGACCTGCCTGGCGCGCCTCAAACGGTTTGCTGCTGCAGCCGCCACCTTGCAGAAAGCGGTTGCGCTTCATCCGGATGATCCGCGGGAACGCCAGGTCTTGGCATCAATTCAATTGATGGATCACAAGCCAAAAGAGGCTCTCGACACTCTGCAACCCCTTTTGGAAGCCAAGACTGCGGATTCCAATACTCTGCAACTGGCGTCGAGAGCGTACGAGGATACTGGCGACACGCCGCAGGCAGTCAGCACACTCCGCCAGGCTCTCCTGCGCGATCCTCAGAATGTCAGCTTGTATTTGGACTTCGCCACCATTTGTTTTTCGCACGAATCGTTTCAGGTCGGAATCGATGTGCTCTCCGAAGGCTTGATGCAGCAACCGAAGTCGGACGATCTTTACGTAGCGCGCGGTGTGCTGTTTGTTCAACTGGCGCAATATGACAAAGCCGAAGCAGACTTTGAGAAAGCGTACGAGCTGAATCCCTATCAATCTCTGAGCACGGCAGCGCAGGGACTGGCCGCTGTGCAGGCAAATGATCTCGATCATGCCTTGGTGTCTATCCAGGAAAAACTAAAGCGGAAACCAAACGATCCGCTTCTTTTGTACCTGCAAGCCGACGTCTTATCGCAAAAAGGCATCGATCCCGGCACACCTGATTTTCAGTTAGCGCTGCATTCAGCGCAGAAATCCGTCGCGCTTCAGCCCACACTCGCCTCCGCTCATGCGGTGCTCGCGAAACTCTACATGCAAACCGGGCAGTACCAGGCGGCCATCGATCAGTGCCGGAAAGCGCTGAGCATCGACCCGAAAGATCAGACTGCGGTTTACCGCCTCATTCAAGCACTGCGCAAAACGGGGCAAAAGACGGAAATTCCCGAGTTGCTTCAGCGGCTCGCTCAGCTTCGCGAACAAGCCACAAAAGAAGAGCGAGAACGTTACCGGTACAAACTATTGGAAAACGAATCACCACAAAAGCCGCCGGAACCTTAGGGTTCCTTCGTACTTTGCGTGACCGAAGATCAGAACGTTACTGCCGCCGAAGCGCACGCAACGCTTTGCGATCGATATGATAGGTTGGTAGATACCGGAAGGATTTTCCTCGAATGACTTTGTCGCGTCGTACATTCATGCGCACCTCGTTCGGATCCGCGATTTCGTTAGCGGCTCGAAAACTACTGGGTCAGGGTATGGGTGGCCACACCGCGAAACCCTTGGCCCGGCAGGCTCCGTCGGGCCGTCCCTTCAATGCACATTTTGTCGATGTAGCGGGCGCCGCAGGATTGCATGCTCCGACAATCTACGGCGGAGAGGATGTGAACAAGTACATTCTGGAATCCGATGGTTGCGGCTGCGCGTTTATCGATTATGACAACGACGGTTGGATGGATCTATTTTTGCTCTCGGGCACTCGCCTCGAGGGCAACCCGCCGGATGCGACCAACCGGCTGTACAAAAACAATCGTGATGGCACATTCACGGATGTGACGGAAAAGGCCGGCCTTCATGCCGTAGGGTGGGCCAACGGCGTTTGCATCGGGGATTACAATAACGACGGTTTTGACGATATTTTTTGTACCTACTTTGGACAAAACATTCTGTACCGCAACAACGGAGACGGAACCTTTGCGGATGTTACCAAGGCTTCCGGGTTGCTCGATGACGTGCCACGTTGGGGAGCGGGTTGCGCCTTTCTGGACTACAACCGGGACGGCCTTCTCGACCTGTTTGTTTCGAACTACGTGCATTTTTCGTTTAACCATGCGCCTGTGGCAGGCGCAAACTCAAATTGCAATTTCAGAGGTGTTCCTGTCGAGTGCGGGCCACGCGGCCTTCCCACGGGAAGGCATTCGCTCTACAAAAATAATGGTGATGGAACCTTCTCTGATGTAAGCAAGCAGGCGGGAATTTCGCCATTCACGCAATGCTACGGCATGACCGTGATTGCGGCGGATCTGGACGAAGACGGGTGGCAGGACATTTACGTTGCTTGCGATTCGACGCCCAGTCTACTTTTCATGAACAATCATGACGGCACCTTCCGCGAAGAGGGTGTTCTGCGGGGCGTCGCCTTGAGCGACGACGGAGAGGAACAAGCCGGAATGGGGGTTGGAGTCGGCGACTATGATCTCGACGGTCACATCGATCTCTTCAAGACTCATTTCACGGATGATTCCAATGTGCTGTATCACAATGACGGCAAGGGCAATTTCGACGATGTCACGCGGCAGGCTCACATCGGAGTGGAGACTCGCTATGTCTGTTGGGGTGCTGGGATCGTTGACCTCGACAACGATGGACATCCCGATTTGTTCATGGTGACAGGCAACGTCTACCCAGAAGTCGAGAAAAAACTTCCTCAATACCCCTACAAATCACCGCGGGTTGTTTTTCGGAATCTCGGCAATCAGACCTTCGAGGAACTCATTGAAGCTGCCGGGCCAGGTGTCGCGGCGGCGCACAGTAGCCGCGGATGCGCTTTTGGCGACTTCGACAACGATGGCGACATTGACATCGTAGTGATCAACTTGCACGAGCCGCCTTCGCTTCTTCGCAACGATATCCGGGGGAAACCGAACTGGATCAAAGTGAAACTGGAAGGAGTGAAGTCCAATCGGAGCGCGATTGGCGCCCGCGTTCTCGCTCATTATGGCGGGAAAACTCAGGCTCAGAGTGTCCTAAGTCAAAACAGCTTCTATTCTTGCAGCGATCCGCGTCTGCATTTCGGCCTCGGCGCAAATATCTCGGTCGATATCGATGTTCACTGGCCAAGCGGGTTGGTGGAATCCTTCAAACATATGCCCGTCAATCAGTTAATTACGCTGCGAGAAGGCGTCGGAAAGGTACCGAATCGAGGTTGGTCTCGAACATAGGCCATCTGGCACTAGGCCTCCGGGCGCACCGAGCCAGGTTGTGAACCGGGCCCTATCTAATACAAAACAACTAGAAAAACCTTGACAGCCGAAAACAAGTGGCATATATCTTCTTCAATTGAGTAAACGTTTACAGCGGATGGATTCTGTAAATGTTACTTTTTGGACTTTGGGGGGTGTGGGCATATGCAACCCAGATTGTTTGTTGGCAGGTCCGTTCAGCTGCTCGTCGCAGTCCTGTTGGTGGCAGCACCAACCTGGGCCCAATTTACTGCAAGTATCCAAGGGAGTGTCACCGACCCGAGCGGCGCGGCCGTCGCCCAAGCCAAGATTAACTTGGAGAACCTATCGAACCACGTCACGGCCACCACGACATCGGACCCGGATGGTGGGTATCGCTTCATCAGCTTGGCTCCGGGCAATTACAAGGTTTCCGCGGAAGCTTCGGGTTTTGCCCGGACAGAGACGACCGTCACGTTGGAGACAAGCCAAACGCTCAACGTTCCGATTTCGCTCAAGGTTGGCGCAACTTCTGAGTTGATCGAAGTCACCGCCGAAAATCCTCTTTTCAACACCGCCGAAACAAGAAATCAGATGACTCTTGAAACCCAGGAGCTTGGAACGCTTCCTCTCGCTGGCCGCAACATGCTCTCTCTAACTACTGTCGCTCCTGGCGTTTCGGGTCTGGGTCTCGCGGGCGGTCCCGGCGTCGCTTCCGGCACTCCTGGTTCCAGCGTGAATAACTTTTCCACAGAGACGGCCGTTGATGCGAGCGCGAATGGTCAGGGAACCGTTGCGAACATGTGGATTATCGACGGATTGGACGTGACCAGCAGCATCCGCCAAGGCGTTCTGAACCTTGTGCCCAATCCTGATGTGATTCAAGAAAACACCATCCAGGTGAATACCTATAGCAGCGAATACGGACATGGAAGCGGTCTTCAGGTGGCCATGACCACAAAATCCGGTTCCGATCAGTTTCATGGCTTGGTCAGCGACTATTTCAATTATCAGTCAATGTTCGCCAAGTATTCACTGCCGGGTTCTGCGAGTTCCTACAGTCCGTTTCACAGCAACAATATCTCCGGAAATATCGGGGGCCCGATCATTCCGCATCACCAGTTTTTCTTCTTCTTTGGAATCGAAGCTCTGCGTTCTTCTGCTTCCACCGGCAACAATACGATAACGTTTCCCGATCCCCAGTTTGCGTCCTGGGCGCAAACCAATTACCCGAACACTTTTGGAACCAAGGTCCTAACAACGTACATACCGACTAAAATCGTCGGCACTAAAGTCGTGAACACCGCTAACGACATCTTCCCGGGCACCTGCGGGACAGCCACGACGAACTTTTTGCCCTGTTCTACACAGATGATTGACAGCGGAATTTTCAACTCCACCACCGTTCTCAACGGTACCCAATACTTCGTCCGCATCGACAAGTACTTCAAGAATGACCGGATTTACGGCAGCTTTTTCCGCACTCTTCAGAACAGCGGCGGTCCCAACGTGATCCCGCAGTTCTCCACCACAAACAATTATTGGCAGCGCGCCCTGCAGGTGGACTGGACGCACACTTTTAGCCCTACAACGCTGAACGAAGTGATCTTTGCCCAGAACCGCATCGAGGGCAAACTCGGCGAAACTGGCGATTTCACAATCCCAGGCATTAGCGTTACCGGACAGAGTGTCGGGTACGGCGTCGGCTTTGCACAGGGCGATTTCATTCAGCACAATTACCATTGGCGCGACGTATTGACCCACGTAGCCGGCACTCACGCGATCAAGGTAGGGTACGAAGGTTGGTTCGGAGATGACGTCGAGCCATTCCAAGGGCCGTGGTCTCACCCCGCCTTTAGCTTCGATAACTTGCTGGCCTTGGCCCAAGACGCACCGCACACCGAGGGCGGCGTAATGTACAACCCCGTCACGGGCCAACAGCAGCTCTGGAGTTGGGATGCTGCTTCCAAAACGTGGGGGTTGTTTGTCGAGGACACCTGGAAGGCGCGGCGGAATCTGACGCTGACGCTCGGCTTCCGCTTCGATAACCAGGGCAACCCCTATTCCAGGTCGCCTTCCACGGTCTTCGGTAACTTCTACCTTGGAACCGGGTCCACGCTGAACGAGCAGGTGGCCAACGGTTCTGCGAGTCCGACACACAACGCCGTGCTTCGAACGCCGGTCGCGGCGCAGCCACGACTTGGCGCGGCCTGGGATATCAACGGCAAGGGAGACTGGGTCCTTCGCGGCGGATTCGGAATGTTTTCCAACTGGCTCACGCCGGCTAACATCCAGGAGGAATTCCGCGGAAATCCACCTGGCCTCATCTTGCCCACCTTCTATGCGGCTAACGCCCCGGGCAATCAACCTATCTTTCTTCAAGGCACAAGCAGCAAGCCTCCCTTTGGGTTCACCTTTCCACAGCTGGCCGGCACGGCTCTATGTCCAGCAGTCCCTTGTCTGGACTCCGCCGGAGGAATACCCGGTGCTGGACTGACGATTGGAGGAATTGTACCGACAATCCTTTCTCCAACGGCGTACATCTGGTCGGGCACGCTCGAACATCGGCTCGGCAGCCACTTTGTCGCCGCAGTCTTATACAGCGGCTCGCATACCTCAAACCTGGTCGGAAACGGCAACTTAGGAGGAGTGGTTTCCTATGGCGTGGACATCAACCAAGTACCTGGCGACCTTATCGGTAAGCCCGCCGGTTCCGCCCCAACTCGACTCAACCCGAGTTTTGGGCAGATCAACTACACGCAGAATGATCGCGTCGCCAATTACGAAGCCCTCACCTTTGACGTGCGTGCCAGAGCGCGACGTGGTTTCTTTGACGTCTCCTACACACGTTCTTCGTCGAAAGATGACGGGTCCCATTATCCAATCCCGACGGATCCCCATCAATTCTACGGGCCGTCTCCCTGGGACACTCCCAACCGCTTCTCGGCCAGCTTTAATTATGAGCAACCCGGCTTGAATGGGGGCAACGGGCTTGTCGGCCACCTCACAGGCGGCTGGGGCCTGAGCGGCACGAGCATTTACCAGACTGGTTATCCCTTCAGTGTCTTTACTTCCGCCGCATTCAACGAGGCCAATTATGTGGTTGGGGCCAACGCGCATACTACCGGTACCGGGGACTACCTGGCGAACGGGGATAACTTCAGCTATCCGAACGTGACCGGTTATCAACAATCCACGTCGCGGAGTCTCCTCACGAGCAGCGGCGCTTTCTCAGCGGGACAGTTTACGGTTCCGGTCGCCGGTACCAACGGCAATGAAAAAACCGGGCAGTTTCGTGACCTGCCCTTCATTCAGACGGACCTGACCTTATATAAGAACAACCACATTACCGAGCGGCTGAATTTCCAAATCCGCTTCGAGTTTTTCAACGTCTTCAACCATACAAATTTCCTGACGATTCAGAACGACTTGTCGCAGGGCAATTTTGGAGTGGTGAATTCACAAAGTTTGCCGAGATGGTGGCAAATCGGAGGCAAACTCTACTTCTAGCGCCATAGAGGATGCGCAACAAATGGGCCACGGCTCTTCACCCCAGCCGTGGCCCGACTATGTGAACCCTGTTCTTTGTCGTGCTTTGAATACCACGCAATGATGGAGGGCTATGAACCCCATTGGACAACGGTATAGGAGCGCGGCGGCACCTCAAATTTTGTTTGACCGCCAGTAGTCACGGGCTTGCCGAAATCTGCCGGAACCACCTTCTTTGGCGCATCGAAACTGTTGTAGGCCTTTAGGTCGTCTCCCGTCAAGACACTCGCGTGAAGCACGCGGGCGGGCGGAGTATCTTCCCAGACCAGATTGACCTCATGTGCATTCTTTAGGTCCCGATTCAATATGAACAGAGCGACGTGTCCATTTTCCTTGGTGAAGGTTCCGACGATGTCCAAGTAAGGTACGGTTCCGATTCCAGAAACTTCATAAGTCGGGCCTTCCGAAAGCAGGTTCAGCACGGAGCCACGCGCCATTTGCAGACCCCAACTATAGGGGTAATAGATGGTCTGACGAAACAGGCCGTTCGCGTTGGTCATGATTGGCGCAATGACATTGATCAGTTGTGCGAGGCAGGCGATTTTCACCCGATCCGCGTTGCGCAGCAGCGTGTTGACCATTCCGCCGACCACAAGCGCATCCTGCAGGTCATAGACTTCCTCGAGCAAGGGCGGCGCCTCCCGCTCATGGCCGTTTACGTCGTCTCCCTTGTTGGCGCGATACCAGACATTCCATTCGTCGAACGAGAGCCACAGCTGTTTCTTGGAGCGCTTGCGCCCGCGCACCATATCGCAAACCGCAACCGTTTCGGCGATCTGTTTGTCCATAGTGAGATTTAAGGCGAGGTACTTCGCGCTGTCCTGGCCGGTGGTTTCTTGCGAGTTCCCCACATAGCGGTGCAGCGACAGTGCATCCACATAGTCGTAGCACTGTTCCAAAACTTCGCGGTCCCATTCAAGGTAGGTCGCCATGAACGGACCGCTCGAACCGCAGGCTACCAATTTCAACGAGGGATCCACGTAGCGCATCTGCCGTGCCGCATCCGCCGCTTTCCATCCATATTCGGTTGCGGTCATATGGCCGATCTGCCAAGGACCATCCATTTCATTGCCGAGGCACCAGTGCTCGACCTTGTAAGGCTCGGCGACGCCGTTCTTGCGCCGCAGATCGCTCCAGCGGGTTCCCTTTTCGACGTTGCAATACTCTACCAGCGCCGCCGCCTGTTCCGGCGTGCCGGTTCCCAAATTGAGGCCCATGAGCGGCAGCGTACCCGCGGCCTTGCACCACATCATGAATTCATCGGTGCCGAACTGATTTGTGTTAAGCGAGTTCCAGGCTTTATCGAGAACCCGCGGACGGTCCTGCTTCGGCCCTATACCATCAAGCCAGTTGTATCCCGACACAAAATTCCCACCGGGGTAGCGAATGATTGGTACTCCGAGCGCGCGGACTTCCTCAAGCACATCGTTCCGGAAACCGTTCGAGTCCGAGAGCTTCGAGCCCGGATCATAAACGCCTTCGTAAATAGCGCGTCCCAAATGCTCGAGAAACGACCCGAAGAGATTCCGATCGATGGGGGCGATGGTTCGCCTTGTGTTCACGTAAATCCGCGCCGGACTATTCGAGGGCAGGGCCTGCGCCGGCAAGGCACGGCTAAAAAGCATTTCCGCTGAGTACGCCGCTCCAACTACCGCAGACTGTTGCAAAAAGCGCCGGCGTTCGATCGGAACCATAGCGGCACGCTCCTTGAATGGTTGATTGTCAAACGGGACTGCGTCGGAAGCATAGCACAATCAACGCAATCGTCTGCGGCTCTATGTGAAAACGATTACTCCATAGCTGGGAAGCACTCCACGCACTCTGTGGCTGAAAAGCACTCATCTTTTGGGAGCCATTCTTGGAACTAGTGGTGACTGGAGCAAGCGTTTGCCAGCCGCAAGCAAAAATCCTTGCTACATCCACGTTGGAGATTTTGCCGGGCCGGACCTGACCGCGTTTCCGAGGTGGTGCTCCTCTATTCCTATTGTGGAGCATCCATCTTGACGGCCACACGATAGCGGCGATAGTTCGTATAGTGATGCTCATTGCGGAAGTTGCGCCCATTAAATGTCATATTTACCTTAACGTCGTTCGGTAACCACAAGGGATAAGGCACGTCAAGGAGGCGCACCTCGCTGAAAGTAACTTCCGTGGTCTGCTCATCCCATTTAATATCGGGGCGCGGAGCGAGAAGATCAGTGCGCATGCGGACGATTTGGAAATTATCCTTGTCCACCCACGCGACCCCTTGCACCAGCAGATGCACGATTTCGCCATATTGCCCCCTCACGGTAACACTGATGGTGGCGTCACCGGCTCGCTGAGCAAACGCCACGACATAGGTATCTCGTGTGCCAATCCTTTGCTCACCGAGATACCGAAACGTCGATTCGGATTGCAGACCAGTCGAGAAATATGTGCAACTTAGAGCAAAACCGATGGTGACAGGGTACCCCGTGTTCAGATGCCACTCGTCCAACCGGTTCCCCTTTGCGTCCATACGATACTCAACAATATCTTGCTGCACGCCCTTGCCGGTACGCACGATCAAATAGTCGTCTTGCACGCTCTCGCTTGTTCTTGCGCCAACATCTCTGGGAGTTGAGTATCCCTCGGCCCTGCCAACCTCCGTGGTAGTCAAATTCTCCTGGGTGATTTTTTCCCTAGCGATGAGGTCAACAATATTGTGAAAGAAATCATCGATGGTCTTCCCTGTTTTCTCGAGGATCATGGGCAGCGCTTGCTGATCCGGGGCGGGCTGCATCGATTTTAACTCTGGGATGCGTTTGACGAGCTTCTTAACCGGCTCTTCGAGGTAGGGATGCAGATTCGCGTAATAGTACTGGTCACTTTTGTCGGTGGACTGCAGGGCGCGATCCTCAAGCCAAGTGCGCAACTCAGACGTAGCGTGCGCATATCCAAAACGAACGTACGCGGTGAGAAGAACGCCTAAAATAAGTACCGGAAGAGTGGCCTTTATCGCCATCGACGAGAGTATACCGTCACCCGCCCCCACCTTGCGAAAGTTTGGCGAAATGACAACGCGGCAATCGTCCGTGTGGGTACTGGGATTCACGACGCGCGTGTGCCACGAGCACGAAAGGAGGAAACGCTGAGTAGTGCGCAACTGCTTAACTGGGTAGGCCGCTCGGAACCGGCTTAGGTAAGGCCGAACTTCTAGTGAAGTGAAATTCGCCGGCTCCGCCAAATGTTCACAGCCTTCGGGTCGCAACTCCCCCCATGCTGAAACTTTCGGGCTCGATCCGCGTATCCCGAGTAACGCTCGACGAATGATCCCGCGCTGGTCGGTTATGGAAGAAACGAGTGTATGCACAGCTGAAAATAGTCCTCGACCATGCCAAGAGCAGACTAGTTCGGTCTGGATGCGTTACTAAACCTAAGAGGAGTGCGGACAATGCGATTGCCGTTATTGGTTTTTCACATCAGTGCTGGCGTGTTAGCGATGTTCGCGGGTGCCGCAGCCATGTCTTTCCGCAAAGGTTCCCGCTGGCACGGTAAGGCGGGAAACATCTTTGTCGCCGCGATGCTGTGCATGGCGACGGCTGCCTCGTGCCTGGCGTACATGAAGCACCAAACCAACAACGTGTTCGGCGGCATTCTAACGATCTATATGGTGGCGACGGCATGGGCGACAGCGCGGCGCAGAGATGGAGAAACTGGCACTCTGGATTGGCTTGGGTGTTGTTTGCGCTCGCCATTGGAGTCCTGAGTGTAATCCACGGATTCCAAAAAGCCACCGGGCGGGTGGCGTCCGATGGAACTCCGGGCTCCATGGACATTTTCATGGGTTCGGTGATTCTGCTTGCTGGTATCGGTGACCTGCGCATGCTGGTGCGCGGAATTTCCGGCCAACGACGGATTGCGCGGCATCTTTGGCGCATGTGCTTTGGGTGGTTTATTGCCACAGGCTCGTTCTTCTTGGGCCAGCAACAGGTATTTCCCGTTTGGTTGCGCGGATCAGCCGTGCTTTTGGTGCCGGCCCTTCTGCCACTGATGCTGCTGATTTTCTGGCTGATTCGAGTTCGCTTCACGAACGCATACAAGAAAATGTCGATGCCGCGTCCAGGACATGTTTATTCGCTAGAGAGTTAACCTTCGGGCTTACTTCATCGCAAGACGCGCAAAGGCCGGTAAGGACGAGGCGTCATTGCGCCAGTTTTCGGTCATTTTTCCATACAACGGGCAACCCGGCAGTAATTCTCAAGTCCTTGGTCTGAAGATTGACCCAGTGGCAACGCCCCCAGGCCGTAATTTATTGCATCAGAAAGTTTGGTTGGTGCATCCATAAGCTCGGGGGCGGCATGCAACACCAAACGCAATATTGGCTTAGCTGCCCGGAGTGCGGACACCAGATGGAAGTCGGCAACGAACGGGGACCGCTCCGCGCCAAATACTGCGACAAATGCGGTTTGCTTTTTTCTTTCACGAACGAGGAACTAGCTGTCGCGGAAAGTGTCGAGACAGGAAGCTTGGAACGATCCTGAATTACGGTCCACTTGGGTTCGGTCGGATTTGGTTCGTTGTCAGTAGCGAACGGCCATAGCTGTCGAAGGATCGTCCAAATCGGCTTGAATGGCGACGATGATTTCGGCAATTTCCGCGGAGAACTCGGGTGAGGCTATCAAGAGGCTTCTGGCGGTCATCGTGGAACATGCAGGAGGAGACGTTCGTGGGTATCCACGGCGCTCCACCGGAGTACGGTCTGCCCTCTTGTTTAACCACCCTAAGCACGGCTCGACGCTCGCTCTCCGGCTCGATCAGGACTTTGGCACGGACGCGATTCGCAATCGTCTCGCCGCGTGCGACAGGAGATATAGCACCTAGAGATGATGAGAGCCACAGGATCCATTCGATGAGCCCACGCAAAAAATCATTGCTCTCTGTTGTGCTCACCTCGTTGGTTTTGTGTTTCCGGACATCCGGCTCGGACCTGGAACCACCTACCGCTCAAGCCTACGAAGAGTATGTGAAAACCGCACAGGCACGTATGCAGAATGAGGTCAACGATCCTGGGCACTTCCTCCGGATCGACGGGCTCCCCGACGCGCAGAAAGCGGCAGTTATATTGCGGCTGCGAAGTGGTGAGGTGATCATCCAGCCGATGACCACAACTGAACATCAAGCCCCCGTGAAAATTCCAGGTGGACTCGTTCATCACTGGTTCGCGATTGCCTTTATACCTGGCGTAACCGCGCGTCAGGTTCTCCAGCTGTCGCAGGACTATGACAGGTACGGCGAATTGTACAAGCCGGACGTGCAGTACGCAAAGATACTCAACCGTGAGGGGGACCATCTTCGGGTCTACTATCGTTTCTACCGGAACACAATTCTTTCCCTCGTCTACGACGCGGAGTTCGAAATCGACTATTCCATAACGGACAGCTCGAAGAACTACAGCTTGGCACGTTCGATTCGCATAGCCGAAGTACAGAACCCGGGGAAGCCGAGTGAAAGGGAGTATCCGGTTGGCAAGGACCACGGCTACATGTGGCGCCTCAACTTCGATTCGCGCTGGGTGGAGCGCGATGGAGGCGTGTACCTGCAAGTTGAATTCCTGGCTCTGAGCCGTACGGTTCCTGCCGGTTTCGCGTGGCTTGTTAATCCCTACATGCGCTCCATTCCGCGGGATTATCTGACACGGTATATGGATGCAACGAGAACAGCACTTTTACGTCGGTAACCTTCTTTGATTTGTGACTTGGAGTCGGCAATTGGTAAGTGGGTCCTAGAACGCGGACGGCAAGTTGACCTGGCTTGCCTCCCATTTTCCGCTGCGCCTAGGCCTTGATTCGAACCACGCCGACCCCAATCGCTTTCCGCTCTCGTTCCGGATACTTAGCGCGCGCCTTCTCCGCCAGTGGTTTCGTTTTAAAGGGCCGCGACAAGGGCGTGAACTCACCGTTGACGTACGTGAACAACAGCCACTTCTCGATTGTTTTTGGCATCCCGATTATTTTCATCTCGAATTTACAGCAATAGCAGCGTCTCGGGGTTCAAATTCGTCGGGTCCCATCTGCGGGTCCCGACTTAGCGGCCCGTGGCATCTTCTCCTCTAAGTACGAGACAGGTTGAAGCGGCCTTGGCAACGAGCTTGCCCTGGTCGTCGGTGATTTCGCATTCGACGTAGCCCAAATTCCGCCCACGTCGCATCACGTGACCTTCAGCCTTGAGGCGATCCTCCCACACGGGACGGAAGAAATTGATCTTCAGTTCCACAGTCGTAAAGGACTCTCCCGGCGCCAGCGTGCTCGCGAATGCCATACCCATTGCTGCGTCCGCAATGTCGCAAAGAATTCCGCCGTGCAGCGTACCCATCGGGTTGGCGTGCTGCGGTCCAGTTGTTAGCGTAACCGTAGCCTTTCCGTCGGCAATCTCCTTCGCCTCAAAGCCAATGAGGCGAGCAATCGGCACATCGTTGGCCTTCGCCCTCGCGCGAAAATCGGGTGTGGCGGGAATATTCGGTGCGCTCGTCATTTTTTTACCTTCAACCGCGACTTATTCGCACGAACGCTGGTTTCGAGATACTCCTCAAGATGATCACAGGCCAACGCGCATGCGTCTTCTTTCCGCTGCAGCCGGCTCACCATCAAGCTCCCCTCGAGCGTGCTCACGATTAAGGCGGCCAATTTCGCCGAATCCACATCCGGGCGGATCTCGCCTCGCCGCTGCCCCTCTTCGACCACGGCCCCAATGCGGTCAAGCCACGAGTCCAGAGCCTTTCGCGCTTTCTCCCGTAGCTGTGGATTACCATCGTCGGAATCGATTGCCGTGTTGAGCAGCGGACATCCTCCCGGTACAAGCCCCGATCGCCGGTCCTGGAAGTTCCGCACCAGCTGCTTCAAGCGGTCTATGCTATTCAGGATTTCCTGCGTGCCCGCAAAGCGCGTGTCAACGGCCAGCCTCCAGGCATAGTCGAAGGCCTCCCCGGCAAGTTGCTGCTTGCTTTCGAAATGCCGGTAAATTCCGCCCTTTTCGAGGCCCGTTGCCTTCATCAGGTCGGACAGTGCAGCTCCCTCGTACCCGTGTTGATTGAAGATGGGCGCCGCCTTACGAATGATGTCCTGCCGCGTTTGCTCGCCTTTGCGCATTTCTTGCCCCTCATTCGAGGAGACCGACGGGTCGCTTCCTGCATCATACCATCTATTGGATGCGACCGAGCGGTCCCTTATCGCATCACAGAGGTTGCGATGATCGGCGCACTGCGCCGCTATGTCATCGTTCACTTAAACACTTTGGATTGGCCCCGGTCCCCAGACTCTCGGCACGCTTGCCAATTTTTCTCAATGTCGCTTCAAGAGCTCGCAACTCTTTCGGGCTCGCATCGGCAAAGACTTTCCTGATTTCGGCTGCGTGTTTGCGAAAAATCGGCGCGATCAATTCTTTGCCTTTTGCGGTGAGCGACACGACGCGGACGCGCCGATCCTCGGGACTCTCGACCCGGCTTACCAGGCCCCTTTCGACGAGGCGGTCAACAGCCGTACTGATCGAGCCGGGCGTAAGGTACACCTTTGGACCGATCGTATTCACCGGCAAAGGCCCTTTGTTGAGGAGCGCTTCCAGTATCCGGAAGTCGGTATCGTCGATTCCCGTCTCTTCAAGTCCCGCATAAAGATATTTCAAAGCCGCCCGAAAGGCCTTCCCCCATACCAGCCAACAGTGGACCGGGTCGCCCGAGTTCTTGTCCATGACGAAACTATTTTGACATTACGAACAACGGATGTCCAGGAGAATGTATCTATATCAATAGACTCTGCATCAATAGATAGCGAAAGAGAGGCACACTGCCTATGGAACGCACAAATAAGAAGCTCATCGCCGTAGTCGGCGCAACAGGGCAACAAGGAGGCGCCGTAGTACGCGCCCTTCAAGCCGGCAATCAATTCAAGGTACGCGCGCTGACTCGCAATCCGGCCAAGCATCGCGAACTCTCCGACGAAGTCATCCAAGTGGACTTGAATCGCCCCGAAACCCTTGCGGCCGCATTTGAGGGGGCGCATGGCGTATTTCTAGTCACTAATTTTTGGAAAGGAGGTACCGAGGAGTTCAACCAGGCAGCCGCCGCGGTACGCGCCGCCAAGGATGCGGGCGTTAAACACTTTGTCTGGTCCACGCTGCCTGATGTGGAAGCGATCAGCGGAGGCCACTTTCACGTTCCCCATTTTACCGGCAAGGCCAAGGCTGATCGGATAGTGAAAGAAGCCGGGTTTGCGAATCATACCTTCGTCATCGCGCCTTTCTACTATCAGAACCTCATCGGCGTTCTTGCTCCGCAAAAACAGACTGACGGATCCGTGGGCTGGGCTCTCCCGCTTGATCCAACTGTGCGGAGCATCCATATGGGCGACATTACAGAACTTGGCAACATCGTGGCCGGAGCATTCGCACGCCCCGATCAGGCCGGCCATGGCGAGTATCTGCCCCTAGTCGGCAATTTCATGAGCTTCAATGAAATCACCGATACGCTAAATCGACAGGGTCACAACTTCTCTTTCAATCAAGTGCCCAAGGAAGTCTTCGCGGGTCTCTTTCCTGGAGCTGCCGAGATAGCGGAAATGTTCAGTTACTTTCAGGCGCACACGTACTTAGGTTCTGATTCGCGCGACCAAATCGTGCTCGCCAACAAAATAGCAGGTCGGCAGCCAACCGAGTTTTCGGCGTGGGCTCGAGGGAATTTCCCGGCTCCAGAGAACGCTCACTCAACAGCACGCTGATTGAAAACGAAAGGAAATCGATTTTGACCGATGCAGACGAATTAAGTTTGCGCGGTTCTTCATAGGCGGACTCAAAAAGGAGGAAGTTCATGGCAACGGATTCGATCGCAATTTCCAAAAATGCGGAGGCAACAAGCTTTTGGCACAGTGCAGTGGTCGTTTTAGGACGGTTTTGGTTCGCGCTGATTTTCCTGATGGCTGGAGCCAATCATTTTAACAAGCAAACCATCGGCTATGCGGCCTCGCAAGGTGTGCCTTTGGCTTCGGTCGCGGTTCCACTTTCTGGCGTGCTGGCGATCGTAGGCGGACTGAGCATTTTGCTGGGCTATCGCGCAAGACTTGGGGCATGGCTCATCGTGCTGTTCCTGATTCCAGTCACCTTGATGATGCACAAGTTCTGGACCGTAACCGATCCCATGATGGCGCAGATTCAAATGGTTCTCTTCATGAAGAATGTCTCCATGCTCGGCGGCGCCTTGTTGATTTCTCACTTCGGCGCAGGGCCGTTCAGCCTGGATGCCCGTCGCTCGCGCTGAACGCGGTTAATAAAGGAGAGAACTGAAATGAGCATTCCATCTGAACCGTCCAGTCTTGCCGCCATCAAAGCCCCAATCTCACAGGAGGCCCTCGACCAGCTATTTCGCGAAGCGCGGACTCACTCCAGTTGGCTTCCTGAACCGGTGCCAGTAGAACTCCTGCGCAAGGCTTACGAATTGGTGTGCCTGGGACCCACCAGTGCCAACGGTTTACCCGCCAGATTCGTTTTTCTAACTACGCCCGGTGCCAAGGCGCTCCTTAAGCCAGTTCTCGCGCCCGGCAATGTCGACAAAACCATGGCTGCTCCTGTAACGGTGATAATCGCCTGGGACACGGAATTCCACGAGCATCTTGCGAGGCTCTTTCCACAAGCTGATATCCGCTCCTACTTTGTCGGAAACAAACCTCTCATTGAGGAAAATGCCTTCCGCAACAGCTCGCTGCAAGCCGCATACTTCATCTTAGCCGCACGCGCTTTGGGATTAGATTGCGGACCGATGTCCGGTTTCGACGCAGATAAATTGAATGCGGCGTTCTTTCCGGACGGCAAGTGGAAGGTGAATCTTCTCTGCAACGTGGGCTACGGAGACCCAAGCAAGCTGCACCCACGCAATCCTCGGCTCAATTTTGAGGAAGCATCCGTGATTCTGTAGAGGTCGAAACTTGCCAACAAGCACTTCTTAAGGACCGATACCTTCAGTTTCCCAGACTGAGCTCTGTCTTCTCAAATTACTGTTGGAAAACTGGTGGCGGACCGCTGATTCGGCGCCACTTCAGCCGAACATTTACCTCTACACGATTGGCGACCTTGATGAAAGGGATGCCGCTTGTCATGCCGTAGTCTTTCCGATCAAAAGCCATGGTGCCGTCGAGACTGCTGGAGGGTGTTCCAGAGCTCGGTGAGCAGCATCGATCTCCGCCTCACGGAAGCACCACAGTCTGTCTGTACAACGCTTGAAAACGGCTGGCGCAAAATCCAGAGCGGCTGCCCACCAGGCAGGCGTCCTCGCAGTCGGCCTGCCCACACTTTTGTGCACAGTTCGGCTCGGTTGCGCTTATCGATTTCAGACCATTTTTGTGTTACTCCAAACATGCTCCAAAACTTCGACACGGAGAAAGTGCAACAATCACCCGACGCATTCGTAGATAGGTTTCAACAGAGGCGGGCCACGACACCAACTGACTGACGATTTCAGGACTGTCCTCGGCATTCAAGGCGAAAGAGCACGCTGTTGCTTCTATGCTGCGCCTGTGACATAGTACGTACTATCACTACATCATGGAGGGGTCATGGAAAAGCCTGTTTCTGCCGCTGATGCAAACCGTAAGTTCTCGAAGCTCCTCCGAGCAGTCCGTGAAGGAAAGAGCTATGTGGTGACCTCGCATGGTAGGGCGGTCGCCAGGATTGTGCCAGCCGAGAAAGACAGCGGCGTCACGCGAGGTGCTAAAGTTGCTCTTTTGAAAAGGCTGGGGTCTGAGCCGGCGACTAAGATCGGCCGCTGGAGCCGAGATGAACTCTACGAGGACAAAAAGTGAGGGTGGCACTCGACACGAACATCCTGGCGTATGCAGAGGGCGTAAACGGGGAAGACATGAAGCGGACCGCACTCGAACTAGTGGAGAAGTTACCAGAGAGCGCTGTGTTATTGCCCGTGCAGACGTTGGGTGAGCTGTTCAACCTGTTGGTACGTAAGGCGGGCCGAGAGCCGGCAAGAGCAAGGAAAGCGATTTTGAGTTGGCGGGACGCCTTCTCTTTGATCGAGACGTCGGCCGATGTGATGCTCGCAGCAACTGACCTCGCGACCGACCATCGGCTCAGTATTTGGGACGCAGTCATCCTCTCCGCGACTGCGGAAGGTGGATGCCGTCTGCTTCTTTCGGAGGACTTGCAAGAAGGATTCACATGGAAGGGCGTTACGGTCACAAATCCATTTGCGCACAAGAAACATGAATTGCTGGCAGCGCTCCTTGCCGGCAGCGCTCAATCCTGACGCGCTTCTCTTCGATGGCACAACGAGGTATAGAATTCTTTGACAGGAGGACCCAGTTAAATCTGGTGGAACTCCCAGACTTGTGAAGATGGGTTTGGACGAGAAAGGTATGGGCTGGCACGCCTTCAAGCGATTCCGAAAGACGTGGCTACGAAGTCAGCGCTGTTTGGAAGACATCAACAATTTCTGGATGGCGCATCCCAATGGGGATAGCTTTTGAGCGAAAGCGAATCCGTACCCAACACGCTGGCCTTTATCGAGTAGATACCGGGAGTAACGACGATATGAGGACGGTGGTTAAGAAATGGGGTAATAGCGTGCGAATTCCCGCTGCCATTATGCAGGCGACCCATCTAGATCTAGACGATGCCGTTGACGTGCGCGAAGAGTCCGGGCGCATCGTCATCGAGCCGGCACAGCGCAAGGAAGATGATCTGACCGAGCTTGTGAAGCGGATTACTAGTGATAATTTGCATGACGAGGCGGATTTCGGCAAACCTGTTGGCAAAGAGGCGTTGTAATGGCGCAGCCCTATGTGCCCGACGCTGGGGACATAGTCTGGATCAGCTTCGACCCACAGACTGGAACGAACAGGCTGGGCATCGGCCCGCAGTTGTGTTGAGCCCCGCCGCATACAACGCGAAGACCAGTCTGATGGTCTGCTGCCCGATGACGACGCAGATCAAGAACTATCCCTTTGAAGTGGTTATTGCCGGGTCGAGTCCAAGCGCGATTCTGGCAGATCAAGTCAAGAGTTTGCATTGGCGCAAAAGGAGAGCCAAGCGCAAAGGGATCATATCGGTGGCCGAGCTTGCGGAAGTGCGCGCCAAAGTTCGAGCGCTGATAGGTTAAAGGTCTTGCAAAGCACGGCTCCATTCGCGGACATCATGAACTAGGTAACGAATCATCATGGCTTACGACCCCGCAATGATACAACCGAAGCGGAAACAGCCGGCCGCTCCCGAGATTGAGACCGATCTATTAAGGATCCAACAGCTTTCACAAGAGCACGACGACAAAAACTGGAAATTTCGGTCCTGGCTCAAGCAAAACGCGCCCGATAACATCGATGGCATCGTCAAAGGGCTGAGTCAGAAATACTTCGCCCTTATCGACTGCACGAAGTGCGCAAATTGCTGCCGATTACTGCAAGCGGAATTCAAGAAAAGCGAACTTCACACGATTGCAAGACGCTCGGGCAGTCGATAGAAGCGTTCGAGAAACAATTCATGTCAGAGGGCATGGTAAATCCTCCGTGCCCGAAGCTGGACGGGACGCTTTGCTCGATTTATGAGAATAGACTGGAGCTCTGCAAGTCGTTTCCTCACCTGGAGCAACCAGGATTCACAACCCGACTCATGGGCGTGATTGACAATGTTGCGATTTGTCCGATCGCGTTCAACGCTTTTGAGGAGCTAAAAACAAGACTTGGATGGCTACCGGACCGTCGCAAGCGGCAGCACTAGCCAACTGAACTGACAGGCCCCTTTCGTTTCGGTGCAAAACTCACCGGCAAGTGGATTGGCACAACGGGCCACTGCCGATGATCTTTCGGCGGCTCCAGTGTGCACAATCACACCGCAGCGATGAAATGAATAAGTTCTTTGCAATCAGCGAAGAATTGGTAGACGTGACCGGGATCGAACCGGTAACCCCCTGCTTGCAAAGAGGGCGGTCGAAAACACTAAATGGCTTCATTGGTGTCGCTCACACGGAAAATCAGCGAAGTTCCCGCTTCTCAGATGTACCGAAGTTGTACCAACCTCGTAACGTTAAAACGAGTCACGAGGCAAGAAGCCCTGCTTTTTGCCGTTCGCCGCACGTGACTTATAATGGATGGATGCAAACAATGAATTCAGAACGCCAATTTAAAATAGTCGATAAGATTCAGGCCAACCTGCACGGACGCGTTATTGACGCAACGGTGCGGACGGTCGTTGAATACACCCACGGTATCAAACTGCAGGTGGATTTTGGTCGCGATGAAACGGCGCTCGTCGAGCTGCGACAGGTGCTCAAGTAGCAACGGCGGGTGGATTTCTGACAATCAGGCTTACGCTGTGGCCTCAGATTAATCGACGACTTGACTTGGCTTTACCAACGCAGTCTCTTCGTGTCCAAAATCCACCTGCAACTTTCCTCCGTCATCTACAATCGCGCGGACCGTGACGTCGACGATTCTGCCATCGTGCAGCTTGACTTTGAATGTGTCACCGACAGCGAACTCGCGATCCGGGTGGTTTCTGTTCGTCATTTTGGGTAGCAACGCTGGTCAGCTCCTCCCAAACTTCAAGCCGACTGCGCTCTCGTTAATCTTCGCTGTAATCCAGTCGCGTCAAAGTAAACCCAATCCTCTACGATTTTTCCTCCTTCGACACGAAGAATATTGGCACCCTCCAACACCACAACAGCACCGTCCCGTTTACCAGTTGTCCTGAACCGGTACGCCACTTTGTTGCCTTGCTCAATCACATCCATCACCTCCTCGTGCAAGTCAGCTAAAGCACTCCGGTAGTGCCTCAGAGTTTGCTTGTACTCGTCTCGATCGATAGTTCCACCTTCGATTCCGGGTTCGTGACGGATGAAGTTCGGCGAGAAGATATTGTCGATATCCTCAAATTTGCCGGTGTTCCAGCAGTCAACCAAACGCGCGACCAAGTCCGTATTTGCCATGCTTCCCTCCAAAGAGAAACTTAACGGGCGGGGCGCGAACATAGCACGATGCAGCGACGCCCTAAAGCCGAAAGCAAGGGCAAGCAAGGGCATGAGCGACGCGAAGAGTTGCGGCTACGACTTGATGAAACTGCGCGCGTTGGCTACGGATTCGCTTTAGAAGGCTCAATTTTACCGATGATACCGAAGTCGCAAGAAATGGTGGAAGAAGTAGCTGCGTAAGTTGATGAGCGGGAACAAGTTGGTGGACGTGACCGGGATCGAACCGGTGACCCCCTGCTTGCAAAATAAGAAAGTGAAGTAGACCGGAGATGACGCGAGCGGTCCGGCATGACGCGAGGTGCATTTGATGCCTTGCACTTGCGCGCGTTGTGATGGTCAGCGGTAGACCGTGGGGGACAGGTGCAGACCAGGGTGCTCAGCCACGTTCACGTTACAGTGCGCGTTACAGTGCACCCACCAGCGCCGCCGAGCGAGTGCGACCGAAGCACCCAAAAACCCCACCCCGTCAGCGTAGGCTTACCTGTGCGGACAAAATTTTTGGAAATTTCACGTTCTGGACGCGAGTTGCCCAAGCGCTGCGGTCAGTTGAGCTATCGTCCAACTTGATCTGGTCCGTACCGGGACCCACTTCGGCGATTACGTCGTTTGAACAAAGCCGCCCGGCGGCAGACGCTTCGCGTGAGATGAACGGAGCAGTGGTTGCTTGGTAGCTGAGATAAGTTTGGGTCACAAGGAGGTCCCTGTGACCCATCTCAGAAAAATGATG
>Ga0210394_10000144_pt1 | contig 172113 bp, 141 predicted proteins | sample IncBWC12MmetaG_FD_160121 | JGI IMG/M metagenome (GOLD analysis project Ga0210394, IMG submission 160121) | Forest soil microbial communities from Barre Woods Harvard Forest LTER site, Petersham, Massachusetts, United States - Inc-BW-C-12-M | ecosystem: Environmental > Terrestrial > Soil >...
CCTGTTATGCACCCTCGAAAAGCTATGCGAATTACCCTGCCCACCCGGCTCTGGGCCTGAAACGCTGCAACGCTGCTCTAAACCTACTTAATTCCCACCTCAGCCAACACTCGTTGCGGAATCGCTGCTATGCTAGCAAAGACGTTGGTGAAAGGGGCGGGGTTCGCTATACTGGTTGGCTCTGGCGCAGGGATTTGATTCAGGAGGAATGAGGCTTTGTTAACGATTCGATTGGCACGGATTGGCAAGAAGAAACGGCCGTTTTATCGCGTGATTGTGACGGAAAAGACGCGTCCGCGGAACGGACGGTTCGTGGAAATCGTGGGCACCTATGACCCACTGAAGAAGCCGGCGGCGATCGAACTGAACCGCGACCGCGTGGATTACTGGATTGGCAAGGGCGCACAGCCCAGCGACACAGTCCGCAGCTTTTTGCGTAACCGCAAGCCTGCCTGACACGTCCCAGTCCTCAGCCCAGCGACTAACTAATGGAACTCGGGGTAAGTCCCGGGTGAATTACTACTACGCTGGTTCATTTTCCTGCTGGGGGGACTCATGAAGGAATTGGTGACGGACATAGCGAAAGCTCTGGTGGACCATCCGGAACAGGTTCAGGTAAATTCGATCGAAGGCGAACAGGTGACGGTGCTGGAATTGCGCGTGGCGCCGGATGACCTGGGCAAAGTGATCGGGCGGCAAGGGCGCACAGCGAAGTCGATACGGACGCTGCTGGGCGCCGCGGGGATGAAGTTGAAGAAGCGGTTCACGCTGGAAATTCTGGAGTAGCCACCACGCAGGAGACACCACGGGCGGCGCGCGTCACGGTAGCGCGGATTTTGCGGCCGCACGGGGTGCGCGGCGAAGTGGCTGCGGAAATCCTTACTGATTTTCCTGAACGGCTCACACGATTGTCTAGCGCGGAGTTATGGGATGGGCGAGGTGTGCCGCGGCCGGCGGTGGTGCGCAAGTGTTGGTTATCGCATAGCCGCGGGGGGCAGGCGATTTTTCATTTTGCTGCGAGCGATTCTGTGGACGACGCGCGGAAATTGGTGGGGTTGGAGGTGCAGGTGCCTCTGGCGGACCGGGTGAAGTTGCCGGCCGGGAGTTATTACATCAGCGATTTGGTGGGTTGCGCGGTGCAGGAGAAAGGCGGCGCTTCGGTGGGGCTGGTGCGCGACGTGGAAATTCATGGCGACGAGATTTCCGGGACGCCGAATCTGGTGGTGGATACGGCGCGGGGGGAGTTGGTGATTCCTTTGGCGCAGGAAATTTGTGTGGATGTGGATTTGGTGGCGCGACGGATTGAGGTGGTGCTTCCTGAGGGACTCCGCGAATTAAACCTCGAGTAGGGTGCTGTTCCAGCCAAGGCGTGGGGCGCGCGTTTCGAGCGTTTGCGGTAGGATTAGGCGCGATGCGTTTTGACATTATTACTATCTTTCCGGAGTTTTTTGCGGGGCCGCTGGATTATGGGATTGTGCGGAGGGCGCGCGAGGCGCGGCTGATTGAAGCTTGCGTGTATGATTTGCGCGCGTTCACGCATGATCGGCACCGGACCGTGGATGATCGGCCGTTTGGCGGCGGTGAGGGGATGGTGATGAAGCCGGAGCCGCTGTTTGAGGCGGTGGAATCGCTGGTGGGCGGGGATATCGCTGGTGCTTCTGACGCTGAGCCGACCGGCGCGCGCGCCAAGACTGCGATTGTGCTGCTTTCGGCAGCGGGGAAAATGTTTCGGCAGGAGACGGCGCGACGGTTTGTGGGCTTTTCGCGCGTCGTATTGATTTGCGGACGCTATGAGGGCGTGGACGAGCGCGTTGCGGAGCATTTGGCGACTGATGAGATTTCGATTGGGGATTTCGTGCTGTCGGGAGGCGAATTGCCGGCGGCGATGATTTTGGACGCGGTGACACGGTTGATTCCGGGAGCGCTGGGGAATGAAGATTCGATCGTGAATGAATCGTTCAGCGAGCCAGCAGTTGAGACGGCGCGGACCAAGGCTGTCGTGCCCGCACATGCGCCTGATTGGCCGGCATCCGCGCGTGACGGGGCGCGAGTCGCGAATCACGGCATACTCGATTATCCGCATTACACGCGGCCGCCTTCATTTCGTGGCTGGGATGTGCCGGAAGTATTGCTGGGTGGAAACCACGAAGAGATACGGAAGTGGCGGCGGCGGTGTGCGTTGCGGAAGACTTGGCGCAATCGTCCTGAGCTGCTGGATGGCGCGGGGCTTGGCGCGGAGGATCGCCGATTGCTGGATGAGATTGTGCGCGGTTCGTGAGGCGTCCGTCATCCGGAATGAACCGAAGGCTGCCCGCTACCTAGCCCCTTGCAATTCACAACTGAGGCGAAGCGGCGCAAGGGCGACAATTTGATGTGGCGAAAACCGAGGTAATTAGGCTAGAATTGGAGATTGTGCGTTGTGTGCTGGCCCCACCTGAGCGGGTCTGCCTGGAAATAATGTCATGAATCCGATTGTGCATAAGGCGCAGCAGTCCCAAATTCGCAAGGATCATCCGAATTTCCGTCCGGGCGATACGGTGAAGATTAATGTGCGGCTGAAGGAAGGCGAGGGCGACAAAGAGCGCATCCAGCCGTTTGAGGGCGTGGTGATGAGCCGGCGGGGCGAGTTGCTGGGCGAATCGTTCACGGTGCGGCGCGTGAGTTTTGGAATTGGAGTGGAGCGGATTTTTCCGGTGCATTCGCCGATGATCAGTTCGATTGAGATCGTGCAGGCGGGGCGCGTGCGGCGCGCGAAGCTGAATTATCTGCGCAAGCGCAAGGGCAAGGCGGCGAGGATCAAGCGCGCGGCCCGGATTGAAGCGCCGACGGAAGCAGCAGCGGCCGCCGCGAAGTAAAACACATTACGAATTTACAATGGCCCGTTCCGAGAAATCGGGGCGGGCCTTTTTATTTTGCTGCACGGGATTGTCGCGTAGCCGATTATGAAGACGGGATCACATCTGGAAGAGGTGCGGAGATGCCGACGGGAGTGGCGATTGACGGCCGCTTGATCCTGGAAGCGCAAAAGCTGGGACATCGCCGAACCGCGAAAGATGCGCTGACCGCCGCGCTCGAGCAATATGTTCGCCGGCGCAAACAGGTGGACATACTGCGATCATTTGGAACGATCGAATACGATCCCTCTTACAACTACATGCGCGAGCGGAGCAGAAAAAGAGATTGAACGCGATCTGAACGAGGGATGTGCTGCGGGCTTGTGCTAAAATCGCGGGCCGATGGGGAGACTTTGTTGTTCGCGATATGAGCGCGAGGCGCGGCAGTGTGGGTGGCTGCGCGTCGCGGGGATTGATGAAGCGGGGCGCGGGTCGCTGTTTGGGCCGGTGGTAGCTGCGGCCGTCATTTTGAATCCGCGACGGCGGATTGTTGGTCTGGACGATTCCAAGAAATTGACGGCGCAGCGGCGGGCGGAACTGGCGCCGCGCATACACGAACACGCCTTGGCTTGGGCCGTGGCGGAAATTGATGCTAGCCGGATTGATGCTTGGAATATTTTTCAGGCTAGCCGGCAGGCGATGATGGCGGCGGTTTCGCAGCTTAGTCCCCTGCCGGATTATCTGTTGCTGGATGCAATGGAGATTGATCTGCCGATCGAGCAGAAGGCACTGATTCATGGGGACGCGCGGTCGGTTTCGATTGCGGCGGCTTCGATTCTGGCGAAGACGGAGCGCGACCGGCGCATGGAAGAATTCGACCGTTTGTTTCCTCAGTATGGACTGGCGCAGCATAAGGGTTACGGGACGCCTGAGCATCTGGAAGCGTTGCGTAGGCTTGGGCCCACGCCTCTGCACCGGTTTTCGTATGCGCCGGTGCGGCAGTCGGCGTGCTGGGCTTCCGGTGCCACGCAGGACGCCTTGCCGCTGAGCCCCGCCACCGACATTCTGACTCGCTAGAGTTTATCCCGCTCTGTTAACGACGTAGGGGCTTGGCGGCGGGGAAATCGCCACGAGCGACTGCGTGGCAGCTGCAACTGCTGTGTCGCGCCTACGGCGCTTCCGATTCTCTTCGCGATTTTTCCCAGGCCTTCCGGCCTGGGCTAACTTGTGCCGCGCCCACGGCGCTGGACCGTGTGCCGGCGGTGCCAGTGCAGAGCGGATCGGATCGGACGCGGCAAGTAAGGCAAAGGCGCACGGGTGAAAAGCAGGTGGCCGCTACAAAATCAACTGCACACAGCAAGCAGCGTTGACATTGTGGCGAGCTGGGGCGCGGCCCTTCGACCCTGTACCGCGGGATCTCGGGATGAATCGCGCTGCAGCGCGATTCACAAGCAGCGCCCCTGCCGGATTGGGGAGACGCTGCGAAAAACGGCATTCGGGAGAATGGCGTTCCCAGGGGCGGCGGGCGCGGCATGCCGTGCCCCTACGCACCTCTTTTTGCGCGACCGCGACACGGCGCGTCGTTACGCACCGCACGCGGCATGCGCGCGCGACCTAGGCGAACGCTAGGTACGCTTGAGGCGGGCGGTTCGCGAACCGCCCCTACGAAACCCGCACCGCCCATTCCGGAACGGCTGCCAGCTTCTCGCGGCCTTCCCGGGGCCCTCCCTGACGCCCAAGAGGCACTGTTGTCGCCTTTGGCACCTGCCCTGTTGTGGCGCGTTGCTCCTTGTTTTTGGCGCGTGCTAACCTTCCTATCTGAGCCGTCCGTGCGGCTGCAAAGCGTTGCCGGAGTGTGCGGCGTCCGGCAGGCAAAAATCATCCATGGCCTTCAACAAAAGCAAAGCGCTGGAAAATGCGCTGAAGTTCCTCAACCAGGGCAAGGTCGCCCAGGCCATCGGCGAATACCAACTAATTCTGCGCGCAGACCCGAAGGATCAAGCCACATTAATGACGGTGGGCGATTTGTTTGCCCGCCAGGGAGACATGACGCAGGCCATCGAGTATTTCGAGCGGCTTGCGCAGGTCTATCTGAACGACGGATTCAACAGCAAAGCCATCGCCATATACAAGAAGATCGCCAAGCTGGCGCCGAATGTGCTGGCGCCGCTGGAGCGCCTCGCGGATTTGTACGTGCAGCAAGGAGTGCTGAGTGAAGCGCGTCCGCTGTTCCTGCAGATTGCCGAAGCTCACCTGAAGGCGAATCACTCGCAGAAGGCCGTGGAGGTGCTGCACCGTTTGCTGGAGGTAGAGCCGGAAAATCAGCGCGTGCAAATGCGGCTGGCCGAACTCTACGGCATGATGGGGCAGAAAAAGGAAGCAGCGCTGACGTATCAGGCGTACGCGCACCGTCTGTTTGACCGCGGAGAAACGGAAGAAGCGGAAAAGCTGGTGGAGCGCGCGCTGGAAGTGGACCCAGGCAATGCGGCTGCGATTCTGCTGAAAGCGAGAACGTTAAACGCCGGCGAGAAGATCGATCAAGCGATCGCGATTTTGGAGAAACATCCGGACGCGGAAACGGATGGCGACGTAACCAAGTTGCTGGTGGAGTACGAACTGCGCGCGGGGCACGCGGACAAGGTCGCGGAGCGCGCGCGACGGCAACTGGCGCGTGGGCACGCCCATTACGGACTGCTTTACAAGGTTGCCGAGGGAATGGTCGAAGGGGCGCAACCGGATCGCGCGCTGCCGATTCTAGCGGAATTGCGCGCGCCGATGATTGAAGCGGGCGCCCAGGATCAGTTTTTGAAATTGCTTACAACCACGTGCGAACGGCTGCCGGGGCGCACCGAACCGCTGGAAACGCTCGCCGATTTCTGCAGAACCACCAGCGATCCTTTCCGGTTGAATGCAGCGCTGGGCCAGCTTTCCGATGCTTATGCCGCGCAGGGAGATTTTCCACGCGCGGAAGAATTGTTGGTGGAGCTCGTAGACCGCAATAAGAACGACGAACGGCTGGTGGACCGGCTGAATCAACTGCGCGCGCGGACGGGCGGAGCGCCAGTCGCTGGGGGCAGTAGCGCGGAAAGCGCCACGGCAGATGCGGCGAGCCCAGGTGTGCGGGAAAGCGCGGCCGAGGGGCAAAACAATCTGGTTCCTCCTGCGCCGCCGACGATCTCGGAGGAAGCGCTCGACGAGGAGACACAACGGTATATCGCGCAGGCGCTGACGGACGTGGACCTGTTTTCAAGTTACGGGCTGACGCAGAAGGCCACGCACCTGCTGGAAAACGTGCTGCAGCGCGCGCCGCGGCATACGCCAACACTCGAACGCTTGCTCGATTTGCATTTGGGCGCCGGGAACGATCGCCGGACGGCGGAACTCGCAGCACAGCTGGAACAGATCCATCGCGAGCGGAACGACACCGTCAATGCCGACCGCTTTGCCGAGCTGCGGACGAGATTTTCGAAAGTGGCGGGACTGTCGGAGAAAGATATGCCGGCGGCGCCGACCGTTGCTGCGCCGGAGCCGGTGACTTCTTCTTCGGGAGCAGCCGGGACGATCTCCACGCAGGCACCGGCGGCGCCGGTGGAAACTCCACCATTTGAGATCGCGCCGGAATCTTCGCCAGTTGCCAAGACTCCTGCGTCGGCTTCTGCGCCGGTCGAGTTTGACATTCCATTGGCTGGGCTGGAACCAGAGGCACCCCCACCGCAAGCGCCGATCGCAATTGGGCCGGAGGAAGTAGTCGTACCCGCGACGCAGGAAGAAGCCCCTGTCCAGCTCGCCGGGGTTGGGGAGGAACTGGATCTTTCAGACGAATGGGAAGCGATAGCGGCGGAGACCGCCGATGCGCCGGTCGCAGACAAAATCGCAGCGGCCAGCGTGGAACTGGATCCTATAGTGGAGCCGGAACCGGTTGCGGCGGAGTTCGATGTGAGCGCGCACGCGGATGAAGAGCCCGAGCCGGCGAAGGCAGAAGCGTTCCACATCGAAGCAAACACACCGCAATCCGAAATGACAGCGCATGCGCCAGAGGCTGAAGCCCCGGTGGAAGCGGCGGCAGAGGCGGTTCTCGAGATTGTGGAGGAGCCTGCCGCAGCAGAGCCAGCTGCTGCGAGCGGAGCCGAATTCGAACTGGAGCTGACGCCCGAGACAGCTTCTCCGCGCGAGCACGCCGGGGCCGCAACGACCGAGGATTTCATCAGCGAATTGGTGGCAGAGCTCGACGACTTGGAGGGTCCTGCAGCTGAACCGGTGCGCGAGCCTGCGGCCGCAGCTAAAGACACCCATGCAAATCTGGAGCAAGTGTTCGCAGAAGCGAATGCCACGCCGATGGCCGCCATCACGCCGCCGCCTACGAATGGGGCTACGCACAAGAACATTGCGGCCGCGCCTGCGGCGACGCCGGGCACGATGGAAAATCTGAACCAACTCGCGGAGGTATTTCAGGAATTCCGCAGCGAGCTGGGAGAAATGGGCGAAGAGGATGAAGACCTAGAGACGCACTACAATCTGGGCATCGCCTACCGGGAAATGGGATTGCTGGATGAAGCCATCGGAGAATTCCAGAGAGTGGCGAAGGCCGTGCAGAAGGGTAAGCCCTTCCGTTACGAGATGAATTGCTCGGTAATGCTGGGGCTTTCGTTCATGGACAAGGGCGAGCCAAAGGTGGCTTCGCTGTGGTACAAGCGCGCGTTACAGGTGCCGGGACTCGAAGAGGAATCGGCGCTCGCGCTGCGCTACGATCTGGGGCTGGCGCTGGAATCCGCGGGTGAAGCGGACGCGGCGCTCGATAGCTTCCGGCAAGTTTACGCGGCTAACATTGATTATCGCGATGTGGCCGACCGCATTGCCACGCTGCAGAAGCACTAACCCTCTCCGGCAACACCTGCAAGCCATCTGTAGAAATGTGAGTAATGAGCCGCTTTCCGTTAGTCATGCTCCTTTCGCAATGAAACCTGGAATGCCGGTTTTCACCACTTGATTCAGCCTCTGTCTGGTCTGAATGCGATTGATTTCATCGAGCGCGTCTTCTGGAAGAGCAGAAATGTCGAAATTCTCTCTGGCGCGGGCCGCGGTTCTGGGCGTGGTAAGCACAGCCGTGCCGCGCTGCACCGCCCAAGCCAGCAGGACCTGCGCCGGCGTCTTTCCAGCTCGGGCGGCGATCGCTGAAATGACTGGATCCTCGAGCAGTCCCGGCTTGATCCCATGGCCTAACGGCGCAAAAGCCAAAAACACAATTCCCTTCTCGTTGCAAAATTCCAATAGCTCGGCTTCCGGCAGATACGGATGTGATTCTACTTGGACCACGGCTGGCTGGATTCTCGCTGATTCATAGATGGGCTTCAGATCGTCTAGACCGATGTCCGAAAGTCCGATGGCCCGGCACTTGCCGTGATCCACGAGAGTTTCCATCGCTTTCCAGGTGTCCAATAAGGTCACGTCGTGGTCGTAAAGGACATTGCCGTTTTGATCCCGCGGATCCTGGTCGTCCCCGGGTTGAAATGCAAATGGAGTGTGAACGAGGTAGAGATCCAGATAGTTGAGCCCGAGCCTTTCGAGGCTCGCCCGGAAAGCCAGTTCGACGCGCTCGGGCCGGTGATTGGAATTCCACACCTTGGTGGTGACGAAAATGTCTTCGCGTGCGATTTCTCCCGCGGCAAGTGCTGCCTGCAACGCGCTGCCTACCTCGCGCTCGTTCCCGTATCGTTCCGCGCAATCGAAGTGTCGAAATCCGGCTTGCAGTGCGTCCCTGGTCGCAGTTATCGTCACGGCTGGGTCGGGAATTAAGGTGCCAAAGCCGAGCGCGGGCATCTGGCCGGCTCCGTGGTTGAGTGGAATTCTCCTCACCCGTAGGTCAGAAGATTCGATCATGGTTGCACCTCCAAATCCGCGAGACGAAACATCGGCGGACTGTGCAGCGAGTGCCGATCAGAAAGCGAATGAAGCCGGGTAGTTTACAACGAAATCAGCGGGAAAGGTCTTGATTAACCTGCGCAAACGGGGCGGGCGGGACGGGCGCGAAAAACGGAGGAAATTTTGTTGCGAGCTGAAGCGTCATTCTAGTTATCCCACCCTGTGCCGAAGCTACCCCGAGGAACTGCGGCTGCACCGTTGTTACTGCTGAGCGGGCCGGCTTGGCGTCTCGCTCTCGCTCGCCGAATTTCGTCCGCGTGCCTGGTAGGCCGCGTCGCGTAACTGGGATTTGATGATGGACGCACGTTCAACGGATGGCTCGTGAAAACTGCTGGCTACTTCGTGCTTGGCTTAGCCTTTGCGGAGCCACAGGATTTCAGCGCGACCCATTGCTGCGGATTTACCGGGACGCCGTTCACATCTACTACCCAGTGGAGGTGTGGGCCGTTGGCGCGGCCTGTGGAGCCGACATAGCCGATCACTTCGCCCTTTTTTACTTGCGCGCCGGGGGCGACGAGCAATTTTGACATGTGTAGATACATCGTTTCGAGGCCCTGGCCGTGGTCGATGGCCACGGTGCCGCCGAGCACGTTGAAGGGCTGCGCGATTTTCACGATGCCGCCGGCTACGGCGTGAACGGGACGTCCGGCGGGAGAGCGCTGGTCAATGCCTGAGTGAATTTCGCCGGTGGGCTTGCCGTTGTGGAGGCGTTTCACGCCGAAGGGGGAAAGGACGCAGCCGGGAACGGGAGCGGCGAGAGGATCTTCCCAATATTTTACGTCCGAGACCGCGTTGCGGAATTCTGTCAGCGTTTGGATGTCTTCGGGCGTTGAATGCAGGGCTTCGATTTGCGGCGCGAGGACGACGTTTTGCGTTGGAAATTTGGTCGGGCGGATGGTGAGTTTTGCGGAGGCGAGCGTGGTGCCATCTTCGGCCAGAAATTGTATCTCGTAGGCGCCGGGAACGTCTGCGACGGCGATCGGCAGCAGGCCTTGCGAGCCGCCATTTGATTGCGGGAAGAGCCGGACCGTGCGGTCGTTCAGTTTCGCAGTGCTTGCCGGGATTTGGCAGGAGAGGCGGACGGTTTGGCCTAGGGAGATTGCCGCCGGCTTTACGGTGCAGTTTTGCGCGGCGGCTGACGAAACAATCGTCGCGCAGAGCAGCGCCGCTATTAACGTGACGAGTGCGCGCAGCGATCGATGGTTGCGTTGCTGGTTCGCCCGGTGTGTGGAACTGCTCTCGCACAGGTAATTTTTCATTTCGCGATAATCTTATCTGGTTTCGGCGCCGTTGGCGGGATGCGGTCGAGGGTTTGTGCGGAGCTCGGCACGAAAACGACAACAAGAAAAGGAAGATGCCCGCTACAAAATTCAAAGGCAACGTCAACTGCGCCCAGTGAACGGCTTTGCGACCCTTCGCTTCGGCGCCGCCGCATTTCAGGATGAATCGCCCGCCGCGGCGGGCGATTCAGTTGCGACTCTGGCGATAATCTCCCATAATCGTAAACCAATCATGTTGATTCGTATTCTGCGCGTGGTGCTGCTGCTGCTCTGGCTGGAACTGGGACTGATGTTGATCCTGGTGCCGTGGTCCGAGGTTTGGGACGTGAACTATTTCTTGTATCAGTATCCGGCCCTGGCGATTTTTGTGAAGAATCCGTATTTGCGCGGAATGATTTCAGGGCTGGGAGTGATGAACGTGTTGTTTGCGCTCGAAGCTTTTCGCCGCCGGACTGCCGCCGTTGTCACCCGCACCTAAGCTACCGATTGTTTGCTATGTGACCGACCGGAAATCGCTCGGCGAGAGCGAGGGCGGCGAAGGCGTGCTCGGGAAAATTCGCGCGGCGACGGCAGCGGGCGTGGATTGGGTGCAGATACGCGAGAAGGAATTATCCGGGCGGGAGTTGCTGGGGCTCGCGCGAGATGCCGTCGCTGGGCGCGGCAGCACGCCTGTGATCGTGAACGACCGGTTGGACGTGGCGCTTGCGGCGGGCGCGGCGGGCGTGCACCTAGGGCGTGAGTCGTTGAGCGCGCGGGATGTGGTGGGTTGGTGCAGGAGCGGGAAAGCGCCGGCGGAATTTCTGCTTGGCGTTTCGTGCCACAGTTTGGAGGATGCGCGCGAAGCGGAGAGCGCTGGCGCGAGCTACATTTTTTTTGGGCCGGTGTTCGCTACGCCGTCGAAGCGAGGGATGGGTGAACCGCAGGGCGTCGCGCGGTTGGGAGGGATTTGCCGCAGCGTGAGGATTCCGGTGGTGGCGATCGGCGGGATCACGGAGGAAAACGCGGGCGAATGTATTCGCGCGGGGGCCGCCGGGATTGCGGCGATTCGGATGTTTCAAGATGCACGGGTTGAGGCCGCGATGAAGGATTTGATCGATCGGTTGCGCGCACCAAGTTCATGGCGAGACCAAGATTCAAGGCGACCGCAAAGGCGGAACTTCAGCGGCTAAGGCCGCCGTTCTTTGCGCGGCTTATGTCGCGGCTAAGGCCACGACCCACAAAGCAGATTCAACTGCGCCCGCCTGAAAAGCAGGCGGCCGCTACAAATTCCAGAGCTCCGATCTTCTAAGGGAGCAGACGCTTCCGCAAAAAGCAGATCTCTCGCTGCGTCCCGCGCCTGCCAAAGTGCGGCGCGAGAGATCCTTCGGCCGGCTTGACGCAAATGCGCCGACCTCAGGATGACGATGCTCGTCGCATCGTCGGAAAAAGCGCGGGACTCCGCTCGGGATGACATGGAAAACAGGCGAGCGGGAAACTGTTAGCCGCTGAGCCAGCGGCCGACGGGTTGCAGTTCTTCGATGTGGTCGCAGATGACTTTGATCACGGCAGTTACAGGAATGGCTAGTAGCAGGCCCATCGCGCCCCACAGAAATCCGAAGAAGAGCAGCGACACAGTTAATGCCAGTGCATTCAGACGCACGCGCCAGCCCACCAGCGCGGGGACCAGCAGATTATTGGCGATGAAGTGGAACAGCGTGAGTATCGTGAAGATGCCGATAAACGGGCCGGGCGTGTGAAACTGTTTGATGCCGATGAGAATCGGCGGCACCCAGGAAAGCACCACGCCGAGATAAGGAATCAGATTCAGCAGGCCGGAAAGCAAGCCAAGCAGGAACGGAAAGTCCAGGCCCATGCCCCAGAAAAAAAGCCAACTGAAGACGACCAGAATCAGGCCGACCAGCGCGGTGCCGACGACGTAACTGCGCAGCACCAAGGTGACGTCCGCGAGAGTTTCCTTTACTTCGGTGCGCCGCGTGGCGGGAAATAATTGCATGGTGGCGTGCCAGACCTGGCGTTTGGCGGCGAGCATGAAGAAAAGCAGAAAGGGCACGAACGTCGCGGCGACGACAACTTCATATAGGGAACTTAACCGCGAGAGCAGCGCGGCGCGCACGGGGTGCGAGTCGGCGACGGAGACGATGTGTTCGCCGGGACTGGTGCCAGGCTCAATTTCCGAAACGTGCTCTTCAAAGTTCGCCATCTTTTGTTCAATGACGGTCGCGACTTGATGCAACGGCTTGCGGTAGAGAGGCCAGTCGCGGCCGAACTGGTCCACGCGCTCGACCATGTTCCAGGCCACCACCAACACGGCGGCGATGGTGAACAAGACGACCAGTAGCGAGCCGAGCGCCCGCGGAACGTGCCAATCCTCCAGCCAGTTGACGACCGGATCGAGGAAATATGCGAGCAGCACCGCGACCAAAAGCGTGACGAGAATCGATGACGCCCAATAACAGAAGGCGATTACGATTCCGGCGGCAATGATCTTTCCGCTGGCGGAGCTCGCCGAGACGATTTTCTCTTCCTCAAGAGGCATGGCGGTACGATAACACAGCCTGCGCCGCGCAAAATAACACTGTGCCTGCGCGTACACTGGCCCAGCGGACGGGCGCGGAGCGGGTGCTGCTTTCGCTGTCGAGCGCGGCTGCGGCGGGACTCGGCGAGTGGCGCAATGATAGAATCGCGTGCCTGATTTTTTGGCGCGAAATAACAATTCCATGACCAAACAACTTTTCGGAACCGACGGCATTCGCGGCATACCCGGCGAAGTCCCGCTGGACGATGCCACGCTCGATCGCGTGGGCCTGGCGCTGGGCGAATACGTCAGCTCGCACGGGCGTTCGCCGGATGCGCGGGCGCGCGTGCTGATCGGGCGGGATACGCGGGAATCGGGTCCGCACATCGCCGATCGCATCGCGCGCGGATTGGCGGCGGCAGGCGTGGAAGCTATTTCCGCCGGGGTGTTGACGACGCCGGGAGTGGCCTGGCTGGTGCATCACGAAGGATTCGCGGCGGGCGTGGTGATTTCCGCTTCGCATAATCCCTATCACGACAACGGAGTGAAATTGATTTCCTCGACCGGGATGAAATTTCCGGACGCAGTGGAAGCGGAGCTGGAGCGATTTATTCTTGCGTCCAGCGAATCGCCGGACTCGCGCGGCGAGATGCAACTGCACGACAACGAGAAAATTGACGACGATTATCTCGATGGGCTGCGCGGCGCAGTGCTGCCGGGCGCGCAGTTCGCGGGGATGAAAATCGTGATGGACTGCGCGAACGGCGCGGCCAGCAAGCTGGGCCCGCGATTATTTCGTTCGTTGGGCGCGCAAGTAATCGCCATCAACGACAGTCCCAACGGACGGAATATTAATGCGGACTGCGGATCGCTGCATCCGGAGGCGATGCAGGAGCGCGTGGTGAAATCCAGTGCGGCGCTGGGCGTGGCGTTCGATGGTGACGCGGACCGCGCAATTTTCGCGAGCGGTTCGGGACGGCTGGTGGATGGCGATGGCGTGCTGCTGGTTGTGGGGCGTTATCTGAAATCCGCGGGGAAGCTGAAGGGCGACGTGATCGTCGGTACCACGATGGCGAATTTGGGATTGGAACGCGCGCTGGAAAAATCCGGATTGAAGCTGGCGCGGACCGCCGTGGGCGACCGTTATGTGCTGGAAGAAATGCTGCGCACGGGGGCGAACCTGGGCGGCGAACAGTCGGGGCATATTTTGTTTTTGGATGATGCGACGACTGGAGATGGGATGCTGACGGCTGTGAAGCTGGCGTCCATCATCGCGCTGAAGGGGCCGTTGGATGAATTGATTGGCGATCTGAAAATTTTTCCGCAGAAGATTGTGAACGTGCGCGTGCGGTCGAAACCACCGCTGGAATCTCTGCCGGCAGTGGCACGCGGTTTGGCGGAGGCGGAAAGGGCGTTGGGTAAATCGGGGCGCGTGGTGCTGCGTTATTCGGGGACCGAGCCGCTGGCCCGGGTGATGGTGGAGGCGGAGAACCAGGAGGATGTGACGCGCTGGACGGAGAAGTTGGCGGGGGCGCTGCGCGAGGCGATTGGTGTCTAGCGGTATTTTGGTTTCTGATTCCGACGAACGAAACGTTTGAGCGAGGTTCCAGCGATGAGATGTCTTCTGCCGGCGGTGCTTGCGCGCTCTTCCCTGGTTGCAACTCTGCTGTTTACACCTGAAACGCTCCGGCCTCCTGTCGCGGATGCGCAAGGTACAGGCCGGGCCTGCGGTTGCTGATTCGCCTGCTGGACTGCGGGCGCAGCTGGAGGAGATGGTAAGAATCAAGGGCGGTAAGGAATTGAAACGAAGAGAGCAATTGATCAGTCAGCTGCGGATTCCAGATCCCGACGCTTGGTTCGCGGGCGCTTTCGGAAATGATGATGGAGGAAAGCTGGCGGCGACGTACAAGAGTACTTGGGAGAAGTTCGAAGACTCTGTGACCGATAGCCTGGCGAAACTCGAGGAAGAGGAACGGACCGATGTTTCCGTTAAAGAGTTTAGGTTCCCTGCGAAGCCGGCGGTGTCGGGCCAGAACGAATCCAAGGCTACGGATGTGAAACCAGTCAACGTTTTTTATACCGCGACTGCAACCAAAGGTTCGCTGCCCGGTTCACAGCTGCCGGGAATCTACACCTACGCCCAGGGGGCGTTTCGCGTTGTGGACTGGCAGACGCTTTACATCTTGCCCTGCATGAGGCCGACGCGCATTCGCATCGGGGGGAATGTCGCGGCAGCGAAACTCGTTACGCAGGTGACGCCGGAATATCCGGTCGAGGCTCGCGACTAGCAGGTGTCAGGAGCGGTGGTGCTTCATGTAGTGCTCAGCCGAGAGGGCTACGTATCGCAAATCACGTTTGTCAGCGGACCTCCGGAGCTAATGGCTGCGTCCATGAACGCGGTCCGGCAATGGAGATACCAGCCTACTTTGCTGAACGGCGACCCCGTTGAAGTGGACACAATGATCTCCGTCGTGTTCAGTCTGAGATAAACGCTCCGCAACAGTGAGCATTGGCAATGCTCACGGGTGGCGACATTCTAAGTAGTGAGCGGCGCTGAGTCACGCGCCGGAACCCATCCACGAGAACACTCGGACCGACTGAAAACCACGGCTTCAGGGGGCTGGAGCCCCCGCCCTTTCGGGTCAACCACGTACCAGGGGCGGGTGGTTTCTTCCAAAGAACATAGAAAAATGGTGGCGCGCTTTCATAAAGTGGAGGTTCATACCGCAATACCATAGGCGATTTCCGTTCTATGGGAGCTAAACCCTGTGGGCACAGCGCGCATTGTAACCTGGGGAATAGACAATCAGCTGGCAACCGGCGTGCAACCTGTAGTGTGGCTGTCTCTTATCCCGGGGTGGGCCGGTTTCGCCGCGCTGGAACCGGAACTAGGGGTAGAGCATAAAGGGGGCCCGACGGGGCCCCCTATTTTTTGTGTTGGCGGGTTGGATGCTGATCGCGACCAACTAGATTGCCCCTCCATATTGGCTGTGATGTAATGCCCTCAGTTTTCGCGCACCCTCTCAAATATGGAATCAGGCGCCGCGCTGTTCATCCTGATCGCCGCCCTTCTCGTGATTGGTGTGCCCGTGCTGGCTATTGCTGCGTATGTGCGGGTGAACACACTGAAGCGTGGCGTGGAAACGGAAGCCGCGCAGCTGATTCGGCGGATGTATGCGCTGGAGCAGCGTCTGACGCAGATCGAGAAGGGGTTAGCGGCGCTGCCTGCTCCGGCGGCCACGATGCCGCCGCGGGAAACCGGTGAGTCGCCTGCGGCTGTTGCGCATCCGCCCATGCCGGCCGCGCCTCCCGCGTCTGTGCCTTTACCTTCGCGGCCCGCACAGCCATCCGTAGTTTCCGCGCCCGCATCACCTCGACATACGCCTGCGCCGGTCCCACAGCACGCGCCGGCACTTTCGTCGCCGATTTCCAGTGCCGCTGCGGCTCGTCACGTTGATGAGGGAAATTTCGAAGCGATCGTGGCGGGGCGCTGGCTGAATTATGTGGGAATACTGGCGCTGCTGTTTGCGGTGACGTTCTTCCTGAAATACGCGTTTGACAATAATTGGGTGGGACCGCGCGGCAGAGTTGGGATTGGACTGCTTGCGGGCAGCGTGCTGTACCCGTGGAGTCAACACCTGCTCGCGCGCGGCTACAAATATTTTTCGGAGGGGATCGCGGGGCTGGGCGCAGCGGTTTTGTATTTATCGCTGTGGGCGGGCTGGCACTACTACCACATTTTTCCACAAAACATTGCGTTCGTGGCGATGATCGTGGTGACCGCGGTGACGCTGGCGTTCGCGGTGGGGCGCAACTCCGAGCGGATCGCGTTTTTGGCGCTGGTCGGCGGGCTGATTACACCGATTCTGGTGAGCACGGGCGAGAACCACGAAGTGGCGCTGTTTACGTATTTGACGATTCTGGGCGCGGGAGTGCTGGGGATTGCTTGGGTACGCGATTGGAAGTCGCTGCCGCCGGTGCAATTTTTGGCGACGCTGGTTTATTTCTGGGGCTGGTACAGCGAATTTTACAGAACGGATGAGCTGGGAATCACCGTGGTGTTCGCGACCGTGTTTTTCGTTTTGTTCGCGGCGTTGCCGGTGGTGCGCAGCTGGCGCGATGGCGAGCTTTCCGGACTCGAAGTCGGAATCGTGCTGGTGAATTCGCTGGCTTACCTGGCGGCGCTGCGCCAGATGTTGTGGCCGGATAATCGCTGGGCTTTGACGGTGGCGGCGCTGACGTTGGCCGCGGCGCATCTGGCTGCGGAGCGCATGCTGCCGGAAAAACGCGGCACGGACGTGCGCGTGGCGCGGATTTTGTACGCGGGGCTGGCGTTGACGTTTGTGACGCTGGCGATTCCGATCCGACTGGACGGGAAATGGATAACGATTGCCTGGGCCGCGCAGGGCGCGGTGCTGATCTGGAGCGGATTGCGGGTGCGGTTCGCGGCGATGCGCTGGGCCGGCTTGGCTCTGTTCGCGATTGTGGCGGGGCGCTTGGCGCTGATTTCGATTCCCGCCGATACTTTTTTGCTGAATGCGCGGTTCGCGACGTTCGCGATTTGCGTGGCTTGCATGGCGTTGAGCTGCTATTTCGCTGCGAGCAGCGAAGAGGAGTTGGGCGAGCAGGAAAGCATGAACTTCGTGATCACGGCAGTGGTGGCGAATATTTTGGCGATTGCGGCGTTGTCGCTGGAAGTGTGGGACGTGTTCGGGCGCATGCCTTCGCTGGGAATTGACCGCGGGCATGCGCAGGAGCTGGCGCTTTCGATGCTGTGGCTGGTGTGGGCGCTGGGATTGCTGGGCGCGGGACTGTGGAAGAAATCGCAGGCGATCCGCTGGCAAGCGCTGGTGCTGCTGGGCGTGGTCATCGTGAAGGTTTTTCTTTTTGATCTTTCGTTCCTGGAGAAATTTTACCGGATCGTTTCGTTCCTGCTGCTCGGCCTCGCGCTGATGCTGATTTCGTTCTACTACCAACGGCAATTGCTGGGGCGGAAGGGCGAGAGGAAAACGTGAGGGCGCGATTGCGTCTGCTTTTGCGCATGCGGCGCGGCGTGTTTATGGTAGGCGCGATTGGCGCGGCGCTGCTGGCGGCTTTTGCGGCGCTGGCGGATACGTCGCTGCCTGCGGCCTGGAAGCATTGGCACTATTCGCGGGCGATTGCGCTGGCGACGACGGCCACGGCGACCGGTGCGGCGCAGTTCGCCGACGTGGTCGCGCCGCCGGACCTGTATGCACATGCGCAAGCGGGGCTGACTGACCTCCGCGTGATTGACGACCAAGGCACGGAAATTCCCTATGTGATTTTCCAGCGGCTGGGAAGCTCGAAATCCTCCCCATTGCCGACGACTTTGCGCGAAAACAGCTTTAGCGCCGCAGCGTTTACACAGTTGGTGCTGGATGCGGGAGCGCACGCGCCATTTCACAACACGGTGCGGATCGAGACCGGCGAGCCGGACTTCATCGAATGGGTGCAGGTGGAGGCGAGCGACGACGGACACGTCTGGAGGATGGTGCAGGAACGCGCGCCGATATTCCGGTTCCGCAAAAATGCGCACGAGGGTACGCAGGTGGTGCGCTACTCCGAAAATAATGCGCAATATTTGCGCGTGCGAATTTTGGATGGCGGCAACAAATTTCCAGTAAGCGGAGCGCAAATTCTGCTGGAAACCACGGAGCCAGCCGAGCGCGTTCCGTTGGAAATGGCGCTGATCGCAGATGCGAAAGAGCCTGCAGGGCGCAGCGCGTGGAGCGCCGAGCTGGGCGCGGCTATGCCGCTGGTGACCGAAGTGGGGTTCGACGTCAGCGCGCCGCCGGAGTTCATTCGCTCGGTGGACATATCTTCGAGTGTTGATGGCAAGGATTGGTGGTCTCTCCGGAACGCGGAAATTTATCGCTACCGGCAGGGTGAGGCCCAGCAAGAACAGCTTGCGGTGACGGTTTTCAATGGTGCGGCGCAGTCGCGTTATCTGCGCGTGCAGATTGTGAATGGGAACGACGCGCCTCTGGCTGTGGCGGCGCCGAAATTGTACAGGACACCGCAGCATATCGTGTTCGAGCAGCAGCCGGGGCGAAGTTACCGGCTGGTTTACGGGCAGGAACGAGCGGAAGGTGCGCAGTACGATTTGGGGCGGCGCGTGAATGCGGCGAAGTTGGCCGCGGTGGCGGGGAGGTTGGGACCGGAGGAAACGAATGCGGGTTGGGTGGACCCTCGGCCGTGGACCGAGACGCACGATATTTTTCTGTGGCTGGTGCTGGTGGCGGCGGTGATGATGATTGGATATGCGGCGGTGCGGTCTTTGCGGAAGTCGGCGGGGGAGCCTGGAGCGTGAGCTCGCCGGTTCGGCGCGGACGGCGTACGGTGGCGTCAATAACAGCAAAGGCGGGCGGTTCGCGAACCGCCCGCTGCCAGTGTTCGCGCGGGGCTGACGTTGTGGCAAGCTGGGGCGCAGCAAGCAGCGCCCCTACCGCAATCAGATCGTGCCAGCCTGTGTAACGTTGGCGGCGCGAAAAAAAGGGGCGGCTCTGAGACCCGCCCCGCCAAAGCTTCCTTCGTTTTAACTTCCCGAAAAATCTAATGCCAGGCTTTCCGCTTTAGCTGCAGCCGGAGGTGCCCCCGCAGTTGGAGCACTTGTAGCAGCTGCCGTTGGGGGTCATTAACATGCCGCATTCCGAGCAGGAGGGCGCGTCGTCAATCGTGGCGCGTACGCGCGTGGAAGCGTCCGGGTCGGCATGCTTGGTGGCCGCTGCTGGAGCGACTGCGTGTGCCATCGCCGCAGCCGTGCTGGCCGGAGCTTCGGCGTCGCTGGTCGCGTCTATGTCGAGGTAGTCGGGCGAGATGAATTTCGCGCCGAGCCAGCGCCCGATGTAATCCACCACCGATTTTGCGTAACGGATGTTGGGGTTGCCGGTGTAGCCCGAAGGTTCGAAGCGCGAGTTGACGAATTTATCCACCAGCGCGCGGAGCGGCACGCCGTATTGCAGCGCGATCGAGACCGAGAGAGCGAAGGCGTCCATGATGCCGGAAAGCGTGGAGCCTTCCTTGGCCATCTTGATGAAGATTTCGCCGGGGGCGCCGTCTTCATATTTGCCGACGGTGAGGTAGCCTTCGTGGCCACCGATGGAAAATTTGTGGGTGATGGAACTGCGCTCGTTGGGAAGCTTGCGGCGGCTTGCGCCACGCGCGAAAAGCTCTTCCTGCTGAGGCGCGGACGCGACGGCCGCGACGGCAGCTTCTGCCACCGGTGCGGCTGCAGCAGCCGGCTTCTCTTCCTCTTTTTTGCTGGCGGCGGATAGAGGTTGTGAGCGTTTGGAATTGTCGCGATAGATGGCCACGGCTTTCAGGCCGTATTTCCAGGATTCGATGTAGGCCTGCATGATGTCTTCGACGGTGGATTCTTCCGGCATGTTGATCGTCTTGCTGATCGCGCCGGAAAGGAAGGGCTGGGCCGCCGCCATCATGCGCAGGTGACCGCGCCAGGCGATGGAACGTCCGCCTCCCATGGGCGAAAGCGAGCAATCGAAAACGGGGAGATGCTCGTCTTTCAGGCCGGGAGCGCCTTCGATTTTCGCGTTGGCGTCAATGTAGTCCACGATTTGCGCGACCTGTTCCGTGGGATAGCCGAGATTCATCAGCGCCTGCGGAACCGTGTTGTTGACGATCTTGATGACGCCGCCGCCCACCAGCCGCTTCTGCTTCACCAGCGCCAGATCGGGTTCGATGCCGGTGGTGTCGCAATCCATCATGAAGCCGATGGTGCCGGTAGGAGCGAGCACGGAAACCTGCGAATTCTTGTAGCCGAATTTTTCGCCCAGCTCGAGCGCATCGTCCCAAGCTTTGCGGGCGGCGCGCAGGAGCGAAGGCTGCACGTGTTCTTCCTTGATGGGACGCAAAGCATCGCGGTGCATGCGGATGACGTCAATCATGGCTTCGCGATTGCGCGGGTAGCCGCCGAAAGGACCCATGCGTTCGGCGATGCGCGCGGATTGTGCGTAGGATTCGCCGGTCATCAGCGCGGTGATGGCGCCGCAGAAATCGCGGCCGCCGTCGGAATCGTAAGGTAGCGCGAGGGACATGAGCAGCGCGCCCAGGTTGGCGTAGCCGATGCCCAGCGGACGGTAGTCGTGCGAATTACGCGCGATTTTTTCCGTGGGGTAGCTGGCATTGTCCACCAGAATTTCCTGCGCGGTGATGGTGACGTCCACCGAGTGGCTGAAGGAGTCAGAGTCGAACTGGCCGTTGGGGCCGAGATACTTCATCAGGTTGAGCGAAGCCAGGTTGCAAGCCGTGTCGTCCAGGAACATGTACTCCGAGCACGGATTGGAGGCGTAGATGCGGTCGGTGGCTTTGCAGGTGTGCCAGCGATTCACCGTGGTGTCGTACTGCATGCCGGGATCGCCGCAGCGCCAGGCGGAGTCCGCCATTTCGCGGAGCAAATCGCGCGCGCGGAATTGTTCGCAGGGCTTGCCGTCGTTCACGTTGCGGGTCCACCAGTCGCGGTCTTCTTCCACCGCCCGCATGAAATCGTCAGTGACGCGAATGGAGTGGTTGGCGTTCTGGAAGAAGACGGAAGTATAAGCCTCGCCGTCAATCGCGGGGTCGTAACCCTGCTCGATCAGCACATGGGCTTTGCGCTCTTCCTTGGTCTTGGACTGGATGAACTCCATGATGTCCGGGTGTTCCACGTTGAGGATCACCATCTTGGCGGCGCGACGCGTCTTGCCGCCGCTCTTGATGACGCCGGCGAAGGCGTCAAAACCCTTCATGAAGCTGACCGGGCCGGAAGCGATGCCGCCGCCGGAAAGCGATTCCTTGCTGCCGCGCAACGTGGAGAAGTTCGTGCCAGTGCCGGAACCCCACTTGAAGAGCATGCCCTCGGTCTTGGCCAGGTTCATGATGGAGTCCATGTTGTCCTGGACCGAATTGATAAAGCACGCGGAGCATTGCGGCTTGGCCTGCACGCCGACGTTGAACCAGACAGGGGAATTAAAGGCGACTTTCTGCTCGACGAGCAGGTGGGTGAGCTCGTCGCGGAAAATATTTTTGGATTCCGGGGTGGCGAAGTAGCCGCCCTCTTCGCCCCAGCGGACGATGGTGTCCACTACGCGGCCGATCAGCTGGCGCACGGAGGTTTCGCGCTCGGGGGTGTTGGGCTTGCCGTGGAAGTACTTGGAGGCCACGATGTTGGTGGCCGTCATGGACCAGGACTTGGGCACTTCCACGTTTTCCTGGCGGAAGATCACCTGGCCCTTGTCATTGCCGATCAGAGCCGTGCGGCGTTCCCACTCAACTTTGTCGAAAGGAGAGACTTTTCCGTCGGTGAACCGCCGCTGGAATTCCAGTCCAGTGGCGCGCCGCGTAATTTGATTCGTTTCGGCCATGCTGTTCCATACCGTCCTTGTTTCAGCCATTTTGCCTCCGCGCAGGCAGTGGTGCCATGTAGATGTGAGCCGGGGAGCCGTGCGGGAGCAGAACCTTCATTCTACTCCTAAGTGACGCCCCGAGGGTGATGTGGTGTGTACCGTGCCGGTACACGAAAGTACTGTCTGTGGGGAGCGGCCAGACCTTAGAGCGGCAGGAAGCGCCGTTCGCGCCGAAAAAAAGCGACAAAAGCCCAGCTAAGCCGCGCAAGAAAACCAAGGCGCGGAGCTAAGTGGGGTGTTGCCCCTGTGAATTTTCGGTTAAACTCGGTCCGGCTCTACGACTGGTTGGGGGCAGCGAAAAAACGCTGCGGCCAACTAATGCTCCCCCGAGCTTGGAAGCGCAGTATCGGGGGTTGTGGAAAAGTTGTCAAGAAAAATTCATAAGGAAACCACAAAATCTTATGCTTATGGTGTCGAAAGCGTCTACCTATAGTGGTGGGTATGCTAGCGGACGCACCCTGCGGTAGGAGCAGTAGAAGCATCTAAATGAGAGTATGAGAATCGCCTGCGACAAGATATCGCGAGTGCTGCTGCCAATTCTGGCATTCGCGCTGGCGTGGGGCGCCGCGCACGGCTTTCAGGCTGCGGCCAGCAACGCGCCACAATCCGGCACGGACAGCAGCGCGGCCAGCGCTGGGGCGCACGGCGCGGTGAGCGACGCAAAACCGGCGCCCGCGAACGCCGAGCACGCGATCGCGAAAATGATTCCAGTGAAGGGAATTCCGAAATTCGGCGAGGTTTCAGCGCAGCTTTATCGCGGAGGCCAGCCATCCAGCGAGGGTCTGGCGTTCCTGGCCGACTTGGGAGTCGGAATTATCGTGAACTTACGGCCGGGCGATCATCCGGCGGAAGAAGAGGAAGCGAGCAGACTCGGGATGCGTTACGTTTCCATTCCGTGGCAGTGCTACCATCCGAACGACGCGGCGATAGCGGGCTTTCTTACCGTGCTGCGCGAAAATCCCGGCAAGAAAATTTTCGTGCACTGCGAACTGGGCTCGGACCGCACCGGGATGTCCATCGCAGCGTACCGGATGAGCGCGCAGGGATGGTCAGCTGAAGAAGCGATGACCGAAATGCGAGTCTATGGATTCTCAAGCTCACACCATCTCACTTGCCGGGGACTGGCAGGCTACGAGCAGGCTTTCCCCAGCGCGTTCAAAAGCCACCTGGAATTCCTGAGTTTGCGTCCGGTGGAACCGGCGCCTGCCAGCGCGCGCTAGCGGCGAACCTTGCCGTCGCGCCGGCCGTTCGCGCAGCAGCGCGAGTGCGATTTGCTTTCGCCGATACGGTTTTTTCCACGCATCCTTCGTGAACCTCCTCACAGGGGCCCGGAATCGCAGTTGTGATTTCAGGACTTCTTTCACAATCAAAGTAGCCACGCGGAAATTCCCCTGAGCAGGGAGCGGGGATGTGTTGATGAAAGCAACACCGGGGAATTGACATGAACCGTTTTGCGCTGGAAAAATTCATAATGAGGGGCCATGGCGAACCCAGCAATCGAAATCGAGCGGTTGACGAAGGACTACCCGGTGGGGTTCTGGCGGAAAAAAATGCGCCGGTCCCTGGATCATCTGACGCTGCAGGTGGAAGAGGGGGAATCGTTCGGATTCTTGGGGCCGAACGGCGCGGGCAAGACCACCACAATGAAGCTGCTGATGGGCCTGATCTTCGCGACGTCGGGAACGGCGCGCGTGCGCGGGCGCTCGATTAATGACGTGCGCATGCATCGCGAGATCGGGTACATGCCGGAGCAGCCATATTTTTACGATTACCTGACGGCGCGGGAGCTGCTGGGATATTTCGCGCGTTTTTTCGGTTACAACGCGGCGGAGCGGAGCGAGCGCGTGACGCGATTTCTGGGACTGGTGGGCCTGGCGGCAGCGGCGGACGTGCAGCTGCGGAAATTTTCGAAAGGCATGCTGCAGCGCGTGGGCATCGCGCAGGCGATTCTGCACGATCCGCTGGTGGTGTTTCTGGACGAGCCGATGTCCGGGCTGGACCCGGTGGGGCGGCGCGAAGTGCGCGACATCATTCTGGATTTGAAGCGGCAGGGCCGCACAATTTTCTTTTCGACGCACATTCTTTCCGATGCGGAAATGCTGTGCGACCGCGTGGCGGTGCTGGTCGAAGGGAAATTGCGCGGGATTGGTTCGCCGGGGGAAATTGTGTCCATGGAAGTACAAGGCATGGAAATTCTGTTCGAGGTGGGCAAGGAACAGACGCTACCTGCGAACCTCGCCGCGCGCGCGAAAAATATCGGCAACCGCTATCGGATGGAAGTGGCGGAAGAGGAGCTTTACGCGGTGCTGGAGCAATTGCGCGGATGCGAGGGGCGCATTCTGTCGGTGGCGCCGCTGCGGCCGTCGCTGGAGGATTATTTCTTCAATCTGGTAGGGCGGCAAAAATCGCAGGTGCCGCCGACGGAAGTGGGTGTGCGATGAGCGTGCTACCGGGCGTGGTGGCCATCAATACGTTTCGCGAAGCGGTGCGGGACCGCGTGCTGTACAACCTGATTTTTTTCGCGCTGATGATGATCGGCGCGGCGATCCTGGTGGGGCAGATTTCGATCGGGATCGAGCGGATGGTGATCGTCAACCTGGGGCTTTCGGCGATTTCGGCTATTGGGATCATCATGGCGATTTTTATCGGCGTGGGGCTGGTGTACAAGGAGATGGAAAAGCGCACGTTGTACAGCCTGCTATCCAAGCCGATTCGCCGCTGGGAATTCCTGGTGGGGAAATTCGGCGGCCTGCTGCTGACGCTGGTGGTGAACACGTCGCTGATGACGCTGGGCCTGGGACTGGCGTTGTACTGCGTAGGCGGGAAATTCGAGCGGACAGACGCGACGATTCTGGTGGCGGTTTATTTTATTTTGCTGGAGCTGGCGCTAGTGACCGCGCTGGCGCTGTTCTTTTCCTGTTTTACCAGCCCCATGCTTTCGACTTTGTACACATTGGGAATTTACGTCGCGGGGGTTTTCGCGCCGGGCATACAGGGCGTCAGCCAATTCACACAGAACTGGGCGCTCCGGGCCGTCACGCGCTTCATATACTACCTGCTGCCCAATTTTCATGATTTCGGTGTGATCGCCGCGGCGGCGCACGGCGACAGGGTGCCACTAGCGCTGATCTGGCACAACACGTTGTACGCGGCGCTGTATGTGGCGCTGATTCTGCTGGCGGCGTCGGCGGTGTTTTCCGGGCGCAATCTGAAATGAGCAGGCGCAGCCAGAATAAAAGCCACACACGAGCGGTGTGGCTGGCGCTGCTGGCCGTGCCGGTGCTGTTCGTCATGTGCGCGGCGCTGCAGGTGCGGATTGACGCGGAAACGCGCTCGATGAACCAGGGCAACGAAGAATTGCTCCTGCGTTCCGGCCGGCTGCTGAAGAACCTGAGCTTGGGATACGAGCCGCTCCTTGCGGACATTTATTGGACGCGGGTGGTGCAATATTACGGTACCAGGGCCCGCAAACCCGGCGCGACGTACGAATCACTGTGGCCATTGCTAGACATCACTACCGCGCTTGATCCGAAGTTGATGATCGCCTACCGCTTCGGAGCGGTTTTTCTCTCGGAGCGGCCACCTGTCGGTCCCGGACGAGCGGATCTGGCGGTGGACCTGGTGAAGCGCGGCATCGCCGAAAATCCCGATGAATGGCGGCTCTATCAGGATCTGGGATTCCTCTATTCGATCCATCTGAAGGATTACCAAAAAGCGTCTGAAGCCTATCTGGAAGGCAGCAAGAATCCCAATGCGCAAGTGTGGATGAAAGTGATGGCTGCGCGCGTGGCCGAAACCGGCAACCAGCTGGAGACGTCACGCCTGATCTGGATCGCAGTGTACTCCAGCACCAAAGACGACCTCATCCGCCGCCGGGCCACGCAGCATATCCATTCGCTGGACGCGGCGCTGGGTCTGAAAAAATTGAATGAAAGCTCCGAAGACTACTGGAGAAAATTCGGCCGCTTCCCTAGCTCGATGCAAGAACTGCGGGATGCGGGATTGGTGGGCGGCGCTCTCGAGGACCCGGAGGGTTATCCCTACGTGATGGGTCCGAACGGAGTGCCGCAACTCAATCCGAAAAGCCCCATCGTGCTGGACCCCGACCAGGGACCGGACAAACTCCGCTAGCGATGCTTCCGAGGCTGAAGCCCCGCCCTTCCCACGCGCTTACTTACCGGACAGCGACTATTCGTAGCGCAGGGCTTCGACGGGGTTGAGGCGCGCGGCTTTGGTGGCGGGCCAGACTCCGAAGATGAGGCCGATGCTGACGGAGACCGTGAAGCCGATAATGACGGCCCATGCGGGCACGACGGCTTTCAGCGAGCTGACCATGGGAATCAGGAAGACGATCGCGCTACCGACGATAATGCCGATGATGCCGCCGGTTCCGGTGAGGGTCATGGCTTCGAAGAGGAATTGCCAGGTAATGTCGCGGCTGCGCGCGCCGATGGCTTTGCGCACGCCGATTTCGCGCGTGCGCTCGGTGACGGACACCAGCATGATGTTCATCACGCCCATGCCGCCGATGAGCAGGCCAATGGAACTGAGGACTACGACGACGAGCACGACGCCGCCAATAATGTCGTTGAATTTCTGGACGACTTCCACCTGGGTCTGAATCGAAAAGTTGTCCGGCTTGTCGTAAGGAACTTCCCGGCGGCGGCGCAGAACTTCACGGATCTGGTCCACGGCCGCATCGAGCTTGCCGGAATATGCGAGGAAGCGATAGCCGATCTCGTAGCTGCTGGGATACAACTTCATGAAGGTGTAATAGGGGATGACGGTGCGGCGATCTTCATCATCCGTTCCGAAGCCGTTGGCAGGCTTTTCGAAAACTCCCACGACCAGGTAAGTCGAGCCGTCCACGAGAATTTCCTTGCCCATGGCATCGTCGATCGAGGGAAAGAAAGCGGTAGCGACGTTTTCGCCAATCACCACTACATTTTCGCGATGCTCGTTTTCAGCTTCGGTGAAGAAGCGCCCCGCTTTCATGGTGGCGTTGGAATAGACGGCGAGGTAGGCAGGGAAAGTGCCGCGAAAATCTGTGCCCTCGATTTCGTTGCTCTGATAACGCGCGGTGTGGGCCAGCTGCCACTGAAAAGCGGATACGGCGATCTCTTTGATCGCCGGACAAAGCTGGCGGACGGCCATGGCGTCTGCCAAGGTGAGCGGCTTGCGCAGCTTTTCGTCCTTCGGCCGACGGCCGTTTTGCGGGCCTTGGTCAAAGCGCGAAACGAACGCGGTATCAATTCCTTCCGAAACGATTTCGTCCTGGATGGTCTGGCGGAACCCTTGCACCAGGCCGACGACGAGAATGATGAGTGCGACGCCGATCATCACGCCGAGAATCGCAAGGAAGCTGCGGAGCTTGTGCGCGCGAACCGTGTCCAGCGCGAGATGGAGATTTTCGCGAAAATCACTTTGCATTGAGTTGTCCTAATAAGTTCGCGTAAACAATGAACTAAACCATTTCCTCAGGGGCTAAAGCCCGTTCCGAGCCGCGTAGTTGTTGTCGGAGCTAAAGCTCCGACCCCCTAAAAGCGGAGCGTTTGGGCAAGCCGCTACGTTTCCGCCCGCAGCGCTTCGATCGGGTCCAGTTTCGCCGCGCGCATCGCCGGGTAAATGCCGAAAAACAGGCCGACGGCGGTGGAAAGAATCAGCGCAACGAGTATCGAAAAAAATGGCGTGGAAATCGGTATCGGCGAAAGCACGCGCACCAACTGGCTGATAGCTACTGCGGCGACCACGCCGAGAAATCCGCCCAGTCCGGCCAGCACTGAGGATTCGACCAGGAATTGCAGGATGATGTGACGGCGGCGCGCGCCGAGCGATTTGCGCAGTCCGATTTCGCGGGTGCGCTCGGTGACGCTGGCGAGCATGATGTTCATGATTACCACGCCGCCGACCACCAGAAATACGGAAGTAATCCAAATGGCGATGCCGAAGGCGCTGCCGGTGATGCGATTCCACAAACCCATAATGGAAGTCGGAGCGATGATGGCGAAATTATCCTCGGACAGATATGGCACATGGCGCCGCGAGCGCAGAATCACGCGAGCCTCGTCTTGCGCGGCATCCATCCATTCCGGGCCGCGCGCCTGGACAAAAAATCCGATGGAATCCTGCGCCGTGAGCCATTCCTTGCGATAGGTGCCCAGCGGAATCATCACGAAATTGTCCTGCGGTTGGCCCAGGACATTACCTTTGGGCGTGGCTACGCCGACGATCACGTACTGGCCCTGCCCTGCGCGAATTTCCTTTCCCACCGGATCCACGCCAGGAAATATTTTATTGGCGACGTCCGCGCCAATGACGCAAACGCCGGCACGATGATCTTCGTCAATCTCGGTGAGCAGCCGGCCATTGGAGACGTCAATGTCGCGAATGGAAGCGAAAGTTGGAGTGGCGCCAATGATGGTTACGTCTTCGCTCAAGTCGTTGCCGTGGCGCACGTCGGCGAAGGTGTTCTGCTCTCCGGCGATGGTGTCGGCCAGCTTCATTCCGTTGCGCAGGGCTTCCAGATCTTCCATTCCGAGCGGCGGGCGTTTGCGGGCTTTGTACCACTCCTGCGCATTGGTGACGATGCCGATGCGGTCGATCACGAAAGCGTTGGCGCCGAGGTTCGCGACCTTGTCGGCGACGTAAACGTTGAGGCCATTGAGAACCGAGATGACGGCCACCAGGGTAGTGACGGCCAGGATCACGCCCAGCAGAGTCAAGAAAGTGCGCAGTTTATGCGCGCGCAGGGTGTCCAGCGCGATCCAGATGGTTTCGCGCAGGGCGCCGAGCGTCTGTCGGGCTTCGGATAGGGATTTGGAGGACTTCATGGCTGTCACTATATTAGACGGATATGGGCCTGGAAAAACTTCAGATTACGGATAATTATTTGGCTGCCGGGATGCGCAGGAGGGGGCAGGGGTCGCGCTCCCGGTCGACGGTTTTGGCTGCGGATTCGGGTAGAATCGAAGCTGCGGACTATCTAATGGCGCAGGGCATCTCCGTCACGGGCACTTCCAACATCGCGAAAGGACTTACCGCATCGAGTCTGGCTGCGGCGCTCGCGCTGACCGGTCTGGCCGGAGCGTCCGGGCAATCGATTCCTGCTTCCCTAGCGAGCCCAACCAAGAGCGCGGCTTCGGGGGCTGAAACCCCTCATTTGAGGGCTTGGACGGCAGGGCTGAAGGCTAGGCCTTCGCCGTCATTCGCCGACGGCGCGAGTTCTGATATGCACGGAGGCCAGCAGGAGGGCCAAATCGGGACAGCGCGACCTCCTACGGATGCCGAGATTGCGGCTCGCGCGAAAATCCTGCTGGAGCATCAATTCAGCAACGACGAGGCGCTGGAGCAGTACGAGCGGGTGGAGCATCACGTTGATCGCACAGGAGGCGCCGCGCCGCGTGTGCTCGACGATAAAACCTATCGCGTGGTACCTACCGGCTCCGGCACTATGAAACTGTTGCTGAAAGACGGCGACCGGCCGGTGGATCCGGCGGAGTACCGCAAGCAGCTCGTGGCATGGAAAGAGCTGCTGGAGCTGATGCTGAAGCCCGAAGATTCCAGGACCAAATCGGCATCCGCGAAATGGCAAAAGAGAAAAGCAGATCGCAAGGAACTGGTGTCTGCGGCGGCGGATGCTTTCCTGACGAAGTGGGCTGGGCAGGAGATGCGCAATGGCCGCGTGTGCGATATCTATGATCTCCAGCCGAATCCAAATTTTCACCCGCGGTCGCTTGTGCAGGATATTCTGACGCGCGTCACGGCGAAAATTTGGGTGGACCGCGACGCCAATCAGTTATCGCGCGGGGAAGCGCACGTGATGCGCGACATTTCGTTTGGCGGCGGGATTCTGGGAAAACTCTATCGCGGCGGCGTGTTTTATATGGAGCAGGACGAGGTCGCTCCGGGAATCTGGGAGGCCACGCGCTATCAATACGATTTCACAGCACGTAAATTCCTCTTCACGTTCGAACAGCACCAGTACATCGAAGCGCGCCAGTATCGCCGCATCGGGCCGCCCAAGCAGGCTCTGGCGATTGCGCAGCACGAACTGGCCAGCGGCAAAGCGCTGTACGGTGACCCGTAACTCTTCGGTCCATCCGGGATTCAGCCCAATAGAAACAGGCGCACAATAGTCTCAGTGCGGCGCTGCACCCTTCCGTCCAATTGATATTCGGCGTCCGAGGATTTTGCTGCTTGGAGCTTGCTGGTCATTTACAGGTAATTCGAGGAGGCGTCATGGATCGGCGAACGCAGCTGTTTGTCACGGCCCTGGCTATTGCAACCGCTGTTTTTGTGCCGGGCATGGCGCGTGCGCAAGGAAGTTCTGCCGGCCAAACGGCCCCGGTGGGGGACGCAGCGACACAGGCGACGCCCGCTCAGGGCAACTCGATGCCCGCCACCAGTGCGAACGCCACAACTTCGACAACTCCTACGACGACCGCGACAGCAAAAAAAGTCTGGACCAACGAAGACATGGGCGACGTCCACAACCATACGGTCCTGCCTACGTTTTCAGCATCGAGCAGCAAGCCGGGAAACGGCAAGCCCGCGGGAAACGCGAAGGGCGGCAAGGACGCGAAGCAGTATCAGGACCAAATCTTGAAACTGCAGGCCAAACTGCCGCCGCTCGACGAGCAGATCTCGGAATTGCAGGCGACGCTGAATGGCAACACCGTGAATTCCACGCGGCACTACAGCGGCGCAAAAATTGACGATTGGCACGAGGAATTGGTGCACCTGCAAAAACAGCGCGACGACATTGCGACGAAGATCAGTGCGCTGCAGGACGAAGCTCGGCGCAACGGCGTGCCGCCGAATCAAATCCCGGATTGACGAGGAGGCAGGCCCCGGTCTTGCGACCAGGACCCGCCCTTACAAACTGCGTGTTCTAGTGCGCGGCGACGGCGACTTCCTTTTCGATGGGTGCGCCGACGAGATTGCCCCACTCGGTCCAGGAGCCGTCGTAATTCTTCACGTTGCCGAAGCCCAGCAAATACTTCAGCACGAACCAGGTGTGCGAGCTGCGTTCGCCGATGCGGCAGTAGGCGATCACTTCTTCCGCGCCGTCAATTCCCTTCTTGCCGTATAGCTCCTTCAGCGCATCCGCGGATTTGAAAGTGCCGTCTTCGTTGGCGGCCTGCGCCCAGGGAATACTGGCCGCGCCCGGAATGTGGCCCGCACGCTGCGCGGTTTCGGAAAGTCCCGGAGGCGCGAGAATCTTTCCGGTGAATTCGTCCACGGAGCGAACGTCCACCAGTTGCGCGGCCTTCTTCTTATCGAGGAAGGCGTAAACATCTTCCTTGCGGGCGCGGATGGATTCGTCGGGGCCGGTGGCGTGATAGGTGGCGGCGGTTATTTTCGGCGCGTCGGTGGTGAGCGGGCGCTTTTCCTCTACCCACTTCTTGCGGCCGCCGTTGATCAGGCGCACATCCTTGTGGCCGTAGTACTTCACTTGCCAGAAGGCGTAGGCGGCGAACCAGTTGTTGTTGTCGCCGTAGAACAGGATGATGGTGTCGTTGGAAATTCCGGACGCGCCAAGCAGTTTTTCCAGCGCGGGCTTGTCAATCAGGTCGCGGCGAATATTGTCTTGCAGCTGCGATTGCCAGTTCCAGCCCACGGCGCCGGGAATGTGACCCTGGTCGTAGGCGGTGGTGTCCACGTCCACCTCGACCAGGCGGACTTTCGGATCGTTCAGATGGTCGGCGGCCCACTGGGTGGTCACCAGAACTTCAGGGTGCTTGTAGTCAGTCATTGGCTGTCTCCTCGTTGTTAGTCATTCTTCGTAATTAGACGCTCGCTATCGGAACCGTTGCAAAAATCCGGGCATAAAACAAAAAACCCACCTGCCTTGGGTACTTCCGGCGGTGGGTCGGGAATTTCTGGGCTAGTTTGCGGTACTTAGCTGCCTAGCCTCCCTGCGCCAGAAGACACGTCTGCGCAAAACATACAACAACAGCAAGCGCAGCACTGGCAGCAGATTTGCATGAACTGAGGTTACACCTGAACCGCGGGCATGGCAATTGTTTCTGATGGAGGACGGGCGGCGAAGCACTCGATATTCAGGCTGAGGTTCATGTGACGGGGCGCCTCGCTGATATCAGCCGGAACGGTTGCTACATGGCCACGATCAGCCCGTTTGCGGTAAATGCCGCGATTGCTTTGACGGTCACGAAGGAGGGCCGAACCTTCCAAACCAAGGCGAAAGTGGTCTATTCGCTGAATGGGATGGGCATGGGCATGATGTTCACGACGACGGAGCCCGATCAAGTTCGCGTGCTGGAAGCGTGGCTGAACGAACCGAGCGGCGGAACGCCCCTCAAACCGGAACCTGATCCGCTTCCGCTCGATGTGCCGATGCCGGCGGCGCCTGCCGAAACCGCGGCCAGCACCGATCAGGAGTTGCGGGATATCGTCCGCGAACGGATTGTTCTGCTAAACCGAAAGACCATCGTGGGCGATGCCGAAGCGATGGCCATGATGCGAAAACTCTCGAAGAAATTGGATTTGGCTCGTGCTGCGAACGATCAGATTCCCGCGGTTTATTCCTTTTAGGTGATCGATTTCAAAACGCCGTCGCTGCTTTCGAATTCGATGCGCAAGAGCCAGTCGAAATGGAATTTTTCCGCGGCGAGCCACTTCTCCAACTGTTCGCGGCCCGGGGCGTCGAATTCCACGAGCATTTTTCCTTCCTGCATGTTGACGAGCACGCGGCGCGCGGTGACTTCCTTGGCGGCATGCACGCGGCGCGCAAGTTCTTCGGCGCCCTGGCGCGTGAGGCAGGCGAGCGTGTGCTGCGAGAGGTAACGAGGCATTCCGGCTCCTGTTCCGCTAGAATGAGCGACCACGAATAGAACGGAACCAATATAACGCGAGCGGAGAAAAATCAAATGCCAGAGATGCGCACGGCACATCCCTACTACGTCTATGAAGCGATTCACGAGCAGCCTGAATTGATCGAGCGCTTGCTCGGGCAGCGCGCGGAGATTGAGCGCGCGGCGGATGCCGTGGCGCGGAAGGAGCGCATCACTTTCGTGGGCATCGGAACTTCGCTGCATGCGGCGCGTGTGGCGGAAAGCTGGATGCGCGAATTCAGCGGCGGGCGCCTCTTGGCGCACTGTGAACAATCTTTCGAGCTGGTGCATCACCCAATTGCGTTTGGCGCGGGCGACGCGGTGATCGTGATTACCCATACCGGCACCACCACCGCGTCGATCGAAGAATTGCGCATGGCTCGCGCGGCCGGAGCGCTGACGGTCGTGATCACTGGCCAGATGAGCGGGTCAACCAGCGGACTGGCGAGCGGCGATAGGGTGCGCGGCGCCGATTTTCACATCCAGACATGCGAGCAGGAGGTGGCGTTTGCCTACACGAAAAGCTACACCACTGCGCTTGCGGTGCTTGGGCTGCTGATCGCGCGCGTGGTCGAGAGTAAGAAATTGCTTGCGGGCACGCCGCCGCTCGCGGCTTTGGAACGCGTGCCTGAATTGCTGCGTCAGGCACTGCAGCTGGAACCTGCCGCGCGCGAGCTGGCTAAACGCGTGGCGGCATTGGCGCGCATTGAGATTTTCGGCTCGGGCGCGGCGTGGGCTACGGCCAGCGAAGCGGCGTTGAAGATCAAAGAGGCTTGCTACATCGCGGCGGAGGGATTCGAAACGGAGGAAATCCTGCACGGCCCTTTTTCAGAGACGGATGCGCGCGGGTCGCTGGTCGGACTATTCACGGGCGGCGCGACGGACGAGCGCGGGCGGCAGATTCTGCGCGCGGCGGGCGAGCTGAAAATGCCGCGCGCGGCGATAACGGTGCCATCGGCGAATCACGATTTGTCCGCGGAGCAAATTCTACAGGTTCCGGAGGCGCCGGAATGGCTGGCGGCATTCGTGCACCTGATTCCGCTGCAACTGCTTACATATTTTCTGGCGCTGGAGCGCGGCGTCAGCCCCGATAGCGGCCGCATGGAGCAGCCCGCGCACGCGGCAGCAAGCAAACACTACAAATATTGAGCTCCGGTTGCGCGCGCTTTCGCCTGTCCTTGCGAACAGGAGTTCCTCTTCGACTACACCTGTGCCGCGCGCGCCTGTGCAACCCGTGCGGACGCCGTAAAATCGCATCGAGAGCTATTCAGGAGTGCTCCATGAGACGCTATTTCCTTATTCTGCTCTGCATCGCGATGCTGGCGTTTGCCACCGCCGCACACGACGACGGAGGAATGGGAACGCTGGCCGGAACGGTGATCGCAACGAACGGCAAACCAGTCGTGGGCGCGCGGGTCACGTCGCAGAACGCGGGCGGCGACCATCCCCAGGTGACCACCACCAATCAGCAGGGGCGATTTTTCTTCCCGGATCTGCTGCACGGCTATTACGACGCGCGCGCCTACCACAATGGCGCGTGGAGTGAGTGGAAGCACAACATTGGAGTGAGCACCGGCAAGCAGACCGAACTCGTGCTGCGCTTGTCCGTGAAGTCTTCATCGCCGAAATAATCCCAGGCGTTCGCCTGTCCGCGCGAACAGGAGTTCCTAGTCGAGAACATTGAGCCGTGTGACGGTGACGCCGCACGGAAGGCCCGCGTAAGATTGCATTCAGAAACATCGTGGGGTGCACTATGAAACGAAATGTGCTGGTCCTGCCCGTACTTGCATCGCTGGCATTGCTGGCGTCCTTGACATTTGGCGCGGTGACGGCTCGGGCGCAATTCGCCAGGGGCTTGGGCACGTTGGCTGGAACGGTGCTGGACGCGCACGGCAAGCCGGTGGCCGAAGCGAGCGTGACGATTCAGACCTCCGATGGACTGAAACCCCACGCCACGCACACCGATTCCAGCGGGCATTACGAATTCGCGCGCTATGATGCGGGACAATACGATCTGCGGGCGTACTCGAAAGGCCAATTTTCCGATTGGAGCAAGCACATCGTCATCCGCCCGAAGAAAACCACGGAAGTGACGCTGCGCATGCCGCCGGAAAGCACCGAGAAGGTGGACGTAACCAGCAATCCGTAAGACGCGGCCGGTGATTTGCGGCCGCTTGGCTGTGGGATTCGGCCGCGCATTTCCAAATCCTCGCAACTGCTTCACTCGTGCCGCAGCGCCACCATGGGATCCACGCGCATGGCGCGGCGCGCGGGGATGTAGCACGCAAGGATGGCCACACCAGTCAAGATGACCGATACAGCGAGGAACGTTGCCGGGTCATTCGCACCAACTCCAAAAAGCAGGTGCGAGAAGCTTGACAGCAGCCGCGCGAGGATGAGCGCGCTCGCGGCCCCAATCGCGACGCCAGCCATAGCCAGCCGAAGACCTTGTCCGATCACCACGCGAAAAACCTCGCGCCTCTCCGCACCCAGCGCCATGCGAATGCCAATCTCGTGCACACGCTGGACCACCGAATAAGAAATCACGCCGTAGATTCCGATGGATGCCAGCAGCAACGCCAGGCCCGCAAACACGCCCAACAGGATCATGGGAAATCGCTGCGACGACATCGATTCCGAGACAATTTGGTTTATCGTGTGAACGTTGTAGATCGGTTGGTCGCTGCCTGCTCCGTAGACCGCTCTTCTAATCTCGGGCAGCACAGTCGAGGCCGCAAGTGGGGTGCGCACCACGACCCAGGTCCAGGTATCGATGGTCGTCATCCATCGATTCGTGATCTGATAAATAGAAACATAGGACTGCGCGTCCGTGAATGGGCTGGAGAATCCCAGCTCCCAGTGTTGCACGTGGCCCACAACTCCGATAATCCGGTAACCGCCGACCTGCGCAAAAGAGATGGTGTGGCCTATCGGATCCGTGTCCGGAAAATAAGTTCGCGCCAGTTCGGCATCAATCACGGCAACCAACGGCGCGTTGATGGTGTCCTGCTCGCTGATGAACCTTCCCCGTATTAGCGGTATTCCCATAACTCGCTGGAAATCGGGGCCAGTGATAAAACCCAATGTTCTTGGCGCTGCTGCGACAGAGGCGGGCCTGCGGGAGTCAACCCAGAAGGGGAGCGAGTTGACCTGATGGCTCATCGGCACCAGTGTGCTTAGATCCGCCGATTGAACTCCAGGAATCTGGCGAATGCGCTCAATCAATTGTTGGAAGGCGGTTCGCACGCCCACGCCGTTCCCGGTCGCCGAAGGGGAAAGACCTACTTGAAAGGTGATGAGGTTGTGAGCGTCAAAACCGAGATTAGCCCGCCACAATTGCTGGATGGTGCGGAACAGCAATCCGGCGCCGGCCAACAAGACCACCGTCAGCGCCATTTGCATGACCACGAGGACGCTTTGCGCGCGTTGATGCCCTGTTGTGGATCCGCGCGCTCCTTCCTTAAGCGAGGTTTGAAGATCAACTCTCGAACTATTGAGCGCGGGCGCAAGACCAAACAGAATCCCCACAACGATCGAAATGCCGAGCGCGAAAAGCAGTACAGAAACATTCACGCGCACGTTCTCGCTGCGCGGCAGACTTGAGGCCACGGCCGCCAGCGCCGCGTTGAGCCCCCATTTTGCCGCCGCCAGCCCCAACCCTCCGCCCAAGACAGAGAGAAGCACGCTTTCGGTCACAAGCTGCCGCACAATGCGCGCACGGCCTGCGCCAAGAGCCGAGCGAATCGAGAATTCGCGCGTTCGAGCCGCCGCGCGGACAAGCAAAAGATTGGCAACGTTCGCGCACGCGATCAGCAATACCACAGCGACCGCTCCCAGTAACAACAAGAGCGTTCCGCGCACATCGCCGACAAGTTGTTCCTTAACAGGCGTAAGCTTCGCTCCTAGCCCCTCCTCCGTGTCTGGATGAAGACGATCGATAGTTTCTTGGACCGTGTTCATCTCCGCTTCTGCCTGGCCAATGCTCACTCCAGCCTTTAATCGGGCAACGCACACGACGTTGTGAACTGTGCGGTCGTTCTGTTCCACGAGCTTCCTCTGTCCAATGGGTGTGTAAATGTCCGCGTCATCGGTGCCAAAACGAAAGCCCGGCGGAAGAACGCCGACGATGGTAGCCTCGACGCCATCCAGGACGATGGACTTGCCCACCGCCGCCGCGCTGCGTCCGAACCGATCTAGCCACAGGCTGTCGCTGATGATGACCGCGGGCGTTCCGCTGTTGCGGTCTTGCTCGGTCGAGAATTCTCGCCCCTGTGCTAGCTCGACCCCGAGCATGGCGAAGAAGTTCGCGGAGATTTCCCTGCCCTGGAGGTGCTCAGGAGTCCCGGGACTCGACAAATCGAAGCCTCGCCACGCGTACGCCGCCATTTTCTCGAACGAGCGAGCGTTGCGCTGCCAATCCACAAAATCGGCGTAGGACAGATCCGTGATGCTCTGCAAATTGTGATTATTCAGCCAGACCATCACCAAGCGATCCGGTTCGCGGTAAGGCAGTGGCGCCAACACGACGCCTTGCACCACGCTGAAGATCGCAGTGTTCGCGCCGATGCCGAGGGCGAGAGTGAGGATGGCGATAGTGGTGAAGCCGGGCGTTTTGCGGAGAATGCGCAGAGCGTAGCGGACGTCGGCGTAGAGCGATTCCATCCAGAAACCGTGGCGTTGTTCGCGGCAGTCGTCTTTCACGCCCTCGAGCGCGCCGAGCTGCAGCACGGCTTGGCGGCGCGCTTCTTCAGGCGGCAGGCCGGCGGCAATGTTCGCCACAGTTTGCCGTTCGATGTGGAAACGCAGCTCGTCATTCATATCCTGCTCCCACTTTTTGTCGCGCGAAAACCAGCGCCGCAGGTCGTTCATCGCCCGAGCCTCCTACACGCGCTGCAAAATCAGTGCAACGGCCGCGGACATTTGCTTCCATTCCGCCATTTCCTTTTCGAGTTGTTGGCGGCCGGTTTTTGTGAGGGTGTAGAACTTGGCGCGGCGATTATTTTCCGAAGCGCCCCACTCCGCGCGAATCCATTTCTTGCGTTCCAGGCGATACAGCGCCGGGTACAGCGAGCCTTGCTGGATTTGCAGGATGTCGCGCGAGACTTGCTGGATGCGCTGCGCGATGCCCCAACCGTGCATGGGTTCGAGCGCGAGAGTTTTCAGGATCAGCAGATCGAGCGTGCCTTGCAGAACTTCGACCGCGGGTGCCATGCGTCCTCCCCTAGACGAACTACAAGTAAAATATTGACCAACTCCTGCAGATTGTCAAGGGGAAGCCGCTGCGCGCCGCCCCTCAAGTATTTCGCGCTGGGTCTTGCGGGGTCATGGCGGTGCCTTCATCATGTGCCATGGCACCCTCAGACAATGCGCCGCTGTGGAGCGCGGACGATCAATACGACCGGCTGGAAGAACTCGCCGCGGGCTCCGGCGATGACGCCAAGGAAATTCCGCTGCGGCGCGACGTGCGCTCGCTGGGAATGTTGCTGGGAAAAGTGCTGGTGGAGCAGGCCGGGGAATCATTGCTGGATGTGGTGGAACAGCTGCGCCACCTCTTGATTCATCAGCGCGAGCAATTGCCAGCCGCCGCAGCCACGCAATCGTCCCCATCCGAAAATTCACTCATGGCGCAAGCCCGCGAGACAATCGCGCGGCTGGAAGTGGAGGACGCCTACCGCGTGACCAAGGCGTTCGCGATTTATTTCGAGCTGACTAATCTCGCGGAAACCAATCATCGCAAACGGCGGCGGCGAGCGGCCAAACTGCACAGCGAACGGCCGGCGCTGGCGGGATCGTTTCGCGGAACCTTGCTGCGCATGCGCGCGGCGGGAATTTCCGCCAGCGATGCACTGGCTGCCTTGCGCAAGGTACGCATCGTGCCGGTATTCACGGCCCATCCGACGGAAGTGGCGCGCCGCACCGTGCTGTTGAAAAGGCGGCGCATTGCGGAATACCTCGAGCATCTGGACCGGCTGCCGCTGACGGCTGCCGATGCCGCGGAATGCGAATCGTTGATTCTCGCGGAGATCACTTCCCTGTGGCAGACGGACGAAGTGCGCATGAAAAAGCCGGGCGTGATTGACGAAGTCCGCATGGGTCTGGATTTTTATCCAATGACGCTTTTTGAAACGCTGCCGCGGCTGTACGCAGAGCTGGCCGAATCTTTTGCGGAGATTTACGGCCGTGCGCTTAATCACGAAGAACTTCCCGAGTTGCTGCATTTCGGTTCGTGGATTGGCGGGGATCGCGACGGCAATCCGCTGATCAAGCCGGACTGCACGGCGAACGCGCTGGCGCTCGCGCGTAACGTCATCCTGGAACATTACAGCCTGGAGATCCAGCGGCTGATTGACGAACTCAGCTCTTCGCTGCGCCAGACGGGCTGTTCGGCGGAGCTGAGATCCGCGGTGGAAGCGTATGAAGCTAAGATGGGCGCGGAGCCTTCGCGCGGAAAATGGATTTCAGAGTCGGAACTCAACCGGCACTTCTTGGATTTCGTGCGGATTCGCATGCAGTTCACGCGCGAGGAGCCGCGCAACGCTCATGCCTACCCGGCTGCTCAGGAACTGGAGCGCGATCTTTTGCTGCTGCGCGCGAGCCTGATCGAAAACCGCGGGCAACGGCTCGCCGAACTGCTGATTGATCCGTTTCTGCGCAAGGTGCGGACTTTCGGTTTTCATCTGCACACGCTCGATATTCGCCAGCACGCGCAAGTACACGCGAGGGCTTTGGCTGAATTGCAGGCGGCCGGGATTTCGGACGCCGCGCGTATGGCGGGCGCGCGGAAGGAAGTCCTGACGGGGATATCCGCGGAAACCACGGAATTGCTGGAAACGCTAGGCATGATCGCGCAATTGAAAAAGACTTACCCGCCGGAAGCGATTCGCGCTTACGTCATCAGCGGGACTGAATCCGAGCACGACGTCTTCAATCTGCTGCGTCTGGCGGAAATCAGCGGCGTGAACGTGGCAGGCTCGGCGAATGATCCCGGGCTGCGACCTGTTCCTTTGTTTGAATCAATTGTGTCGCTGCGCGCCGCGGCGGAAACGATGCGGCGGGTGTGGACGGCTCGACAGTATCAACGTCTGCTCGATTCCTGGGGGCGGCGCCAGGAAGTAATGATCGGCTATTCGGATTCGAACAAAGACGGCGGGATGCTCACCAGCACGTGGGAATTGCACAAAGCGCATCGCGCGCTGCACGCGGTCGCGCGCGAATGCGGCGTGCAGCTGCGGCTCTTTCACGGACGCGGCGGCACGGTAGGACGCGGCGGCGGCCCCACGCACCGGGCGATTCTGGCGCAGCCCGTGGGAGATTTTTCCGGCGAAATGCGCCTCACCGAACAGGGCGAAGTGCTGAACTGGAAATATTCCGATCCGGTGCTGGCCGAATGGAATCTGGAATTGATGATTGCAGCGTCACTGGAAGCGCTGACGCGGCCGGACGGTCCCGCGGTGGGCGCGGACCGCCAGTGGGACGATGCGATGGAGGAAATTTCGCAGGATGCATTCACGTACTACCGGCACCACATCGCGGAAAACGCCGACGTGCTGGAGTATTTCGAGCAAGCTACGCCGGTGAATGAACTCGAGCATGCGCGCATGGGTTCGCGTCCGGCGCGCCGCACGGAAAGCCGCCGCCTGGAGGATTTGCGCGCGATTCCCTGGGTGTTCGGGTGGATGCAGAGCCGCCACGCGGTGCCGGCGTGGTTTGGGGTGGGCTACGCGCTGCAACGATTCGCGGCAAAAGGACCGGAGCAGGAAAAACGCTTGCAAGAAATGATGCGCGACTTCACGCTATTTTCGGATCTTGTGCGTAACGTGGAAGTCGCCATGGCCAAGGCGGACTTGAACATTGCGCGCCTTTATGCCAGCACGTTGGTGCAGGACGCTGGCCTGCGCGACGGAGTTTTCGGAATATTGGCCGAGGAATTCGCGCGCACGCGGCGGATGTTGCTGGCGGTTACCGGCCAGAGCGGCCTGCTGGAAGGAAACTCGGTCCTATCGCAATCGATTCGACTGCGCAATCCCTATGTGGACCCAATGAGCTTGATCCAGGTGGAATTGCTGCGCCGCAAGCGGGCCGAAGCGCCGAGCGAGGGGCTGAACTACGCGCTAGGCGCGACGATAAATGGCATTGCGGCAGGCTTGCATAATACGGGGTAACGCCAGATTCTGCGCTAACGCGAGTTGATTGCAATGCGCCAATTCGGCTTCTACCCTCGGGCAGGCCGCAGGATTCGGCGCACGCGTCACAGTTAAGTCATTCTGTGTCAGCAGTTTACTGGTGGCATGGGGTAATGTAGTTTACCTAGTACCAAAACCCGCGTACTGAAATCTTTGAACCGCGCGCCCCATTGGTTCTGATCGGCAAACTGAGCAAAATGGCTGTGCGGGTTGGAAGCTGCGATTGCGGGGACGACGGTTCCACAAAAAAAGGAGCCGGGGCATCTATCCAACCCGTCCAAACCTTCCTATTCGCATCGCTTCTGCAAGACTCCGTCGGCCAGCGATAATCCCTGGATAAAGCTGCGGCATCTTTTGGCAGCTTGCGTGCCTCTCATCAATTTGGACATCGCGTATCTCCAGAGGTGTCCGGACGGCAGACGCCAGAGTTACAGGACAGGTGATGGTTAAAAAAGGCAGGCAGGCAAAGCGGGCGCTGGCAATTTTTTTCGCGGCATTTCTCGCGCTTCCGGCGCCGACAAACGCAGCTGACCTGCAGCCGCAAACCGCGCAAGCCTACGACCGCTACATCCAGCTGACGGCTGCGCAAGTGACTGCCGAACTGGCGCAGAGCGGACCGTATCTGTGGGTCGAGCGCTTGTCGCCAGAGCAACGTGCCGCGGATGAGGAGCAACTACGCAACGGGCAACTAGTAATCGAGCGGCTGGACACGCTCGATTCCGGCAAGCCGATTCCCGTGCCAGGGGGAATCATCCACCACTGGATCGGCACGGTGTTCGTGCCGGGAGCGACGCTCGGGCAGACGCTTTCGTTCATGCAGGACTACGAACACAAAACGGAATACTTCAAGCCGGATATCGTGCGCTCGAAAATTCTGCGGCATGATGGCGACGATTATTTTGTGCTGCTGCGCTTCTCCAAGAAAAAAATCATCACCACCGTGATCGATACCGACCAGGAGATTCATTACCACGTGATGGACAGTACGCATGCATACAGCCGTTCGCGAACCACACGCGTGCAGGAAGTCGAGAACGCCGGACAATCCGATGAGAAACTGGAAGCGGAAGGGCACGACCGGGGTTTTATGTGGCGCATGAATACCTACTGGCGATTCGAAGAGAAAGACGGTGGAACCTATGTCGAGTGCCAGGCCATTTCGCTGACCCGCGACATTCCCACCGGGCTAGGCTGGGTGGTGGGATCTTTTGTGACCAGCGTGCCGCGGGAATCGCTGACGTTTACGCTGACCACAGCCCGCACTGCTTTGCTGCAACGGACTGCAACGCATCCCGCAAAATAAATCGTCGCCTCGCTGCAAAACGCGCAACCAATCGCTAGAAGGTCGTGGTGCCGAGGAAAATATCCTCAAGAGCATTCGTGTCGCGCGCGACCAGATTGCTTGCGGTCGAAAGGAAACTGACCGTATGACCATCCGCGCTGAGCGAAGGAACCAGGCTCCCTCCATTCGCCGGAGATGCGCCTGTGCCGCTGGAAATGCTGGCAAGCACCACGCCCGTGGTGCAGGTAGGGATCACACCGAGGCAGGTGTTGCGCACAAAGACGTTCTCCACGCCGTTCACGGTGCCACCCAGGTTCGAGGCGAGCGACGAGAACGCGATGAACTGGCCGGAAGCGTTCGCGCTAGGGTGTTCGCTCAAACCGTTGGCCGGCGTGATACCGTCGGGCGTTGAGACCAGTGTGGTAGAAGGCGTGCATTGAGCGACGGTGATGGTCACGCCCAGGCAGGTATCGCGCACATAGATTTGCTGCGGCAGCGGACCGACGCCTGCCACTAGGTTCGATGCCGTCGATGCGAAGGCCACAAAACGGCCGTTGGCGACGGTGGTGGAGGTGCATGCGGTGCTGACGGTAACGGTTACGCTGCCGCAAGCGGAGAGCGTTGATTGCACGCTCGGGCCGTCGGCGGCAGTAGTGCCGTCCGGGGTGGAAATCAGCGTCGTAACCGATACGCAGGTGTTGGTAGTGCTGGTGATCGTGGTAATGCAAGTTCCGCGCTCGAATATCTCGGATTCGGCGCTAGGGTTCGGCGCCGTGGCGCCTAGATTCGTCGCGGTGGAAGTGAAGGAAACGAAAAGCCCATCCTCGGAAATGGAAGGATTCGAGCTGGCTCCGTTGGCAAAAGTGGCGCCGTCAGGCGTAGAAACGAGGAAGGTGGTGGGGACGCAGCTGTTCGTCGGAGGGGTGGTGATAATCGTCGCGATGTCGCAGGTGTTGCGGATGTACACCTGCGGGTGGATGCCGTCCGCAGTAATGTCCGAGACCAGATTGGTCGCGAGCGAAACGAACGCGACGTATTGGCCGTCCGGGCTGATGACCGGATTGTAGCTCGAGCCGTTCCCAGCGGTCTGGCCGTCGGCGGAAATGGAGACGAGCTGCGTGTCGAAATTGGAGCTCGGCGTAATCGTGCACGGAGTGGTGGGTGTCGGCATGCAAACCGGGCGCCAGTAGACTTGAGTTACGCCGGTCTGCACCGGGACCGTGGTGACCAGATTCGTTGCCAGAGACGTGAAGGCCGCGTGCGTTCCAGTAGAGTCAACCGTGGGCTCGGAGCTTGCTCCGTTGGCTGCTTGACCATTCGGATCTGAGCTGACCACGGCGGTCACGGGAACGCAGCTGGCAAGCGCCAAACAGGTGTTTCGGACATAAACATCGGCAGCCGTGTTCACATCGGTCAGCACCAGATTATGCGACACCGAGGCGAACGCCACGAATTGGCCGGAGCTGCTGGTAGATGGTCCGGAGGTGGCAGTGGTCAGGCCGAGATTACCATTCGCGCAATTCGCCGCACCGCCGCAAATGCCATTGATCGACTGAGAACCGTCCGCCGCGAGATCCACAAGCACCGGCAATCCGAGCAAGTGCGTGGGATTGATGGAATAAGTGAGGATATTGGAGATACCGCCACCGGGCGGCTTGTTCATCACCGTAATTTGATTGACGCCCGCGTTCACCAGATCGCCAGCAGTGAGCGTCCCGATCGCTGTTGTGCTTCCACCGATCGTCGTCATAACCGGCTGAGCGCTTCCGTTCAGTTGCACGAAAGAAAATTGATTCAAGAAGCCGGTGCCGGTGATGGAAAGGCTCGCGCTGGTCGCTCCGGCCAGGGCGCTGGTGGGAGTGATCGCAGAAATCGTCGGAACAGCCGTGAGAACACTCAGCGAGACCGGCGTAGAACCACCGCCTCCCGGCGGAGGGTTCACAACCTGAATTGACACAGGGCCGGGAGTGACGAGGTCCGTGGACTGCAGGTCCACTTGCAACGCCGTGGAACTGAGGAAGGAGGTGGTGCGGCTGGCGTTGTTCACAAAGACAGTGGACTGCGACACAAAGTTCTTCCCGGTCAAATTCAGCACAAGGCCTGCGGCACCCGCGATTGCGGTGCTGGGATTCATTGAAGTGACGACGGGCACAGGGCTGGCAACCGGCGTGATCGTGAATATCGTGCCGGCCGGAGGCGCCTGGTTTTGCGGAGGAAAGGTTCCGCCGCCCGGCTGTGGCGTGGTGACACTGATGAAGAGCGTTTTGGGGTTCTGCAACAGGCTGGCGGGCAGGGTGACAATCATTTCATTCGTGCTGATGAATTGGTTGGTCGCCAGCGCTGAGGGAGCGGAGCTTGCGAAAAGCGCAAATCCCGCTTGCGTTTGCTGAGTCAGGTTAGTGCCTAGAATGGTGAGGAAAGCCTGCGAACTGCCCGCGGGAATCGAGTTTGCACAGTTCGCAGTGCTCGTCTGCAAAGGGCAAATACCGACCAAAGTAATCGTCGGCGCGGGAAAATTGATCTGCTCCGTGCACGCCGACATCGCGATCATCGCCAATAGCAGTAGCCAAAAGGCTGGACAAAATCGTTGCCGCAAATTGCTCACTCCTGTGCCAGTAGGTCGGGCCCCATACGGTAAGCGCAATCCTAGAGACTACTAAAGATGGCCCTGGGGGGCAATCAGGATGCCTGCCCCACGCACGATTGTCCAGTGCGGGCAGGCGCGCAGGCCACCTGCTCGGCGAGTGGGCAATGGCGGGCGGTAAGCTGAAACCTATTTGGTCATGGCACTTGTAACCTTGTATTAACGACGACCGTGAGCGGTTCTATGTTCTACTGTGCGTCCTGGGGAAGCAGGCTTCTTGAACGGCTGTTTTCCGGGCTAATGCGGCGATTCACCTTCCAAACTGGATCCGTGATTCTGGCTGTGCTATCGGTGTCTTTCGTCGCTCCTTCCCGCGCGGTAGCCCAGAATTCGCGGCCGGACGATGTAGCGGCGCAAGCAGTCCCTGCGGCGGCGCATGATGCGGACACGTCAGCGCAGCAAGACAGCCCGAACGCTCCGCCCGGGCCTGCAGCAGCCGAACCCGAATCCAGCGACGTGCTTACGCTCTTCCCGCATTCGGAAACCAGCCGCTACTGGATTTCCGGGCAAGCAAACGTCGTCATGCAGTGGCATTCACGCTTCCCAGCCGCATACACCGGACCCAATAGCCTGACTCCCTGGCCGCAGAGCGCCACCACGCACATTCTGACGCTTTATACCGGTTACGAACTCACGCATACAACGGAGGTGTTCGCCGACGTGGAATACGCGTCGGGCGGTGGCATTGGAAGCGCGCTCGGCCTCGCTGGTTACAGCAACCTGGATTCTGTGCGCACGGTGTCAGGCGTGACGCTCTCGAGGGCACCCTATCTTGCACGGCTCATGTTGCGGCAGATTATTCCGCTTACCCGGGAGCGCGTCGAAGCGGACCGCGACCAGTTCCATCTCGTCACGTCCCTGCCGGCGCGGCGCATCGAGTTTCGCATCGGAAAATTCGACCTCGTCGATTTCTTCGATCTGAACACCTGGGGCACGGACAGCCACCTGCAATTCCTGAACTGGACGGTGGACAACGACGGGGCGTACGACTATGCCGCGAACACTCGCGGATACACCGACGGCGCGATTCTGGAATACGACGATCACTGGTTCAGCGCGCGCTTCGGCGTAGTAATGATGCCCAAAGTAGCCAACGGGATTAATCTCGACGCGGACATTGCGCGGGCGCGCGGCGAGAATCTGGAGTTTGATGCCGCGGGCAAGCGGCTGCTGCATCGCGCCGGCGTCGTGCGTCTTCTCAGCTACCTGAATACCGCCAATATGGGGAGCTACGAAGAAGCTAACAAGATTTTTCTCGACGGGCAGGGAACGGCCCCGACCATTATCGCCACCCGGAGACAAGGCCGTCACAAGTACGGATTCGACTTGAATGCAGAACAGGAGCTGCCCGCAAACCTGGGCGTCTTCGCCCGAGCGGGCTGGAGCGACGGCCGCAACGAGTCCTTTGCCTACACGGAAGTGGACCGCACAGCCGAGCTGGGGATTTTTACGAAAGGCGATAAGTGGAAGCGCAAGAACGATCGCGCGGGCGCGGCCTTCGTTGCCAACCAGATTGTCGGCGCTCACCAGCAGTACCTTGGGTATGGCGGCGTGGGGTTCATACTGGGCGACGGCGCGCTCACGCCTGGCTCGGAAAAAATCGTCGAAGGATTTTACACCGCTCATCTGTGGCGCGGCTTCTTCGCGTCCTGCGATATTCAGCACGTCAATAATCCTGGATATAACAAGGCGCGCGGGCCCGTTCTTGTCCCTGGCCTGCGCTTGCACGTTGAGTTTTAATCTCTCTGCCGTGCGGCACGGTACGGCGGAACGGTTTGTGAAAATCATCGGAACGGTTTAAGCTGCGCGGCGCGGCGTGGGGTGAAGATCGTAAACGGGCGAGCCGCGAGGAGATGCACATGTCACTTTGGAGATTTTCCGTTCTCGCTGTATTTCTCGTGAGCAGCGCCGCATTTCCACTTCGCGCGCAAGAGGACTCCAAAAAGCCGAGCGCAGCAGCGCCGGCGGAAGCGCAGGCCGCAACGCCACAACCAGCCGCGAAACCCGCCGATGTGGCGTCGCCGGACGCAATTCTGGCCGCAACCTACGATGTGATCTCCGGCCCCGCCGGGCAACTGCGCGATTGGGATCGTTTCCGTTCTCTTTTTGTGCCCGGCGCGCGATTAATACCGGTCGTCCCCAGAAAAACCGGCGGCGGCTTCGACACTCGCATCATCACTCCGGATGAGTACGCGAAGTTCGCGGATGCCTACTTCCAGAAGAACGGATTTGCTGAGCGGGAAATTTCGCGCAGTGCGGAACGCTACGGCAACATCATGCAGATTTTCAGCACCTACGAATCGCGGCACGACGCCAAGGACGCGCAGCCCTTCGCGCGCGGCATCAACAGTTTTCAGCTCTTTTACGACGGCGCGCGCTGGTGGGTGGTAACGATTTACTGGCTGGAAGAAACGCCCGATAATCCGCTGCCCAAGGAATTTCTGCCGCCTACGAAATAGCTCGCGGCATCCGCTAGCGCGCTATTTCGGCTGCGACGGGCTGGCCGGCGGCGGCGTTACTGGAGCAGGCGTCGGAGCGGGCGTCGCGCCCGGTGCGACCGAGCTCGCGTCCGCCGGCGCCGCGGCAGGCAGCAGGCTCCTGAGAACATCCGGTGGGAGCTTATCGGCGCTGGCCATCAACGCAGCGACTTGCCACATTTGCTGATCGTTCAGCGCCTTCTGAAAGCCGGGCATGCCGGTGAGGCGTATGCCGTTTTTCACTTTCCAGTAGGTGACTCCCACCGGATCGTCCGTAACCGTTTCTTTCGCGGTAAAAAGCTGCGGGGCGTGTGGAAACATTCCTTGCGACGCGGCGGACGGCGCCTGCAGCGGCAAGCCGTGGCAGAAAGCGCAATTCGTCCGGTACACTTCGGCGCCGGCGGCCAGATCACCCGCGTTGAATGTGGAAAGCTCGCGGTCCTGCGTCTCCCTCTTGATTCGCGCCTTCAATGCGCCCTTGGCTATGAATTTTTCAAAGGGCATCGGAGCATCAGTCGCAGCCGCGGGCGCTTGCCCGGTCTCTATATAGAAAAAAAGCACAACCGGCAGAATCAGCAATCCCAGAATCAGTCCCACCAGAAAACCTTTCATCGTGGATCCTTTCTTTCGCTCCAAGCAAAGCCGACAATGAATTCGGCAGAAACGCAGCAGACTGAATAGCACAGCAACGCTTCAGTTGCCACGAGTTTTGCCGGACGGAAAAATCGCGCTTGCGGCAGGTTCCACGATGCGAGATGAATACTGGCATTGCCGGGAGGCTTTCCATGTTTCAAAGCGATCTGCTAAAGGGCCGCACCATTTTGATTACAGGCGGCGGCACGGGGCTGGGACGTTCGATGGCGCTGCGCTTCGGCGAGCTGGGCGCGAATATTTTTCTGGTGGCGCGGCGGGAAGAACCGCTGAAAGAGACCGCCGAAGCGATTCGCGCTAAAGGCGCGCGCGCGGCTTTCGCTGCCGCGGACATACGCGATTTCAGCGCCGTGGAAAAAGCAGTGGAGGCGGCGGAAAAAGAATTCGGGCGCGTGGACACGCTGGTGAATAACGCCGCTGGAAATTTTATCGCGCGCACGGAAAAGCTTTCGCCGAACGCGTTCAACGCCGTGGTGGGAATTGTGCTGCAAGGCACATTTTTCTGCACGCTGGCGCTGGGAAAGAAATGGATTGCCGCGAAGCAGCCCGGCCACGTGTTGAATATCGTCACCACATACGCCGCAGCGAACTGCGGCTCGGGATTTGTGGTGCCGTCGGCTTGCGCCAAGGCTGGGGTGCTGGCGCTGACGCGCTCGCTGGCCGTCGAATGGGCGCGCCACCATATCCGGCTGAACGCCATCGCGCCCGGACCATTTCCCACCGAGGGCGCGTGGTCGCGTTTGCTGCCGTCGAAGGATCTGGAGGACCGCGCCAAGAAACATCACCCCATGGGCCGCTTCGGACGCCACGACGAACTCGCCAATCTTGCCGTGTATTTGCTGAGCGAACAGGCGGACTACGTGAATGGCGAATGCGTGGTGATTGATGGCGGCCTGTGGCTGCGCGGCGCCGGGGAATTCAACGACTTCCTCGATCTGCCCGATGCCGCATGGGACATGCTCGAATCAGCGCGCAAGAAATAGCGTGTTGTTGCTCGTGCGCGTGATGTTATGGAGCCGTTTGCGCGGGATAGACGTTGCTGGTCTTGGGATCGATCTCGAACCGCAGCACCCATTCGCTGGGCACGCTGCGGCCATCCATTTTTGCCGGCGCAAATGACCAACGTTTTGCGGCTTCTAGTGCGCGCTGGGCGAAATATTGGCTGGGCCCCGGAGCATCGAACGCTGCTTCGGTCACGCGGCCCGATTCGTCCACGTGGACTTTGACGTTGATCCGCACTTTCCCGTGAATTGTGTCGCGCGCTCTTTGCGAAGCGTCCGGCAGGAATTGCTTAACGACTTTTCCGTCGACCACCCCGCGGCTCGCCGCTGTCACCGTCGGCTGCGCCGGTGCTTCAATCTTGGTTCGCGCTGGAGCGGACGGTAAAACCGCAGCACTCGCGGCAGCGCTCTTCGGACTTGGCTGTTCGGCGGAACGCTTGACGGGCTGCGACGCGGGGGGTTGCGCAATGGGTGGCGTCGGCTTCGCGACCGGCGCTGCCGCTTCGGCAAGCACAGGCTTCTGCTCCGGCTTTGGCTGGGCGATTGCCTGCACAACTGTTGGCGCGCTAGTTACCGCACGCGCGGGGCCGGTTTGCGAAGGGTGATGGAAAATCCGCACTGCTGCTAGAATCGCCAGCAACGCCAGTCCAATGGGCGCGGCCGTGCCAACCAAGCGTCGCTGCGCCAAGGAATATCGCACGCCGCGCGTCGGCTGTTTCGGCGGCGTGGGCGCATTCGGCAGCAGCCGGGCGGCGATGTCCGCGACGCTCCAACGCAATTGCGGATCGCGGCGCAGGCAATGGCGCGCCAAATCCAGAAACTCCGCCGGCAAGTTCGATGGCAGTGCCGGCTCAGCCTGGTTGGTTCTCTCCCATACGGGCAAGCGCTGCGTCAACGCTTCGACCAGCGTCATGCCGAGCGACCAGACGTCGCCCGCCGGTGAAATTCTTCCGCCGGCCGCTTCGGGCGGATCATAGGCTCCCGGTTTCCCCACGCTTCCGCTGAATTCGCCGATGCGGCAGAGTCCGTCGCTGGAAATTTTCAGCAGGTCATTTTCCGCCATGATGTTCGCGGGCTTGATGCGGCAATGAACGAAACCTTTGGCGTGAACGTAGGCGAGCGCGTCAACCACCGGACCAAGAATTGCGCGAGCTTCGTCTGGCGCGAGCGGTCTGCGCGCGATCACCGAAGAGAGATTTTCTTCAGCGTACTCCATCGCCACATAGAGCACAGCCGCACCGTCCAGTTCGCCGCGCCCCATACCCAGAAGCCGGATCATGTGCGGATGCGAAAGTTTCGCGGCGTGCCGCCAACGCGCCAGCAATCCTTCTGCTTCCGCTGCATCTGCCGGAACCAGTTTGATGGCGGCCTTGCGAACGTCCGGGGAATCGTAGTCCGTCAGAAATACAGAGCTGCCTTCGTCTCCACCCACGAACTCGCCGAGGCGGAATTTTCCGTCAATGACTTGGCCCACCCGTTTTGTCGCGGCCTCTGTCATCTGAACCCCCTTGCGCATTCAAGAGCGCTAGCCTGTGGCGTGCGGCCCGGGCGCTCGTATCCATGTGAATTCGAAAAGTATCGTGCCTGATCTCGGAGTCGGGCGTTTCGTCCTCTGGCGAGCTATCGCCTCGAGACAGGGCGCTCGTCCGCAGGGCTGCGGTGTACCAGGCTGGGTAGGTCCCGGTCGCAAAGGGTGGATTTACCAGGTTCGCCACCCTCGTTGTGACCCATTCTGCACCATTCCGGTACATGCGGAACCAGAAAGTGGTGCAATGTTGTTCAATCGCACCCCTGTCGGCTGGTTGGTGGGTTTCCCGCGTCTTCGCCTACCCGGTATTTCTATCGATCAGATATTGACATACGATGTCTGTATCGATACTATTGTCGCATGTTTACACTTCCTAAGATTCTCAAAACAAGGGTCAAGGTCTCTCCAAAATTTCAAATCGTGATTCCCAAGGCCATCCGGGAACAAATGAAGCTCGAGCCGGGGCAGGAGCTCTTCATGTACTTATATGAGGGCAAGCTCCATGTGGATATCATTCGTCCAATCACGGAGCTTCAAGGAATCGCGAAGGGCATAGACTGGAAAAAAGATTACCGTGACCGGAACGACCGTTTCTGAGCTCTGGCTGATCGATTCCTCGGCCTGGCTGGAGTATTTGACCCAGGATCATGACGCCGCGAAATTCGCTCCGTTCATCGAAAGCGGAAGCCCCACGCTGGTCCCTACGATTGTTCTCTACGAAGTCGTTAAAGTATTGATGCGGCAGCGCGGCAAAATCGTAGCCGACCGCTTCCTCTCCGAGGCGCTGCGGCGCGTCGTCGTGCCACTGGACGAAGACGTGGCGCTCGCTGCCGCTCACATCAGCAACGAGACGAAGCTAGCGATGGCGGACGCAATCATTTATGCAACTGCGCAAGCCCATCAGGCTCAACTGGTGACAGGTGACGCGGCGTTTCGCGGTCTGCCCGGCGTAATTATTCCCTGAGTCGAAATAATCCTGGATTCGTTTCCGTTGAATCTTGGACGGGATGAACCGCCATGCGACGACCGGCCGCCTTGACCGCATCTGCGCTGGCCGGTAAGCTGGTTGTTTCCAGAAGGGAAAAAGACAACGCATGAGCACTGAAACCATTCAGATCACTTTGCCGGACGGCGCCACTCGCGAGGTGCAGCGCGGCACCACCGCTGCGCAAATTGCGCAGCAAATTTCGCCGCGGCTGGCGAAAGAAGCTCTGGTGGCGCGCGCCGACGGCGAGCTGGTGGATCTTTCGCGCCCGCTCGAGCACGATTCTAAAATTTCCATCCTCACTGCGAAAGATCCGGACTCGCTGCAAGTGTTTCGGCATTCCGCTGCGCATCTGCTCGCAGCCGCTGTGCTGGAACTTTATCCCGACGTGAAGCTCGGCATCGGGCCGCCGATCGACACCGGATTCTTCTACGAATTCGTGCGCAAAGAACCGTTCACTCAAGACGACCTGGAAAAAATCGAAGCCCAGATGCACGAACTGGCCGCGAAAGATTTTCCCAACGAGCGCAAGCTAATTCCCAAGCCCGAAGCCCTCGAGCTCTATCGCAAAAGTAATCAGGAATTCAAATGCGAGTTGGTGGAAGAAAAAGCCACCGAGGCGATGGTTTCCTTCTACACCACCGGGAAATTCATCGATTTCTGCCGCGGCCCGCACATTCCCTCGACCGGACGCATTAAGGCTTTCAAGTTGATGAACGTCGCAGGCGCTTACTGGAAGGGCAAGGAAAGCAATCCGCAGATGCAGCGGATTTACGGCGCGTGCTTCATTGACCAAAAAGAGCTGGACGAATATCTGCACAAGCTCGAAGAAGCCAAGCGCCGCGACCATCGCCGCATCGGAAAAGAACTCGGCCTTTTCAGTGTGAGCGATCAAGTCGGATCCGGTTTGCCGCTCTGGTTGCCGAAAGGCGCCACGATTCGGCGTCTTCTAGAGGACTACATCCTGGAAAAGGAACGCCGCGCCGGCTACCAGCATGTTTACACTCCGGACCTGGCGAAGGTTGACCTCTACGTTCGTTCCGGACATTGGGCTCACTACCACGAAGACATGTTTCCGACGTTGGACATGGAAACCGAGCAGCTCGTGCTGCGGCCGATGAATTGCCCGCACCACATTCTCGTCTACGAATCCAAAAAGCACAGCTACCGGGATCTGCCCGTCCGAATTGCGGAGCTCGGTACCATGTACCGCTACGAGCGTTCCGGCGTGCTCAGTGGGCTTAGTCGCGTCCGCGTCATGACCCTGAACGACGCGCACATCTTTTGCACTCCGGAACAAATAAAGGAAGAATTTGCAGGAGTGATGCGGCTCGTCGAGCAGGCCTATCGCGACCTCGGCATCACCCAATACACCTACCGCCTCTCGCTGCGCGACAAATTGCACACCGAAAAGTACGTGGACAACGACGCGATGTGGGATCTGGCCGAACGCATGCTGCACGAAGCCATGGATTCGCTCCATCTTCCCTATACCGAAGCTCCGGGCGAGGCAGCCTTCTACGGACCGAAGCTCGATATTCAGCTTGCGGACGTGATGGGCCATCAGGAAACGTACTCGACGATTCAAATCGATTTCCATCTCCCGAATCAATTCGAACTGGGTTACATCGGCGCGGACGGCCAAGTGCATCGCCCGGTGATGATTCACCGCGGCGTCATCAGCACCATGGAGCGTATGACTTCCTATCTCATCGAGCTGTACGCTGGCGCGTTCCCGCTGTGGCTCGCGCCCGTGCAGGCGGTCGTGCTGCCCATCACCGAACGGCAGAACGATTACGCGAAACAGGTCCGCGAGAAACTCCTCGATGCCGGGGCGCGCGTGGAACTCGACGATCGCAACGAAAAACTGCAAGCGAAAATTCGCGATGCGCAGCTCCAGAAAGTCCCTTACATGCTGGTCATCGGCGGCAAGGAAGCCGAAGCTGGCACCGTCGCCGTGCGCCATCGCTCGAAAGGCGATCTGGGCCCGCGCCCCCTCGAGCAATTCAGCGCGGACCTGCGCGCGGAAGTAGATTCAAAAGTAATTTCCTAGTTCGCGCGCCGCTGAATTTACGAATGTCGTTCGAGGGATTTCTGCAATTCGGCGCCCCTGCGTTGCAGAATCGGTTCGCCGGGATCATCGCCCAGGTATCGCTGCACCACGTTGTCGTTCTCCCCATCCTGCGCCGTCGCGGACTCGCATATCCCTATTGAAGAATATGTCTTGACAAGAATATACTCATTGAGGCATATTGCGATTCGTCATGATGGAAACCCTGCAAGCCCTGGCCGAGCCCAACCGCTTTCAAATCGTCGAACTGCTGCGCGACAGGCCGCGGCCCGTCGGCGACATGGTTCATCGCCTCGGCCTGCGCCAGCCGCAAGTCTCGAAGCACTTGCGCGTGCTCAGCGACGCAGGACTGGTGGACGTTCGCGTGGACGCGCAGCGCCGGATTTATGCATTGCGCCCCGCTCCACTGAAGGAGCTAGAAGTCTGGATCGAAAGATACCGGCGCATCTGGGAAGGCAATTTCCAGCGCCTCGATGGCGTGTTGGCAGAGCTGAAAGCGAAGGAGAAAAAACGTGGACGCACAAAGCGGAAGAGCACTGCTGAAAAACAGCGGAACATTGAAAGTAACCACGCCGAGCGACCGGGAGGTCGCCATGATCCGCGTCTTTGACGCGCCCCGGCGCCTGGTTTACGAGGCCTGGACCAAGCCCGACATCGTCAAGCGCTGGTTGTGGGGGCCGGACGATTGGCGACTGGCGGTGTGCAAGATGAATCTGAAACCCGGCGGCGGTCTGCGCTTTGTCTGGAGGCACGACGACGGACAAGACATGGGGATGAGCGGCGTTTTTCGCGAGATTGCGCCACCCGAGCGGCTGGTTTTCAGCGAAATTTGGGACGAAGACTGGACCGACGGCGAGACGCTGGTGACGATTGTTTTTTCCGAGCATGCCGGCATCACCACGCTTACGCAGACGGTGCGGTATTCTTCGCGCGAAGCCCGCGACGCCGCGCTAAAAGCCGGGATGGAACATGGCGCTGCGGTGAGTTACGATAGGCTGGCGGAGCTGCTCCAATCATGAAAATTCTAGTGCTGATCTCGCGCATCCTTCTGGGATTAGTCTTCTTTACATTCGGAGTAATCGCCTTTCTGCCGTTCGTTCCCAAGGGGCAGATGCCGAGCGGGCTGGCAGGCCAGTTCGTCACGGCATTGATTCAGTCGCACTACGGCCTAGTCGTCTCGGCGCTGCAAATCGCGGGCGGCGTGTTGCTGCTGGCGAATCGCTACGTTCCTCTCGGGCTCACGATTCTTGGCCCGATCATCGTGAACATTCTGCTGTATCACCTGCTCCTGTACCACATGGGTGTGGGCATCGCGATGATTGTCGCGATTCTGTGGGGCATCGTCGCGTTTTATCACCGCCAGGCTTTCGCGGGCCTTTTTGTGCAGAAGTCTCCGTAGCACCCAGGGCGAAAGCCAGCGCTGCGATCGCCGCGATTCGTCATTCCCGCTTTTCGACGCGCCCACTTACCGCTATACTCCGCCGTCAAGAGCCGCGCAGCGGCGCGGTTCTGCGAGTACAGCAATATGCCTGAAGCGAAAATGCGCACGCAGTTTGGCGGGTTCCTGGCAACGGGCGAAGTGGTGATTTACGCCGCGCTGGCCGTTTTGCTTTTTGCCACGGCGCTGGCGACGATCGGCAATGCGGGCAAAATGCTCTGGGAGTCGCTGAGACACTGGAGCATCGCCACGGACACCCTCGCGGTGTTGGACCAACTCCTGCTGGTGCTCATGTTGGTCGAAATTCTGCACACCGTGCGCATCTCCATTCACTCTCACGTTCTGGTCACCGAACCTTTCCTCGTAGTGGGTCTGATTGCCTCGATTCGGCGCATGCTGGTGATTACTCTGGAAGCGGCCAGCCTCACAAAGGGCGGAATTTGGTCTAGCGACGGGTCGAGCATATTTAGAGCCAGCATGTACGAACTCGGCTTGTTAGGGGTACTCATTCTCATCCTGGTGTTCTCCATTACGCTTTTACGGCGGTACGCTCCGACGGAAGAATGAGCCATCAGCGTACCTCCGTCTGAATCCCTCAAGTTTGCGGATCATTTCTCCCTTAGAACCCAAGCTCGCTGCTTAAATCCCTACTTGCCGGAGAGCGCCAAACCCGTGCTATACTTTTTGGCCCGACCCTCCCGCGCGGCTTTTCGACCATGGGAGGCACGGCTAGCGGGCCGAAATTACACTTTCCAGGGCCCGGGAGGTGGGTTTATCGCAGAACGTGGTGGGACGCCTGGCCTGCGGGTCAACGAAAGAATTCGCGCTCGTGAAGTGCGCGTGGTGGACGAAGCTGGAAATCAGCTTGGCGTGATGACGCTGTTTGACGCCATGAAGGCCGCGCGCGATGCCGGCTTGGACGTCGTGGAAATCTCGCCCAATGCCGTGCCGCCGGTTTGCAAGCTGGTGGATTACGGCAAATTTCAGTACGAGGCGAGCAAGAAAGCGCACGAAGCCAAAAAACACCAGAAGAGTTCACACATCAAGGAAGTGAAGTTCCGGCCTTCCACTGCCGAGCACGATTTTCAGGTTCGCAAGAATCAGATCATCCGCTTCCTCAGCGAAGGTTACAAAGTAAAGGCCATGATTTTCCATCGCGGCCGCGAAATGGCGCACCAGGACGTGGGCCGCAAGAAGATGGACCGTTTGCTGAAGGAAATCATGGATCACGTGCAGGTGGAGTTCGGTCCGCGCATGGAAGCGAACATCCTGCTCGCATTGCTGGCGCCGAAGAAAGGCGCAGGCTCAACGCCGGCCGCGCAACCCGCGCAGAAAAACGCGGAAGGTCAAGCGTAGAGAAATTCAGTCCAAGAGGAAATCGTGAAGAAGAACAAAAAGTTGAAAGCCAAGACGCACCGCGGCGCCGCCAAGCGCTTCAAGATTACTTCCACCGGCAAAGTGATGCGCTGGCGGTCGGGCAAGCGCCACCTGCTCGGCACCAAGAAGCCGCGCCGCATGCGCCGGCTTCTGAACAAAGTTCAGGTCAGCCCCGCGGACGTGAAGAACGTCCGCCTGGCATTGCCGTACGGCCTGTAAGGAGTGTGGGGCAAGTCGGGAAGCCTTGTGGGTCGCGGCTTTAGCCGCGACATCAACGCCGCAGGTTCAGTCCGGCTTTAGCCGCTGCAGTTCCGATTTTGCAGTTGCCACACCGGGGTTTTGGCCCGAAGTTTTTTCCGAGTCGCGCAGAGCGTAACGGGTGCCTGCCGGCCGGATGTTCCGCCCGCCCTCAGAAATGACGGCTCGTGGTGGAACGAAATGCAGTCCCACGAGACAAACCCGTCCCGCTGCTCGTGCATTCCCGCGAGCGGCTGGGCCGCGTTTGTCTCTTCACTGGAATTGAAATTGCCAGCGCTTTCGAAATGCGCCACAGGAGAACAGAGCCATGCCTCGAGTTAAACGTGGAACCAAACGCCGCGCCCGGCGCAAAAAGCTGCTGAAGCACGCCAAGGGCTTTTTCCTTACCAAGGGCAAGCTGTACCGCTCGGCGAAAGAAGCGGTGAACCGCTCGCTGCGCTATACCTATCGCGACCGCCGCGTGCGCAAACGCGATTACCGCGCACTGTGGATTCAGCGCATCGGCGCCGCCGCGCGCAATAACGGCACCACCTACAGCCAGTTGATTCACGCGCTGAAGGCCGGCGGAATTGATCTGGACCGCAAGATTCTGGCGGACATGGCCGTGCACGACGCCGACGGATTTGCGTCGCTGGTCGGCTCCGTGCAGCAGCATTTCCCGAAGCCGGGAGTAGTGCAAACCGCGCGGCCCGCGGTTGTCCGCCACCACGAAGAAGGATGATCTCAGGCTGGAATTCGGGGCATCGATTGCGGTGCGTGGACGCCACGCACCCGCAGCCCATGCGCACGCTCGGCGCGTCTGTAGGGGCGGGTCTAAGACCCGCCCCTACGGCCCAACTCACGTTCTGGCCCGACTTTATTGGCTGGACCGGCGACCTTTCGTAGCGCCGGCGTCCCGCCGGCAGATTCGCGTTCACTATGACGACGAACGATCCCACAAGACAAACGCTCGCTCAACTTGGCGCTGACTCACCCGACAAGGTCGCGACTCTGTTCAGCGAACTGCGCGCCGCATTCGATCGCGACGCGGCTCAAGATATTGCTTCGATCGATCTGGGCATCACGCGGGTAAAGTGGCAGGGCCGCAAGTCGGGAATTCTCTCCGAGATTACTGAGCACTGGCTGAAGCCGGCATCGAAAGAGGTCAAGCCCGCTGTAGGCCAAAACCTCAACGCTCTGAAGTCTCACATCGAGGAACGAATCGCTAGGTTGACGGCCGAGAAGGACGCGGCTGGGGAACAGAGCGCCGCGGCCCGCGACAAAATCGATCTTTCACTGCCCGGGATCGAGCGCGCCATCGGCACGCGACACCTGATCCGCCAAACCTACGACGAACTTCTGCGCATTTTCACCGCGATCGGCTTCAGCGTGGTCGCCGGGCCCGAAATCGAAACGCCTTACTACAATTTCGAGGCGCTTAATATTCCCGAGCATCATCCAGCGCGCGACAACATGGACACTTTCTACATCGCAGGCGCGCGCGGCGGGCATTTGCTGCGCACGCACACCTCGCCCATGCAGATTCGCACCATGGAGAAACAAAAGCCGCCGGTGCGCATCGTCGTCCCCGGCAAAGTCTATCGCCGCGATAATCCGGACGCGACGCACGGCTACATGTTCCACCAGATCGAAGGCCTGGCTGTGGATACGGACATCACCTTCTGCGACTTCAAGGGCACCGTGGATTATTTCGCGCGCGAATTCCTCGGCCCCAAGACAAAAACGCGCCTCCGGCCCAGCTATTTTCCGTTCACCGAGCCTTCCGCCGAAGTGGACGCAACCTGCCACGTCTGCGGCGGCACCGGCTGCCGCGTGTGCAAACAATCCGGCTGGATCGAACTTTTCGGCGCGGGCATGGTAAATCCGGCGGTGTACGGATTCGTGGGCTACGATCCAGAAAAATATTCCGGCTTCGCATTCGGCATGGGCGTGGATCGCCTGGCGATGATGAAGTACGGCGTGACGGAAGTGCCGCTGCTGTTCCAGAACGATGTGCGCTTCCTGAAACAGTTTCCGTGAAGAATTTGTGGCGGCACAGCGTGGCGCTGTGCCCCTGCTTTGAACGTTTGCACCCGGCGAACTAATGAAGGTTGTCTACAACTGGCTGAAAGAATTCGTGGACGCCACCGCGTCGCCCGCCGATCTGCGCGCACGGCTTTCGCTCGCGGGCGTGGCTGTGGATTCCATCGAAGAGACCTCCGCGGGTCCCGTGCTGGATGCGGAAGTGACGGCGAATCGTCCCGATTGCCTGGGCCACCTGGGCATCGCGCGCGAGGTGGCAGCGATTTACCGCTTGCCGCTCAAGCCGCTGCATCCCAAGCTGAAAGAATCAGCGGAAAAAGTGGCCGATGCGACGCGCGTGGAAATCGCGGCGCCGGATCTTTGCGGGCGCTTCACGGCGCGCGTGCTGCGCGGAGTAAAAGTGCAGCCTTCGCCGGACTGGCTGCGGCAAGGCCTGGAAGCGATCGGCGAAAAATCCATCAACAACGTGGTGGACGTCACCAACTACGTGATGTTCGAGCTGGGTCACCCGCTGCACGCTTTCGATTTCGATAAATTGCAGGAACACCGCATCGTGGTGCGCCGCGCGAAACCCGGAGAAAAAATCCGCACGCTCGATGGCGCCGAACGCACGCTGACGAAAGACGTGTGCGTGGTGGCGGACGCTGGGCGCGCCGTGGGCATCGGCGGAGTGATGGGCGGCGCGGAGACCGAAATCAGTTTCAGCACGCGCAACGTACTGATCGAGTGCGCCTGGTTCGATCCCATTTCAGTGCGCCGCGCTTCCAAGGCTCTCGGCTTGCGCAGCGAGGCTTCCTATCGCTTCGAACGCGGCGCCGATCCCGAAATGGCGGAGCTGGCTTCGCGGCGCGCCGCGGAACTGATTCAGCAAGTCGCCGGCGGCGAACTTCTCGCGGGAGTTGTGGACGTGTACCCGCATCGCCCGCCGGACGAGAAAATCGAGCTTTCGCGCAAGGAACTGCTGCGCGTGATGGGCGCGGACCTTCCGGACCGTGACATCGAAGCGATCCTCAGCGCGCTGGGTTTTCATCCCGTGCGTGTGGACGTGAATCGCGGCAGTGACGGTTCGATTGCCGCCGTGTGGGAATGCCGGCAAGCTTCCTGGCGGCAGGATGTAACGCGCGGGATTGACCTGATCGAAGAGGTGGCGCGGCATTACGGCTACGACAAATTTCCGCCGCGCCTTCCGCCCGCAAAACTTCCCGCGCACCGTTTGCCACACGCCGAGGCACAGGACCGCTTGCGCGAACGCATCGTCGCGCTGGGCTACCAGGAAATCGTGGAAATCCCGATTGTGGATACGCAGCGTAACGAGCTTTTCCGGCCGGAGAATCTGACGCCCGCGGTGATCGGCAATCCGCTCGCGGAAGACGCATCGGTGATGCGTTCGACGGGGACCGTCAGCATGTTGCGCGCGATGGAGTGGAATCTGAATCACGGCCAGCGCAATTTGCGCCTGTTTGAAATCGGCAAGACTTATCAGCTGCGCGACGGCGAGCCGGTGGAAGCGCAAGTGCTCACGCTCGGCGCCACCGGCCTGGCACAGGAAAAAACCATTTACGAACCGGCACGTGAATTCGGCTTCGCGGATTTGAAGGGCGACCTCGACCGCATCGGTGAGCTTGCCGGCGGTTTTCGGTGGCAGTCGGGCGGTCCGCCATGGCTCACCAGCTCGCGTGCGGCTCGGATCTCGCTTCCGAGTAAATCATCGGCTTCGGCAGACATCGGAGTGGCCGGCCAACTCGCCAGACGCATCGCCGAGGGGTACAAATTCCGTCAGGACGTCTTCGTCGCTGAACTGAAGCTCGAACCACTCGTCACCGGCGTCGAAGCGGCAAACGCCGCGCGGCGTTTCAAAGCGTTGCCGCGGTTCCCAGCGGTCGCGCGCGATTTTTCGCTCGTGCTCGCCGACGGCGTAATCTTCGCGCAAGTCGTCGAGACGATCCGCTCGCTCCCGATCGCCGAACTCGAAAGCATCGAAGCCGCCGACCTCTTCCGCGGCGGACAAGTGCCGCCCGGAAAATTTTCACTCATGATCCGCGTAAAATTCCAAAGCGCCGAGGCCACGTTCACCGACGCGCAGCTCAACGATTTCTCCGCGCGCATTGTCGCCGCGCTGCAAGAAAAACTCGGCGCCACGCTCCGCGCGATATAATCCGAATGAACGTTGCGCGGCCAGCCAGCAACGGCCGGCGCAGCTTCACCAATCGCCAGCGCGAGTAAGTCGTATGACCCAAAGCGATTTCCTACGCGACCTCGGAATCACGCACCCGATCATCCAGGCTCCGATGGCTGGTGGCCCGTCCACTCGCGAACTCGTCGCGGCGGTATGCAATGCCGGAGCTCTGGGCTCGCTCGGGTCCGCCTATAGCACGCCCGAGCAAATCACTGCGGACATTGAGAAGGTTCGTTCCCTCACGGAAAAACCCTTCAACGTGAATCTTTTCGCAGCTGGATACGCGCCCGAATCACAAGTTGACCCTGGCCCGATGTTGGCGCTGCTCGCGGAAATTCACGAATTGCTACATTTGCCTCCGCCCACGGTTCCCGCATGGCCCGTCAATCCGTTTGAAAAACAACTGCAGGCCGTCCTGGAAGCGCGGCCGGCGTTTTTCAGTTTCACTTTCGGAATCCCCGAGCCTCACGCAATGGCGCGCCTCAAGGCAGCGGGAATCGCTACCTTTGGCACCGCTACGACTGTCGAAGAGGGACAAATGTTGGAAGCAAGCGGCGTGACGGCCATCGTGGCGCAGGGCGCCGAGGCCGGCTCGCACCGCGGAACCTTCGTCGGCTCCTTCGAGAGTGCGATGGTTCCGACTCTTGAATTAGTGCGCTCGCTCAGTGCGGCGGTATCCAGGCCAATAATCGCTTCCGGTGGACTGATGGACGGCCGAGACATCGCGCAAGCACTCGCGCGCGGCGCCCGGGCCGCTCAACTCGGCAGCGCATTCCTCACCTGCCCCGAAGCCGGCACCCCTGAAGCTTACAGGCGCGCCATACTCGCTGCGCGCGAGGACACCACCGTCATCACGCGAGCGTTTTCGGGCCGCCCCGCGCGCTCTCTCCTGAATACGTTCATCTCCAAAGTCGAGGGCAAAGAAAAAATAATCCTGCCGTTCCCGCTGCAAAATGCCCTCACCCGCCCGATGCGCACAGCCGCCGCGAAGCTGGGAAAATCCGGCTATCTCTCACTCTTCGTCGGCCAAGGTGTGACGCGGGCGCGCGCCCTGCCCGCCGCGGAACTCATATCTCGCTTAGTCGCGGAAATGCTGCAAGCACAGGCGGCCTCCTGATAAATCGAAGCAAAAGAATCGGCCCGCGCGCATAAGCCCGTTGCGCGCGCGCACGCAATGGCCGACAATAACCCTGGCTCAGCAAGGGAGTGCACCGTGAAAATCGAGATTTACGATCAGAGCTACAACGTGAACGCGGATGACAACGAGGAATATTTGAAGGAACTGGCGGCCTACGTGGACGGCAAGATGCGTTCCATCGCCGAAGCCACGCACATGGTGGATTCACTGAAGGTCGCGGTGCTCGCCGCGTTGAATATTGCCGATGAATCGTTCGCGCTGCGCAAACGCCAGCAGGAAATCGAAGGTCCGCTGCGCAAGCGCGTGGAAAAATGCGTGTCCATGGTGGAAAAGGCGCTCGAACAGACAAATTAGCCGGTGAAAAATCCCTTCGAGCTGATTGCTGAACGTAATTGCGCGCGACCCTTAGGTTTCTAGTGCTCCCCGCGCAACCCGTTAGCACCTTACCGCCATCTCCGTATATGATTGGTCCTAGGTGTTTTGCCGACCTTTGCCACGTGCATAAACGCAGAGCAGTTCTGTATCTGGTCGTTCCAGTAGCGCTGCTCGCGCTGCTGATGCTCCTGATGGTGTTGGGCAGCGTCTCGCATTGTCATGCCGGCCCCGATGCAAATTGCTCGATTTGCCATCTGAGCCATCAACCGATTGACCATCCACAACCGAACCATCGTGAACCGTCGCTGGCCCAGGTCGGCGTGCGAATCGAGTTCCAGCAACCCGGATTTGCACCCTCGCCCGTCGCGCCACGACTTCCCACCCGCGCTCCGCCCGCCGTCTAACCTCGATTTGAATCCGTGCTGCTACCAGCAAGCCGATCCCACTACTTTTTTTCTTTAGAGGTTGAAGACTATGCCCGCTAAAACCCTGCTATTCGCCATCCCTGCACTGGTGGTGTGTTTTGCATCCGCGGCTCTTGCGCAGACGTCACCGCCCCCGCCGCCATCCGCGCCGCAGAACGCCACGCCCGGAGCCGCGCCGCAAAATACTCCGTCGGGGCAGGTGCATGGCGCCGTGCGCATCACCTTGGACCAGGCCATCCAGATGGCGCTCGAACACAACCATAATTTGAAGGCTGCGCGTACCACCATTCAGCAGGACGAAGCTCTGGAAATCACCGCGAACCTGCGGCCCAATCCCGTGCTCACCGCGGACGCGCAGTTCCTTCCGATTTTTCAGCCGAATCAGTTCACCGCAGACTACATCAATGAGACCGCGCAGTTTGATTTGGGCATCGCCTACCTGTTCGAACGCGGCAGGAAGCGCCAGCATCGCCTGCAAGCCGCGCAAGACGTAACCGCGCAAACCAAATCGCTGGTTACGGACAACGAGCGTACCCTGACCTTCAACGTTGCCTCGCAATTCGTCGGCGTCCAGCTCGCCGAATCCACGCTCGATCTCGCCCTGCAGGACATGAAGAGTTTTCAGAACACGCTGGACATCAGCCAGGCCCGCTACAACGCCGGCGACATCAGCGAAGGCGATTTTCTGAAGATCAAACTCCAGATGCTGCAATTTCAGCAGGACGTGGCCCAAGCGCAACTGACCAAAGTGCAGGCGCTGGTGGGCTTGCGGCAGTTCCTGGGATACGAAACCGTTCCCGAGGACTTCGACGTTTCCAGCGACTTCGACTACATACCCGTGCAAATAAAACTCGAAGAGCTGCAAGCGAAAGCTCTGCAGTCCCGCCCGGATTTCCGCGCGGCGCAGCAAGGCGTGACCGCGGCCAAGAGCCAGTATGAATTGGCCAAGGCCAACGGCAAAGTGGACGTAACCGGCACCGCCAATTACGATCACGTCAGCGATACCAATACAGCCTCCTTCTTCGGCAGCTTTCAGATCCCCATCTTTAACCGCAATCAAGGCGAAATCGCGCGCACCAATTACGTAATCAATCAGGCGCAGGAACTGGAGCGGGCCGCGAGCGATCAGGTGATGAGTGACGTGCTCACAGCCTATGAAGGCGTGCGCGAAAACGATCTGGTCGTTACGCAATTTCGCGGCGGCTATCTGGATGCGGCGCAACAGTCTCGCGACATCGCCGAGTATTCCTACAAACGCGGCGCCGCCAGTCTGCTTGACTATCTCGATGCCGAGCGCAGTTATCGCACTGTTCAACTTTCTTACCGGCAATCGCTCGCGGCCTATCTCACCGCAGTCGAGCAGCTGCGCGAGGCAGTAGGAACCCGGAGCCTGCCATGAGCACTCAGTTGTTCCGATGCGGTCCTAGATCTACGTTAGCGCAGGCCGGCGTACTTGCCGTAGCAGCTGCGATCGCCGCGGCTTGCGTCGCGGGCTGCGGCTCCGATGAACGCGCGAATCAAATGACCTCGTACAGCGCCAAGGAATCCAAGAGCGCCACTCCCGAGCTGTTCACCATTCCGGATAACCAGATGTCTCACGTGCAGGTGGTCACCGTCGAACCCGTGAAACTGCCGCGCGTCCTGCGCCTCACCGGCGCTGTGGCCTACAACGCATTTAACACCACGCCGGTGATCACCCAGGTCGGCGGCCCGGTCAGTCGCATCCTGGTGGTACCTGGCGAGCGCGTGAAGAAGAGCCAACCCCTATTGGAAGTGAGCAGCCCCGATTACTCGCTACTCTATGCGGCCTACCTGAAAGCGCGCGATACCCTGCGCGTGACGGACAAGAACTACGCGCGCGCCCAGGATCTTTACGCGCATCACGCCATCGCCGAACGCGACTTGCTCCAGGCGGAATCCGATCGCATCCAGGCGCAGGCGGATTTGAACGCAGCGCTCTTGGGCTTGAAAATTCTGGGAATTCCCAATCCGGATGATTTGGCGAAGGCACCCTCTTCCGCTGAAATCCCGCTGCTCGCGCCCATCGGTGGAGAAATTGTCGAACGCGACGTCGCTCCCGGCCAATTGTTGCAAGCCGGCCTTACGCAGGCATTCATCATTTCCGATATGAGCTCGGTGTGGGTGCTGGCAAATGTCTATCAAAGCGATATGGCGGAAGTACACGTAGGCGACCAGGTCGCGGTACAGACCGATTCGTATCCCGACAAATTCCACGGCAAGATTTCGTTCATGTCGCCGGCACTCGATCCCAATACGCGCACGCTGCAGGCGCGCATCATCGTCGAAAATCCCGGCGAAAAGCTTAAGAACAACATGTACGTCACGGCCACCGTGAATGCAGGCGTGGAGCAGAACGCCATCGCCGTCCCGGATTCCTCCGTGCTGCGCGACGATGAAAATCAGCCGTTCGTTTACGTGGCCACGGGTTTCAACCAGTTCGGGCGCAGATCGGTGGAAATCGGCCAAAGCCAAGCTGGAAAGACGCAAATTCTGAAGGGCTTGAGTCCCGGCGACAAAGTCGTCGGTGATGGCAGCCTGTTCCTGCAATTCGCCAATTCGTTCCAGCACTGAGGCGGCCGATTCCGCATGATTCATCGCATCGTACAATTCGCGCTGCAACAGCGGTTCCTGGTTCTGATGCTGGTGGTGTTCATCGCCGTCGGCGGCGCGGTTTCCTTCCAGCGCATGCCGGTGGACGCCTACCCGGACCTTTCACCGCCCATGGTGGAAGTCATCACGCAATGGCCCGGGCACGCCGCGGAAGAAGTCGAGCGCCTGGTCACGCTGCCCACCGAAGTGGAAATGAACGGCGTGCCGAAGATGGACATCCAGCGCTCCATCTCGCTCTACGGCCTGTCGGACGTAATTCTGACGTTCGACGAGGACACCGACGATTACCTGGCGCGCCAGATCGTATTTCAGCACCTCAGCGAAGTTGCTTATCCCACTGGGGTCACTCCAACACTGGCGCCCCTGTCCAGCCCCTCGGGTCTGGTTTACCGCTACGTCTTGCAAAGTCCCGATCGCACACCGCAGGAACTGAAAACTTTCGAAGATTGGGTAATCGAGCGCGAGTACAAACAGGTGCGCGGCGTCGCCGATGATTCAGGCTTCGGCGGCACGGTGATGCAATACCAGGTGCTGCTCGATCCCGCGCGGCTCTACGGCTATCACATCACCGTCCCGCAAATCATCCAGCAACTCTCCGTGAACAACGCCAACACCGGCGGCGGATTTTATCCGCAGGGCGGCCAATTTTATTACGTGCGCGGCCTGGGCCTGATCAAGGACGTGCAGGACATCGGCAGCGTGATCATCGGCTCGCAGAATGGCGTGCCGGTCCGCATTCGTGACGTTGGCGAAGTCACCATCGGCCACGCCCCGCGCCTGGGCCAATTCGGATTCAATAAGAATGACGACGCCGTCGAAGGCGTCATCATGATGCTGCGCGGCGACCAGACGCAGAATGTTCTGAAAGGCGTCGAGGCCAAAACCAAAGAACTGAACGAACACATTCTGCCGCCCGACGTGAAAGTGCTGCCTTACTACGACCGCAGCGACCTGGTGCGTTTAACGATTGATACCGTGGAAAAAAATATGCTGGTCGGGATGACCCTGGTCCTGATCGTGTTGATTTTCTTTCTGGTGAATGTGCGTGCGGCCGTGATTGTGGCGCTGACCATCCCGGTGGCGCTGCTCTTCTCTTTTATTTTTCTGCACGCACGCGGCGTGGCTGCCAACCTGCTCTCCATCGGCGCAATTGATTTCGGCATCATCATTGACGGCACGCTCGTGATGGTGGAGAACATCTATCGCGAGCTGGGACTCCGCGAAGGCCAGAAATACGACTTGCACGAAGTGATTCTCACCGCCGCGCGCGATGTCGATCGCCCCATCTTCTATTCCGTCGCCATCATCATCGCCGGCTACATCCCCATCTACGCGCTCAGCGGCCCGTCTGGCAAATTGTTTCACCCGATGGCCGACACCATGTCCATCGCCTTGGTCGGCGCGTTGATTCTCACGCTTACATTCGTCCCGGTGATGTGCTCGTACTGGTTCAAGAAAGGCGTCCGTGAGCCTCGCAACAAGCCCTTCGAATGGATCAAGAATGAATACGGCTCGGAACTCAAGTGGTGCTTGGAACGTCCGTGGCTGACCATGCTCGTCGCCACCGTAATTTTCGGCGTCAGTCTTTTCCTAGTCCCCTTCATCGGCGGCGAGTTCATGCCGCACCTGGACGAAGGCGCGTTGTGGGTCCGCGCTACGATGCCTTATACGATTTCCTACGAAGAGGCCGCAAAGGTCGCGCCGCAGATTCGCGACATTCTCGCGAAGTATCCGATGGTGACAGACGTCGGCTCCGAGCTCGGCCGGCCCGATGACGGTACGGACCCCACCGGCTTTTTCAATTGCGAATTTTATGTGGGGCTGAAGCCTTACAGCGACGCCATCTGGAAATCCGGGAATATCCGCAACAAGGCAGCGCTGATCGAGGACCTGCAGAAGCAGCTCACCGCGTTTCCCGGAATTATTTTTAATTATACTCAGCCGGCCGAAGATGCCGTGGACGAAGCGCTCACGGGCTTGAAGAGCGCACTCGCAGTGAAAGTGTATGGAGCGGACCTGAACGTCCTCCAGGACAAGGCGCTGGAAATCAAGCGGCGGCTTTCACAAATCCGCGGCTTTACCGAGTTGACCGTGGTGCGCGAACTGGGCCAGCCCAGCTTGATCGTGCAAGTGGATCGCGACAAGATCGCGCGCTTCGGTATCAACGTAGCCGACGTCGAAGCGGTAGTGCAGGCAGCAGTCGGAGGCCAGGCCGCCACGCAGGTAATCCAGGGCGAAAAGCTGTTCGATCTCGTCGTGCGCATGAAGCCGGAGTTCCGCGAGAACGCGCAACAAATCGCCAACCTGCTCGTCGGCGCGCCTACCGGCCAGCAGATTCCACTCAGCGAGCTTGCGGACATTCGCGAAGGCAACGGCGCGTCCTTCATTTATCGCGAGAACAATTCGCGTTACATCGGCGTGCAATACAGCATCGAAGGCCGCGATCTGGCCGGAGCCGTCGAGGAAGGCAAGCGCGCCATCGCGGACGTGGATAAATCATTGCCGGCGGGCTATCGCCTGGCCTGGGGCGGCGAATACAGCGAATTCATCAACGCGATGAGCCAGGTTTCGATTGTCGCGCCGCTCACAGTGCTCCTCATCTTCATGATCCTGTTTGCGCTCTACGGCAACCTGAAGTTTCCGGTCACCGTGGTTCTCAGTGTGATTTTGACCGAACCGGTCGGAGCGTTGCTCGCGCTGAAGCTCACGCACACGCCGTTCAGCGTCTCGTCGCTGCTCGGGCTGCTGGTGCTGATGGGCGTCTCAGTGGAAACCGCGGTCATTGATGTCTCCTACATCAATAAACTCCGCCTCGAAGGGCTCGGCATCGAAAAAGCCACGTATGATGCGTCGCTCGTCCGCTTCCGGCCAATTATGATGACTGCTCTGGTAGCTTGCCTGGGTCTGCTGCCGGCTGCGCTTTCGACGGGCATTGGTTCCGATTCGCAGAAACCCTTCGCGATCGTGATTGTTGCCGGACTGGTATCGCGCCTGCTCCTTGGCCGCATCGTCAGCCCCGTACTGTACAAAATGGTCGCGCGCGAAGGCGACGTCTTGCAGGTGTGAGTTGCACCGGCGCGAAGTAAGTCGCGGAATTCCGATTAGTCTGCGCCGGTAGGCGCTTGTGTGAGAATCCCGCGAACAACTTGATTGGCCGATGAAACTGGCGGGAGCAATCTGGCGGAATTCAAGATGAATGCCATTTCGGACGAGACGTGAATGAAAGCGGCCAGCAGCGGATTCAGAAACCCAAAAGCCGCGAGGCCCACACCGATCGTATCCACCACCAGCGTTCCCACGAAGTTCTGCATGATGGTTCTGCGGCAACGCCGTGCGGTCTGTATGGTTTCGACTAGCTTCGATAAGTCGCTGCCAATCAGCACAACGTCGGCGCTTTCGCGCGCTACGTCTGTGCCAGAGCCCATCGCCACACCGACCGACGCCTGCATCAATGCCGGAGCGTCATTGATCCCGTCTCCGACCATAGCCACCTTGTGGCCCTTCTCAATCATTTGCTGCACGTAGCGCAGCTTGTCTTCTGGCAGCAGGCCCGAGACAATCTCGTCAACGCCTAGTTTGCCGCCAACATCTTCCGCCACCATTTTTGCGTCGCCCGTGAGCAGCGCCGTCCTTAAACGCATGGACTTCAACGCTTGCATCGCGCCTCTCGCCTCGGGCCGAAGCGTATCCGCAACCTGCAACGTTCCCAGAAATCGGCCAGCGCGAGCCACAAAAATCTCCGAGCCCGCAGTTCCGCTGGTCGGCGGATCGCATTGCACGCGCCGTTCCAGCAAGAATTGTCGTTTCCCGACAATAATCTCGTCACCGCCGCTGCTGGCGATAATTCCCTGGCCCGGGGTGTATTCGAACTGGCCAGTATCTTCGTACGGGATTCCCAATTGCACCGCTTTCCTCAGGATCGCTTTGGCGATGGGGTGCTCGGAGCGAGATTCAGCAATCGCGGCGGTTTTCAGCAAAAGCGCCGCGGGAACATCCGGGGCGGGGCAAACGTCCAGAAGCTCAGGAGTTCCATAAGTCAACGTCCCAGTCTTATCGAGCAGTATGGTGTCCACTTCCCACAGCTTTTCCAGATACAACCCGCCTTTGATGATGGCGCCCTCTTGGGCTGCGCGGCCGATGGAGCCCAGAATCGCCAGCGGAGTCCCCGCCGCGATGCCGCACGCTCCGGCCACGATGATCACGGAAATCGTCGAACGAATGTTGTGCGTGAGCAGAAAAGTCAGCAGCGCCGCGCCCAACGCAAAATAAACCAGGTAGCCCGCAAGCCGGTCCGCAATTCCCTGAATCGGCGCGCGCGATTTCTCCGCCGTTTCCACCGCCTCGATGATCTTGCCGAAGGTTGTGTCGCGGCCCAGGCGCTCGACGCGGACTTCCAGCGCCCCGGATTGATTGATCGTCCCCGCATAGACAATGGCGCCCGGATGTTTTTCAACCGGCATGGATTCGCCCGTGATGGGCGCTTGGTCTACGAAGGAATGTCCTCCGATCACCTTTCCGTCAACTGGAACGCGCGCTCCTGGCCGGACCAGAACTTCATCGTTGCTTGCCACTTCCTGAATTCTTACGTCCATCCATGTTCCGCTTCGCCGCACGGTTGCTGTGCTCGGCAGAAGCTCGACCAAATGTTGAATCGCTTTGCGTCCTCGGCCCACTGTGAGGCCTTCGAGGATCTCGGCGACTAAAACGAAGAGCGTGATGATCAGCGCCGTAAAAATTTCGCGAATGGCAAGCGCCGCCACGATGGCGATGGCCATCGAGAGTTCCATGGTCATGCGCCGCTGTGTGAGGTTCTCGTACGCTTCGTGGAAAATTGGAAATCCGCCAACAATGGCGCAAATCACGCCAACCGCTGTGATGTACGGATTCCGCGCGCCCCCAAGGAACCAGATGGCCGCTGCCGCCGCTGCGGTGAAGAGCACGCGGTTGACCTCGCGCCAGTTCAAGGCCTTTTCGTGCTCATCTTCATGGTTGTCGTGGTCAACCGCAGCGCTTGCCGGATGTAACCCGGTAATCTTCGCTGCCTCTGTGTCCGTCAAATTCGTCTGCTTCATGATTGGTTCCTTTGTCGCGGCATCCCCGGAGATTCCCGCTGTCACTTCACTTCAAATAAGCCCGAACAATATCAATCAGCTCCTCGGCCGCTTGTCCCTGCGGCGAGTCCTTGCCCTTCTCCGGATCCAGCACGTGAAATCGCACGTGCCCTTCCATCACTTCGGCCATCAGGCCGTTCAGCGCCCCGCGGCAAGCCGCCATCAATTGCAGCACGCCGGCGCATTCCTGCTCGGATTCCAGAGCGCGCTCGATCGCCTCCACCTGCCCGCGAATCCGGCGCACGCGTTTCTGAAGCTTTTCTTTGTCTTTGGAGGTATGGGCCATGGCGCTTATTAATATACCCCAGTATAGTATATAGGACAAACGGAATTTTACCCTCCAACTCCGCCACCCTCGGGCGTTAGCGAATTAGCAAAATTCGTGGAACGAATCCGTCCGAACACGCATCAGAGGTATGATACTTGGCGGGGGTCCTACAGCTTTTTATGTCCAAGCGAATAGCCCTAAGACTGCTGGCGGTGGCCCTGATCCTTTCCGTGGGCCTGTTTGCCATGCAGGCTGCCGGGCACTGGCATGGGCACTCCTCCGACGAACAGCATTGCCAGGTCTGCCATACCGGGCACGTCGCCGTACCGCAGCCCGCCGCGCAGATGGAAATGCAGTCGCCCGTCGCGGTCGCGCGGTTTGCGGTCGCCGAAGACCAAAAGCTTAATCTCGACCCGGTTTGCAGTCACAGAATCCCCCGTGCGCCTCCTGTTTAATTCCTCAACCAAATAATTCGTAATCCCTTAACGCGTGCCGTGAGCATGGCGGCAAGCGTCGAATTCCACACTTAATTTTCATTTTATCCGCGGCCGGCGCTGCGCAGCGCACAGGCCGCCATTCATAAAGGGAGATTCATTCATGAGCTTAGTAAAAGTACTTCTAGGGGCATTGTTTTTGCTGTTAGCCACGTTTACGACCGCACGCACCGGTTGGGCACAGACCGGTAACGCGGCGAACGTCACAGGTACGGTGACCGATCCTTCGGGCGCTGTCGTCGCTGGCGCGACCGTTAGCATCCATAACCCCGTCAGCCAGTACGAGCGTTCCACCACCACAGACAGTTCCGGTAACTTCAGTTTCCCGAACGTGCCCTTCAATCCCTATCACTTGTCCGTGACAACCTCGGGATTTGGACCGTACGCGCAGGACATTGATGTCCGCTCCTCGGTGCCTCTGTCGGTGAAAATCAGTTTGACGATAGCCGGTAGCTCCAGCACCGTAACCGTCGAAGGAGGCAGCGACCTGCTCGAAAACGATTCCACCTTCCACACCGACGTGGACCGGGCACTATTTGAAAAGCTTCCTCTGGAGAGTCAATCGTCGTCACTCAGTTCGCTCGTCACACTCACGACTCCCGGCATAGCCGCGGACTCGAATGGCCTGTTCCACGGACTTGGCGACCACGCAGAGAATTCATTTTCCGTTGACGGCCAGCCCATCACCGATCAGCAGAGCAAAGTCTTTTCGAACCAGCTTCCCGTGGATGCCATCCAGTCACTGGAAGTTATTTCCGGGGCGCCGCCCGCCGAATTCGGCGACAAGACCAGCGTCGTTATCCAGGCCACCACGCGCTCCGGTTTGGGCGTTACCACGCCTCACGGCACCATCTTCGGTTCCTACGGCACATTCGGCACGTCCAACGCCGGATTCGACCTCGCCTACGGCAATCAGAAATGGGGCAACTTCATCTCGGCCAGCGGATTGAACAGCGGCCGATTCTTGGATCCTCCGGAATTCAGCGTGATGCACGACAAAGGCAACCAGGAAAACATATTCGATCGCGTGGATTATCAGTTCAACGCCGCAAACTCGGTCCACCTCAACGTCCAATACACGCGTTCCTGGTTTCAGACGCCCAATTCCTTCGACGCGCAATTCGCCTCGCCTTGGTTTGGCGTCGTCGTTGACAATGGTGGCCTCGCTCCGCCGGTCAGCTCGGGTTGCACTCTCGCACAGTGTGGTCAGCTCGTCGGTGCGCAGGATCAGCGCTCCAAGATCGGGACATTCAACATCGCTCCGTCCTGGACGCATCTGATCAATTCCAATGCGGTCCTCACGGTTGGTGCTTTTGTTCGCAGCGATACATATAACTACTACCCCAGCGACAATCCCTTCGCGGACCTCGGGCCGTTCAGCCTTCAGAGGGAGACGGTCACCCAGGATCGCACCCTGACCAATGCGGGCATCCACTCGGAAATTTCGGTGGTGCATGGCATTAACAATGTGAAGGCGGGGATCGTCTATGAGCAGACATTTCTCACCGAGAAGGATCAGATCGCCATCGTCGATCCTACGCTCAACGCGCCATGCCTCGGTGCGAATACAAACCCGGTAACCGATGGCTTTTACCCTTTCGCACCCGTGCAGGGGTTCACGAATCCAAGTCAGTGCGCCGCTGCGGGATTTCAGCCGAACGTGGCAACGAATCCGAACGCCCCGGGCAACCCGGCCAATGGATTTTTGAGCACAGCCCTATACCCTTTGTTCAATCCGACTTTGCTTCCCTTTGACCTCACGCGCGGAGGGAGTCGATTCCAAACCGCTGCATCATTTCCTCTGCACACGGATGTCAAAGAACTGGCGCTGTACGTCCAAGACACCATCACGTGGAAGAATTGGTCGTTCAATTTGGGCATTCGCGGCGACTTGTATAATGGCTTGTCCACAGCGAACCAAGCCGAGCCTCGCTTGGGCGTCGCTTACAACATCAAACCCACCAACACCGTTCTGCGAGTCTCCTACGCCCGAAGTCTCGAAACTCCCTTCAACGAAAATCTCGTCCTTTCCAGCATTGGGTGCACCAGCGACGTTCTGAACCCTTTGCTGGGATGTGCGGGAAATTCCACAAATCCGATCGCGCCCGGGTATCGCAATGAATTTCACGCCGGCCTGCAACAAGCCTTTGGGAAATACTTAGTTCTCGACGGTGAATACATCTGGAAGTACACCCATAACGCCTACGATTTCAGTGTGCTCGGTAACACGCCGATTACTTTCCCGATCGAGTGGGCCCGGTCCAAGATCCCTGGATTCGCGATCCGCGCATCCGTGCCGGATTACCACGGTTTGACGGCATTCATCGTCATGTCCAGCGTGGCTGCCCGGTTCTTTACCCCGCAGGAAGCCGGAGCCGGAGCTAATCCCACGGCGCCGACGGGCGTTTTTCGCATTGACCACGACGAACATTTCAACGAGACAACCCACCTGCAATATCAACCTTGGAAGAAGCTTCCTTGGGTCGGCTTTAACTGGCGATACGACAGCGGGCTGGTGGCCGGCGCGACGCCCTGCTTCGGGATCGAATCGTTCAACACTTGCCCAGGCAGTCTGGGCACTACCCCCGCCAATGGCTCCGTCTCCCTGGTAGCCTCGAACGTGGGCAGCGTTCCCTTGAGCGCGGATCAGGAGTTCGAAGCAGGCTTCACCTGCAACGGCGTGCATGCTACGCCGCCCTCTGCGGCAAATCCAGGCGGTATCCCGATACCGGGAGGCACCTGCCCCGCGCTGATGTTCGGCTCCACGCTCATCTCCGTGCCGGGACCCAACAAGGAAAATGACGACCACAATCCGCCACGCATCCAACAACGCAATCTGTTTGACTTAGCCGTGGGCCACGACAATCTCTTCCATGGCGATCGTTACAAGTGGAGTGCCCGCGTGGAGGTAATCAACCTGGCCAACAACTATGCTCTCTACAACTTCCTGTCAACGTTCAGCGGCACGCACTACGTCACGCCGCGCACCGTAACAGCGGAGGTCGGATTCCACTTCTAATCCCCGCGCGACGGAGGCCGATGCGTGCGTCGGCTTCCGTCGCGTGAATTTCAAGCCTGGCGATCCCCTGGCTCGACGGGACCCGCGCAGTGACCGGCGCAATTCCAGCGCCCGGATAACTTCCTGAAAACCACTCTCACAGAAAAATTACAGAACTCTAGTACAGAACTCTAGTTGACACTGATTTGCAACTAAACTACACTCGCGCCAGTTGAAAGCTTGTTTCAACTGGAAAGAGCCTTTCTATTCCATGCCGTTCCCTGAGTCCTTGCGTTCGCTAGGCCCTTCCAGGTCACGGCCAAATCGCCTCCCGCTGACTTATATCGGCCTCTTGTGCTTGCTGTGCGCGTCGCTAGCTGGCCCGCGAGCTGTCGCCGCTCAGGAAACTCCCTATTTTGTTGCGTACTCGCACCACCTCGAAGAACCCGGCAACCTGGAAATTGAGCTGAATTCCATTTACGGTGTGCAGCACGCCGGCAACGACTTCATCGCCCCCTGGGTTGAGTTTGAATACGGCGCAAAAGCCTGGTGGACCACCGAGTTTTATCTCGATTGGCAGGGAACGTTTAACGACAGCGCGCGCTTTACCGGATTCCGCTGGGAAAACCGCTTTCGCCCGCTGAGGCACGAGCACTGGATCAATCCTGTTCTTTACGTCGAATACGAAAACACCACGGCCGCGGATAAGACCATGATCGAAGTGGTCGGTTTCGATTCTCAAGCGGATCACGCCGTTCCCAATTCCATAGCGCAAATGGAACATCTGCATGAGCTCGAGACGAAATTGATTCTCTCCAGCGACTACCAAGGCTGGAACATTTCGGAAAATTTTATCGCCGAGAAGAATTTAGGCCATGATCCCTGGGAGTTTGGCTACGCAGTCGGCGCCAGCCGTCCCCTGCGCCTCGCCGTCACTCCGGAGTCCTGCAATTTCTGCCGTGAAAACTTCCTGCTGGGCGCCGAAGTCTATGGCGGTCTGGGGACTTCTTGGAATTTTACGCAAATCGGCACGTCCCATTACGCGGCGCCCGTGGTTGCCTGGCAACTCCCCAGCGGCGTCACGTTTCGTGCTTCACCGGGATTCGGACTGAATTCCAACAGCCATCCATTCATCCTGCGTTGGAGCGTTTCGTATGAAATTGACCGCTTCGCCCACAGAGTAAGGAGCTTGTTCCGATGATTCGACGATCCCTTTGCGGTCTCCTGCTTTTGGCGCTGACGTTTGTTGCTATTGGTTCCGCGTCCGAGCGCGAGCGCGAAACCGATGATCGCGGTGTGTTGCTCGCCATCGCCCAAGCTCCGCTAAAAACTCGCTCTTGGCACAATCCCTACCAAGGCCAACCCGACGCTGTGCTCGCCGGGAAAAAACTCTTTCTGCAACATTGCGCGGAATGTCACGGCCCGCAAGCCCGGGGCATCGGTCGCGCCGTCAATCTGCATTTGTCCGCGGTGCAGAATGCCACACCGGGCGAGCTCGCATGGTTCCTGCGCAACGGAAATCTTTGGCGAGGGATGCCTGCTTGGTCCGGACTGCCGGAGCAGCGCCGCTGGCAGCTCGTCGCCTACCTCAAATCGTTCCGCCGATAATTCCTGCTACAATACTTCGTGGAACCGGCCTGCGACGCAGGTGACGTCGCGATGGTCTTTTGAACCAACACTGGATCCCAGGGAGTCCGCGTCGTCCTGCCCTTGTGCACGTCCATCGGTTTCGGCCGGTGGATAGCCTGAAAGCAGGCGCAGGGCACCCACCTATTCGTGGGGTTCAGGACCTAGCAACGCACGGCGAAGTGGACCGCTCCACGTCAGAAAGCTTCAGATTTGCAGCTCAATCGAAGTGCGAAATGAGAAACTCCCAGAATGAAGATTCTCTTTATCGGGGATATCGTCGGCTCACCCGGACGCAAAATCGTTCATGACCGGCTCGCGGACATCCTCACGCAACGCTCCATAGACCTGTGCATCGCCAACGGTGAAAATTCCGCTTCGGGCTTCGGCATCACTCCGCGCCTCGCGGAAGAAATATTTGCAGCCGGGGTGGAAGTCATCACCGGCGGCAATCACATCTGGGACCGCAAAGAGATCATTGATTTTTTTCCGCACGAGCCGCGGTTGATCCGCCCCGCGAATTTTCCGGCGGGCTCGCCCGGCAAGGGACATTTTGTCGGCCACGCTAAAAACGGTGTCGCCTACGCGGTCATGAATCTGCAAGGACGCACCTTCATGGCGCCGCTCGAAGATCCCTTCCGCACCGCCGAACGCGAACTGGCCGCGCTCCCTCCCGATGTGAAAGTGATCGTCGTGGACATGCACGCCGAGGCCACCTCCGAAAAGCAAGCGATGGGCTGGCATCTCGACGGCAAAGTTTCCGCGGTGCTGGGCACGCACACACACGTCGCCACCGCCGATAATCGCCTGCTCCCCGGCGGCACAGCCTATATCACGGACGTGGGCATGACCGGCCCGCACGATTCGGTCATCGGCATGGAGAAAAAACCCATCGTGCAGCGCTTCCTCGATGCGCTGCCCGCAAAATTCGCCGTAGCCGAAGGCGACGTGCAGATGAACACCGTGCAAATTGATGTAGAGGAGTCCACCGGCCGCGCCCGCTCCATCGACCGCGTGAATTTCCGCCTCGACTAAATTCGCGCCGGGAAAAATTCGCGCGCCGGAAAAACTTTCAACTCTCACCCAACTCCGTCTCGCCAATTTTATTTTTTACAAGTGAAAATATTAAAATTCGTCATTGTGGAAATCCTGTGAATTGTTTGTGGAGAGCATACCTGGTACTCACGAAGTTTTCTCTTGCTACCAACGTTCCATTTAGGCAGAATCCCGCCTCACATCTCTGATGAGCGTAAGGCACGGGGATTCATTAGAGCTGGCGCCGCAAGGCGCGACGCCGCTTCATCGTACCTGAACCACCAGACCAAAATGCACCCGCCAGTAGGGGTGATGTTTTTCCACAGCATTTCCACATCGGTGGAAATTGCGGTAAGGGCTGACTCGCTCGATGAACCTTTGGGATAAGATTCTCCAACATACAGAGCGGCGCGTTAATCCACATAGCTTCGCTACTTGGTTTCGACCGACACGGTTGGATCGTTCTGAAGACGATCGTCTGACCGTGCGTGTTCCCACCCGCCTCTTCTGCAAGCGCTTGACGGAAACCTACGGCGAGCTGCTGAAAGCGGTGCTGGTCGAAATCGGCAAGCCCCAGCTGCACTTGGATTTCGTGTGCGCCGAAACGGAAGCTCCCGTCGCAGCGGCCGTCGCAGCGCCCGCGTCCCCTCAAGCCAAGCTGGATTTTGACGCGGTGGCCAATCAACTCAACCCGCGTTATACCTTCGAGTCGTTCATCGTCGGCGCTTCCAACCAGTTCGCGCACGCCGCGGCCCTGGCTGTCGCGGAGCAGCCCTCGAAATCCTACAATCCGCTTTTCCTCTACGGCGGTGTGGGACTGGGCAAAACGCACCTGATGCAGGCCATCGGCCACACCCTCAAGCGCAGAAACCCTGCGATGCGCCTCACCTACGTCAGCGCCGAAAAATTCACCAACGAAGTGATTTCCTCCATCCGCTTCGAGCGCATGGCGGCCTTTCGCGACCGTTTCCGCAATATGGACGTTTTGATGGTGGACGACATCCAGTTCATCGCCACCCGCGAACGCACCCAGGAAGAATTTTTTCACACTTTCAACGCACTCTACGATCAACAGAAGCAAATCGTCATTTCTTCCGATTGCCCGCCCAAGGAAATCTCCTCCATCGAAGAGCGCTTGCGCTCGCGCTTCGAATGGGGCTTGATCGCCGATATCCAGCTGCCCGATCTCGAAACGAAAATCGCCATTCTGCAGAAAAAGGCGGAGAGCGAACGCGTCCAGCTCCCTGACGAAGTCGCGGAGTACATCGCCCGCGCTATCAAATCGAATATTCGCGAGCTGGAAGGCGCGCTCATCCGCCTGATGGCCTACGCTTCGCTCACCGGCGCGGAACTAAATCTCTCCACCGCGCAGCAAGTGCTCAAAAATATTATCGAGACGCAGGAAAAAAAGGTCACCATCGAGCAGATTCAGAAGCGTGTCGGCGAAATCTTCGGTCTGCGCGCCCAGGATCTGAATGTCCGCAGCAACTCCCGGCAAATCGTGCTGCCGCGCCAGGTGGCCATGTTCGTCGTGAAGCAGCTCACCTCTGCTTCGCTTCCCGAAATTGGCCGCCAGTTTGGCGGTAAGCACCACACCACGGTGCTGCATTCCATCAACAAGATCGAAACCGAGCGCCAAACCAACAAAGATTTGAACAAGAAAATCAACAGGTTACTCGATTCATTTGGTTAGACTTAGTCCTTGGAAATACTCAGCCCTCCCGCCTGCTGTGGATTTTCCTGTGCCCGTCTAGGACTTGCTCTGTGTATGTTCCGCCCGTTCCCGCTTACATCGCCCGTGCGTGACTTGGGCGTGGCCTGTGAATGAACTGTGAGTCACCTGTGGACGTGCTGTGCATCCCTAGATAACCACGCCGCCGACGCCGCGATGCGCCAGCCTTATCCTCGGCGCCGTGCGCGGTTGCACAGCACACCACCAGCGGCAATCGGTGCGCATCGCTCCACTTGCTGCGTTTTCCGAAGTTTCCACAGATGCGGCGACGGCGACGGTTTTCTTATATATTTATATACCTAAAGAAAAGCAGTACAGTAGCCGCAGCAAAAATCAGCTCGAAAATTGCGAGGGTCGCCTCAGATGGAATTCAGCGTAAAAAGATCGGACCTGCTCGACGAACTCGAACTGACGCAAGGTGTCGTCGAGCGCAAGACCACTATTCCCATCCTCTCGAATCTTCTGGTGGAAGCGAAAGGCAGCCGCCTCACCATCACGGCCACCGACCTCGAGCTCAGCATCCGCACGTCCTGCGACGCCAAGGTAAAAAAAGAAGGCGCCGGAACGATCCCCGCCAAGAAATTATTCGAGCTGCTGCGTTTGCTGCCCGAAGGCGAAGTGAAATTCAAGCTCCTCGAAAATCATTGGGTGCACATCATCAGCGACCGCCGCAATTACAAGCTCGTGGGCATGTCCAAAGACAATTTCCCCGCGCTCCCGGCTTTCCCGCACGCGCTGGTGAAAATTCCGGCGAAGCTGCTCGCGGACGCCATCGCCAAGACCACCTTCGCGATCTCCCTCGAGGAATCCCGTTACACGCTGAATGGCGCGCTGCTGGTGCTGAAACCGGGCTCGCTCGCCATGGTTGCCACCGACGGCCATCGCCTCGCGATGGTCGAGACCGACCACAAGTTCGAAGGCTTCAACAACGAAACGCGCGTCCTGATCCCCAAGAAAGCCATGACCGAAGTGCAGCGCCTCGTCGGCAAATCAGGCGACGACGTTCAGATCGAATTCGGCCAGGATGAAAGCCATCTGTTTTTCCAGATAGGCCGTCGCCTGCTCACTTCGCGCAAGCTCACCGGACAGTTTCCGAATTACGAAGCCGTGCTGCCGCGCGACGCAAATAAAACCCTGTCGCTTGAGCGCGTCGAATTGCAGGATGCGCTGCGCCGCGTCGCCCAGCTCGCCGATCAGCGCTCCCACGCCGTGAAGTTCACGCTCACCACCGAAGGCCTGGAAGTCTCCTCCTCCAGCCCTGAATACGGCGAAGCCAAAGAAATCATCGAAAAAGAATTCAAAGGCGAGACCATCGCCATCGGTTTCAACGCCCAATACCTGCTCGATTTCCTGGCCGCCGCCGCCGACGGCCCCATCAGCTTCGAACTAAAAGACGAACAATCCGCCGGCCAGCTCCGCCCCACGGGCGATGAAACCTCGCGCTACCGCTACGTCGTTATGCCCATGCGCATTTGATCGTTGCGCGCAATTCGCGATCTCGATTTCAGCGTTCGCAGCGCTCGAAAATCGGCCTGTGAACACCGTTTTTCTGCGCTTTCCGCGACAGTCGCGAAAAGCTCCAAGTGCAGCTCGTAAACGCCTCGTAAACCACTGAATAGAAAAGCTATAAATTCAAACTGGACCCGCGCTTTCGCCTTGTGAATTGCACCCAATTTCGATACAATTAATTCGTTCAGATTTCCTTCTGGACGGCACTATCTTCGGCCCGAAATCGCCTCTGTTTTTCTTGCCTGCGCCAGGGCGAGAGAAGCCAAATTTGCGCCGGATAATCCCCTTTCCGCAGGGGAGGATTAAAAAGCTCCGCCGCGTCTCCCCGAATTTTTCGGAACGGGACGGGATGGAGCCGCAACCCTTCGAGTTTCGCCGGCGCCTTCGCGCGCCCTCGAAAGTATTCGAACCCAGCTTCGGGTGAGCGAAACCAATGGGCAAGGTAACTCGCCAGAATTTTGGCGAGCGAGTGTCGGGCGCATCCGCGCGACCGCCTTCCCGCAGCCTTAATGCTTAGTTTGCGAATTGTATCCGCACGCGTTCTGAGGAGAAGCACGACCCATGGCTGAAAATGATGCTGCGGCCGGAAAAACTGGCGGCCACAAGTACGACGCGACTTCCATTAAAGTTCTCGGCGGGATTGAAGCCGTGCGCAAACGTCCCGCGATGTACATCGGTTCCACCGGCGAAATGGGCCTGCACCATTTGGTCTGGGAAGTGGCGGACAATTCCGTGGATGAAGCCATGGCCGGATTTTGCGACGAGATCAACGTCGCCGTGCACGAAGACAACAGCGTCACCGTAATAGACAACGGCCGCGGCATTCCCGTGGACATGCACGCCACCGAAAAAAAGCCCGCCGCCGAAGTCGTCATGACCGTCCTGCACGCTGGCGGAAAATTCGATAGCGACACCTACAAAGTTTCCGGCGGCTTGCACGGCGTTGGCGTTTCCGTCGTCAACGCGCTTTCCGATTGGCTCGATCTGGAAATCTGGCGCGAAGGCGAAGTCTGGGAACAATCCTACGAAAAAGGCGTCCCCACTTCGAAGCTCAAATCTTCCGGCAAGACGCGCAAGACCGGAACGAAAATCACTTTTCACGCCGATCCCGAAATCTTCGGTAAGACCGTGTACAGCTACGACACTCTCGCGCAACGCCTCCGCGAGCTGGCCTTCCTGAACAAAGGCCTGAAGATCACGCTCGATGACGAGCGCAGCGGCAAGAAAACCGAATTTCGTTTCACTGGCGGCATCGCCGAATTCGTGAAGCACCTCAACAAAGGCAAGGGCGTGCTGCACGATTCGCCCATCTACATCGAAGGCAAGCGCGATCAGGTGGAAGTGGAAATCGCGCTGCAATACAACGACAGCTACACTGAAAATGTTTTTGCCTTCGCCAACACCATCAACACCGTGGATGGCGGCACGCACCTTTCCGGCTTCCGCTCCTCGCTCACGCGCACCATCAACTACTACGCCAATTCTTTTGGCATGCTCAAGGAGCAGAAGGACGAAGTCACCATCAACGGTGACGACGTGCGCGAAGGGCTCGTTGCCGTCGTCTCGGTAAAACTTCCGCAACCCCAATTCGAAGGCCAGACCAAGGGCAAGCTCAATAGCGACATCAAAGGCGTCGTCGAGCAAATGGTGAACGAGCGGCTTGGCGAATATTTCGATAAACATTCCTCCATCGCGCGAAAAATTATCGGCAAGTGCATTGACGCCGCGCGCGCCCGCGAAGCCGCCCGCAAGGCGCGCGAGCTTACCCGCCGCAAATCCGCTCTCGATTCCAGCGGCTTGCCCGGAAAGCTCGCGGATTGCCAGGAACGCGATCCCGCGCGCTGCGAAATCTTCCTCGTCGAGGGCGAATCCGCCGGCGGCTCGGCCAAGGGAGGCCGCGATCGCCGCTACCAGGCCATCCTGCCGCTCAAGGGCAAAATCCTCAATGTCGAAAAAGCCCGCTACGACAAAATGCTCGGCCACGAGGAAATCCGCTGCATCATCACCGCGCTCGGCACCGGCATCGGCAAGGATGATTTCGACGCCAGCAAGCTGCGCTACCACAAAATTATTCTGATGACCGACGCGGACGTGGACGGCAGCCACATTCGCACGCTGCTGCTCACTTTTTTCTTCCGCCACATGCGCGAGCTGATCGAAAAAGGAAACATTTATATCGCGCAGCCGCCGCTCTATCGCGTGAAGCGCGGCAAAATGGACCGCTACATCCGCGACGAGCGCGAATTCGCCCGCGAGCTGATGAAGCGCGCTACCGAAGAGCACACCGTAAAGGGCAAGAACGGAAAATCGCTCGAAGGCGCCGACCTCACCACCTTCCTCCTGAATATTCAGGAATACGATCAGGTGGCCGCGAAGCTGGGCCGCCGCCTGCGCGAACCGAAACTAGTGGACCTGCTCGCCGAAAGCGAGCTCGACAAAAAGACCGATTTCGCGGACAAAAAGAAATTGCAGGAGCTGGTGAAGCAGATTGAAAAAGCCAAGCTCGACCTGGAAGCGAATTTCATCTTCGACGAAGAGCATAGCCTGCACGAGCTGCTGCTGAAAAATGGCGGCGAACGCCGCATCAATTGGGCGCTCGCAGCCACGCCCGATTACAAGCGCCTGCGCACGCTCGCCGCGGCCATCGCCGAACTCGATCGCGGCCCTTTCACCATCGCCCACAATGGCGACAAAGTCGTGAAGGAAGATTCGCTCGGCCTGCTCAATTACGTCCTCGAAGATGCCAAGAAAGATTTCACCATCACGCGCTTCAAGGGCTTGGGCGAAATGAATCCCGAGCAATTGTGGAACACCACCATGAACGCCGAAGTGCGCACCCTGCTGAAAGTGCGCCTGGAAGACGCCGTAGCCGCCGAAACAATTTTCTCCACCCTGATGGGAGAAAACGTCGAAGAGCGCCGCAAATTCATAGAAGACAATGCCCTCGACGTCGTCAACCTGGATATTTAGGTCGAAGGATTTTGCTGTCGGCATTTGCGGAATGATAGGGCACGCTGAGCTTTGTGGGTCGCGGCTTTAGCCGCGACCCAGAAATCATGAACTATCAACTGGTGTGGAAGACATTGCCGGGCCTGCGCGGAATGAGCTGCTCCGATTTTCGCGCGACGCCCACCGATGCTCCGAACAACGAGCAAGGCGTAGCGTTCGCATGTGCCGCGCCAGCCGAGTGCGAAGCGCTGCTCAACGAACTGGAAACGCACTTCGGCCCGCAGCGCTTTTCGAACAACGCCACGGCCTTCGAAACAGTGAAGACATACGTGCTGGAGCGGACCAAAGCGCAGGCTTAGGCGCAGCTTTTGCAGCGGCGGTCCCGCAAAGCTGGGCCGCCGGTTTTGCGGAACAAGCAGTAAGGCGCGGCGGTAATAGTGACGAGTCACTACTCAGCAAAACACGGAGACTCTAAGTGGCCGAAGAACTAGACAAGTCAATCACCACCCCGGTTGATATCGAATCGGAAATGAAGAAGTCCTACCTCGATTACGCCATGAGCGTGATCGTCGGCCGTGCGCTGCCCGACGTCCGCGACGGCCTGAAGCCCGTGCACCGCCGCATCCTTTTTGGCATGTACGAGCTCGGCCTCACTTCCACGAAGTCCTACCGCAAATGCGCCAAGATCGTCGGCGAAGTCCTCGGCAAGTTCCATCCGCACGGTGACGCTCCCGTGTACGACGCGCTCGTCCGCCTCGCGCAGGATTTCAACATGCGCTACCCGCTCGTCGACGGCCAGGGCAACTTCGGCTCCGTGGACGGCGATCCACCCGCGGCCATGCGTTACACCGAAGCGCGCCTTTCGAAAATCGCGGAAGAAATGCTCGCGGACATCGAAAAGGAAACCGTCGAGTTCGTTCCCAACTTCGACGAAAGCGAAAAAGAACCCGTCGTCCTGCCCACGCGCATTCCCGGCCTGCTCATCAACGGCTCCTCCGGCATCGCCGTCGGCATGGCCACCAACATTCCCCCGCACAATCTGAAAGAAGTCGTCGAAGCCGCGATCGTGCTGATCGAAGAGCCCGAAGCCAACTTGAAAAAAATCATGAAGCTCGTCCCGGGCCCCGATTTTCCCACCGCCGGCTACATTTACGGCCGCGAAGGCATCGAGCAGGCCTACAAAACCGGCCGCGGCTCCTTCCAGGTGCGCGCTAAAGTCGCCATCGAACAGCGCGGCAAGGATCGCCAGGACATCGTCGTCACCGAACTTCCCTATCAAGTCAACAAAGCGCGCCTGATCGAAAATATCGCCGGCCTCATCCAGAATAAAAAGATCGAAGGCATCGCCGACATTCGCGATGAAAGCGACCGCGACGGCATGCGCATCGTCATCGAAGTGAAGCGCGACGAAGAGCCGCAAATTATTCTCGCGCACCTCTTCAAGCACACCCAGATGCAGGAATCCTTCAGCATGATCCTGCTGGCCATCGTCGCCGGACAGCCGCGCGAGCTCGGCCTGCTGGACCTGCTGCGCCTTTTCATCGAGCACCGCGTGGACGTGGTGCGCCGCCGCACCCAGTACGAACTGCGCAAAGCCGAAGAGCGCGAACACATTCTGCTCGGCTACCAGATCGCCCTGGACTATCTCGACGAAGTGATCCGCGTGATCCGCGGTTCCTCCAGCCGCGCCAATGCCCGCGAAAATTTGCACGAATTCTTCGCCAATAAGACCGTAAAGATTTCCGAAGACGGCAAAGCCAAGAGCATCGCCGGCGTAAAGCTCGTCAACAAGAAGTACGGCATGCCCGCCGAAGTAGTCGGCCTCAGCTTCCCGCAAATTGACGCCATCCTTGAATTGCAATTGCACCGCCTCACGCAGCTATCCATTGACGACATTCTTGCCGAGCTAAAGAAAATCCGCGAACAGATCGCCGAGCTGCGCGAAATTCTCGCCAGCGAAAAGAAACTGAAAGCCGTCATCGTCGCCGAATTGCGCGAAATCATAAAATCCTATGGCGACGAGCGCCGCACCCAGATCGTTGACCGCGTCGAGGAAATCAAGCTCGAAGACCTCATCAAAGACGAAGAAATGGCTATCACCGTCAGCCACGCGGGCTACGTCAAACGCACATCGGTTGAAACCTATCGCCACCAATCGCGCGGCGGCAAAGGCCGCATCGGCGCCAAAACCCGCGACGACGATTTCGTTGAGCATTTCTTCGTCGCCTCGGCGCACAGCTACATCCTGCTGTTCACGTCCAAAGGCCGCATTTATTGGCTGAAAGTTTACGAAATCCCCGAAGCCGCCGCAGCCACGCGCGGCAAAGCCATCTCCAACCTGGTGCGCTTCCAGGAAAATGAAAAACTCACGGCGGTAGTTTCGGCGCGCAATCTGGAAGAAGCCGACCGTTACGTCTTCCTCGCCACCAAAAGCGGCACCGTGAAGAAAACCGGCCTCGCCGAATTTTCCAATCCGCGTCCTTCCGGCATCATCGCCATCAATCTCGATGGCGCCGACGAGCTCATCGGCGCGAAACTAACCGACGGCATGCAGATGATTTTCCTCGCCAGCCACGACGGCCAGGCCATTCTCTTCCGCGAGACCGAAGTCCGCTCCATGGGCCGCGCGGCTGGCGGCGTCAACGGCATGGATCTCGCCAAGGGAGACTTCGTCGTCAGCATGGACGCGGTGCAGCCCGATTTCGGGATCATCGAGAAGGAGTACAAGAAGGACACGCGCAATCTCGACGAGCTGGAAAGCGACCAGATTCGCGAATCGCTCACTTCGCTCATGCTCACCGTCGCCGAAAAAGGTTACGGCAAGCGCACGCCGCTCGCCGAGTACCGCGTCACTTCGCGCGGCGGCAAAGGCGTAATCAACCTGAAATCCACCGACCGCAATGGTCCTGTCGTTGCCGCGCTGCAAGTCCGCGAAGACTCCGACGTGATGATCATCACCGGACAGGGCAAAGTCATCCGCGTGCACTCCGGCGAAATCCGCGAAGCCGGCCGCTCCACGCAAGGCGTCCGCCTGCTGCGCCTGGAAGAAGGCGACCGCATCGCCGCAGCCGCCGCCATCCTGGAGGAAGACGAAGCTGCCGCGGCTGTGACGCCGTCCGAACCTGAAAAGAAATAGTCAGGAGGAAGCCATGGCACCGAAGCTGAAATACATTATTGAATTTGTTGCGGACATGGATCGCGCGGTTAAATTCTATCGCGATGTTGTGGGTCTTCCCGTGAAGTTCGAATCGCCCGGCTGGTCGGAGTTCGCCACCGGCGAGACGTCCTTCGCGCTGCATCCGGCCAGCGAAAAAAATCGCGCCGGAACCTACGACGTGGGCTTCACGGTGAAAGACCTGCAGCAGTTCTACGAGAAGTTGCAATCGAAAGCTGTGAAATTTCCGATGCCGCCAACAAAGCAGGATTTTGGCGGCTTCCTCGCGCAGTTTCTAGACACCGAAGGCGCCCATCCCAGCGTCGGCGCAGAATAGTTGCTGCGAAATTACGATGGCGGCGCGACGTAATATCCCGGCCGCGTGCGCACCAAAACATTCGGCCGGTCCACGACCACCTTAATCTCGTGGTAACCCTCCGGATCATCTCCCACCGGACGATACCCGATCGTGTACTGCGCGTGCAGCTCGCCGCCGATGTCATCAATCGCTTTTTCGATCGCGCGGTCGCGCATCGTAGCCACGTGCAATCCGCCCGTAGCCTGGCTCGCCACCGCCAACGAATTCGTGCCCAACGCATTCTTCCCGGTCTTCACCAGAAACACGGCCAGCGCCAGCAAATCCGGCGTGTCGTTCACGTGATCCGGCTTCGTGCGCAAATCCGCCATCGCCGTGCTCAGCCCCACGGAATAAATCGTCACGTTCGCCAGCTGCGCCTGCCGCAATACTTCGCCCAGCCTGCTCTCGCTACCGCTGTCGTGGGACTCGCCGATCACCAGCATAATCCGCCGCCGCACCGCCGGCCGTTCATCCAGCATCGAAATCCCGCGCGCCATCGCGTCGTACAGCAGCGAATCGTTCACGCCCAGCGGCAAATGTTCAATCGCGTACTGCACGCTGTCCGGGTCCGTCGTGAATTTCGCGCGCAGGTCCACCGTGCTGTCGTAGCTGATCACCGCCGCTTCCGACGTCTGCGCCATCACCGCTTCGCTGAACACAATTCCCGCATGCTTGATGCTCGGAAACATCGGCTGAATGTGCGAACTGGCTTCGATCACCAGCACGATGGAAAGCGGATCGCCTCCTACGTCGAAATGGTCAATCTTCTGCTCCGCTCCATTGTCGTAAACGCGGAAATTATCCAGCTTCAAGTCAAAAACCATCTCGCCCTTCGGATCGCGCACGATTACCGGCGCCGTCACTTCGTTCACGCGTACGCGGATCGCATGTTTCTGCTGTTCCGCGGACGGCATCGCCTCAGGCTGCACTCCGGGATTCGGATGCAGCGGCCCAGCTGGCGCTTCCTGGCACCGTGCAACTGGCGCGACGAAAAGCACCGTCGCCGCGAGCGCAGCCACCGCTCCGAGTCGAATTAAACCCCGAAATAACACACGATTCACACGTTTCATCCCAAATTCACCGTACCTGTCCAGTGTATCTGATTCCCCGTAGCGCAGCTGCGTTGCTTACAGAGCACTGCCGCGACGCTCGGCGGCTGTCATTTCCTGCGCGTTCTCTTAGAATGGAAGTGGCGCAAATGAAGCGAAACAAAACAGCCGTGGAGACTGAGGTGTACACAGATGTGTGAATTGAAGTCTGCATCGGAGTTGAAACAATGAAGCGTTCCGGAAAAAAACCCAAGCACACGCCGCTGCCCAAGCTGGCCTACGAAGACCCGCAATTCATGGAAAGCCTCGGCGCGCGCCCACTGCGCATCCTCGCCGAATATCTCGATCCCCTCAGCCGTCTACGCCGCGCCAACATCGGCGATACCATCGTCATGTTCGGCTCGGCCCGCATTCAATCGCGCGATCGCGCTCTGGCGCACCTGAAACAAACGCGCGCGGGCGCGCGCGGCCGGCGCACTCCGGAATGGCGCGCGAAAATCACAGCGGCGCGGTCGCTGCTGGAAATGTCCCGTTACTACGAAGAAGCGCGCGAGCTTTCCCACCGCATCACTTCCTGGGCCATGACCCTCGGCAATCAACCGCGCCGCTTCGTCATCTGCTCCGGCGGCGGACCCGGCATCATGGAAGCAGCCAATCGCGGCGCCGCGGAAGCAGGCGGCCCTTCCGTGGGCCTCAGCATCCAGCTTCCACACGAGCAGTCCTCCAATCGCTACATATCTCCCGACCTGAATTTCTACTTCCACTATTTTTTCATGCGCAAGCTCTGGTTCGCGCAAATGGCCAAAGCCCTGATCGTCTTTCCGGGCGGATTTGGCACCATGGACGAACTCTGGGAAATGCTCACGCTGCTACAAACCAACAAGCTCTCTTCGCATCACTTAATCTTGATTTACGGCAGGAAATACTGGGACAAAGTTCTCAACTGGCGCCACATGGTCCGCACCGGCACGATGAACGAACGCGATTACAAACTTCTGCAGTTCGCGGATTCCGTGGACGAAGCTTTCGATCACGTCCGCCGGGATCTCGAAGCCCATCACCTGCATCTCGATACCGAAGGCGAGTCCTTCGCGCATCCGCATCAATTGATCCCCAACGTCATGCGGCCCTGATCAGCGCCAGCAGCGTTAGCGATATGAAGAATGTCTGTCATCCCGAGCGCAGCCAGGGATCTGCTTTTCTCGCGCTGTCGGCAGCGCGAACCAAAATCAGCGCCCGCAAAAACAAAAGAGGGGACGAGCCAAAGCTCCTCCCCTCCGTTTTCGCTCGAGACCTACCGGCAAAGAACACGCATCGCTCGGGGCACTCACCGAAAACAATGCCGCCCACTTCCCGTAGGCCCGAAATTAGTTGTTCGAAAAAGGTTCCAGCGCAAACACCGCCTGGAACCGCCGCTTCTCGTCCTGATCGTGCAGCATCACTACCGGAACTACGCGCAGTGAGTTCTTGCAGCTGCGGCAGGTGGTCGCTTCGCCTTCCAGGTCCTGTACAAACCCGTCAGTGAAGTGATACGCCGCACGCGGCCTCCGCGCAGCCTTCGTTCCCTTTTCCCCACACTGGGGACAGGTAAACTCCACGCGGTCTTCCAGCGGGTCGCGGTTCAAAGCGGCCCAGCCGGTGTAACGAACCCCCACGGTTTCTACTGAGTTTCGGCTCATTATGAATACTCCTTCCATCTCTAAGAACAGCTACCACCTAGCGATGACAGGAAATTAGACGCGCGCTAAGTAAAAAATGATGCATTCCCTCGCACAAGAATTGTAAACAATTTGTCTACAGGAGCTTACAACCACAAGCCGGCCCGCGCCTTGCATTTTCGCCCCCGCTCTCGCAATCGGCCAACCAGCGTCGGGCACAACTGACAGGCCCTGGTGTCTATCCCTACAGAGATCGCGCGAACTCCGCAGGACCATCGGACGCGGCCCGGCCGGAACTCTCGTACCGGCCGAATACAGTCAGGCCATTTCTCCCTGGCCGCGTCTTGACGGCGTTCCCTTATGTGCGAATGCTGCGGCGGAGGTGTGTCCGTGAGCGATCTTGGCGGCTTGTCGCAGTGCATGCTCGAAAACGATGCGGAATCTCGCGTCCGCGCCCGCAATTTGCGCCGCAAAGCGCTGGTCATTTCAGTACTGCTGGAAGCGGCGCTGCTCGGCGCGATGCTCTTGTGGCCGCTCATCACACCCGGCATCTTGCCAGGTCTGTTCAACGTGACCCCCACTCCGCCCTATCGCGGCGGAGGTGGCGCAGCGGAAAAGCCTGCGCCGCCGCGCGCGCATCCGCAAACCACCATCACAGACAGGCCGGTGCCATGCCTCTTTTGCGCGAAGCCCACGGCTCCCAGGCCCGCGCGTCCATACAGTGTCGCCAGCTCATCAAGCGGTGATACCGCGCCAGGAATTGGCGACGGTCGAACGGGCGTTCCCGCAGGCCCCGGCCCCTGGATTCCCGGCGCAGACCCAGGCGGCAAACCGCTCGAAATCAAGAAGCCCGACCCGCCCGAACATAAATCGCCCCTACACCGCAGCGAAGGCGTGATGGCCGCCGCGCTAGTCTACAAAGTGCAGCCGCAATATCCCGACCTCGCACGCAAGATTCATCTTGCAGGCACGGTGTACCTGCGCGCCATCATCTCGACCGACGGCACCGTCCGCCAACTCGAAGTGATCAGCGGAAATCCGATCCTCGCAAGACCGGCGAGAGAGGCCGTGCTCCAGTGGCGCTATCAGCCCACGCGCCTGAACGGCGAACCCGTCGAAGTCGAAACCTTCATCACCGTAAATTTCGTCCTCGACCAGCAATAAAAAAGGGACGGAACGGCGTTTTGCCCCTGCCATTCACCGTGAAGCCAACGAGTGAGAGTCCGTGTCGCTGCACAATCGCCCATCTAGCTTGTGGCTTCAGCGTGATCGTGAGAACCCGGGAATCTTTCTGGGTCGTGGCTCTAGCCACGACATAAACTGCCAAGAATCTGAGCGGCTTTAGCCGCTGAAGTTCCGATTTTGCAGTCGAGACACACACCCGTGAGCGTACACGCTGGATGCCGCACCTCTCTCTCCAGTTCAACTAGAGAACCCCGCCTTAGAACCGGAACACAATCCCCGTCGAAATCCGCGCGTTGTTTTGCACCGCTCCGCCGAAGCGCGTCGTCACATAATCGCCCTCGATGATCCGCCACTTAAATGCCGGCGCGATTTTCGCGTCCATCCCGAATCCCAGTGACGTCGCGAAAGAAGTGTCGCCGAAACCCGGCTGGTTGTAGTGCGCTCCGCCAATCAAAATGTGCGCAAACGGCGAAATGCGCGCCGGAAACGAAAACTGCGGCCCCACCAGAAACGTAGTCACCGATGATCCGCCGCCGTAATCCCCGCCGACTTCCCCAACGCCCCCAATCCACGGAGCAAACTTGTACTCGCCCGAGAAAATAAATCCGTTCAAATTGCTAGCCCCCGGAGAATTCTCCAGATGGAAAAACGAATATCCCCCGTAAAGCTCCACTTTGTCCTGCGCGCTCGCACGCGTCCCTGCCGCCAGCGAAAATAAAAATAGCAGACCCACCAGTAACGACACTTTCCGTACCATGAAATTTTCTCCTTAGGAATGGTGCGGGGTGGGCCCAGCCGACCGGGATAGTGGGCTCCCGCCCTGATAATTTCATGAGCCGTCGCAGCCCCGAAAGGGCTACGACAAGCATCATCGTGGCTGGTGTTTCTTGGATGCTGCTCAGGCCAAAAGGGTTACCGCAAATGAGGCTGCCAAAATCTAGATCAGTGCTTCGCCCGAATTCAGCGCAATCGTTTCGCGTGTCTCATCTCGCAGGCGCACAATTTCGTGCCAATCGTCGCCCGCCGCGGGATTCGGCGCAATCGGTGGGCTAAACGTCAGCGTCACATGCCCAGGCCGCGGCAGCAAAGTCTTGTCGCGCAAGATCTGCCGCGCGCCGCGCACCGAAACCGCGCAGATCGGCCGCTGCGCATCCACCGCTGCCTTGAAGGCGCCCAATTGAAATGGGCGTATCCCCGCCACCGCCGTAAATGTACCTTCCGGAAAAATCACCACCGATTCGCCGTTCCGCAGCGCCGCATTCACTTCTTCCGATTGTCGTATGCGCGCCTGCGGATCGCTGCGGTCGAACGCAAATTGCCCGCTCCTGTCGGCCAGCGTGCTCATGAACGGCATCGCGCGGATCTCGCCCTTGGCCACAAATCTCACATCGTCCGGAAGAAACGCCAGCATCACCAGAATATCCAGGTAGCTCGAATGGTTCGGCGCAAAAATCCACGGCCCCGTCTTTGCCCTCTGCTGCAGAATCTCCGCTCCCACGATGGTTACCGGCACGCCGCCGGCCGCCAGCATTCTGCGCGCGCCGCGATGCACTAGGCTCGCCGCCCGCCGCCGGTTGCGCGTGCGTCCCACCACAATCCACAGCGGAATCAGAATCACCGCGAAAGCCGTCAGAGCATACACGCCGTACAGAAATTCGATCGTGCTGCGCGCCGTCCGCTGCAGCCAGCCCCACGCCCGGGGCGCCGCGCCCAGCATCGCCAGCCGCGCGATCTGCACCCACGGAGCCTGTTGCTTCCGTCCCAGTTTTCCTTCCAAAAAAAGCCGCCGCGTCTCGCTGCGCCGCAATTTCCCGCTGGAAGTTTTCGGAATGGATTGCGGCGGCAGCAGCGCAATCACATCAGGAGGCATGCCCAACGCCTCATCCACGGCCCGCGCAATTTCGCCCTCGATCCGTTTCGCGCTGGCCGCATCCCGCAACTCCGCTGCCACCACCAGCCGTTCGGTGCCCGTGCGCTCATCCGGCGCGCCGAACGCCACCACACATCCCGTGCGCACTCCCGCTATGCGCCCCGCGATCTCTTCCACCTCGTGCGGATAAAGATTCCGCCCCGCCTTGATGATCACGTCCTTCGCGCGCCCCGTGATGTAAATCTCGCCTTCGCCCCAGTATGCCAAGTCCCCCGAGTCAATCCAGTCGCCATCGCGCAGCAGCTCGCGCGTAGCCACAGGATTTCGGTAGTAGCCGCTCGTCGCAGAAGGTCCGCGGAACCACAGCCGTCCTTCCTGCCGTTCGCCCAAATTAACGCCGTCTGCGTCCACGATGCGCACTTCGACTGACGGTACCGGCTTCCCCGCGTTCACGAACTCCAGCGCTGCCGCATCCGCGCTCGCAACCTGCACAGCGCGTCCCTCCGATTCAAACTGCGCGCGCTCGATCCGGTCCACCTTGTATCCGGAACCTAGCCTCGGCACAGACACCGCCAGCGTCGCCTCCGCCAACCCGTACACCGGCATCAACGCCTCTCGCCGAAAACCGTACGGCGCGAAACGCTTCGCAAATCGTTCCATCGTTTCCGCGCGCACTGGTTCCGCGCCGTTCGTCGCCGCGCGCCACGAACTCAGGTCCAGCCCCTCCAAATCTTTGTCCGCGATTTTTCGCACGCACAGCTCGTACGCAAAATTGGGCGCGGGGCAAATCGTCGCGCGGTGCCGATGAATCGCGCGCAGCCAGCGTTCTGGCCGGCTCAGAAATGCCAGAGGCGACATCACCACCAGCGGAATACCGGTGTAGAGCGGCACAAACCACGCGCCGATCAGCCCCATATCGTGATACAGCGGCAACCAGGAAACGCAAGCGTCGTCCGCCTGAATATCAATCCCGGAAATGATCGCGCGGATATTCGCCAGCAGGTTCGCGTGCGTCAGCACCACGCCCTTCGGATCGCCCGTCGAGCCGGACGTGTATTGCAGGAACGCAATGTCTTCGCCTCGCGCGTGATGCGACAAATGTTGCACTGGCCGCCACTCGCCCGTTGGCTGCTGGGGATTCGCGGGCGCGCTCGCCAGCTTCTGCGCATTCAACACTTCGCGCAACGACGGCACGCGCGGCTGCAACAGCTTCGCCAGATTTTCGGCCTGCCGCCATGTCACCAAAAATTGCGCTTCCGCGTTGCGCAGAATGTTCGATTGCCGCGCCGCATACTCCTCAATGCGGTCGGCTCGGAACGGCGGATAGATCGGCACGGGAATTCCGCCCGCTAGCAATATCCCCGCAAACGTCCAGAAAAATTCCGCGCAAGTCGGCAGCATGATCGCCACTGTCTGTGCCGGCTCCAGTCCCCGCCGCCGCAAATCCGCCGCCACCACGGAAGCGCGCTCGTACAATTCACCAAACGTGATCGTGCGCAGCTGTTCGTCTTCTTCGTAAATCTGAATGTGGCTGCGGCCGGGCTCGGCGCGCCCGCGCAAACGCAGGATTTCGCTTAACGTTTCAGCTTTACGAATTTGTTCTTCGATGTCCGGGCGAATCGCGGGCGAAGAAGTAGCAGAAGCAGCCGAACTAGAAGTGAGTACCGCAGAAGATGCAGAAGAAGAAGTCGGTGCCACCACCGCCCCGTGAGCACCAGGAGCGCCCGCGCCATTCCCACCGTCACCGCCCGTTTCCGCTCGCAGGATCGCGTCCACCAAGTCCTGCACCGTGTCGGCTTCCGCCACCACGCGATCCGGCAAACGCACGCCGCACGCATCGCCCAGCCGCAACATCAATTCCACGCGCTCCAGGCTGCCCAGCCCCAACTCGCGCTCCAGGTGCGCCTTCGCGCCGCGCGCCACCAGCTCTTCCATCCCGCGCGAGCTACCCAGTTCCACCAAAAGTTGGCGCACCGATGCCAAGGCTTGCGCTGCCACAGCCGGCTTGCGATCGAGTTTTGTTCCGGTGGCGCCCATGGATGCTGACGGGCAGTTCGAAGCGCACGTCTGCGCGCGGCGTCGAGGCAACTGCTTCCGCGAGCCTACCACCACGCGCCGACCCATTCAATCCCCGCTGCCTCCCCCGCTGCCTCAAGCCGCCTGCATTCCGCCGTTGTGAGCAGCTGATCCCTCGTCGAAAGCGCGTCGCCGCGCATGGTTTGGTAGGGGACGGTGCTTGCTGCGCCCCAGCTTGCCACAATGTCAGCCCTGCCGCCTCGCCTTTGCCTTTCGCTGCGCACTCTGCTTCTCTGCGGTAGAGCTTCTGGTTTTCTCCGATTTCTCTCCGTTTTTCCTCTGTGCGCTCTGTGTTAAATCCTTTGACGTCCCATCGCCAGCCCCTCAACCAACAGCGAAACTGCCACGAACCGCCTTTCGAGTACTTTCGTACTGGACCGAATTGGGCCGAGCGGCCTATCGACGCCGCCACTCTCCACAGGCACACTGAGTCGTGTTCGGGGCTCTCCAAAGCGCCTCGAATGTCTGCACCTCCATCACCCCAATGCCCATGAGCGGCCGGCACCCCCACCGGCCGCTCCCCCTTTCTTCCCCGAGAATTTTGACTGCAAGTCATTCGCGTCAATCACTTTGATGCCTTCCATAAATGATTCTTTCTTGACTTCCGCGCCGCGCGGTTCTATAGATTCCCGCATCGGGGTTGTGTGAGTTGCAGCAATTGGGGCGGAATTCGGGGTTGTGTCGTTAATCACGGGGCGAAACCGTAGCCCTTATATTTTTTCCAGCTGAACGGTCCCAAGCGCTCCACGCGCCGCGTGTCCTGGGCAAGTGTCCTTAACAACGGAGGTGGGGTGTGAAATTTCATCGTGCACTGCTGCAATCTGCATTCGCATTTTGCTTCTTCGCAGTCCTCGGCGGTTCGGCGTGGGGCCAAACCACTGCCTCCATCCGCGGCACCGTCACCGACCAATCCGGCGGCGTCGTCGCCGGAGCCAAGGTGACCCTGACTAACACCGGTACCGGCATCGCCCGCACCGCCACCACAGTCTCCGACGGCACTTATCTATTCGACTTGGTTCAGGTCGGCAAGTACAGAGTGACCGTGGATAGGCCCGGCTTCGCCACTTTCATCCAGGACGGCATCACTCTCGAGTTGAATCAAAACGGCCGCCTAGACGTTTCGCTGAAAGTCGGCCAGGAAACTCAAACTATCGAGGTCACCTCGAACGTCGTCCAGGTGGACACCACCGGCGCTGTCCTCGGAAAGGTCGAGAACCAGCGCATGATCAACGATCTCCCGCTGCTTAATCGCGACACCTTGCAATTGGGATTGCTCCAAGCTGGTGTGTTTGCTCCGGATCCCGACGACGGCTCCGGCAATCCTTTTTCGGTGAGCGGACAGCGGTCCGAATCCTTGACCTTCCTGTTGGACGGCGGCAATAACACCGACTTTCTCGACAACAATATCGTCGTGAGTCCGAACCCGGACGCCGTCGAGGAATTCAAAATTCTCACCAACAATTACGACGCGCAGTACGGCCGCACTTCCGGCGGAATCGTCAATCAGATCACCAAGTCAGGCACAAATTCCTTCCACGGCGATCTCTTCGAGTTCAACCGTAACAACTTCTTCAATGCGAGGGACTATTTTCTACCAGTTGACCAGGCTAAGCAGTCTTTCAAACGCAATCAGTTTGGTGGCACCGTGGGAGGCCCCATCAAGAAGGACAAGCTATTCTTCTTTCTTGCATATCAGGGTACCCGTAGCCGCGTAGGCCAGACTTCACCGCAACTGACCGTTCTCACTCCCGCCCAGCGCACCGGAGACTTCAGTTCTTTGTGCAGTACCTATGTCGCGGGCGCCTGCACCGATCCCAACGGCACGCAATTGACTAATCCGATCACTGGCAATATTTATGCGAACAATCAGGTGCCCGTGAACCCGGTGATCGCCAATTACATTCAAGACTTTGTGCCTATGCCAAATGTTGGATCCAATGGGTTCATCTCTTCTCCCACCGCCGCGATTGATGATGATCAGGGCATCGCGCATATTGACTACACTCTCAGCAAGAACGACACGATTTCTTTCGTTTACCTCATTGACGACACCCGACAGGCCTATCCCTTCCAGATCATCAACGGTGCTTCGACGGGCGGCGACGTGCCGGTTGGGTCGGGCTTTCAGACGAACTTCCGCAACCAGATCGGCGCGTTTACCTGGACGCACACGTTTTCCCCGGGGATGCTCAACGAGTTTCGCTTCGCAGCCAATCGCACCGCGACGCTACAGAACTCTCCCACGGACAAAACAACTCCTTCCGCGCTCGGCTTCACTAATGTCAATCCCGACGATCCCAAAGGAGCGGCACCTCCGATCATATACACCAACGGCTTTAACCTCGGTCCATCCCCGCAGGGTCCCACGACTCTCCACGATGCGACCTTCCAGTGGGCGGACAATTACACTTGGACGCGTGACCGCCACGAGCTTAAATTCGGCGCGGACATCTCCCGCATCCGCCAAAATTTCCACTACGATTATTACAACAATGGCAGCTATGATTTCACCTTTGGTGATTTCACCGGAGACGAAACGGCTGATTTCGTCGCCGGCTTCTGGGACAACTACTTCCAATTTTCCAAAGCTACCTACGGAATCCGCACAGGCGCCATCGGCCTTTACGCACAGGACACCTGGAAGGTCACAAAACGCCTGACCCTGAACTACGGTCTGCGCTGGGATTACTTCATGCCCCTGAGCGACGTTCAGAACAACATTCTCGGCTTTTTCCCCGGCAGGCAATCCACCGTGTTTCCAGGCGCTCCTCCCGATATCTTGTATCCGGGCGACCCCGGTACTCCCAATAAAGCCTTGGTTTATCCCGACTACAACAACTTCGCGCCGCGTCTCGGTTTTGCGTGGGACATGCTCGGTAATTCCAAACTTGTGATGCGCGGCGGCTTCGGCATCTTTTACGACATCGAGGACGGTGCACTCAACCTGCAGTTCGGCGGCCAGCCCCCGTTCGGCTACGTTTCGAACAACTTTCCTAATTCGTACGCGGGCGTCGTGGGGGATACTCCAGGAACCGGACCCGTCGCGGACCCCTTCACGGCCCTGCAGCTGACCAACCCGTTTCCCTTCACATTCACAGGGGCCTTCTTGACTCCCAAAATCTCGTTTGCCTATACCACGTTCCCGCATTTTCGAACTCCCTACTCGGAAAACTTTAACTATGGCTTCCAGTGGCAAGCAACGGCGAATACTATGGTGGAAGCGGTGTACGTCGGCAGCCTCGGGAGAAAATTAATATCGAGTGGCGAGACAAATTTTCCAGTACCGAGCGTGATGCAACAGCAGCTCACCAACTTCGGCTCCACCAATCCCGAGTGTGCAAGGCCACTTGCGGCTTGTGTGGATTTCATCGGCGGCCCCGTACTCAGCGGCCCCGAGTCCGATCCGAATGCTTTCCCGACGGGAGCCCAACAGCTTCTCACCAACTTTAGCAACGGTCTTTCCGACAGCCATGAGTTTCAATTGACGGTAGACAAGCGCTTTAGCAAGGGTTTCATCTTCCGTGCAGCCTACACCCTGTCAAAAACGATTGACCTCACTTCCGGATTTCGCGCGCGTTCCTCGGAATACACCGATCCCCTCGATTATCGGCTGGACCGCGCACTGGCTGATTTCGATACGCCCCAGCGACTTGTGATCAGCGGATCGTGGGAGCTTCCGTTCGCCCACGGCGTGGAGAATGGCATCTTGAAGACAATTCTTGGTGGGTGGCAATTCAACGCGATCGCCAGTTATCAGAAGGGCAATCCGTTCGGATTGTTTTCCAATAACAATTCGAGCCAGCAGAATCAGAACCCCGATCTGTCTCGTCCCAACGTCATCGGTCCGGTTCAATACGAGAACCCGCGAAACGGCCAACAATTCTTTTCAGCCAATGCGGCAAACTGCATCAGTTCTGCTGCCGCCGACACGAACGGAAATGTGACGGGAACATTCTGGTTCAATCCGACCTCCTACGATTGCGTAAACGTGCCGCTCTTCAGTTTTGGCGACGCGCCGCGCAATTTCCTTCGCGGTCCTGGCATCAACAACTACGACCTTTCGATCGTCAAGAAAACAAAGGTCACCGAGTCCAAGTCCGTTGAGTTCCGGGCAGAATTTTTTAATGCCTTCAACCATGCACAGTTCCTGAATCCCGATACTTCGGGAGGCAGCGGCACCTTTGGCCAAATTACGACCGACAGGAACCCGCGCCTGATCCAGTTTGGTCTGAAGTTTTACTTCTAAGCGAAACCGCAGGCGTCTGAAAACGAAAAGGCCCGAGGCGGCTGAATCGCCTCGGGCCTTTTCGTTTACCTCCATCAATTGTTACGCTAATCTTTGTGGGTCGAGCCTTCCGCCACGACGAGAAACCTAAATCCGCAGTCCGGCTTTAGCCGCTGAAGTTCCGATCGAGTAGTTGCCAGACGGGTGTGTCAGACCCGCAAAAAATTCAGCGTCCCCGCCCCATGGGCCGATAACTTCTCATCGGCCGCGCGCGCATCCGAAACCGCGGTGGCAGCGGCGGCGGCACGCTGTGCAGCGCTGCGCCACAGTGGTTGCAGCATTCCTGGGGAGCACCGTGCAAGCGCAGCCAGCGCCCCCGCGCGCTGCATTCCGGATTCAAACATTGCACCGTTCCACCTGCCAAATTCAGCATCGTCCCTCTCGATTTGCGTGTAAATGCCTGTGAATTATTCGTGAAAGCGTGCTGCCGTGTCCGAGGAATGAAAAATCGTCAACTGCGGCGCTACCCAAACAGAAACATTCGCGTAACGCAGCGTTAACGTGCTGGATTTTGCTCTGGGGCGGCTAGTGTGTCAAGAAAAATATCTACTATTAGTAGTGGTGCGATTCCGAAATGGCGCAGAGCGCCCTAAACGCCACACACACCCTCAATTACCTCGCCCGCACCATCCCTACAATTCGAGCGTTCCGCGCCGCAAACGAAGCCTAATTTGAATTGTCGCTGCTGGATGGGGCGGCGGCGGCCGGCAGCGCAGCCAGCTCCGCATTCAAGTCGTCAAGTTTCTTCTGCTCTTCGTCCATTTCCTGCTGCTTCGCGGCGATCTGTTCCTGCTCATCTTTCAGTTTGGCCAGGCCGTCCGCGTCTGACGCGTAGTCCGGCTTGCCGTAGTACATCTGCGAATCAAGTGTATAGGTCCGCTGCTGCAGATCCAGGTCCACCTTGATCGTCGCCAATTTTTCCTTGGCGTTCGCTATCGATCTTTCCAGCGCGGCTCGATTGCCCGTTGCTGCTGCGGCTCCGCCACCGGACGTGGCAGCACCTTTGGCTGCAACAGGAGCAGCCACCGCGCCACCATTGCTATCCTCCGCTGTCTTACCCACCACACTGATTCCAGCGTTGGACCTAGGAACGCTATCGTCATCCCACACGCGCGCGGACTTGGGCTGATCTTTCTTGGCTTCACGCGCCCGCTTGGCAGCCGCAGCCACGGGATCGGTAGTCGGCGCTGGCGCTGGTGCCTGCGCGTCCTGCGAAGGCGATTGTGCCTGTCCCACCGCGATGCCCAGCGGCATAACCAACAGAACGCCAAGGCCCCAATGTGCGATTTTCATCGTGCTTCTCCCAGGTGGCAGTTTCTCAATCTTCAATTCTAGCCGCCCGCTCGCAAACGTGGCAATTGGCGTTCTGTCCCGCGCCCTAAGAGGCACCCTGTACTTCCCGGCAGGTACAAACGTCTCCCCCTCCCACCACACTTTTGTACTCCCGCTCACGTCTGCAATTGCCTCTTCCGCCCTGCCAGCGCTGTCAAGGCCATCCCCGCCGCCAGCGCCAAATAGACCAACGGAACCCGCGTCAAAGATGTAGCTGGGGCGGACCCCATGAAATACAGCGGCACGATCGCGTGCATCGGCCCCACATACCACAGCAGCGTATACAGAATTTCAAACGGCTTGCTGGTCCCGCTCCAGACTCCCAGCGCTAGCGCAAACGTGGCAATGAACGCCGCCCCGATGAGCCAAGCCAGCAACCCGCGCCAATTTCCGCCCAGCACCAACCGCAATGCAAATCCGCTGCCCGTGATCAGTGCCAACACCATTCCCGCGCACCACACCGCCGGAAGTTGTCGTGCAATCGGATGTGGCGCGGAAAAGAGCAGCTGACTGGTTCGGTCGCGGCTCTCCCGCACGCCCATCGTGGACCACATCAACACCGGCCAGATCCACGCGACGCACAATGCCACGCCGCGCGCTTGCGCCCCAGGCAACGCCGCCGACAGCGCCACCAGCACCGCCGCGCCCCCGTACCACCACCATTTCTGTCCTTTCAACATCAGCCGTAATTCCGCCGCCAGCATCGCGCCAAAGCGAAAATGCGCCGGAGCGGCTCGTAACGGCGTCAGCGTCATCGTCGAGGCCAACGGCACCACCGCGCGTGCTTCGACCTCCGCCAAAATCTCAGCCGAATCCGGTCCCGCAGCCTTGCTCCGGCCAGCGCGCAAGCGACTTCGCGCCGGATCAAAGCGATCGAATAGCAGAGCGGAAACAGCGACAAGCATCAACGCGAAACCAATCCAGGCGATCCGCAAAAGCACCATTCCCCCGGTCCAAGCGATCCCGTTCCACAGAAACGTCGAGCGCACGAAATCAAAAGATCCCACGTCCAGCGAAAACGAAAAGCTGTCGTTCGTGGTCTGCGCCGCCGCTTTCATGCTGCTCCAAACGATGCTCAGCCCCGCCCAGTCATACGGACTCGCAGCGCCCGCTGCCCCCGCCGAAGCCGGCACCGCAAGTCCCGCGGTCCACACAAAAAAGTACGCTACGTTCCCGAACCCGCCGCGCAGCCACGCAATTGTCTCGAAAACCACCGCCACGGCCGCAACCAAGGCCATCGCTGGCAGCGCCAGCAGCAAAAAAGGAGCCAGCAGCTTCCACATCTGCACGTGCGGATCTTCTCCCTGCCAGAATTGCATCGCGATTCCCGAACTCCCCAGAATCGCCACCATCACCGCCAGCACCATGAAATTGCTGAGCCACTTTCCCGTGAGATAAAGAATTTTGGAAATGGGCGTGGACGCCAAAATTTCTCCCACGCGTGTTGCCCGGTCGCGCTCGATCGTGTTCTTCACCACATAAAATCCCGCCAGCGATAGAAACGTAGTGGCCACCAGCGACATCAGCGTGCCGATCCACGCCGAATTGTAAACTCCGCGCATGTTCCCCACTCGTAGCATGATCTTTCCGGTTGCAGCGAGATATCCGAAATACATCGCGCACAACAGCGTGACCAGGAAGCTGTAGCGCCGCACGCGCTCCAGAAAATCCGCGTGCGCCAGTTCCAGCAAGACGTGCCAGCGACGCGCGCTCATCGCTCAACTCCGGCGGCGCTCGCGCGCTGCATCGAAATGCAATTCAAATAAGCATCCTCTAGCGACGGCGCCACCGCCACGGCGTGCGGACCAGGCCTCTGCGCCGCCACCACTCGCACGTGCACGCCATCCCCACGCCGCACGCTCCCCGATATTTGAAACTGTTGCCTCGCCGCTGGCAATTCTGCGCTCGAAATTACCCACTCCCACACCCGGCCTTCCACCGTTCGCAGCAATTCCTCCGGCGCAGCGTGTGCCAGCAGCCGCCCGCCGCTCAAAATCGCGATATCGGTGGCGATCGCTTCCACGTCTGAAACAATGTGCGTCGAAAGAATCACGATGCGTTCGCCGGAAAGCTCCGAAAGCAGATTGCGGAATCGCACGCGCTCTTCCGGATCCAATCCCGCCGTCGGCTCGTCCACGATCAGCAACTGCGGATCGTTCAGCAGCGCTTGCGCGATTCCCACGCGCTGTTTCATGCCGCCGGAAAATCCGCCCAGCGCGCGCTCGCGCACCTCGCTCAGATTTACCACGCCCAGCAATTCGTCAATCCTGCGCCGCGCCGACGCCGCATCCAATCCCTTGGCCGCGGCCAGATATTCCAGAAATTCGCGCGCCGTCAGGTGCGGATACACGCCAAAATCCTGCGGTAAATAGCCCAGCACGCTGCGCAACGGATCGGGCGTTCGCGCGATGTCCGCGTCATTCCACAAGACTCGCCCTTCGCTCGGCCTCGTCACGGTCGCCAGAATCCGCATCAACGTGGATTTTCCCGCTCCGTTCGGCCCCAGCAATCCCACCACGCCCGGGCCAATCTCCATCCGCAGATCGCGCAGCCCCCACAACCCTCCCGCATACTGTTTGCTCACGCCCTCAATCACCAACTTCATCAGCGGATAGCTCCTCGGAATCGCGCGGCGAAATACTGAGCACACTGGATCGCAGTGGCTCGCTGGAATCTACCAGGAATAACGACGCCGCCCGCGGAAAAGTTCATCGGCGGTCAAGTTCGTCTCCAAAATATCGCGATAGCGCGGGCCCGCCCAGGCCAACATCTCAGCCGTCGCCGCTACAGCCTTGCACGCCTTCGGCAGCCACGTCATAATCGCCCTTCGAATTTGGCAGGGAAGGCGAGCCGCCAAGCCGTTCGGAGCAAGGATGAGATCTCTCGCACTCTGGATTTTGCTCTTACTCACGCTGCATACCGCGCCTCTCGCATTAGGCAGAACGCCCGCGCAGCACGCGAACGACCCAACGCCTGCCGCCGTTTCTGCGCCACAATCCTTGCAGCCTCAGGCCGGCACTCCCGATGCTGCAGCTCCGGTCGCACCGCCGCAAACATCCGAACAGAAAGTCACGGCCTACACGCTCCCGCCCGACCTCTATCGCAAAGCGCGCGACCTCGGCCGCTTTCACGCTCGTTTTGCCTGGATCGATTTCTTCTACGGCATCTTCGTCCTCTGGGTCATCCTTTCCTGGAGGTTCGGGCCGCAATTTCGCGATTGGGCCCAGTCCGTTTCCCGCAATCGTTTCGTCCAAGCCGCGATCTTCGCCCCGCTCTTGATCTTGACGATGGCCATTCTCGGCCTGCCCTCGGACATCTACGAAAATTCCGTCGAGCGAAAATACGGCCTCAGCATTCAGAGCTGGGGCTCCTGGTTCTGGGATTGGACCAAGGGACAATTGCTGGGCATCCTGCTGGGAATTATTCTCGTTTCGATTCTTTACGCCGTCATTCGCAACAGCCCGCGCCGCTGGTGGTTTTATTTCTGGCTGGTATCACTACCCATCGTCGTGATTCTCGTTTTTATTCAGCCCCTGATCGTGGATCCCATGTTCCATAAATTCGAACCCCTCCAACAAAAAGACCCGGCGCTCACCGCCAGCCTGGAAACCATGGTCCAGCGCGCCGGCGTCGATATCCCACCCGAGCGAATGTTCTGGATGGGCGCAGGAGAAAAAACTACGGAGCTCAACGCCTACGTCACCGGCATCGGCGCATCAAAACGCATTGTGGTGTGGGACACCACCATCGCCAAGATGAACACGCCGCAAATTGTTCTCGTCGCCGGACACGAGACGGGACACTACGTTCTCAATCACATCTGGAAGGGTCTGCTCTTCGCCGCGGCATTTCTGTTCGTGCTCTTCTACCTCGGCTTCCGCACCATTGGCTGGCTGTTGCGGAGATTCGGCGCCGCCTGGGGCATTCGCGGCGTGGACGAGTGGGCTTCGCTCCCCGCGCTTCTACTCCTGATTTCCATCTACTCTTTTATTGCCAACCCCGTGCAGAGCGCCGTCAGCCGTTACTTCGAACACCAGGCGGATCAATACGGCCTGGAAGTCACCCACGGCCTAATTCCGGATTCCAGTCAGGTCGCCGCGCAAGCCTTTCAGATTCTCGGCGAAGTGGATCTCTCCGATCCCACGCCCAGTCCCGTCACGGTGTTCATGTTCTATTCCCACCCAACAATTCCAGACCGCATCCGCTTCTCGCTAACCTACGCTCCCTGGGACAAAGGCGAACAACCAGAATTTGTAAAATAGTGGTGCAGCCGTCATCCTGAGCGCAGCGAAGGATCTCGCTTCGTTCGCCTCCGATCCACTCACCGCCGCGCATGCACCTTCACCTGAATCCCATATTTCGCCCGCAACGTAACCAAAGGATCCGGAACCACCCGATGCCCCGGCACCAACTTGAACCGAAACTTCTGCGCCACAGTCGCAATCACCATCCCCAGTTCCAGCAGCGCGAACCCTTGCCCAATGCACCTGCGCGGCCCATCCCCAAACGGAAAATAAGCTCCTGCCGGCAATCGGTTTTCCAATCCATCCATCCAACGCTCCGGTCGAAACACCTCCGGCTGATCAAAATAACGGGGATCGCGATGCATCACCCACTGCGCCATGATAAAAGTCGTATCCGCGGGGAAATCGTATCCGCCAATCGAACAAGGCGCGATCGAAGTCCGCGCCACAATGTACGCCGCCGGATAAAGCCGCAGCACCTCGCTCACCAGCGCGCGCAGATACGGCAATCGCTCCAGGTCCGCAACCTCCGGCGCGCGCCCCCCCAACACGCGCTGCAATTCTTCGTGCAAGCGCTCCTCAGCCGCGGGATTTTCGCTCAACATATACCAGGTCCAGGAAAGGGTCAGCGCCGTCGTCTCGTGCCCGGCCATGAATAACGTCATCGTCTCGTCGCGCAATTGTTTCGGGGTCATCTGCGTGCCGTCTTCGTCCATCGCGCCCATTAGCAACGCCAGCAGATCGTTGTGAGAATTCGTGTTTCCCTCTGCTTGCCGTTCCTTGATGATCCCGTACACCAGCGAATCCAAAAATTGCGTCTCGCGTTCCGCCCGGCGATTCCGCGGCGTCGGCCAGCTTTCCGGAACCTTGATGGGCGACCGCGCCTTGCGCATCGAATAACGCATCAGAAATCCCAGCGACTCGCCGACTTCCTTCGCCTTTACGCTCAACGTCGTTCCAAAAAGCGTGCGCACGGCGATATCCAGCGTCATCGCCATCATCTCTTCGGCGATGTCGCGCGCTTCGCCATCGCGCCACCTGCGCATGTGCGTGTTCGCGCACTCCACCATCGTCGCGCCGTATTCCGAGATGCGCGTGCGATGAAATGCCGGCTGCGCCAGCCGCCTTTGCCGCCGCCAGAAATCCCCTTCGCTGATCAGCAGGCCTTGCCCCAGCAGCCGCTGCGTCACATCTTTCGTCAGCGTGCTCTTATGAAATTTCGCCTGCTGCACGATGCACACCTGCTCGACGTAATCCGGATGATTCAGCATAATGCGGTGATGCCGAAAGACTGGAATGCACACGATGTCGCCATATTCCCGCGCCACCCGCATCAGCGTCGCCAGCGGATCGCGTAGCACGTGCAGCGCCAGGCCCAGCAGCGGCGCGCCTTTAGGCCCGGGAGGCAGCCCAGGTAGCTTTGCGGCAGATGCCGCAGTAGATGCAGCAGTCACTGTCATGGTCTCGTGCGCTCTCCGTGGGCGATAAAATCGCCTGCACTCTCCCCTCTCATTATTACGCTCCCCGGCGCCCATTCATTGCATCAAATGTGGCAGTTCTTACGTACTAAAGATGCGGCTCGCCATTTAGCGGTTTTCTCTCGAATTGGGTAAGATACGCGGGCGGGCAAGCTAGATGCAAAGGGGATCGTCAGTGGAAGTCGAACAGCCGGATTGGCTCCAGCAAATCGAGGGCGTGCTCGAAAGCCTCAACGAAGGCGTGCTCATTTCCGACGATTGCCAGAATATTATTTTCGTGAACTCCAACCTCGAACAAATGACCGGACTGCCGCGCGGCGAAATCATCGGCCCGGACATTCACCGGCTTTACGACAAGGCGGAAGCCGATTACATCGTTGCGAAAAGAGAGCAAGGCCTGCAGGCCGGCAAAAATCGCTTCGAATTCGTGCTACCCAGAAAAGATGGCTCGCGCCTGCCCGTCATTATCAGCGCTCGCGTCGTGGAAGATCCCGACGGCCGCCAGTTTTCCATAGTCACCTTTACCGACATCTCCGAACTGAAGCACGCCGAACAGGAGCTGCGCGAGGTAAACAAGAAGCTCGAAGAGCGCCACCAGGAAATTCAGGAAGACCTCAAGCTCGCCGCGCGCGTGCAACAGAGCCTCGCGCCGAAATCATTGGTATGGGGCGGCGTGCGCGTCGAAACCTTCTACCACCCCGTGCGCACCATCGGCGGCGATTTCGGCCTGGTCAGTTCGCTCGACGATCACTATCTGAATCTCCTGGTCTGCGATGTTTCCGGCCACGGCATCGGCTCCGCCCTCGTCGCCAATCGCATTTACACCGAAATGATGACGCAGTTGCGCGCCGGCTCCGCGCTGGACTCGATGCTCCGCCAGCTCAACCGCTTCGTCATGCACAATATCGGCAGCTCGGTTTTCTTTTTCACCGTCGCCGCCGCCCGCATTGACCGTCCCGGACGCCGCATGATTTTCGCCGGCGCCGGACATCCTCCCGCCATGATCGCGCACGACGGCTCCGAACCTCGCTTGCTCGAATCGCGCAGCATGGTTTTGGGCGCTCTGCCCGAAGCCGTGGACGCCGAAGCCACGCTCGACGTGGATCTCGACGCCGGCGACCGCATCGTTCTCTATACCGACGGCATCACCGACGTCTTCAATTCCCGCGGCGAAATGCTCGGCGTCGAAGGCGTGCAGAAAATTGTTCGCGAAACCTCCCTGCTCCCGTTCCACGAAATGAAGAAAGGCATCCTGGACAGCGTAGCCGAATGGCGCGAAGGCCCACCCACCGACGACGTCTCCCTGGTCCTGGTCGAAGTCTAAATCTAAATCCGCTTGTCGTAGCATAGGCCTGCCCGCCGCAGGCGGGCAATCCTGCCTGTGCACTTGGGTTTTCGCAGAGAGGGGCACGGCATGCCGTGCCCGCTTTCGCCAATACTCGGTAGGGGCGCTGCTGGCTGCGCCCCGGCTTGCCACAATGTCAGGCACATCGCCGACTCGCCGGTGCCTTTCTCTGCGCCTCCGGGGTAGCTTTGTCTTTGGCTTTTCTCTCTGTTCTCCGTATTCCTCCCTGCCCTCTGTGTTAAATCTTTCGTCTTTCTCGCCCCACTCAGAATTTCTCCGCCACTCCGCAATTTATGAGATAACGTTCGAACCGCAATGGCCTACGTCGAACTCGCCACAGAAATCTTCACCACCCCCAACGAAATCTTCGTCTTCTTCGTCCCGCAACGCATGCCCCTATGGTACGGCGCAGAAATGAACACGCACTTCGAAGTCCAAGGCGGCGCGCCAGATTTCACAGTAGGCCAAAAAGTTCGCATCACCGGAAAATTACAAAACTTCGAGCTAACGCTAACCGTGGTCATCACCGCTTACGAATGGGAACATCACCTCGAATGGCAATTTCAGGATTCCTACGGTATCCGCGGAATGCAGGGCTGGGACCTTCAACCACAAGCTGGCGCAACCAGTCTAATCATGTACGACGAATACACCATGCCCACCACGCTGGGAAAAATCTTCGACCGCTTCGCAACCAAACACGCCGTCGAGGTGCGCAACCGCTCCTGGCTATACCGCCTAAAACGGCTCGCGGAGCGCGCCGAAAAGTAAAGCGAACTCCGCGCGCCCGCGATCCAAGGACTTCTCCCCGTCCTGTGCGTCTCTGCGGTAAATTTGCGCTCCTAAACTCCCACCACACGCAAAAATCTCTTCTTCCCCACCCGCAAAGCCAGCATCTCCCCCGGATTCAAAACGATCGTCCTCTTCACATCCTTCTCGATCGTCCCATTCACTTCCACCGCGCCCGCCTTGATCAATCTCTCGCCCTCGCTCCGCGACGAAGCCATCCCCGCCTCCGTCAATACCAAATGCAGCGGCCGCGTTCCCCAAGCCAGTTTCATTTCCGGCATGTCCGTAGGCGCCTTGCGGTCGCGATACACCAAACGGAATTCGTCCGCCGCTTCCTTCGCGGCCTCTTCCCCATGAAATCCCGCCACAATCGTGTGCGCCATCTGCATTTTCGCATCCATCGGATGCAGCACGCCCATCTTCACTTCCTCGCGCAAGCGCACAATCACCGGCGACCCAAAATCCGTCAACAATTCGTAGTAAGACCACATCAACTCGTCCGAAATGGACATCAACTTGCCGAACATCTCACCCGGCTTCTCGGTGATCCCGATGTAATTCCCCAAGCTCTTCGACATCTTCCGCTCACCGTCCAGCCCCACCAGAATCGGCATCGTCAAAATCACCTGGCCCGGCAAACCGTACTCGCGCTGTATCTCGCGATGCACCAGCAAATTAAATTTCTGCTCCGTCGCGCCCAATTCCACGTCCGACTTCAACGCCACCGCGTCGTAAGCCGTCAACAACGGATACAAAAGCTCGTGCACCGAAATCGGCTGATTCGCCTCCAGCCGCGAACGAAAATCCTCGCGCTCCAGCATCCGCGCGAGGCGATAATGCGCGCACAGTTGCACCACCTCCGTGCTGCTCAATTTCCCCAGCCACTCGTTGTTGTAGCGCACCTCGGTCTTGCTCTTGTCCAAAATCTTGAACACTTGCTGCAAATACGTTTCCGCGTTCTTCTGCACCTGCTCGGCCTTCAGCGGCGGACGTGTTTCCGACTGCCCCGTCGGATCGCCGATCATCGCCGAAAAATCCCCAATCAGAAAAACCGCCGTGTGCCCCATGTCCTGAAATTGTTTCAGCTTCCGCAGCACCACCGTGTGCCCCAGATGAATGTCCGGGGCTGTCGGGTCCACGCCAAGATACACGCGCAGCGGCTTCCCGGTCTTCACCGCCTCCGCCAGCTTCGCCTTCAATTCCTCTTCGCGAATAATTTCCGCCACGCCCTTTTTCAGGTACGCGAGTTGCTCTTCCACCGGTTTGAATTTCGCGGACGACACTATTTTCTCTCCGACCCTTTCGGCGCATGCAACAGCACGCGCCGCCCCTCAATCCGATACCGCCCCTCCAGCACAATCCGCACCGCTTCCGAATAAATGCGGTGTTCCTCGCGCAAAATCCGCTCCGCCAAAGTTTCCGGCGTGTCGGCATCCTCGATCGCGACGCAGGCCTGCAGCACGATCGGCCCCGCATCCAGATTTTCATCGACGAAATGCACCGTGCAACCCGAAAACTTCGCGCCATGCTCCAGCGCCTGCCGCTGCGATTCCAACCCCGGAAACGCCGGCAGCAACGACGGGTGAATATTCAAAATCCGCTGCGGAAATGCCGCGACGAAATGCGGCGAGAGCAGCCGCATATATCCCGCCAGGCACACCAGATCAACTTTCTTCTCCTGCAGCGCCGCCACCACCAGCTTGTCGTAAGCCTCGCGCTCCAGTCCCTTCGAAGGAATCACCCGCGCATCGATCCCCTGCCGCCGCGCCTTCTCGATCCCCTCAGCGCCCTCGCGATTACTCACCACAAGCGCAATTTCCGCATCCGGAATGCGCCCCGCCTCCACGCTCTCAGCCAGCGCCTCGAAATTCGATCCGCGCCCCGATAGCAGCACGCCAATCCGTTTCTTCATGACCGCCCGAAATTAGCACAGTTCCCCAAACCCACAAAACCGCCGCACCTGTCTACGCCAAATACTGCGGGTACACCTGAATACGTGGTTGGGGGCGCTGCTTGCTGCGCCCCAGTTTGCCACGGCGCCAGGCCCTAGCCCGCTTGACTCCAGGGCAACGCCAAGGCATCTTGTCGTCCGCACAACTTGAAATTTGCACAGGAGAATCTCTATGCCGCGCACCCGTCTAATCCTGCCAGCCGCAATCTTCGCGATGGCCTTCACCACCTCCTGCTACCGCGCCGGCGAAAAAGATGCCCAAGCCCAACGCCAGCAGGAAATCCAGCAGGCCCGCGCCGCCGACGAAGCCTCCATCCGCGCCGCCTCCATCGCGTGGTCCCGTGCCGCCACCTCGAAGGACCTCGACAGGACCGTTTCGTTCTACGCCGATGACGCCCTGCAATTTCCGAACAAAGTTCCCGCCACAAAAGGCAAAGAAAATATCCGCAAGAATTGGGCCCCAATGCTTGTACTGCCCGGCCCGGGCTTGAGTTGGCAAACCAGCTCAGTCGAAGTCGCGAGCTCCGGCGAGCTGGCCTACGAAACCGGCGCATACAATTTCGTCACTACCGATATGAAGGGCAAAACGAACGACGAGAAAGGCAAATACGTGGTGATCTGGAAGAAGCAAAGCGACAGCACATGGAAAGTCGTCGTGGATACGGACAATACCGATCAGTAGGACGCGCGCGCGCGGATCATACCCGCTGTTGCTTTTCGCTTGGTAGAGGCGCTGCTTGCTGCGCCCCAGCTTGCCCGGGCGTCAACATTTCCGCCGCGCCGGTTTTCTCTGCGGCAAATAGTCCGCGCCGCGAACTCTACAACCCCAATTTCCCGCTATAAATCACCCGCGGTCTCCCCCGCACCGCCCGCTCAATCCTCCCAATCAAATAAAATTTCTCCCTCCGCCGCTTCAATTCCGTCTCCACTCTCGACACATGCTTAGCCGGCACCACCAAAATCATCCCTAAACCCAAATTAAAGGTCCGCAAAAGCTCATCGCGATCAATCGCACCCAGCCGCGCCAGATATCGAAAAATCGGCAACACCGGCCATGAACCCAATTCAATTACCGCCTGCACGTTCGCCGGCAAAGCCCGCGGCAAATTCCCGGTAATCCCGCCGCCGGTAATATGCGCCATGGTAGTCACCCACCCGCGCGCCAAAATACCTTTCAGCAGCGGCCAATAAGCCCGGTGCGGCTTCAGCAGCTCCGGCCCTATCTTGTTACTCACCTCCGCCACGTAGGTGTTCGGGCTGAGCTTCGCAACTCCAAATACCAACTTCCGCGCCAGCGAATATCCATTGGTGTGCAATCCGCTCGAAGGCAGCGCCAGCAACGCATCCCCCGGATGCACGCGCCGCGGATCGAGCTGCATTTTTCGTTCCACGGCTCCAACAATAAATCCCGCCAGATCGTATTCGCCCGCCGCGTAGAAATCCGGCATCTCCGCCGTCTCCCCGCCAATCAACGCGCAACCCGCATGACGTGCCGCGCGGCTCATCCCCTCGATCACTTGCTCCACGATGCGCGCGTCAATCTTCCCCATCGCCAGGTAATCCAGAAAAAATAGCGGCTGCGCGCCCTGCGTCAAAATGTCATTAATACAATGATTCAAAATATCCGCGCCCACCGTCGAATGAATTCCCGTGGCAAACGCGATTTTCAGCTTCGTCCCCACACCATCCGCGCTCGATACCAATATCGGTTCGCGCCAGCGTTTGCGATCCAGCTGAAATAGGGCGCCAAATCCGCCGATCGGCGCCAGCACTCCGCGCGTGAACGTCTTCCGCGCCATGGCCGCAATCCGCCGCTTGGCTTCATCGGCCACCGCAATATTTACTCCGGCATCGGCATAGCGCATGGTTGGTTTCTGCTTCCTGAAGGAGTCGAACTAATTTTCTGCGGCGATACCCGGGCCCGCCTAGTCTATTTTGGAGTGCGGCGGCTTGCTACCGCCTTCGTTGAAGCCAACTGTCCCGCAACAAAACGATCTAGGCGAGGCTTCGGTCGCCCGCACTCGGTTAAGCGACCAAGCAGCGCCGCGACCCGACAATCTTTGTGGGTCGTGGCTTTAGTTTATCCTGAGATCCTGCCTGTGGCAGGATCGAAGGGCCACGACATTATCCTCGCGCCTTCGTACTGTCCTGCGCGCTCGTACGATATGGATACCCAACGCTCACCGTTCGTCAGCAAACTCAAAAAATATGGAACAACCGCTTCCAGCGAATTTCTCCCGGATGAATCACGGCGTTCAAATAAGTCTCGAAGCGCTCACCCACATGCCCCGGTTCCCACACGTCCTCCGGCGCCTCGATGGACATATAAATCAACACCGGCGTCCCGATAATATTTTCCCGCGGCACAAATCCCCAGTAGCGGCCGTCATTCGAATTGTCGCGGTTATCGCCCATCATGAAATATTCGCCCGCCGGCACCACCAGTTCGCCGTTCCGCACTTGTTTCGCGAGTTCCGTCCGCCAGTCGGGATTATCCGCGAAAACCATGTCGTTGGTTCGCGCCGGAAAATTCTCCACCGGCGAATCGGCGTTGCTGGGATTATGAATTGCGTAGGGCTCGTTGAGCAGATCTCCATTCACGTACACTTTTCCCTCAACGATTTTTATGCGGTCGCCCGGCACTCCAATGCAGCGCTTGATGAAATCCGGAAACCCCTGATCCGCCAGCGGCGCGCGAAACACCGTAATCTGCTGCCGCTTCGGCTCGCGCCACAACGGCACATGCCACGGCGTGAACGGAATGCCTGCATCGTACCCGAACCGGCTCACAATCAAGTGATCCCCGATCAGCACCGTTTTTTCCATCGACCCGCTGGGAATCACCCGTGCCTGCACCAGCGTTCCCTCGATAAATAGGAACGCCACGATCACCCAAAACCACGAAACCACTTCGCGCCAGACTTTGTCCTTGGCGGTGGCGTGCCCGCGGTGCTCCTCGCGCGCCCGTTCTAGCCGTTCCCTGTCAGCGGCCACGGCTTCTTCCACGTCAGCCTTCACGATGAGCCTCCACTTCCAGTTGCACCAGCTCCGTCGGATAGCTGCCGGTGTAGCACGATGTGCAGAACTTGTGGTTGGCGTCGTCCGTATCCTCCATCGCCAGCCGCAATCCCTCGAGTGAAACGTATCCCAACGAATCCGCGCCCAGATATGTCCGTATCTCGTCCACCGAATAATTCGCCGCGATCAATTCTTCGCGCCGCGGCGTATCCACACCGTAGTAGCACGGCGAAATCGTCGGCGGACAGCTGATCCGCACGTGCACTTCGGTCGCGCCGGCATCGCGCACCAGCCGCACGATTTTCCGGCTGGTCGTGCCGCGCACAATCGAATCGTCCACCAGCACCACGCGTTGCCCCTCCAGCATTCGACGCACGGGATTCAGCTTTAGCTTCACTCCAAAATCGCGTATCGCCTGGCTCGGCTCGATAAACGTCCGCCCAATATAATGGTTGCGGATCAGCGCCATGCGAAACGGAATTCCCGAATCCGCCGAATACCCGATCGCCGCCGGCACGCCCGAATCCGGCACCGGCGTCACAATGTCCGCTTCCACCGGATGTTCTTTCGCCAGCAAACGTCCCAGCCGCTCTCGCGTGCGATTTACCGGCATTCCAAAAACCAGGCTGTCCGGCCGCGAAAAATAAACGTGCTCGAAAACACACTGCTGCAAGGGCTTTTCCGGCGCGAAATGAAAGGACTCCACTCCGCTGCGCGAAATCCGCACCATTTCTCCCGGCTCCACGTCGCGCACGTATTCCGCATCAATCAAGTCCAGCGCGCAAGTTTCCGAAGCCGCAACCCAGGCGCCATCCAGCCTTCCCAAACACAGTGGCCGAAATCCCCGCGGATCGCGAATCGCATAAATCTCATCGCGCGTCAGCAGTAGCAGCGAATACGCGCCCTCCACCTGATTCAGCGCGTCCGCAATCGCGCCCGTCAAGTTTCGCGCTTGGCTGCGCGCGATCAAATGCACGATCACTTCCGTGTCGCTGGTCGTCTGAAAAATCGAACCGCGATGTTCCAGCTTCTTGCGCAGCTCGATCGCGTTGGTCAGGTTGCCGTTGTGCCCCAGCGCGATTTTCCCCTTGTTGCAATCAATCACCACCGGCTGCGCGTTCATCAACGTGTTGTCGCCCGCCGTCGAATAACGCGTGTGCCCAATCGATGCGTCGCCCGGCAATCTTGCGATAACTTCCGGCGTGAAGATTTCCTGCACCAACCCCAGCGACTTGTGCACGAATACCTGCGCGCCGTCGGTCGAAGCAATGCCCGCCGATTCCTGCCCGCGATGCTGCAGCGCGTAAAGCCCCAGATAAGCCATCTTCGCCGCTTCCGGGTGCCCAAATACCCCAAAAACGCCGCAATGGTCGTGAAAATGATCGTCGCCGAGTTGTACGAGAGGACTCAAACGCTCGCATCCTTTTTGAAAAATTGATGCCTCACGTTCGGCAGGAAGAGCCAAACGAGCACCAAAACGAGTGTTACAGCCATTGCTGACTTGCCCGCTGCTGAGGGCGGGCCAAAAGGTCCATGGATGGCCTGCGCGATGCTGAACGCGCATGTCGCAACGGCAAACCCATATCCCCACTTTCGCCACAGCAATACGCCCAGCGCAGGCAAGATGAAGAACAATGCACCAGTGATGCGATATCTCATACCTGGTCCGCTTCCACGCCGTAATAGTTCACGCAATCCCCAGGCGGTTAAGCTCGCCGCAATCGGCCATCTCGAATATTTCGTAAATCTGCTCATTGGGCGTCCCTTCCGCTCTCGATGGCCCGAGGTAGAGCATCCGACCAGCTTCGCCGGAACGATTCGATACTGCCTTGTATCACACCCGCGTCCTGATATTGGATGCGGAATTCACCGCGAGTGACTGTACCGATACGTCGCGCACCGACGTGGTATTGTGCCGCAATCTCGTTCACCCGGGCAAGCGACGCAGCTGCAACAGACAGCACCGCCCGTGCCCCACGCTCGCCAAATAACGCAGCCTCCGCAAAATCTTCCGCGCTCCCAGCATCGATCGAGATCTCCGCGGACAATCCGTCGCGCCCAAAACACGCCTCGGCCACTGATACCGCCAACCCGCCATCGCTAACATCGTGCGCCGAAACCACCGCCCGCTCGCCAGCCAGCGCCACCAAACAGTCAATCAACCGTTTCTCCGCCGCCAAATCAATCGCCGGCGGTAATCCCGCGACGATGCCATGAATCGCCTTCGCATATTCGCTAGAAGCGAATTCCGCTTTCGTAGCGGCGGCCTTTAGGCCGCCATCTTTTAGGGCGCCATCGCTCATTCCATCCAGCAGCAAAATCAGATCGCCCTCATTCCGAAATTTCGAACCCAACGCACACTCCGCATCCTCCATCAATCCCAGCACACCCAGCACAGGCGTCGGATAGATCGCCTTCCCCAAAGTCTCATTGTAAAAACTCACATTCCCGCCGGTGATCGGCGTCTCCAGCACGCGGCAAGCCTCAGCAATCCCATCAATCGCTTCGCTGAATTGCCGCATCACTTCCGGCTTCTCCGGGTTGCCAAAATTCAAGCAATTCGTCGCCGCAATCGGACGCGCTCCGCTGCAAGCCACATTCCGCGCCGCCTCCGCCACCGCATGCATCGCACCCAACCGCGGCGCCAAAAATCCCCAGCGCCCGTTCCCATCGGTAGCCAAAGCCAAAGCGCGTTTCGATTCCTTCAACCGCAGCACCGCCGCATCGCCCGCCCCAGGACCGAACGTCGTGTTCGTCTGCACCATCGAATCGTACTGCTCGGTAATCCAATGCTTCGAAGCAATTGTCGGCGAACCCAGCAAGCGCCGAAAATTCCCACTCAAATCCGCGCCAACCGCGGCCAAAGGCACAAAAGCGGTCGCGCCGTCAGCCCCGCCAGCCTCAGCCATCACACCAGGCGCCGCAATCGGCCTCTCGTACCGCGGCCCTTCCTCCGCAATCGCATGCGCCGGAATCGCCGCCGCCACTTCGCCATGATTCAACACGCGTAAAATTCCATCTTCCGTCACGCGCCCAATTTCCACCGCGTCCAGTCCCCATTTGTGGAACACATCGAAAACTTCTCGCTCGCGCCCGCGTTCCGCCACCAGCAGCATGCGCTCCTGCGATTCGCTCAACATGATTTCGTACGGCGTCATCCCCGTTTCGCGCTGCGGCACGCGCGCCAGATCAATCTCAATCCCCAATCCTCCGCGCGAAGCCATCTCCGAACTCGAACTGGTCAACCCCGCCGCGCCCATATCCTGAATCGCCACCACCGCGCCAGTGCGCATCGCTTCCAGGCACGCTTCCAGCAGCAATTTCTCCATGAACGGATCGCCCATCTGCACGTTCGGCCGTTTCTGCTGCGATTCCTCGCTGAATTCCGCCGACGCCAGCAGCGAAGCCCCATGAATTCCGTCGCGCCCCGTCTTCGCGCCCACGTAAATCACCGGGTTCCCCGCGCCGCGCGCCTTCGCGAAAAATAATTCCTCGCGCCGGCAAATTCCCAGCGCCAACGCGTTCACCAGCGGATTATTCGAATAGCACGGCTCAAACGCCACTTCGCCGCCCACCGTCGGCACCCCAAAACAATTTCCATAAAATCCAATCCCGCGTATCACCCCATCCAAAATATGCCGGTTCCGCGCAATCTCTTGCGCAGTCACCTGTCCCGCGCCAGCTTCGCCGGCGGAAATCGCCGAATCATCTCTCGGGTCGCGCGCCAGAGCACCGTCATCCCGCCTGCCCTGAGCGGGTTCTGCGAAGGGGACGGAGTCCCGCGCTTTTTCTTGTCCCGCCGCATTTTGGCGGGCGCGGGACGCAGAGAGGGATCTGCTCTCGTCTTGGATCTTCGCGTCGCCTCTGTCGGCCTTCTGGTCTACGGTCGAAGGGCGGGGCTTAAGCCCCGCCGTCACCGCCGCGCCGACGCCCACATCGTCAGGGCACGGCTTTAGCCCCTGAAGCTCCCCCGCCGTAATCGGCCCAAACCGCAGCGAATCCATCACCGCAATCGGCCGCGCCCCCATTGTGAAAATATCCCGCAAAATCCCGCCCACTCCGGTAGCCGCGCCCTGAAACGGCTCCACAAAACTCGGATGGTTGTGCGATTCAATCTTGAAAACCGCCACCATCCCGTCGCCGATATCCACCACGCCCGCGTTTTCCCCCGGTCCCTGCACCACGTGCGTCCCGCGCGTCGGCAATCTCTTCAAATGCACGCGCGACGATTTATACGAGCAATGCTCGCTCCACATCACGCTGAAAATTCCCAGCTCCGTAAACGAGGGATCGCGCCCCAGTATTTTCTGCGTGCGCGCGTATTCTTCAGGTGTGAGGCCGTGCTCGGCCGCAATCTGCGGGGTAACCTTAATTTCAGTATCAATCATTTTGTGGAGAAAAGTTCCATTCGCGCCCTGCCGTTGAATCGTCTTGCGTTCGCGCTTTCTTCACGGTGCTTCCTATCCAAGTCACCAGCGCCGGTTTACCCTGAGACCCTGCCGGCGGCAGGGTCGAACCGGAGGCGCGGCATAAGCTAGCCCAGCGCGGAAGCGCTGGGAAAAAAGTCGCGCGCAGCGCGTTCCCTTCGCGGCGCCTTTCCCGCGTGTTTTCGGTTTGCTTTCAACTGACCTAGCCGCTTCCGTCGTAGCCCACTTCAGCAACCAATCACGCCGGAACCGCCGCCGTCACTCCCGGCGCGCGCCGCACCGCGCTCTCCGCAGCCGCCAAGCTCGCCACCAGCGAACGAAAAACCACCATCCCATCCGCCGACCCCAGCGCCAACTCCACCGCGCGCTCCGGATGCGGCATCAACCCCAGCACATTGCGCTCGCGGTTGCAGATCCCCGCAATCGCATGCAACGACCCATTGGGATTCGCTTCGCGGTCGTCCGCGCCGGCATCGCCGCCGTCCGGCCGCACGTAGTGAAATATAATTTGATTGTTGTGTTCCAGCTCAGCCAGCATCGCCGGCTCGCAAAAATAATTCCCTTCGTTGTGCGCGATCGGAATCTTCAGCACCTGCCCCAGCGTCGCCGCGCAGGTAAACGGCGTATCCGTTGCCTCCACCCGTATATGCACATGTCGGCACAGATAACGCAGCCCCTTGTTGCGCAGCATCGCCCCAGGCAGCAACCCCGCTTCCAGCAAAATCTGAAATCCATTGCAAATCCCCAAAACCAAACCGCCCCCGCGCGCAAACCGCTCCACGGCCTTCATAACCGGCGAAAATCGCGCAATCGCCCCCGTGCGCAAATAATCCCCAAACGCAAATCCGCCCGGCAAAATCACAGCGTCGCAACCTGCCAGATTTTCAGACTGGTGCCAGATCATCTCCACCGGCTGCCGCACGATCGCGCCCACCGCATGAAAAGCGTCCGCATCACAATTCGACCCCGGGAATTGCACCACGCCAAATTTCATCGTCCCGCCTCGCCTCCGCTCATTTTAGCATGTGCGCAGGACATGCCGCAGCGCGACTTTGCGCACAACCTTCGCTCGCCGGCGCCGGCTAACGCGCCTCGTCATCCTGAGCGCAGCGAAGGAACTCTCTTTGCTTTAAGTTTTCTCCGCGGTAAAAAAATGTTTACGTCTCCGTCGCATCAACCCCGTAAACGCGACCCCCTCTCGACCGCAAATCCAACACGCTCCCACCTCTTGAAATCCCCAACCAGGTATGATTTATAGTAATCAGCAAGAAAAAGTAACCAGCGCGTGCAGCGCACCCCTAAAAACTGAATAGCCGACGACCGGACGAGCGAACCTGCCTCTCGCCCTCAGGGACTTCTCCGCCCGCCTCGCCGCGGGATTCTCTCGCCCGCGCGATTCCATTCGTCCGCAAACGAGGCCACCGCGGCAGGCTCGAAGGGCCACCACAATGACTATCACGCAGAATCCGAGCGGCTTCAGCCTCTGAAGTACCGATTTTGTTTTAGTGACACAGACCTAACGGCGGGTACGCTTCCGGGATTTTCTTTTCGCGCGCCTGCGCGCTTTCAGTTTGGCCCTGCGCACAGCTTTGCTACGGCGTTTCGGTTTCTTGCGCCCTTCGTCGCGTCTAGCCCGCGCCATCATGCGCCGCCGCGCCGCCGCCCAACCCGGCTTATTGCTCTGACGTCCGCGCGCCACTCCCAGCGCGTCCGCTGGAACATTTTCCGTGATCGTGGACCCCGCCGCGACATACGCGCCGTCGCCAATCCGCACCGGCGCCACCAGCGCGCTGTCACTCCCAATGAAAACGCGATTACCGATCGTGGTTTCGTGCTTGGCCACGCCATCGTAGTTGCACGTAATCGTCCCTGCGCCGATGTTCGCTTCGCGCCCGATGGAGGCGTCGCCCAAATAAGTCAGGTGCCCGGCCTTCGCCCCCTCATGCACCACCGAATTTTTTACTTCCACAAAATTTCCAATGTGCGCCCCCGCGCGAATGTCCGCACCAGGACGCAATCGCGCAAACGGTCCCACGTGCGCCCTGTTCCCGACGCGGCTGGAATCCAGCGTCGAATGCGCGCCGATAATTACGTCGTCATCCACCCGCGTATCGCGCAACACGCTACCCGTCTGAATCGTGCAGCGCGCGCCGATGCGCGTCTTGCCCAGCAATTGCACGCACGGATCAATCACCGTGTCGGGCCCGGCGCTCACTTCCGGATCAATCACCACCGTCTCCGGCAGATAAATCGTCACGCCTGCTTCCATCAACTCCGCGGCCTTGCGCGCGCGGAAAATCCGGTCCACGTCGGCCAGATTCGCGCGTGTATTGCATCCCAGAATTTCACTGGCGTCCGGAGCCACCTGCGCCAGCACGCGTTCGTTGCGCTGACGCAACAAAGCGATCGCGTCGGTCAGGTACAACTCGCGATGCGCATTGTTTGGCCGCAAGGCGTTCAGGCAAGGCCACAGTTTTTCCAGTGTGAAGCAATAAATGCTGGAATTCACTTCGCGGATGGCGCGCTGCTCGGGAGTCGCGGCCTTTTCTTCCACCACGGCTTGCACGCGGCCTTCGGAATCGCGCACCACGCGGCCGTAATCCGTGGGATCGTTCAGCTCAGCGCTCAGAATCGTTGCGGCTGCTTCGCCGCGGCGATGCGTGTCCAGCAGCGCTGTCAAAGTTTCCGCGCGCAGCAGCGGAGCATCGCCGGGAACCACGATCACCAGCTTCGCGCTCTTGCGCATCGCGCGCCGCGCCACCTGCAACGCATGACCGGTGCCGCGCTGCGGTTGCTGCTTCACCGTATCCGCGCCCAGTGATCCGGCCAGCGCGCCCACTTCTTCGGCCTGGTGCCCCACCACCGCCAGCACTTGCGCGGCTTTCACCGGCTGGCTGGCGCGGATCACGTGCTCCAGCAGCGGGCGGCCTCCGGCGCGGTGCAACACTTTCGCCAGATCGGAACGCATACGCGTTCCCTTCCCAGCGGCCAGAATCACAATCACAGTGTCGGCGGCAGGCATGCGAAAGGTATTGTCGCTTCCCCGCACATCTTTGGCAATCGAAACAGCCTCACCGAGCTTGCGCCTTTCCGCCCTCGTGGCGCATCCATGCAATCCAGGTTTTTCCGTAGGGGCGGGTCTCAGACCCGCCCCTGTTGCCGCAAGCACAAAGTCCGTGCATTTGATGCCGTGCGCCGTCATCCTGAACCCGCGACCGCGGGTGAAGGATCGCGCTTCGCCTTTCGGTCTTCGTTGCCGTACGCACCGCGTCGAACGCACAATATTCGTGCATTTGTTAACCAAAGCGATATATTTCCTCGCAGGCGGAACCGGAGGCACGCGATGTTTTGTCGAAACTGCGGAACAGCCAATCCCGATTCAGGGCAATTCTGCTCGAAGTGCGGACAACCACTTTCTTCCGCCGCCGCTCGCACGACGCCCGGTCCCACGCCGGTCCCCGGAGGTTCATTCGCAACTCCACCGGTCGTCGGCGACACGCCCACCAGCGGCAAAGCCATCGCCAGCCTGGTCTGTGGAATCTTTACGTTTTTCTTTCCCGCCTCCATCGCCGCAATTATTCTCGGCCACATCTCGCTGTCGGAGATTCGCAATTCCGCGGGCCGAATTGGTGGTCGCGGCATCGCCATCACCGGCCTGGTGCTGGGATATCTCGGCCTCGTCATCATTCCCGCCATGATCGTCGCCGCGATCGCGATTCCCAATCTGCTGCGCGCGCGCTTCGCTGCGAACGAGGCTTCGGCCGTCGGCTCGCTCCGTTCTGTCAACACCGCCGCGATCGTCTATGCGACCAGATTCGAAAATGGCTTTCCTTCCAGTCTGGACGTGTTGGTTGAGGGCACCGCAGGAGATGCGACTTGCAATCATGCTGCGTTGCTGGATGCGTCGTTCGGGTCCGTTCGCAAGAACGGATACATTTTCGCTTACACTCCGCAATATCCGGACGGAGCTACTGCGCCGGTTATTTCACCCAAGGCCGCCGCGAAAGGCTGCACTGCGGGAGGCGCTTCCGGTTACACCGTGACCGCCGATCCCATGCAGCGCGGCACGACTGGGCGGCGGAGTTTCTATACCGACCAGAGCGGAGTCATTCGGTTTTCAGGGAACGGCGAATCCGCGACGGCCCATAGTCCGCCGCTCTACCAGCGGTAATTTCACAGGACAATTTGGCCGCTCCATTCGGATAGCGCGAATTTCCCGCGCCGCATAAATTGTGCGAGCATCAAAAGAGCAGCGTATGAAAGCACGAAGAGCTTTGTGAGTCGTGGCTTTAGCCGCTGCAGTTCCGATTTTGCAGCTGTCGCAGAGAATCTCTCGCGCCTGAGGAAATGGTCTTGAACACAGCTCAGCGACAGTCAGAGACGCCGAAGACGATGCACAGCCTGGACAATCCAATCTGGAATTCGCTCTCGACGCTCCACTCGCACTTCGCCGAAGGCGACGAACTTGCGAAGCGCTATTCACCGGAAGTAACTCTGCTCGCCGCGATGGGCGAACCGACGAACGATGCGTATGCATCGCTCGCGAGGACTCTGCGGCGTACCGGCGCCGCGTTGTTTCTGGATCAGCCGCCGCAGATTCCCGCGGGATGGATCACCGTTCATTCGTCGCCGATCGTACAAATGGTGTGCGAAAAGCCGAATCTTGCGCAGGATGGCTTTCCCGCGGAAAAACTAACTCCCGCCGATGTGCCGGAAATGGTCGCGCTCGCCGAATTGACCAAGCCCGGCCCCTTCGGCACGCGCACCCGCGAACTGGGTGCGTATCTGGGAATTCGTCAAAGCAAACGCCTCGTGGCCATGGCGGGCGAGAGACTTCATCTGCCGGGTTATACCGAAGTCAGCGCGGTCTGCACTCATCCGGAATTTCAAGGCCGCGGATATGCTCGCGAGCTGATGTCCATTCTGATGCGTAAAATCGTGCAGCGCGCTGAAACACCCATTCTCCACGTCCGGCAGGAAAATGTGTCCGCAATTCATCTGTATGAAAAGCTCGGCTTTCGCACGCGCCGCCTGATCCATTTTGTGATTATTCGCAGCGCGTGAATATCTCGTGAGATTTAGAATGTGGCGGGAAGAGAGGCTGTTGCGGGGGGTCGCGCATCCGCGGAATCGTGCGGCGCGGTCGTCTCGGTCCAGAGAGTGTGGTCGGCGAGCAGCCGCGTAACCAGCTGTGTGTGCAGCGCGTGACCGGCCTTGTGCGCGACGATGCGCGCTTTCAGCGGCCGCCCCACCAGCGCGAGATCGCCGATCAGGTCCAGCGCCTTGTGCCGCCCGAATTCATCCGGAAAACGCAGCGGGCCGTTCAGTATTCCTTCGTCGTCCAGCACGATCGCGTTTTCCACCGAGCCGCCGCGAATCAATCCCATCGCTTGCAAGCCCGCAAAGTCTTTCATGAAACCGAAGGTGCGCGCCGGCGCCAGTTCGCGGCTGAAAGATTGGCGGTCCACGGTCATCTCCACTTCCTGCGGACCCACATTCGGATGTTTGTAGTCCACGAAGCAGTGCACGCGGAATTCTTCCGCCGGATAGATTCCGATGCGGCGGTCACCATCGGAAAATTCCAGCGGTTTGATCACGCGAATGTAACGTCGCTGCCGCCGCAGTTTGCGAATCCCGGCTTGCGCCAGCAGTTCGATGAAGGGTTTCGAGGAGCCGTCCAGGATCGGGAGTTCCAGCGCGTCCAGCTCGACGTACACATTGTCAACACCGCAGGAGTATAGCGCTGCGAGCAGGTGCTCCACGGTAGAGAGCAGCACGCCCTGCTTCATCAAGCTGGTGGCATAGCTCACCCGCGCGACGTTGCGAACGTGCGCTTCGATCTCGAAGTTGTCGAGGTCCACCCGCCGGAAAACGATGCCGGTGTCCGCGGGAGCTGGAACCAACCGCAGGTGGCAGCGCACGGCGGTGTGAAGTCCGACGCCGCGAGTTTCGACCGGTCTTTGTATTGTGAGTTGATAAGGCATCAGCTGGACAGGGTCGTTCTATGCACTTCAGTGGCCCCTCAGCTTGAATTATAACCCTTTACAATCAATAGCTTAAACCAATCAAGACCGATAGGTTTCTAATTGTGTGGTAAGAGTACAACAGAACGGTAGGTTCCTACGTGGTTCAACGTGAACAGGTTAACGGTGAACGGAGGGCTAGGCAGAGACGTTCAGAAGCTGCCCTTGCGGAGTTGGTTTAGCGCTTGAACTGGCAGCGGGTGAAGCTTCATGAATACCTCCCGGCGCGCGAGTGTCTTGCAATTTCTGGAGCTGCGTTACGGCGGCGGCATTCTGCTGTGCCGTTGCGGCGCTTTTCGGTGCGGACGTCGCACTTGCGCTCGCGGCGTCCGAACTCGACGCGGAAGTTGTGACCACGCCAGAGGCGCTATTCTGGCCTGCCAGCGTCGCGGCAGCAGGGAAAGTTGACGAGGTGAAAACATCAGCCGTGCTTTGGCCAGGAGAGAACGTGATTTGCTGGGCCAACAGCGTGAATGCCGCTAATTGGGTGTTTCCGCTTGCTAGTGCGCCTTGTTGTCGTTGAGGCGGCAATGTTCCGGATAGGGACACCCTATCCTGCTGTGAATCAGACGGGAAGACAGCGGGAGCCTCGCTCGCAGAAAGAACCGGGCTGACAGGCTTGGCCTGCGGATTCGAGGCATTTTCTGCCAGAGAAGGCTGTCCGCCGACCAGCGCCGCGATGTGAAAGTCATTCGAGCCCATCTGAACCTCATTCCGGCCTATTAAGTCGTGCGGAATCAGTTGCTCAGACCGGTGCGGCCAATCCAAGTCGTACGCCGCGAATCGAACCCAAGACCTATCTTGTCTGTCTAGCATATTGGCTGGCGGGCTCAGAGCATTAGGGCCTTTTAAGGTGTTGGGGCGTGGTTGTTTCGATTGGGCCGTTCCGCGTACAATGGATTTTCACCCAAACGCACATGGCCACGCCCTTTACGATTCTTCCGAATTCCACTCCGCCGCCCGCGGCGCATCCGCGACCGTCCTGGTTACGCGTGCGATTTTTCGGCGGACCAAAATACCAGGAATTGAAGCGCACCATGCGCACGCTGGATTTGCATACCGTGTGCGAGAGCGCGCGCTGCCCCAACATGGGGGAATGCTGGGAATACGGCACGGCCACGTTCATGATTTTGGGCGACATTTGCACACGGGCGTGCGGATTCTGCGCGGTGCCGAGTGGCAAGCCTCTGGGCCCTCCGGCGGAAGACGAGCCGGAGCGCGTGGCGGAGGCAGTGGCGAGGATGGGATTGCGCTACGCGGTGGTGACTTCGGTGAACCGCGACGACCAGCCGGACGGCGGCGCGAAAATTTTTGCGCGCACGATCACGGAAATTCGCGCGCGCGTGCCGGGATGCAAAGTGGAAGTACTGATCCCTGATTTTCGCGGTGATTGGAACGCGCTTGCGACTGTGATGGCGGCGAGACCCGACGTGTTGAATCACAACATGGAAACCGTGCCGCGGCTTTATCGCCAGGTGCGCAAGGGCGCGGTGTACGAGCGGTCGCTGGAGTTATTGCGGCGCGCGGGAGAAATTATTCCCGGGTTGCCCACGAAAACCGGAATGATGCTGGGGCTGGGCGAAACGCGCGAAGAAGTGCTGGCGGCGATGGAAGATATCGTGGCGCAGGGCACGCACATTTTGACGCTCGGCCAATACATGCAGCCAACGCACGAACATTTGCCGATCGAACGCTACGTGCATCCCGATGAATTCGCGGAATATAAGCAGTTGGGCGAGACGATGGGATTCAAACACGTGGAAGCCGGACCACTGGTGCGGTCATCGTATCACGCTTTCGAACAGGAAGTGGCGGCACACGGCTGAGGCATGTTCGTTGAATGAAGCGCTGGCCGTCACGACGTATCTCAGATGTTAAGCGTATGTGTGGCGAACAGTGCGCGGGAACTTCAGCGGCTAAAGCCGGGATGCATTCGATGATTTTATCTCGTGGCTCAAGCCACGACCCACAAAGACTCCCGGGTGTGGCTTATGGAGTGACGCAGCCCTCTTCGAGTTGAGCCTGCCAGCGCCTACGAAACAGTGGCGCTCCTGCAACGAAAATCGCCGGCGAGACGCCGGCGCTACCTTCCCATGAATCCTTGGCGCGGACTGAAAAATCTGCCACGAGAAATGTGGATACTTTCGGCGGCGACGCTGGTGAATCGCTCCGGAACGATGGTGCTGGCGTTTCTGGTCTTGTACGTGACGCACACCTTGGGTGTGACTCCAGCGCGGGCGGCGCTGGCGCTGATGGTGTACGGTCTGGCGGCGCTGGTGACCATGCCGATTGCAGGAATTCTGTCCGATCGCGTGGGACCGCTGCCGATCATGAAAGGTTCGCTATTTCTGACGGGTTTTCTGCTGCTTTCATTTCCGCTGGCCAAAACTTACAGCACGATTTTGCTGATGACGTTTGCGTTCGCGGTGCTGAATGAATCGGTGCGGCCTGCGAGCCTTTCGATGGTTTCCGATTTGGTGGCGCCTGCGCAACGCAAAGCGGCGTTCGCGCTCAGCCGGCTCGCTGCAAATCTGGGAATGAGCGTGGGTCCTGCGATCGGCGGGATTCTAGCGGTTTATTCGTTTCGCTGGCTGTTTCTGGTGGACGGCACGACTTCGATTCTGGCGGGAGCGGTGCTGGCGCTCGCGCCGCTACGCAACTTGGGACGGCAAAAAACACACGAGCCGGACTGGGCGGACGCGACAGACTTGGGACGCGAGATCGAAGCGGATAGTTCGGCGCCGCTGGTTGCGTTGCATCCCGGTGCGGATCTGCGCGCGTTCCGAAATCCGCGCATGCTTTATTTTCTGGCGGCGATGATTCCGGTGCAGCTGGTGTTTTTTCAACTTACGTCCACGCTGCCGCTGTTCCTGGTGCGGTATGAGCATTTTCCGGAATCCGTGTTCGGAACGATTTTCACCGTGAACACTTTGCTGATTGTGGCGCTGGAAGTTCCATTGAACACGGCGATGGAGCACTGGACGCACCGGCGAACGCTGATGCTGGGGGCGTTCTTGTACGCGGTGGGATTTGGATCGTACGCGCTGGTGGGGATTGCGCCGTTCGGAAAAGCCGCCGGCGTGTTTGCGGCCGTGGTGATCTGGACGTTCGGTGAAATGATTCTGATGCCGGGCAGTTCGGCGTACGCGGCGGAAATCGCGCCGCCGGAAAGGCGCGGAGAATACATGGGGCTGTACACGATGTCTTTCAACATTGCGTTTGCGGTGGGGCCGTGGCTGGGAGCGAGCGTGCTGGGAAAATGGGGCGCGAGTACCGTGTGGGGCGCGGCGTTTGTATCGGGATGCATTTCGACGTTGATGATGAGCCGCACCGAGCCGCAGAAGAGTTTGGCCGCGAGAGAACCTGCTATACCAGGCTGATGAAAAATGCCCCAAACATTTTCCTCAGAGGCTAAAGCCCAACGCGGGCCAAGCAATTATTGTCGGAGCTGAAGCTCCGACCCCCTGAGAAGGCAACTGCGCCCGCTAAAGGCGGGCGCTACAAAATCAAAGTGGATGGAGCCGGCGGGACGCCGGCGCTACGAAGACATGGTTCTAGTTCGATGAGCCGAGGAACGCTTTCGCGATTTCGCGGACGCGCGTGGAACATGCGGGGCAGGACGGGCATGCGGAGCAGCAATCCGCAGCAGCGGGCTGACTCGCGACATTGAGCGCGGCTTGAAGATATTCCGCGGTTTTGACGGGGCGGCCCATCTCGGCATTCAGGTTACCGAGCAGCAACAGGAAAACCGGATTTCCCGGATAACGCTCGACGAGCGGTTGCGCAACCAGAATGGCCCGTTCGTATTGATAGTCAAAGGTGCGCAGATTTCTCGCGAGATGGAAACGCATTTCCACGGGCGTCACCACGCCGCGATCAATTCCGATTTGCATCTCGCGAATACCCTCCGTCCTACTGCCGCCCGGGATGCCCATGAAGAAGCGCAGGATTTTCACGGTGGTCGAAAGCGAATCCACGTAGTAGTTGTAGAGGCCCAGGCCGGCGGTGGCGTCGGCCATCTGCGGATCGAGCTCCAGAGCGCGCAGGAATTCGGAGCGCGCAACGACGCCGGCGTGCGCGACCGCGCGATTTTCGCCACGCAGGACATCCAGGCGCACCTTCAACGCCAGACCCATCCCGGCGTAGAAATGCATATCCGCCGTGTCGGATTTGGCGATTTGCGCGTGGGCTAGATCAACTACTTTGTCCGCGAGCAGCAGGAAGGCTTCGTCTTCCGGTTTTTTTCCGCGCTTCCAGGCGTCGATCATTCCGTATTTGATTTCCAGGTTGGCGCAGTAAATTTTCCACCAGCGCGCTTCGCCTTCGAGAAGAAAGGCGAGAGGATTTTCGGGCCGCGACTGTTCGAGGTTGCGCAGTATGGCGATGGCTGCGTCCGGATCGCCGCTATACATTTTGTCCATGGCTTGCACGGCTTCGGGCGGGAGCTTGATTTCGCCGGCACGCGTGGGCAGGGCGAACAAGGCGCAGCAGAGCGCGACGAGCAGAACGGAGAGCAGGGATGTTGTAGCGTGAACAATCGGCGGGTGGGTCCCGTAGGCGCGGGACCCGCCCCTACAAATGCGCGGAGGCAGCGAGATGGCGGTAAGACGGATGCGGCGGCGCACGTTGTTCACTTTACTCTTTTTACCCAGCCGAGGAGCCAAGCGGCGGTAACGTACATCACGAAGCAGTCCAGCGCAAAGGGAAGGAAGCCGAGAAAGCCCGGCGCGGGCATCTCGAAAATTTTCCAGCGCTGAAACATCGGGAAGGTGTAAAGCCATTTTGCGGCGGCCCAATAATTCCAGAATTCCCACAACCAGCCGCAGATCCAGCCTGCGAGAAGGAATTCATAAAGGCGGCGGCGGATGCCTTCGGCCAGATCGCCGAGAAAAGATGGAAGGCCGAGGCGGTGATTGAGTGGGTCGAGGAGCAAGAGAAAACCGATCCAGACGAGCGCGAAAAGGTATGCGGCGAAGTGCCGGGGCACTAGCGGCGGAATGAGCAAGCAGGCTGCGCCGGAAATCATCAGGACGTATTCGGCGGCGCGAGAAATATTCGGCGAAGAATCCAGCGCGGCTTCCAGCGAAGGGCCGGCTGGAGAAGCCGGGAGCACGGCCTGGACTAAATCCGCGGTTTCGAACACGGCGGGAGTGATGGTGGCGAAGGACCAGGCATAGCCGAACAGCGCGGCGGGCCAGGTGCGGGGCACGCCGACGTACGTCCAATTTTGCAGCCTGAGATTGTAGGCTTCGAAAATCAGCCAGAGAGGAATCGAGAGTAATGCGAGGCGCGCGACGACGATGGGCGCGTCATTGAGACGCGAGCGATTGGTGAGCGCGAGGACGGCGGCATCGGCAATTAGGATGTAGGAACTCCAGGCGATTGCTGTGAAGTAGGTGGCGACCGGCTCGATGCGTGCGAAGAGCAACGCTTCGGCGGAGAGCAGGGCGAGCCATCCGAGCCATCCGTGAGCGGGAAAGGCGCGAAAGCGGCGCGCGCGGAAATATCCGAGGAACAGGATCGCGACGGTGGCGGCAGTGAGCGCGAGGCCGAGAGTTGTGCGGGAGTTTGGCATGAGCGTGATGGGTGCGGGGCCGCGGTTATGATAACGCAGAGTGGTGAAGTCTTTGGCGTGTTCGACGGGGAAGCATTTTCGGGGTGAAGGCACGAAGAGAGATCCTTCACCCGCTGTCGCGGGTTCAGGATGACGAGCTAAAGAAAGAGCACAGGCAAGATTGTGCCTATGCTACGAGAACGCGCAGAGGGGCGCAGTTTTCGGGATACTGAGTTCGCATTCTTGTTATGCTGACTTTCCTGTTTCTGCGGAAAATATCGGCGGGTGAGAGAATTTTTAGCGATGCGGCATGAGTGAACCGGAAAAACTCGAGCGCGGGTTGGGGCTGATCGAGGCGACGTCATTGAACATGACGTTCATGGTGGGGATCGGCCCGTTCATCGTGATTCCGTTCATCGTGCGCGCGATGGGTGGGCCGCAGTGCATTCTGGCGTGGGTGGTGGGCGCGGTACTGGCGGCGCTGGACGGTTGCGTGTGGGCGGAATTGGGCGCGGCGATGCCGCAGGCAGGAGGAAGCTACGTTTTTCTGCGCGAGGCGTATGGGGCGAACCGGCTGGGCAGGCTGATGTCGTTCCTATTTATCTGGCAGACGCTGTTTCAAGCGCCGCTGAGCATTTCTTCGGGCGCGCTGGGATTCGCGGATTACTCGATTTATCTAACGATGAAAATTCCCGGTATGACGGCTTGGCTAAACACGCATACGGACTACACCCGATGGGCGGTGATGAACTATGACCGGGTGATTGCGGTGCTGCTGATTGCGATTGCGGTGGCGCTGCTGTACCGGCGGATCACGGCGATCGGGAAAATTTCGACGGTGCTTTGGGTGATCGTGCTGGGAACGATTTTGTGGCTGATTTACGGCGGGGCGACGCATTTCAACGCGGGGAATCTTTTTACCTTTCCGGCGGGGGCGTGGAGTTTTTCGTGGATTTTTTTCGCGGGGCTGGGGCACGCGTCGGTGCAGACGGTGTACAGCTATCTGGGCTACTACAATGTGTGCAATCTGGGCGGGGAGATGAAGGAGCCGGGGAAAAATATTCCGCGCGCGATCTTCATTTCGATTTTCGGAATCGCGATTTTATATTTTCTGATGCAAACGAGCATTTTGAGCGTGGTGCCGTGGCAGGAGGCGGCACGATCGACTTTCGTGGTGAGCTTGTTCGTGGAGCGGACGTTTGGAATGAATTGGGCGACGCTGGCGACGGCGCTGATACTGGTGCTGGCGTTCGGGTCGGTGTTTTCGGCGACGCTGGGGTATTCGCGGGTGCCGTATGCAGCGGCGCTGGACGGGAATTTTTTTTCGGTGTTTGCGAAGGTGCATCCGACCAAGCGATTCCCACACGTCGCGTTGCTGGCGCTGGGCGCTACGTCCATGGTGGTCTGCTTGTTTTTCGATCTCTTCGCGGTGATCCGCGCCATCCTGGCCATGCGCTGCCTCATCCAATTCGTGGGCCAGGCGGTGGGATTGATGCTGCTACACCGGAGATGGAAATCCGAACACTGGCCGTTTCGCATGTGGCTTTATCCCGTTCCGGTGTTGCTGGCGATTGTAGGCTGGTTGGCAGTCTTTATTTCTACCGGACGCAGACCGATGCTGGCCTCGCTTGCGGCGATGGCAGCGGGTATTCTGGTGTACATGGGACGCGCCCGAATGCTGCGGCAGTGGCCCTTTGAGGAGGCCGGCACTTGAATTGGATCACGAGGCAGGGATTTTTTAGCTTGGCTGCAATGATTTTTCCGGTGCTTTCAGTCGCATGCACGTCGGCACAGCCGGTTGGCGCGCAGTCGCTGCCGGAAACGGTGGAGGCGATTCATAAAGCGCGGGTGAGCACGCGCATTCTTTTCATTACGGCGCATCCGGATGACGAATGGTCGAGCCTGCTGGCTTATCTTTCGCATGGATTGAACGCCGATGTGGCGCTGCTGACGATTACGCGCGGGCAGGGCGGGCAAAACGCGATTGGGCCAGAGCAGGACGGGGAGCTCGGCGTAGTCCGCACGGAAGAATTGCTGGCGGCGGGGCAACATTACGGCGTGCATCAATATTTCACGCGCGCTTTGGATACGGGATATTTGAAGAGCCCGGACCAGGCGATGAAAGTGTGGGGAAATTCGGCGCTGGAAGACATGGTGCGCGTAATACGGACGTACCGGCCGGACGTGGTGATCAACGGCTGGGGCGGCGTGCATTCCGGGCATGGGCATCATCAGGCGAGCGGAATTTTGACGCCGCAAGCGGTGACGGCGGCGGCTGACCCGAAAATGTTTCCGGAACAAATCGCGGAAGGGCTGACGCCGTGGAAGGTGACGTTGGAAACGCGCGTCGCGCGCAACGCCAACGCCACGAATGCCGTGGCATTGCCGGCGGATGAAGTGTCGCCCTTGTGGGGGAAAACCTACGTCGAGATGGGGATGGAGGGGCACGCGCAGCACCGGTCGCAGGGAACGCCAGCTTTTTTCGGGAATGCGTTTTTCCGGCGGCCGGTATTTTTGGTGGCGGAGAACGAGAAGGGCGAAGCGGGAAGATTCGACGCGCAGTTGCTGGCCGAGCCACTTGCGTCTCTGGCCAGGCGATTTCCGGAGTTGCAGGCGACGATGGCTCCGGCGCTGAATACGGCCGAACAAGAATTGACGTCGGCCGCGAAATCCGCGCTGGCGGAAGATCGCGCGGCTGCGGCGAAGTCGTTGGCTGATGCGGCGAGAGAGATTGCTGGGTTGCGCGAGCAGTTAGCGAAGCAGGCGGAAAAAGGCGATGCCAAGGCTGCGGTATGGGAACTCGATGGCGTGTGCAAGCGGATTGATCTGGCGCTCGCCGATGACGTGGCGATTCCGGTGGACGCGCAAGCGAGCCGTCATGAACTGGTGGCGGGGGAGAATTTTTCGGTAGAGGTGTCGGTTGCGGGCGTTCCGGCTGTGCCGGTGAAATGGACTTTGGACGCGAGCAGCATATTGGTGCCGAGCGGATGGAGCGTGACGCCGGAGGGAGCGCAGGGAGCGAGCGATGCGGCGAAGTTCAACGTGGCGATTGCGGCGGGAGCAACGCGATCGTTGACTCCCGCGGATGCAGTGTTGCCATTTCCGCCGCCGCTGGTGCGTTTGGCGCTGCATGTGGAAGTTGCGGGATACGAATTCGCGGTGGAGCGCCCGGTGAATTCGATGGAGGCCACCACAACCGGGATACAAACGTATCCGCTGGAGCTGGTGCCGGCGGTGACGTTGACCGTGGAGCCGAAGCAAGTGATGGCGCCGGAGAAACGGGCGGCGATGCCGGTGAAACTTTTCGCGCGGGTGCGTTACCACGGAACGGCGGCGACGAAAGTGGCGGTGGGACTGGACACGCCGAAGGGCTGGACGGTGGAAATTCCGAACGTGCAGGGACCGCTGGAATTTGCGAAGGGCGGCGACCGGTTGATTCAGTTTGTGGTGACGGCGCCGGCGCAAACCGCGGCGGGGGCTTACACGTTGCATCCGTATGCGCGCATCGGCGAGGAAACTTTTCGGACGTCCGTGGAGCCGATTCCCACTTTGCAGACACGAAACTGGAGCGAATCGGCGGATGCGACGGTGCACGTGCTGAATCTGGTGGTGCCGGCGGGATTGCGCATCGGTTACATCGCCGCGGAAAACGATACCTTGCCTGAGATATTGCGGCAGATCGGGATTCGCGTGGATATGTTGGATGAGGTGGCGCTGGCGTTTGGAGATTTGAGCAAGTACGACGCGATTACCGTGGGGATACGCGCTTACGAATTGCGTCCGGACCTGCTGCGGACAAACGCGCGATTGCTGGATTACGTGAAGCGCGGCGGGACGCTGCTGGTGCAGTACCAGCGCGATTTCGCGTGGAACGAAGAGTTGCCGGCGCCGTTCAAGGCCACGATGCCGGAGCAGACTTCGCGCGTGACAGATGCAAATTCGCCCGTGCGATTTCTCGCGCCGGACGATCCGCTGCTGAATTCGCCGAACAAGATCACGCTTGATGATTTTCGAGGCTGGGTGCAGGAGCGCGGGCTGTATTTCTGGGGCACGTTCGATGTGAAATACACGCCGGTGCTGGGATTGAGGGATCCGGGCGAGGCGGAGGCCAACGGGTCGCTGGTTTATGTGCGCGACGGGAAGGGTTTGTACATTTATACGGGGCTTTCGTTTTTCCGGGAATTGCCGGCGGGAGTGCCGGGGGCTTACCGGTTGTTTGTGAATTTGTTGAGCCAGACGAGACATGCGGCGGGACAGGATTGAAGACGTGAGCGCGGCTGCAGATGGACGGGTGAGCGACGCGATTGATTTGAGCGCGCGCGTTGGCGTGAGCGAGCCGCGGATGGCGGCGATTCCCGAGGGGTGGTTTTTGATGGGGAGCGAGACCGGTCAGGAAAACGAGCGGCCGGTGCATCGGGTTTGGGTGGATGCGTTTGAGCTGGCGGAGTGCCAGGTGACGAACGCGGAGTATGCGAAATTTTTGGCTGCGACGAAGCATCGTGCGCCGCTCCATTGGGAGGATGCCAACTTTTCGCATCCGGAGCAGCCTGTGGTGGCGCCTTCCTGGTTTGATGCCGTGGCTTACTGTGAGTGGCTGAGCGCGGCGACCGGGCGGCCCCACCGTTTGCCGACGGAAGCGGAATGGGAGCGCGCCGCGCGCGGTGGAGCGGAGCAAAAACAATTTCCTTGGGGCGATGGCGCGCCGGAGCATTTGGAGAATTATGCAGCGCGCTGGCAGAACGGGCCCGAGCCGGTGGGGCGCGCGGAACGGAACGCGTACGGGCTTTGCGACATTGCGGCCAACGTGCACGAGTGGTGCGCAGACTGGTTTGCAGCGGAATATTACGGCGCATCGCCCGAGCGCAACCCGCAGGGACCGGCGCAGGGGTTGCGGCGAAGTTCGCGCGGGGGATCGTGGCGGCATCAGATTAAAGTGTCGCGTTGCGCGGCGCGTGCGAGCATACCTCCGGAATTTCAGTATGCGGATTATGGATTTCGCGTCGCGCGGAACGTGAAGAGGGCGCACGGCTGAAGGGCGGGCGAGTCCAACCCTTCGAATCCGCCAGTCGCGGACTCACGGTGAATTGCCCTGTGGGGCGATTCAGAAATTCTTGAAGCCCTCGAAGAGAAATACGCCGAGGGCAACCAGCAGCAGGACGATGGAAAGAATCATGAGAAGCTTGATGGGTTTTGAGAGCTTATCGATGCGCGCGACAATTTCGCGCTGCTCGTTGGCCATGGAATCGCCCGCGCGACCCAGAAAGATCTGATCGTCCTCGCGAATTTCCAGAGTGCCGCGATAGGCAAGCAGGCCGATGAGAACGGCAGTTACCGCTCCCCAAAGAACCAAAACGCCCAAAAGTGCGCCGTGAACCGCTTCCATGGGTGCCCCTCCCGCCCGCTGGCCGTCAAGAGTGCCCGTGTGCAGACGGCCGTGCAGGCCCGAGTTCTTAGCTGGAATGGGGGGATTATGCACCCCGAATGGCGGAGGATTCAAGCGGTAACGCGGTCGTCGGGGAACTGGATGCCCCAGAACTTGCGGGCGGGGTAGAGCATCTCGAGGCCGAGTTCGAAGACGCCGGGATCTTTGCTCCGGGTAACGCGAATGACGCGAAATTCCTGAGTTTCCTGGGAAATGCCGTTCAGAAGTTCGAGGCGCGAGCCCAATCCGGGTTCCAGCGAAGCGCGAACCAGCGCGCCGCAGCGGCTGACGGCGATGGCTTCGGCGAGTATGACGAGCGGCTCGCCGTCCACACCGTTGCTGAAAAGTTGCACCGGAATGCGAATGAAGACGCGCGACGAGCGGCGGCGTTCCAGCATCGCGCGAGTGGTAGCCATGATTTCGTCTCCTGTTCGCCGCGAGCGCAGCGATTCAATGTAGTGCGATCGTCAGGGCGGGTCAAGACTTCCTGATGGCGGTGTGCTGCGTTGACAAACCGCGGGGCACGGGTCAATATGGATGAGCCTCGTAGTTTTGTTTTGCCACACACCAGCACGGCCCGAGTGGCGGAATTGGCAGACGCGCTAGCTTCAGGAGCTAGTTCTCGCAAGGGAGTGGAGGTTCGAGTCCTCTCTCGGGCACCATACATTCTTAATAACTTACGCCGAATCCGACGATCCGCGAGTTGACGCGTGATCTTGGCTGGTGGTAGTTCTGGTGGCAGTTGGTTTGGGGCTTGCTGACTGCTCATCGGCGCTTCGCCCCCAACCAATCGTTCGACTGCATTCCGCAGGTGATCTTCGGCGAGGTGGGAGTAACGCAAGGTCGTGTCAATTCGCTTATGGCCCCTGAGAACTTGCACGGTGCGTAGCGGGATGCGCGCCATCACCAGCCGGCTGGCAAAGGTGTGGCGGAGGTCATGCGAGTGGAAATTTGAAATGTTTGCCTTTTCGGTGACTTCCTCAAACCACTGTCGGGAAGATCTCTTTCGCGAGTGATCCAAACCCGGACGCACGTAGACCGAATCGCCCGAGCAGTTTTTCAGCTTCAGCAAAGCTGCGCGCGCCGTGGAATTGATCTGAACGTAGCGAGCCTCGCCATGCTTGCTGCGGGGAATCGTGATAATGCCATTCGAGAAGTCAATATCCTGCCAGCGAAGTTGGTATTGTTCTCCCCGGCGCATACCAGTGTGAAGAGCCAGGTCGAATTCCGATTCACGGCCTGGATAGAGTTCTCGAATCCTGTCGTTCGCCAAAACTCTGTCCCCCAGTGAAGTCAGGTCGCCGGTTCGATCCCGGTCACGTCCACCAAATCTCTCAGTGAACCATCGAGTTACGCTAACGTTGCGGCGCGGGCCGTGCAGGCCGGAACCGACACTGGTGCACGAATCACCTGGAGCAACTCATCCTTCGGCGTGCGCCAACAATACCTGAACGACAAATGGACGGAAGTTCTCCCCATGTCGGCTCACCGACTTCGGCCAGCGTTTGGACTTGCCAGCCAGTCTAATGTAAGGGATAATCACCAGGTAAGGAATCAACGACTAAGTAAGGATGCTATGATGCAGCATTCCACGGTAACGAGAAAGGGGCAGACGACTATTCCAGGAAAGATTCGCAAGGCTTTGCGAATCAACCCGGGCGACACGCTGGAGTATGTAGTGGAGGGAGACCATGCGACGATTCGCGTGCATCCGGGTGCGCGGTCACTAAAGGGTGTGCTCGCGAGTAAGAAGGGTAAGGGGATGTCCTTCGCCCAAATCCGCGAGGCAGCAGCGTCGGCTGCCCGCAATCGCGAGGGCATCCGGTGAGCAAGCGGAAGCTTGTTGATACCAATCTGATCATTCGCCATTTAGTACAAGACCATGAAAGACATGCCAAGCTCGCTGGAAGACTCTTCGATGCCTGCGACCGCGGCGAGGTAGTGATCGTGGTGTTGCCTGCTGTTCTGGCTGAGTGCGTGTTTGTATTGGATTCTTTTTACCAGCATCCACGTGGAGATATCGCTTCGGCGCTAGGCACCCTCATATCTAGCCCTGGTGTTGAGATCAACGAGGAGGCAATTCATCTCGACGCTCTGGACCGCTATCGAAAATCGAAGGTTCATTTCGTGGACTGCCTAATAGCGGCAACCGCTTCGGCCGAAAACACGCCAGTGGCGACCTTCGATCAGGATTTTCGAAAATTCGCCGACGTGCGCGTCGAAACTCAATAGCTTCTCTTCGCGTACCGTTCTCAATCCTCGCATGGTCCGCCGCCAGGTCACTGTGCTCGAACTGTGTACGAATCCAACCCTTTCGTGCCATTGAGGATGACCCTGAGCGAAAGGCAGGTTCCCCGATTTGTTGGAAACGTTAGTAGTTGGCAGTAATGGACGGATCGGATGGAATCAATTCCGAAGCTTTGCAAGCAGCAGTACCGCTGCATGATCGCAGTTGCGCCTACGACGTCGTTATTGTCAAAAAACTCATCACCAATTCGTCACCAAAACTCGGTCATTTAGGGACATTTTTGCGATGGTCAGAACCGGAAAAGCAAACCAGGCAAAGAGATTTAGCTTTCTGACCGCACAATTGACACGGTGGAGGTCTGCGGTTCAAGCCGCCGGAACTATTTCCACGGACCACAAGATCTTAAGTGTAGGCATCGTGTCGGCGAAGATGGTGGCAGTTCTGGTGGCAGTTGGTTTGTGGGTCCGCGGCGCTGCCAGGCGTGCTGAGTCAGGCTCAGCTTTCTTGGATCTCACTGATAACACATAAGCTGGCAGAATCAGGCGCGCGAGGGCGGTCTACGGGACGTCGTCCAATTCAGATTCAGGAGCTAGTTCTCGCAAGGGAGTGGAGGTTCGAGTCCTCTCTCGGGCACCATATAAATAAGAGGGATCCCCCGTTTTCGTATTGGGTAGTGGTGTTTCCAGTCGTGCGGGAATTCGCCGACGAAATCAAACCAACGGCATGCCCGGTTCGATGAATCCGAACCGGCCGCTACAAATTCATAGACAAAGTAGCCGGCGGGACGCCGGCGCTACCAGAGTCGAACGCTGGACTAGTCGGAGGAGACTCCTACTTTTTTCATTTGTGATGCGCTGGGCTTGGCGCTGGGGGAGGATTTGGCGCGCTCGCGGTAATTGTTGCGGGCGTTGCGCCAGTTGACGCTGGGGAGGATTAGGGAGGTGTCAATGCGATCGCGGTATTTCACGGCGACTTTCAGGAGCGAGTCGAGCATGGCGTCGGAAAGCAGATGGGGTTGGAGGCCGAGGTCAATGAGCTTGGAGTGCTTGGCGTTGTAATAATGATCTTCGGCTTCGACGCGCGGATCGGGGAGGTGGCTGATTTCGACGGCCAAGTTGATTTTTTTGGCGGCGGCCTGGACGATTCCGGCGATATCCATGATGGAAAAACTTTCCGTGAATTGATTGTAAACGCGGCACTCGTGGCGCGCGGCGGGATTCTGGCAGGCGATCTCGATGCAGCGCACGGTGTCGCGAATATCGAGGAAACCGCGGCGCTGGCCTCCTTTGCCATACACGGTGAGCGGATGTCCGACGACGGCTTCGACACAGAAGCGATTGAGGACGGTGCCGAAAACTTCGTCGTAATCAAAACGATTGATGAGCGCTTCATCGAGCGCGACTTCGTCAGTGATGGTGCCGTACACCACGCCCTGATTCAGATCGGTGGCGCGCAAGCCCCAGATTTTGCAGGCGAACATGATGTTATGGCTGTCGTGCACTTTCGAGAGGTGATAGAAGGAGCCGGGCTGCTTGGGAAAAGGGAGAACGTCCTTGCGGCCATTGTGTTCGATGGCGATGTAGCCTTCTTCAATGTCGATATTCGGAGTGCCGTATTCGCCCATGGTGCCGAGTTTGATGAGGTGGCAATCGGGCTGGAGCTCGCGCAGAGCGAAAAGAAGATTCAGCGTACCGACTACGTTGTTGACCTGGGTGAAGACGGCGTGGCCGCGGTCAATCATGGAGTAGGGAGCGGAGCGTTGTTCGGCGAAATGGACGACGGCTTCGGGCTCGAAATTCTTGATCACGGTGCTGAGGAATTCGTAGTCGGTAATGTCGCCGACGTAGGATTCGATCGTTAGGCCGGTGAGGCGGTGCCAGGCGCTGAGGCGATCGGAGAGCGGGCGGATGGGAGTGAGGGTTTGCGCGCCCAGCTCGTGGTCCCATAGGCGGCGGACGAAGTTGTCCACGATGGCGACTTCGTGGCCCTTCTTGGACAAGTAGAGGGCCGTGGCCCAACCGCAATATCCGTCTCCACCCAGCACTGCAATCTTCATACTTCCTCCGCGTGTTGTCGCGCTTTTGCTTTAATGTGAGCGCTGCTGGTTGAGGCTGGCAGGCGCTTTGGCAGCTGTGAATCGCTGCGGCCGAACAGCTTTATATCTTACCGTTGTCGGCTTCAGATGGCGAGTGGTGTGAGGTGAAAAACATAACGCGGAGGGCGTAGAGGCACAACGTAGAGTACGCGGAGGCTGGCAACGGTAGAATCGCGCAGGTGAACGCGCTGACATCGTGGCAAGCAGGGGCGGAGCCCTTCGATCCCGCACCGCGGGATCTCAGGATGAATCGCGCTGTAGCGCGATTCACAAGCAGCGCCCCTACCGAGTGTGAGAGACCGCGGCGCCGTTAACGCGGGCACGGCATGCCGTGCCCCTACAACCCCTCGCTTTGTGCCGGAGCTGGAGTCGGCAAGGGGTGATTCGTGAGCAGGAGCTTGCCGCCGCTTTGGGAGACGATGTTGAGGTTTGTGGGGCCTACTAGAGTTTGCAGGCGGGGGAGGCTGGTTTGAGCGCATACCAAATAAAAGCGCGGTTGGGTCACCCAGAGGGTTGTGAATTTTGTATCGTCAATGAAGACGTGCGGGGCGTCTGGAGCGTTCGAACCGTACTCGAGATTTTGGACGCGGCCGTTCAAGAGCAAGCCGGTGCGGTCGGTGTAGAAGTAGATGGAAGATGTCGGGTAATAGTGGCGCTCCGTAATCAACGTGCCTTCCGGCGATTTCAGCAGCACTTCGGCGAGCGGACGCGAGGAAAGATATGGGTCGAACACCACCATGGCCGCGCGAGCGGCGTGGAAAAACAGAACCATCATCAAGGCTGAGGCGAGAAAAGCCCGCAGGCCCGCGGAGCGAAGGTTTCCCAGAGCGCCCACGAAAAAGGCGATGGCGGCGAGGAGCAGAGGAATGCGCAGATAGGCGAAGGACGGGAGCGTGAGATCGAGCATGTGTCCGAGGGAGAGGCTGTAGGATTTCGGATTCCTGGATAACGCGGAAGAAATATCGCCGGGAGCGGGCAGATTGCGCACGTTCCAGTAAATGGCAAAGGCTGCGATTGCGGCGCACGCGGCAATGACGGCGAGCGTGCGAGTGCCGCGGCGAACCCAAACATTTTCCGCGGCCATCGCGGAGCCGATGAGCAACGCGAAAGCCGGATAGCACGGCATCGAATAATATTCCTGCGTGGTGGAGAACGTGAAGAAGATCAGCACGAAGCCGAGCCAGCAGAGAGAGAGCAGGCGCGCGCGGCCGGCGCGGTCACTTGGTTTGAAGGAAAGTTTGGCGATGGCCGGAAAGTAAACGCTCCAGGGAAAAAGCCAGATGAGATGGAACAGCCAGAAGTAGAGCCGCGGGACGGTGTTGTAATCGCGCGGGTAGCGAAGATTGAGGAAGCGGAGCAGCTGCTCGTTGATGAAAAAGAACCAGAGAAAGCCGTGATAGGAATTGGGGCCGCTGTGCAGAGTAAAAACGAAATACGGAGGATTCCGCAACATGGCGAGGATGTGCCAGGGAGCGGCGATCAACAGGATGACGAGCGTACCGCTGAAAGGATGAAGGCGTTTCCAGATTTTCCAGCAAAAGAGCTGGCGCGTGAGAAGAAGATAGACGATCGCGGCGCCGACGGGAAAAACGATCGCGATCAAACTTTTCAGCAGCAGGCCGGCGCCGAGGCTCGCAGCGAATAGGAATGCCCAGAGGCGCGGTTGAGGCTCTTCGTCATCAATGGCGCGCAGGAAGGCCCACATGGCAAGGGCGGTGGTGAACGTGAGCATGACATCTGGAATCAGAACGCGGGTGAAGAGAAATAGGCCGACGCAGGTGGAGATGCATAAGCCTGCGTAGAAACCGGCGCGTTTGCCGAAGGCCCAGACGCCGAACGCCGCGGTGACCCAGCAAAGAGCAAGCGCGGAAAGTGCGATGGGGATGCGCGCGGACCAATCGTGCACACCAAAAATTTTGTAGGAGAGCGCGATAGTCCAGTAAATCAGCGCGGGCTTTTCGAGATAGGGGACGCCGTCGAGGCGTGCCGTTACCCAATCGCCGGAGACGAGCATGTTGCGCGCGATTTGCGCCTGCACGGAGTCAACGTCGTCCATGAGAGACGGCGGAGAAACAATGCAGCCCACATAAATCGCTCCGGCGAAAATTAAAACGATTAGGTAGAGATACCAGTTCTTTCCGGGGCCGAATAATGGCTGGCCGGAGAGGGTGCTGCCTGAATCCGCCATTCTTTCATCCATAGGAAAAGTATGAGCAAGCCCCACAGGTGATAACCCAGATTGGCGCGCCTGTCCATGTGGGCTTGCAAAAGTGATTGCACAACTTTCGAATCAAATAGGCCCGGATGATCTGCGCAGCCGGTGTTCAGCGTGTCCACGAGCAATTCACGCAGAGGGCCGCGCAGCCATTCGTGCGCCGGGATGTCGAAGCCGACTTTCTTGCGGGTGAGAACCGCTGACGGCAGCTTATTTTTCATCAGTTCTTTGAGGATGAATTTCTGGCGTGAGCCTTGAATTTTCAGCGACGCGGGGAGAGTGGCGGCGAATTCCACGATGCGATGATCGAGGAACGGAGGGCGGACTTCGACGGAGTGCGCCATGCTCATGCGATCTACTTTGGTGAGGATGTCGCCCGGCAGATAATATTTTTGATCGAACCAGAGGAAGGGCGCGAGCGGATCTGGCGAGGTGAATTTTCCGCGAAGCTCGCCCAGGATTCCATCCAGCGCATTGGGTGGCTGCGATTGCAGTAGAGTGCGCTTTTCTGAGTCGGAGAACGTGCCATTCCAGAAAACGTGGCCGCGTTCGGGCGACATGGTGCTGCCTTCGAGGAAGCGTTTTAGTTTGTATTCGAAGCTGATTTTGTCGTCGGAAACGGGCCAGTGGCTGATAGCTTTCAGCGCGAGGCGCACGGCGGATGCGGGCCAGTGTCTGGCAGAGCGCGCAAGTGCGTTGGCGCGGTAGGTGAGATAGCCGCCGAATAATTCGTCGGCGCCTTCGCCACTGAGCGCGACGGTGGTTCGGCGTTTGCACATTTTGGAGAGAAACCAGACCGGGAGCGCGCCGGCATCGGCGGTGGGCTCGTCGGAGTAGTAGGCGAATTCGGCGATGGCCCCAGCGAGGTCTTCATCCGGCGTGAGGTCCAATTCCTCGTGCTCGGTTTGGTAGTGGTCCACGACCTGGCGGATGTATTCGCTTTCATCGAAACTGCGGCCGCGGAAAGAAATGGAGAAAGTTTTCAGGCGCGAGGTGGAAACTTGCGCGGCGTAGTGCAGGATGGTGGAGGAATCCACGCCGCCGCTGAGCCAGACGCCCAGAGGCACGTCGGAGAGCAGGTGCTCGCGTGTGGATTTTTGGAGCAGCGAGTCGAGCTCTTCTTTCGCGGAATCGAGAGTCCAGTTGCGCGGATTTTCGAACGGCAGCTTCCAGTAGCTGTCCGAGCGAATTTTTCCGTCGCGCCACTCGAGCCAGTTTCCGGGCGCGAGTTTTTCGATTCCATCCACCAGCGTCCAGGGACACGGGACGTAATTCAGGGACAAGTAGCAATCGAGTCCGGCGAGGCTCAGGCGTCGCGTGATTTCGGGATGGATGAAAAGCGCCTTCAGCTCCGAGCCGAACAGCAGATCCTGGCCGAGATGCGCGATGTAAACTGGTTTGATTCCGAGGCGATCGCGGGCGAGGACCAGGCGGCGCGAAGATTCGGTCCAGAGCGCTATGGCAAACATGCCGCGCAGGCGGGCAAAGCATTGCGTGTCCCATTCGAGAAAGGCGTGGAGCACGGTTTCGGTGTCGGAGTGTGATTTGAAACGATGGCCGAGCGATTCCAGTTCGGCGCGTAATTCCAGATGATTGTAGATTTCGCCGTTGAAGACGATTACGGCGTCGCCATTCGGCGCGAAGATCGGCTGATCGCCGCCTTCGAGGTCAATAATTTTCAGGCGCGTGGCGCCGAGAGAGCAGATTTCGGAGCGGAAGACGCCCTGCTGGTCGGGTCCGCGATGGACGAGGGTCGCCGCGGCGCGCCGGATGCGGTCTGCATCGGGCGACCAATTTTTATGGGTGAAACCGGCGATACCGCACAAATTCTGATACTCCTCTTTGGGTTCAATCAATCGTAACGAGAGTTTAGCGCATCGTCCACATATAGATGCGTTCGAGCGGTTGCAGGATTGGCGCACTCGTTGCGAGCGAACTCCGCAAGAGCGACAAATCAAGTCCACGACAAAGGCGGAGCTTCAGCGGCTAAAGCCGCACGGATTGTTCGCGGCTTATGTCGTGGCTAAAGCCACGACCCACAAAGATTCCTGAGTTCTCACTGAGACGCTGACGACAGCCGCTACTTTCTGCCGAGGAAAACGAGCGTTACGCCGATGCAGACGAGCAGGACGCCGAGCCAGCGCCTGCGCGAAACGCGTTCGCCGAGAAAAACTTGGCCACCCAAGGCTCCGGCTGCGTAACTCAAGGCTGTGACGGGGACGACGAAGCTGACATTTTCCATGGAGAGAGCGCCGAGCAGGGAGAAGAAGGCCACGGCCATCAGCGCGACTCCGAGCCACATCCAAGGAACTTGAATGGCGCGCAACATCACGCGCAGCAGCGAGCTGGGACGGAAATCGTGCACTTCACCGATGGTTTTCATCGCGCGGGTGACGCAGAGTTCGCCGGACGTGCCCGCGAAGACGATCAGCAGCAGCAACACAGTTTCCCAAGCCATTATTTTTGCTCCGTGGTGCGCGGCGAGGTGTGGCCCACGATCAGCACGCCCAGGCATATGACGCATACGCCGGCCCAACGAGTTGGTGAAATCGGTTCATGCAAAAGGAAGTGCGCCCATAGGGCGACCACGGCATAGGCTATCGAGCCGGCCGGTTGAACGAAACTGTAATCGGCCCACGATAGCACCAGCAAGTAGGAGACGAAAAACAGCAACAGGAGCAGTACGCCAAGCCAGATGAAGGGAGACTGAAAAATTTGCACGCCGATGCGCCACAAGTCCGCGGCGCTGTGCAACGAAATGGCGCCGATGGTCTTCATGCCTTTGCTGAGAGAGACGTTGCCCAGCGGGCCGAACAGGATCATCAGGAATATCAGGACGAAAGTTTTCAGGTGCAAGCCGGCGGATGACGTCATGCGGCGCCGAACCGTCCGGCGAGCAGGGTGCGGTGATGCGACGTGAGCACGGTGAATGGATGCGGATTTATTGTCATGGTATGCAAATTATTTTACTCGATTTATAGAGGCAGTGGCTACTGATGAGTGACGAGTGGCTAGAAAAGAGCGAGGCTCCGCTTTGCGCAAATCACGGAATCCTTTTTAGCGCGGAACACTTGTTGCGTTGCGTGGCGCTACGGCGGTGAGTTTGCCTTCACGCAGATAATAATTGATGCCGCGCCAGCGGATCGTGTGACGGGCGAAACTGGCTAGCCAGATCGCAAATGCGATCGCGTCCCACAGCGGGACCAGCGGCATTTTTTTCCAAACGCGCGGCTGGTTCATCCCCCAGATGCCGATGAGCCACGTCATTATTATTCTGAGCGACAAATATGTTCCGAGATAGGCGATGGCCACGGTGATCGAGGGATGAATCGCGATGGCGACGAGCGACCACGGTAGTCCCCAGGTAAAGATTAGGCCCAAATGGCCCCAGGGGCGCATCAGACGCATGACCGTCATCCAGCGAAGGCGCTTGTAGAGAAATTCACGGAGCGAATCAAAATCCGCGACGGAGTGGACGACGTAGGGCAGGAGTTTTACTTCGTAACCCTGCTCGGCGACCAAGCGGCCGGCGTACACGTCGTCGGCGGGGCGGTCTTCGATCGTTGGGTAGCCGCCGTAGCCTGCGACCGCCTTCCGCGTGGTGACGATGGTTTGGCCGAAGGTGAATTTGATGCCGTCGAGTTGCCAGGCGACCATCACACCGGCGAAAAAATCCGAAATCATGCCGATGGATTGGAGTTTCTCGGTGAGATTTTTTTCTTCGGTGGCAGAGTAAAGGCACGTGGCCGCGCCTACGTGCGGATCGCGAAATGGCGCGATGACCGTGCGCAAATAATCCGGTTGGACGCGCACGTCGCTGTCGGTAATGACGAAGAATTCGTGCTGGGCTTCGGCGACCAGGCGAGTGAGGCGCGCCACTTTGTCGTTCACTGCATCGCGGCCGGAACCGAAAAGCAGACGGATGCGGCGCTGCGGAAAATCGCGGATCAGTTTTTCGAGGACCGGGAGCGTGGGGTCGCCCGCATCCACGCAAAAAAGTATTTCGTAATCGGGGTAGTCCTGGCGGCAGAAACTTGCGTAATTTTCGTAGGCTTCCGCGTCGAGGCCTTTAACAGGCTTCAGGCAGCTGATGGGAGGCGTGAAATCGGGGTTCGGAGTAACGTCGCGACGCGAAGTCATGAAATAGCGCACCGTGCTGTAGAGAGACAGCAGGTAGTAGATGAAAGGGATAGCGCAGAGGGCCAGGAATGCGTATGCGACAAACGTCAAAATCTGTTTACCTCGCGCAGGACGCGGAATTCGTTCGGGCGGAAAATCCTAACATGAAACGGGGAAAGTAGGTCTCGGCAGGCTATCTTCCTTGTCTGATTGGACCTACGAGTGCGGAAAACAGCGTGAGTGACCAGCCGCCCGAGGTTGGTAACACGGCTGTAATACAATGGCGATAGCATCTGCGCTGCAAGGACGGCATGACCAACAGCGATATAACCGACCCACAATACATCTTCAACCGGCACTATTCGTGGATGCAATTCAACGAACGAGTGCTGGAAGAGGCGCGCGACGAGAAGAATCCGTTGCTCGAGCGCGTGAAGTTTCTGGCGATCACCGCGAGCAACCTGGATGAGTTCGTGGAGGTGCGCGTCGCGGGCATCCTGCAGCAGGTGGAGCACGGCAATCGCGAGCCCGGTCCGGACGGGCGCACGCCGGCGGAAGTGCTGAAGGAGCTGGCGGAAAAAATTCACAGATTCGTCAAAGCGCAGTACGACTGCTGGCGCGAGGAGCTGCTGCCGGCGCTCCAGGCGGAATCGGTTCGCGTGGTGAGCTTGAAGAAGCTAGGTCCCGCGGCTCGCGCGCACATTGAAAATTTTTACGCAAAGTCGGCGGAGCCACTGCTGACTCCCGTGACCGTGGATCCCGCGCATCCTTTTCCGCATGTGCTGAACAAAGCACTGTGCCTGGCATTTCTGCTGAAGCGCAAACGCCGCGGCGGGCAGACCTATTTGGGAGTGGTGACGGTGCCGCGCGCGTTGCCGCGGCTGGTGCTGCTGCCCGCGAAGGATGGGACGGTCGAGTACGTGTTTCTTTCCGATGTGATTCAGGCGTTCGCGAACCGCTTGTATCACGGCTACGAAGTGCTTTCGGCGGCGGCGTTTCGCGTGACGCGCAACAGCAATTTGTATCTGGAAGAGGAAGAATCGCGCAGCATCATGGACACCGTGGACGCGCAACTGCACCGGCGGCGCAAGGGCGAAGCGGTGCGGCTGGAGATCGAGGCGAGCGCGAATCAGGAGATTATTGACCGGCTGGTGGCGAATTTTCGGCTGGCGCCGTGGCAGATTTTTCGTGTGGACGGGCCGCCGAACCTCGCGCGCATTTCGTATCTGTACGATCAGGCGCCGCGGCCGGATTTGAAGTTCCAGCCGTTCGTGCCGCGGGAGCTGGCGCTGAAGCCCGGGGCGACTTCGCTTTTTGAGCTGATGCGCAAGCGCGATTTGCTGCTGCATCACCCGTACGATTCGTATTCGGCCGTGGTGCGGTTCATTGAGAGCGCGGCGAAAGATCCGGACGTGCTTTCGATCAAGCAGACGCTGTACCGCACCAGCGAGAATTCGCCGATCGTGCGCGCGTTGATTGAGGCGGCGGCCAAGAAGGAAGTGGCCGTGGTGGTGGAGCTGAAGGCGCGATTTGATGAGGCTTCCAACATTCGCTGGGCGCGAAATTTGCAGGAAGCGGGCGTGCAGGTTTTTCATGGCGTCGTGGGGCTGAAAACTCACTGCAAGCTTGCTTTGATCGCGCGGCGCGAAAGCGACGGGCAAATTCGGCGGTACGCGCATCTAGGGACTGGGAATTACAATCCTTCGACTGCGCGTTACTACACAGATTTGAGTTTGCTGACGAGCGACGCGCACATCACTCACGCCGTGCATCACGTCTTTAATTACTTGACCGCCTATTCCGAGCGGCCGAACTACCAGCCGCTGTTTGTGGCGCCGCTGAACCTGGGGAAAAGCTGCCTGAAATTGATTGAGCGCGAGACGGCGCAGGCGCGGGCGGGCAGGCCGGCGTTTATTTTTGCGAAAGTGAACGCGCTGCTGGACGAAAAAACGATTCAGGCGCTGTACCGGGCTTCGCAGGCGGGCGTGCAGATCGAGCTGGTGGTGCGCGGAGCATGCGCGCTGCGGCCGGGAGTGCGGGGCATCAGCAGCCGAATACGGGTGCGCAGCGTGATTGGGCGATTTCTGGAGCACAGCCGGATTTTCGTGTTTGGAAACGGCGGGAAGACCGAGCTGTATCTGGGCAGCGCGGATTGGATGCACCGGAACATTTACGAACGCGTGGAGGTGATGTTCCACGTGCGCGATGCGGAATTGTCCAAGCAGGTGTTCGGCGAGGTGATCGAGCCGTATCTGGCGGATACGGAAAAGACCCGGATATTGCTGGCGGATGGGCGCTGGGTTCGCGCGGGAGAAGCTGGAGCCGCGTTGCACTCACGGAATGGATTTCGTTTTAATGCACAGGAATTCTTGATTGGGCTAGCGGAAGGGCGAGAGGCGATTGGCGAAGTGCCGCGGGCGCCGAGTTTTCTGAAGCTTGCTCATCCGAACAAAAGCGTTTCCTCTGTCTAGGTTCTGGCGGCGCTGAACATTCATTCCCTGGCGCTCCGAACTTTCCCGAGTACTCCAAACTTTCGCCGTATAATCGCAGGCCATGGAAGAAGGAATTTTTCAGCGCGCCGTGAACTGGCTGCTGGGGCCGGAGCCAATCACCGAGAAACGGCCGGGACACTTGTGGCCGCGCTGGATTTTTCTGCGTGCACTGGGACTGATTTATTTTTCCGCGTTTTATTCGCTGCTCTTCCAGATCAAGGGCCTGATCGGGCCGAGCGGAATCCTGCCCGCAGCGGATTATCTGCAAGCCGTGCATACGACGCTGCACTTGCAGAGCTTCTGGACCGTGCCGACTTTGCTGTGGTTTGGTGCGAGCAACGGCGCATTGATGACGCTGTGCTGGGTGGGGCTGGTTGCGTCGCTGCTGGTGACGCTGAATCTGTGGCCGCGCGCGTCGCTGCTGATCTGTTTTCTGTGCTTTGTTTCGTTTGTCAGCGCGGCACGGGATTTTTCGGGGTATCAGTCCGACGGCATGCTGCTGGAGGCGGGATTCATCGCGCTATTTTTCGCGCCGGCGGGTTTGCGGCCGGGGTTGGGAGTGGAGAATCCACCTTCGCGCGTTAGCCTTTTCCTGCTGCAGTGGGAATGGTTCCGAATTTATTTCGAATCGGGCGTAGCGAAAATCGGAAGTGGCGACCTGGCGTGGCGGCAATTTACCGCGATGGACGATTACTACCAGAACGGCCCGCTGCCCACGTGGATCGGATGGTACGTACAGCACCTGCCGCACTGGTTTCACGCAGCGGCGACGTTTTACACGCTGGTGACGGAACTACTGATCGTGTGGATGCTGTTTCTGCCGAGGCGATTTCGCGTGGCGTGCTTTTTTATTGTGACGCCGTTCGAGATTTCGATCATTGCCACGGCGAATTATACGTTTCTGAATTATCTGGTTTTGCTGCTGGGAGTGCTGCTGCTGGACGACCGCTTTCTGGAATGGATTTTGCCGTTGCGGTTCCGTGAATGGATTCGCAGCAAGAGTGCGTTGGGTTCGACGGGTGCTGCCGGAGCTGTAGCAGGAGCGCCGGAACGCTTGAGCGCTCGCGCGGAATGGCGCGAAAGATTTACGCCGCTGCGCAGGGCGTTCGCGGGCTTGTGTCTTGGATTGGTTTTCTATTCCACGACAGCGCTGCTGCTGTGGATGTTCATACCCGGACTGCCGTTGCCCGAAGCGCCGGTGCGGGCGCTCGAGCCATTTCGCATCGCGAATTCTTATGGGCTATTTGCGGTGATGACGCACGAGCGTTACGAGATCGAATTTCAGGGCACGCTGGACGGAAAAACGTGGACCGCGTATCCGTTTCGTTACAAGCCGCAGGCGATTAACGAGGCGCCGGGGATTTACGCCCCGTATCAACCGCGCTTCGAATGGAATTTGTGGTTCGCATCACTGGGGCCGTGGCAACAATCGCGTTTTGTGGTGTGGACGGAGGAGCGTCTGCTGAAAAATGAGCCGGACGTGCTGGCGCTGTTTGCGAGCAATCCATTCGCGATCGCGCCGCCGCGAGAAGTGCGCGCGATCAAGTATCAATACTGGTTTACGGATTTGCGGACCAAACGCGATACGGGAAACTGGTGGAGACGCGAAGATCTGGGGCAATATGCGCCGGCGCTGGAGCGCGAAGCGGACGGAAAGATCGCGGTGCTTGATTTGGCGCCAGGCGAGCTTGACCAGCCTTGAGATGCTTTGCTGCTGAAAAATCGTGCGGCGTATGGAAAGCAAGTTTTGCCACGCGCGCGCAAATCCGTTAGCCTGTGCGGGGCCGTATGACACCAAGCCAACGCCATTCCGACGAACCACGAGAAGCGACCATCGCGGACGAAGTTACTCCGGAGCTGGTACTGGCGCATCTCGCGACACTTTCGCAGCCCGCGAGCATCCGGCACATCGCGCACGGCATGGAGTTGAAACATCGCGGGCGGCGCTATTTGCCACGGGTGCTGCAGAAGCTGAAGAAGCATGGCGAAGTGGAAGAAACTCAGGGCGGAAGATTCCGGCTGGCTGGGACGAAGCACGCGAAGAAAGAAGCGGCGGGACAAGCTGCCGCGGCGAAACGCGTCCACGTCGCGAATGCTGTGGCAGCTGGTGCGTCACCGGAGCAAGAGACGCCGAGTGCGGGAGCGGTTGACGACGGGGATGCCGCGGCTGGTAGTGCGCAGCGCGCGGCATCAGGTGCGAAATCAAATATCACATCGGGGCGCGGACGAGATCCGAATCTGGTGTCGGGGAGAATTGTGGCGCATCGCGACGGCTACGCTTTTCTGGTGCCGGATTCGCCGATGCCGCGCGTCGAAGGAGATTTATTTATTGGGCGCGATGGGTTGGGCGATGCGATGCACGGCGATCGTGTGCTGGCACGCATCGAGCGGCGGCGGGCTGACGGCCGGGCGGAAGGCCGCGTAGTGCAGATTGTGGAGCGCGAGCACCCGACGATCGTGGGATTGTTCCGCTACGGGCCGCACGGAAACGTGGTGCTGCCTTACGACGTGCGCATCCTCCATGAAGTGATCATTCCGCCGGGCGCGGAGCTGACGCCGGAGCTGCGGCAAAAAGTTGGCGGCGCTGCTAGCGGCGTTGGGGCCCCCGTGAACAGCCGAACGCGTTATCCGGAATTGGATGGCGCGGTAGTTAACGTGGAGCTCACGCGTTTTCCGAAAGGCGGGCTGGCACCGGCGGGACGCGTGATTGAAATTCTAGGACGGCCGGGCGAAATCGGCGTGGATGTCGAAATCATTATTCGTAAGCATCATCTGCCGAACATTTTTCCGGACGAAGTGCAACGGGAAGCGCGTGCGACGCAAGCGCAGGTCACCGAGAGCGATCTTATGGGGCGGCGCGACTTCCGGGAATTGCCGATCGTGACCATTGACGGCGAAACGGCGCGAGATTTTGATGATGCGGTACACGTGACGGCTCTGCCGAACGGCCACTACGAATTGCAGGTGCATATCGCGGATGTGGCGCATTACGTCGCGCGGGGCTCGGGACTGGATCGAGAGGCGCGGTTGCGCGGCACGTCTGTGTATTTTCCCAATCGCGCGGTGCCCATGTTGCCGGAGGAGCTATCCAACGGGATTTGTTCGCTGAATCCGAAAGTGGACCGGCTGGTGATGAGCGTGGTGATGGAACTGGATGGAGCGGCCAAATTGCTGCGGGCCGAATTCTTTCAGGGAATGATCCGCTCCGCGGAGCGGATGACGTACACGAACGTCAACAAGGTGATCGAAGGCGATGCGGAAATGACGGCGCGGTATGCGCCGCTGGTGAGCGAGTTCCGGAGAATGAAGGAGCTGGCGTTACTGCTGAACCAGCGGCGGCGCGCGCGAGGCTCGATCGATTTCGATTTGCCGGAAGCGGTGATCGAATTTGACGATGAAGGCCGGATGTTGAGCATCGTGCGCAGTGAACGGAACATCGCGCACCGTTTGATCGAGGAGTTCATGTTGGCGGCGAACGAAGCCGTCGCGGAATATCTGGAGAAGCGCGGCGTGGCTTCGCTGCATCGCGTGCACGAGAAGCCCGATCCGAAGAAAGTGCTGGAGTTCGAGGAGTTGGCTCACGCGTTTGGATATTCGCTGGGGGTGGAGGATTTGGCGGAGCGGCGCGTGACGGTGCGGCATGGACGCGCGCGTCCGCAAGCACGAGAGGGGCACGCAAGCGGCGGGCGAGGCGGACGTGGACGCATGGGGCCGATGCGTGTGACCATGCCGGCAGCGGAGGAAGTGGACATACGGCCGCAGCATTACCAGCGGTTGACGGAAAAGATCGCGGGCAAACCGGAAGAGCGGATACTTTCCTACCTGATGCTGCGTTCGCTGAAGCAGGCGCGCTACGCGGTGGACGTGCTGGGACATTTTGCATTGGCAACGAAGGAATATACGCATTTCACTTCGCCGATCCGGCGCTATCCAGATTTGATCGTGCATCGGGCGCTGAAATGGGCGCTGGAAAATCCGGACGTGGCGCCGCTGCGCGCGAGCGTACCGAATGCGCGCAACGGGAAAGAGGAAACGGTGGCGGTGCTGGGGCCGTATCGTCGCGTGGAATTGCAGGACATCGCCGCGGAGAGTTCGGAAGCGGAGCGCAGAGCCGATGCGGCGGAGCGCGAATTGCTGGAATGGAAGACGGCGCAGTTCATGGAAGGCCATCTGGGCGAGGAATATTCGGCGCTGATCATTTCGGTGCAGAAGTTTGGATTTTTTGTGGAGCTGGTGGAACTTTTCGTGGAAGGCTTGGTGAGCATTGACCGGTTGGAGGAATTTACCGGGCAAAGATGCGCGTATCACGACCGCGACCATTCGATTGTTTGTGAGCCGTATCGCGGTTCACGCCGAGGCGGCGGAGCGAGGCGGACATTTCGGTTAGGGGATCGCGTGCGGGTGCGGGCGGAGCGGATTGACCCTTTCCGGCATCGCGTGGAGTTTTCGCTGATCGAGGACGCTGCCAGCGATCGTAGTTGATACTGCGGAGGTGGCAAATGGCGACGAGACAATGTCCTAATTGCGGGGCGGCGATGCCGGCGGGAAGAGTTGCCGCGTATTCTTATGATTTGGTTTGCGCGAGTTGCCAGCATCCGCTGGCAATTTCCGAGCTCAGTCGAACTTTTGCGGCATTCGCGGGGCTGGCTGCGGGAGCGATCGTGTGGTGGATTGCGACGCTGAGATTTGCAAGCGAGCCGGGAGCGCTGGGCTGGGTGTGGCCGGTGTTTCTCGCCTATCTGGCGACCAGCGCGGTGGCGGCATTGACGTTGATGCTGGCGGGCACTTTGCAATTAAGAACAGGCGATCCCGCGCCGCAGCACGAAAGGGTTACGCATCAAATACCACATTAATAACACTACGTGATTTATTTATTGATTTGTATATACTGCCGCAGTTACCGCGTAGGCTGACGTTCGTTATTCGGCCGACTGAGGTGGAATGGCACGATACTCCGCACTGCTGGGCAAGCGCGTAGAAGCGCATTATCGCGCGGGAGATATGCAGCTCTCGACGACTGGGACGTTGGCGTCCGACACCGGCAAAGTGATTTTCGTCGAGGAGCATTTTTCGTCGGGCGGAAAAGAGAAAACGATGCGCGTGGAAATTCCCTATTCCTACGTGATACGGCTGGCTGAGGTGCGCGACGAGGCCGCCCGCCCACCGGGCGTGCCGAAGTCCACGAAGAAGAAATAACGTCGCCGCCGGAGAAGTTCCCGCCTCGTGTTTCGCAACCCGCTCGAGAAACCTGAAATCTCACGGTCCATTCGCATTTGTGTGTCCGCGCGGGTATATTTTTGTCCAGGTTTGGGAGGCGCGAAATGAAAGCGACGGTTGGATTGATTGGGCTGGGACTGATGGGCAAGCCGATGGGGCGCAATCTGCTGAAGGCGGGATTTCCGCTGGTGGTATGGAATCGTACGGCGGCGCGGGCGCAGGACTTGGTCAGCGAAGGCGCGAAGCTCGCGGCGAATCCGCGCGAGACAGCGGCGGCCGCGGATGTGTTGATCTCCATCGTGAGCGATCCGCCGGCGTTGGAAGAAGTGTTGTGGGGCGCACAGGGTGCGATGGGTGGATTGCGTCGCGGAAGCATTTATATGGATTCGAGCACGATTTCGCCGGAGCTGGCGCGACGGGTGGCGGGGGCGTGCGGCGAACGCGGAGTGGATTTTCTAGACGCGCCGGTGACGGGCGGAGACTGGGGCGCGAAGAAAGGCGAGCTGGTGTTCATGATTGGCGGGAAGGCGGAGGTCCTGGAGCGCGCGCGGCCGGTGCTGGAAGTGCTGGGGAAGAAATTTTTCTTGCTGGGACCGAACGGGGCTGGACAGACAGTGAAGCTGGCGATGAATTTGATTTTGGCGTTGGAGGTGGAGGCGTTGGCGGAGGCGCTGGCGCTGGCTACTGCAGCGGGCGTGGCGGGCGAGAAGTTGGTGGAAGTGATGCAATCGAGCATGGCGCGAGCTGGAGTGCTGGATGTGAAAGCGCCGCTGATGTTGAAGAAGGAATATGCGGCGAGTTTTCCGTTGCGGCTGATGCACAAGGATATGCGGCTGGCATTGGAGCTGGCGCGGCAGCAGGGGGTTAGTTTGCCGGCGGCCGCTGCTGCGTATGGGACGTACAGCGCGGTGAAAGATGCGTCGAAGGATGATCCGGATTACTCGGCGGTGGCGCGATTTTGGAGCAAGGGCGCAGGTTGAGGTCAGGGTTTGGCGTTGGGTGGGAAAAAAGTGAGGGGAAGTTCGCGCGAGGTGCGCAGGCCGGCGTTGGCGGCGAGGATTGCGGGGATGGAATTGACGACGACGGCGGCGGTGGCGACGTCGCCGTGCGTGCCGCCGGGGATCGTCAGCGTGAGGTGCGGTTCACCTTTTAGCACGACGGTGTCGGCGGGATGGCGGGCGCCGACGTACATTTTTAGCTCCATGAAGATTTTCTCTTTGCCGGCGGAGGTGCCGCGCGCGATTTGATGCACGCCGGCGACTTGTCCCGACGCAACCGCTAGAAATTCCGTCGTGATTGTCTCATCCGCGATTACCGGCTCGATGGTTTCGGAAATATCGTCGAGAGCAAACCCCAGGCCATCGGCCACCATGGCGATGGATTCCGGCAGGCCGTGATGTTTGATGACGCCGGCAGCGACCTGCGCGTGAAATTCTTCAGGCGTCATGCCAGCGCCGATTTTTTTCTGGAGGGGGAGGCGCCGCTTGGAAGCGTCCACGATGCGCACGGCACTGAGCCAATCAATGCGCTGCGCGACGGCGCTGAGTGTGAGCGCGAGCTTGTCCATCACGAAGCCGGGATTCACCCCGGTGCCGACGAGCGCGACGCCTTCTTCTTTTGCCGCGGCGTCTAGTTTTTGGGAAAGCTCGGGATGTTTGCGGAAGGGATAGGCGAGTTCTTCGCAGGTGGAAACGATGCAGCAACCCGCCGAGATGCATTCAAGAAGTTGATCCATCACGCTGGTGAGGTAGGAAGAGGTGGAGTGGACGATTACGTCCAGCGGCTTTTCGCGCACGGCTCTTGCGTCCGGCGAAACCACGACGCTCCAGGGCGCATCAGGCGCGCCGACGACTTCGCCTAGATCGCGGCCGGCTTTGGCGGGGTCTTTGTCGATCGCCCCGATGATTTCGAGCGAATCTTTTTGGCGCATCAGGCGGACGATGGAAGAACCGATGGGGCCGAGGCCGTATTGGGCGACGCGGATTTTCTTTTTCACGATGCAGTTCCTGGGTGGTGCAAGGAGCCATTACGTTAAAGGGTTAGCGGGCGGACTGCAACCGAATTTGCGGTGAATTTGCGGTGATTGCGAGGCGCGCGCAAGCAGGGGCGTCCTGGCGTCAACAAACCGCGGGCGCGAGCCGCGCTGACGTGGCTGTCGTCGTGGCGAGCTGGGGCGCAGCGAGCAGCGCCCCTGCCGAGCGATTAGCGTGCTGGGCGGTGCAGCACACTAAACTGCTCCGCTAGGAAAACCCAGTCAAAGGCGCCCACCTGAAGGTGGCCGCTACAGAGTCAATACCTGAGCCTGCACGTACTCTGCTGCCAGCCTTAGCGCATCCCGAATTCGCAGCACGTGTCTCGTCGTCGGTTGAGCCGACCTTCTAGTGTACGGTGGAATATTTGGAATAATCCGGGTAGGCCGGGCGCTTGATTGGCTGGGGCGGATTTTTCGCCAGTTCCTGCATGGCTACTTCGACGGCTTTTTCGAGTTGCGTGTCGTGGCCTTGCCGCCAAGCGGCGGGTTCCATTTCGATGTCTATGTCGGGAGCGACGCCGTGATTTTCCACTTCCCAGTTTCCTTCGGTGGTGAAAAAGGCGAAGCGGGGAGCGGTGACAAAGCCGTCATCGAGCAGGCTGGGGTAGCCGCCGATGCCAACGAGGCCGCCCCAGGTGCGTTTGCCGACGAGCTGGCCGAGGCCCACGTGACGGAAATACCAGGGCAGCGCGTCGCCGCCGGAGCCGGCAAATTCATTGGTGATCATCACCTTGGGGCCGTAGATTCCGCTGAGAGGCGTGGAATAATCGCCGCCTTCGCGCGCCGTCCAGTAATTCCAAATTTTTCGCTGCATGTACTGGATGATGTAATCGGCAGCCTGGCCTCCGGAGTTAAAGCGCTCGTCAATGACGGCGCCCTGTTTGCCCAGTTGCGCGAAATAGTAGCGATTGAAATTGGTGAAACCGCCAGCGCCGGTGTTGGGAAGATAGACGTACGCGAGCTTGCCGCCGCTGAGTTCAGTAACTTTATGGAGGTTGTCTTCCATCCAAGCGCGATTGCGCAGAGCGGTTTCGTCCGGGACGGGAACGACGGTGACTTCGCGCGAGCCGGAGGCGTCGGCGTGCGCTCCCACTTTTAGGACCGTCTGCTTGCCGGCGGTTTCCTGAAAATAGCTGTAAACGTCTTCTTCGGCGCGAACCTCGCGGCCGTTGACGGCGAGGAGATATTCGCCGGCAACGACGTTGACGCCGGGCTGCGTGAGCGGCGCGTGGAGCTGCGGATTCCAGTTTTCTCCGTTGTACACGCGGGCGAAGCGGTAGCGGCCGTTTTCGATACTGTAGTCGGCGCCGAGCAGGCCGACTTGCAGCGGCTGCACTTCTGGGACGTCGCCGCCTCCGACGAACATGTGGCCGACGTTGATCTCACTGAGCATTTGCTGAAAAAGATAATTGAGATCGTCGCGCGTGGCGATGCGATCGAGATAGGGCTCATATTCCTTGGCGAGAGCCCGCAAATTCACGCCGTGGTGATGCGGGTCGTAGAAGAAATCGCGTTCGATACGCCAGATTTCGTCGTACATCTGCTTCCACTCGGGGCGAGGTTCGACCCAGACTTCCATGGCGTCGAGTTTGAGCGCGCCTTCGCCGGGTTTGGCGGCCGCCGCGGTGGGGGCGATGAACCAGGATTCGCCCTGCTGATAGAGAAATTTCTCGCCGTTGAAGGAGACTGAGGCATTCTGGATCCCGGCGATGATTTGTTCGGATTTGCGTTTGCTGAGATCGAATTTTGCGAAGACCAGGCTGGGCGGGCCCTGAGAATCCTGTGCGGGCGGAAGTTCGAGAGTGAAAAGCTCGCCGGTCTTGCCGGGAGATAGATCTACATAATTTCTGGCAGGAAGCGGTAGAGCAAGGATGCGCTGGCTGATATTGTCGAAGTCAATCGTGACTTTGACTGGTTCTTTGTCCTTGTCTTTGTCCTTATCCTTAGCTTTGTCTTTACCCTTGTCCTTACCCTTGTCGCTATCCGCGTCCTGATCCGATTTCTTGTCGGCGTCCTTCTTGTCCTGATCGGATTTGGATGTGTCCTTGGAACTGTCAGCGTCTTTTTTATCCGTGGCGGGCTTTTCTTCGTCGCTTTCGGGCGCGAGCGGCGAGGGAAGGTCCTTGCGAAGAACCATCACATACACGCTGCGGGTGACTTCCTTACCGTCGGAGGACATGTCCAGGCCGCCAATCGCAGGGCCGGAATTGGTGCTGGCGGCGAAATAAAGGTATTTGCCGTTCTTATCGAACACTGCGAAACGAGCGTCGCTCATGCCGTCAGTGATTTGCGTGGATTTTCCGGTGTCGAGCGAATAGACAAAGACGGCGCGGAAATGGCTGGGCAGGAGCTTGGTGTAGGCAATCCAGCGATTGTCGGGAGACCACGCGGGACGGAGGCCTTGGGCATCGTAATAATCGGTGTCCACTTTGACCTGCGTGGGTTTATCCAGATCCACGTACCAGAGATTGAGCCACTTGTCGGTGAAGGCGATTTTTTTGCTGTCTGGCGACCACGTAAGACCGTAGAAAAAGGATGGCGGATTTCCGAGATTGATTTTGCGAACCTCACCCAAGCCGTTCTGCGCGCGCAGGTGCAGCGCGTATTCGCCGGATTCGTCGGAAAAATAAGCGATGGATTTTCCGTCGGGAGACCAGGCTGGGCCGCGGTCAGCCACGCCCGGAGAATTGGTGATATTGCGAATGTCGCCCTTTTCGGCGGGGACGGTGAGAATTTCACCGTGGGCTTCGAAGACGGCGCGCACGCCGGTGGGCGAAATCGCAGCGTCGTTGATGTGCTTGGCGACTTTTTCGAAATGGGGGCGGACTTCGACGAGGTCGGGATCGATATGGACCTGGATCGCTTGCTGGTGATGAGTAGAAAGATCGTACAGATGGAGCGAGCCGAATTGTTCGTACACGATCGCGCCGGGACCAGCGTCAGCGGATTTAATGGGCAAGCCGGTATTTTCGATGAGCTGCGATTCCGTCTGGGATTTTGTGTCGTAGGCGAAGAGGGTGTAGGCGCCGTTGCGGTCGGAGAGGAAATAAATCGTGTCGCCGACCCAAAGCGGATTGAGATCGTTCCAATCGTCGTGCGCGAGTTTCACGATGCTGGAATCGGCCAGATTCGCGATCCAGATGCGCGGGGAGGTGCCTCCGCGGTAGTGGCTCCAATTGCCGAACGGCATGGGGGTGGGGCGATAGGCGAGATATTTGCCGTCGGGAGAGTAGGAGCCTTCCCAGCCGATGGGGAGCGGAACGTTGGTGGGGAAGCCGCCGGCAGCAGGAACGGTGAACAGAGCCAAGGTATTATTGGCGAAGCTATCGCGCGGCGAGGCGAACAATATATTTTTTCCGTCCGGGGTCCATCCGGCGACGATATCCGGGCCGGCATGGAAAGTGACGCGGCGCGGCGTGCCGCCGCTCGCGGAAATCACGTAGACGTTCAGCTTGCCGTCGTACTCGCCGGTGAAAGCGATCCACTGACCATCGGGCGAAAAATGGGGGCCGCGCTTGATGCCGGGCCCGGCGGTGAGGCGGATGGCTTCGCCGCCTTCGCGGCTGACTTTCCAGAGGTCGTTACCGTACATGAAAGCGACGTCGGTGCGGCTCAATGTGGGCTGGCGCAGCAGCAGCGGCTTGGCGTCTTGCGCGAACGATGCGGACGCGAACGAAATCGTAAGGATGGCGAGGGCGAGCGCAGCCTTCTTCATCGAGCAGTCTCCTGGAAGTCACTTCGTTGCTTTTGGATGATACGTCAGCGCGGGCAAAACCGTTTCAACCGGGATTAGACGCGGGTGAAGGGCGCGGGATAGCGGGATTTTAGATGCTGCGAGTCGCGGAGCGCGAAATTTTACGTTTTGGAGACACACGACACCCGTGGCCAGGGTTGGTCGTGGGCTTTTGCTGTGCGAAAAGACGCCGGGATACGCGCGTCAGGAGATTTAGATTAGAAACGCGAGCGGCTGGAGCGGTAGAACTCGCGGAGCGTGGTGACGTTGGGACCGTAGGAGCCGACTCGGCCGGCGTCCACGGGCAGACCGAGATATTCCGCTTGTTCGATGCTCAAACCGGCCTGGTCCAGTTCGGCGAGGCTGTAGCCTTCGGTGGGCACCAAGCGATTGCGGTGAGACAGATCCACGGGACGCGGAGGGCGATGCGCGCTCCACCGTTTCCGGACAATCAAGAAGAAGTCGTCCCAGTCTCGTCTATTCCACATATCTTTCTCCCCTGCTGCCCTGGTGGATCAATTGGATGCACGCCGGGCGATTTGGGTAGCATGAACTTTCGCGCCAGCTTGCTGTCCATTTCTGGCATGGCCGGGAAATTACCGGGCCAGGCCAGACCGGGCCGCTCCAGGGACGGGAGCGGTGCCGATAATAACCCCATAAGTAGTGGAATGTCGCGTGCGAACATTTGCTGTATCCATAAAGTTATCGGCGGATTGTACGCGCGCGTACCGGCCTCGGAAAACACGTCCGACCGGAATGAATCCAACGCAGCCCGGGTCATCCGCCGCGGGGGCGGCAGCGGGGTGTTATACTTTGTGGAAGACCATACTGCATGAGCGCCGCGTGAAATTTTCATGAGTAATCCAATCATCGTTGTTCACTATCACGAGCTGTGGCTGAAGGGCCGCAACCGGAGATTTTTTCTGCGCAAGCTGCAGACGGCGCTGCGCATCGCGCTGCAGGGAATTCCGGTGGAGCGAATCGAGCAGCCGGGCGATCGCATGGTGGTGTGGCTGGGCGATGGAGCGTCGCTGGAGGAAGCGGCGGCGCGATTGGACCGCGTGATGGGAGTGGCATTCTACGCAGTGGCGCGGGCGGTAGAACGGCACATGGAAGAATTGTGCAAGGCGGCGTGGGAAGAGATGGAGCCGCTGCGTTTTGAATCGTTTGCGGTGCGGGCGAAGCGCAGCGACAAACGATTTCCGACGACGAGCCTGGAGGCCGAAGTAATCATCGGGCGCTACCTGCTGGAAAAACTGCGCGCGGAAAATCGCAACGTGCGCGTGCGATTGAACCAGCCTGAAATGACTTGTCACGTGGAAATCACCAAGAGCATGGCGCTGGTTTACGCGCGGAAAATTCAGGGCGCGGGAGGTTTGCCGCCGAACACGGCGGGGCGAATGATGTGCTTGCTCTCCGGCGGCTACGATTCGGCGGTGGCGGCGTACCACATGATGAAGCGCGGGGCGCATCTGAGCTTCGTACATTTTTACGGCACGGGCGCGAAGGCGGGGGAATCTTCGTTGCATGTGGCGAGCGGGCTGGCACGCAAGCTAGTGCCGTATCAATTTCATGCGAAGCTTTACCGCGTGCCGTTCGAAGCGATTCAGCGGGAAATTGTGCGCTACGCGCCGGAAGATTATCGCGTACTGCTTTACCGTAGGATGATGTTGCGGATTGCGGAAGCGCTGGCCAGGCGAGATCGCAGCTTGGCGCTGATCACCGGCGATAGTTTGGGGCAGGTGGCGTCACAGACTTTGCGGAATCTGGTGGCGGTGGATGCGGCGTCGCGCCTGGTGGTGTTCCGACCGCTGATCGGCACGGATAAAATGGACATTCTCGCGACGGCGAAAAAGATCGGGACGTACGACATTTCGTCGGAGCCATTTCACGATTGCTGCCCGGTGTTTCTGCCGAAGAACCCAGCACTATATGCATCCGCGGAAGATTTGGCGGAGGCGGAAGCCAAGTTGGATGTTGGCGCTCTGGTGGCGCAGGGAGTGCGTGGCGCGACGCTGCTGCGCTATGAGTACAAGGGCGGCGAGATCACAGAAGTGGAAACGCCGATACGGCGCGCTTTGGCGCAGGAACGTAAGGCCATCGCATAGATGTGTGTTCGGCGGTTTTTGAAAAAAAATGAGCCGGCGAGATGTCCTGCGACCCTGCCAGCAGGCTCGCACGACGAGCCGGCGCGCCTGAGACGACAACGGGCGCGCAAGGTATGCGCGCCCGTCGAACCGGAATCAGATATTATCGGAGTGAATTAGCGATCGCGGCCGCCACCTCCGCCGCCACCACCGTAACCGCCGCCGCGTCCTCCACGACCGCCGCCACCACCTCCGCCGCCGTGACCGCCGCGTCCTCCACCACCGCCCCCACCAGCGTGGCCTCCACGTCCGCCGCCGGCACCGCCGCCTTCACGCTGGGGACGCGCTTCGTTGACCACGAGCGCGCGGCCCAGAAAATCCTTGCCGTTGAGCGCTTCGATCGCTTTGTCCGCTTCGGCGTCGTTGCCAATTTCGGCGAAACCGAAACCGCGCGGCTGTCCCGTGAAACGATCGCGCAAAAGCGTGAGCGAATCAGGCTGCACACCAATTTCCGAAAACAACGCCGCTATCTGCTCTTCGGTGGCCTTGAACGACAGATTACCCACATACAATTTCTTCACGGTCGTTCTCCCTTTGCGTCCGGCACGTGCGCGGGCGCAAAACACGAGGCTGAAGAGACAGGAAATCGGCCGCGCGGCCAGCTACCCCTGACCACAGCCGGCTGAAGCGAGCGCTCCAGTTGCTCAGGAGCATCTTGCTGCAATAGGCTTCGGCAGTCAACAACAGCGGCTGGGAAGCGGGCTGCGCGGGCTAGGTGCGATAGCTGGCGTTGATGTGAACGTACTCAGCGGTGAAATCGCAGGTCCAGACGCGCGCGCGGCCGTCGCCGGAATGCAGCGAGACGACGATGGGAACGTATTTCGCGAGCATTTTGCGATGCGCGGCGCGTTCGTCGAAGGGATTTTCGCGGCCGCGGCGGCAGACTTTCACTCCGGCGAGGGAAATATCCGTGCGCTCGAAATCGAACGCGATGCCGGAGCGGCCGGCGGCGGCGAGGATGCGGCCCCAGTTGGGATCTGCGCCGGCGATGGCGGTTTTCACCAGGGGCGAATTCGCGATGGTGAGCGCGATTTGCTTCGCGGCGCGATCGGTGGGGGCGCCGCGAACTTCTATTTCGATTACGTGGCGGGCGCCTTCGCCATCGGCGACGATTTGCAGGGCGAGGGATTGGCAGACGAGTTCCAGCGCGGCGCCGAATTTCTTCCAGTCATCATTGGGGCTTGTGATTTGGGGGGCGCCGGATGCGCCGTTGGCCAGCAGTGTGACGGTGTCGTTGGTCGAAGTGTCTCCGTCCACGGTAATGGCGTTGAAGGTCCGCTCGACGACGGCGCGTAAGGCGCGCGCGAGCAGCTTGGGAGAAATGCCGGCATCGGTCGCGAGAAAGCCGAGCATCGTGGCCATGTTGGGCTGAATCATCCCCGCGCCTTTGCTGCAGCCCAGAATGCGAACTTGCTGGCCGCCGATGCGGCATTTTGCAGCAGCCCATTTGGGACGCGTGTCCGTGGTCATGATGGCGCGGGTAAATTCCGCGAAGGACTTGGCCATGCGATGGCGGGCGCGGACCAGGCGCGGGATTGCGTTGACGATTTTTTGCCAGCGTAGCGGCGCGCCGATCACGCCGGTGGAGCACACCAGAATTTGCGAAGGGTGCAGCCGGCCCAGTTCGCGCGCGAGCTTCAGCGCCGTGGTGGCCGCGGCGGAAAGGCCTTCGGAGCCGGTGCAGCAATTGGCATTGCCGGAATTGACGATCACGCCGCGCATGCGATGTGCTGATTGCCGCAGATGCAATTGCGAGGCGATCACCGGCGCTGCTTTCACGCGATTGGTGGTGAAGACGGCGGCGGCGGACGCGGGCGTCTCGCTGATGAGTATGGCCAAATCGAGTTTGGATTTTTTCAGGCCGCAGTGAGTGGCGGCGAATGTGAATCCTTGCGGGATGTCGGCATTGGATAGGCGCGTGGTCATGAGTTTGTCGATTAGCAGGCCGGAACCGGGGCGGCGGACTCGGAGAGGATGGGCAACAAGACGCGTTCGGGAATTACCGTGGCGATCACGGCAACGAGTTTGCAGGTGCGCTGCTGCGAGCAGGTGCGGCAATCACGTTCGATTTTTTCGGTGAGGGATTGGCGCGCGGCCGCGGTAAAACCTTGGCGTTCGAAAAATTGCGGAGCGTGAGTAACGGCAAAAACCCGCGCGATTCCGCGGCGGCGAGCTTCTGCTAGAGCAGAGGCGATCAGGCGCGCGCCGAGTCCTCGGCCGCGATTTTCGGGGTCCACGGCGATGGAGCGGATTTCAGCGAGGTCGGCGCCGTAACTTTCGAGGGAAAGGCAGCTGACGACGCGATGACCATCTGCCTGGACGATGAAATGGCCGATGTTGGCGCGAATTTCTTCCGCGGCGCGGGGAAGCAGGAAGCCCTGCGCGGCATAATGCGCGACGAGCGCGTGAATCGCAGGGGTGTCTGAAATTTTCGCGCGACGCATTCTCATGGATTTTCCTCGAGCTTGGCGAGACGCGCTTTGAAATCCTGAAGAGCGGAGCGGACGGCGCCCGGAGCAGTGCCACCGCGAGTGGCGCGGCGAGCCAAAGCAGATTCGAGCGTGAGCACCGTGGCGAGGCTCGGCCCAAACGCCGGGGAGAACTCTCTTAGCCGTTCGAGCGGCATTGCGCGGATGGAGATTCCTTCCTGTTCGGCGGCGCGCAGGACTTTTCCGACGATTTCGTGGGCCTCGCGAAAGGGGACGCCGAAAGTGACGAGATAATCCGCGACTTCCGTGGCGACGAGCGCGGGATCTTGCGCCGCCTGGCAGAGGCGGTCGGCGCGGAAACCGGTGGCCGCGAGAGTGGCGGCGGCGATCTGGATCATGGAGAGCGCCTGATCGTGCGCCGCGAAGAGCGGTTCTTTATCTTCCTGCAAATCGCGCTGGTAGCTGGAAGGCAGCCCTTTGCACGTGGTGAGCAATGCGACGAGCGAGCCGTAGATGCGGCCGGTCTTGCCGCGAATCAATTCCCAGGCGTCGGGATTTTTTTTCTGCGGCATCAGACTGCTGCCGGTGGAAAATTCGTCAGGGAGTTCGATGAAAGCGAATTCGGGCGACGCGAAGAACACAAAATCTTCGGCCAGGCGCGAGAGATGCATGGCGAGAGTGGAGAGCGCGAAAAGAAATTCGAGGGCGAAATCGCGGTCGCTGACCGCGTCCAGGCTGTTGGCGGTGGTGCGGGAAAATCCCAGATCGCGCGCGAGAGCATTGCGGTCGAGCGGAAAAGCGCAGCCGGCGAGGGCGCCGGAGCCGAGCGGGCAATCGTCGGCGCGCGCTGCGGCCGCGGCGAGGCGTTCGGCGTCGCGATGGAATGCTTCGCCGTGCGCCAAAAGCCAATGCGAGAGCAGAATCGGCTGCGCATGCTGCATGTGCGTCGTGCCGGGCATGGGAGTTTGCAGATTGCTCTCGGCTTGCGCCGCGATGGCGCGTTCGAGGGAAGCGAGCGCACGGCGGAGGTCTTGCGCGGCTTCGCGCACATACATGCGAAATTCGGTGGCGACCATTTCATTGCGGCTGCGGCCGGTGTGCAGCTTCGCGCCGAGCGCGCCGAGCTTTTCAATCAGCGCGGATTCGACGAAATGATGAACGTCTTCGGCTGCTGAAGCGGCAAGCCACGCCGCATCGGACTGCGCGCGCAACGCGATTTCGCCGAGCGCCGTGGCAATCTTCTGGCTTTCTTCCTCAGTGAGAATTCCCGCGGCGACGATGGCGCGCGCCCAGGCGCGATCGAGCGCGAGTTCCTGCGGGAGCATGCGGCGATCGAAGCTCCAGGAGCGCTCGAATTCGTAGAAAGACGCGTCGGGGCCGCGTTCGAAGCGGCCGCCCCACATCTTCTGTTCGCGGGGAGCAGTCATCAGGCGTTGGCCTTCTGCGGAACTTTCTTTGCTTCGGTCAAGGCCGGTTCCTGCGGCACAGTGATGGGCAGCGCGAAAAGATTGATGAAGCCTTCCGCGTCTTTGGGGTTGTAACCGGTCATGGTGAAACTCGCGAGATTGGTGCGGTACAGCGAATAGGGCGAGTGGCGCGAGGCGACGTTTACGATGCCTTTGCAGAGCGTGAGCGAGACCGAGCCGGTGACGCGGCGCTGGGCGCTTGTGAAAAACGCATCGAGGGCTTCGCGCAGCGGCGTGAACCACATGCCGTAATAAACCATTTCGGCGTAGCGCAGTGACAGGAGCTGCTGGTAGTGTGCGGTTTCGCGGTCGAGCGCGAGCGATTCGAGTTCGCGATGCGCGGTGACGAGCAAGGTTCCGCCCGGAGTTTCATACGCGCCGCGGGATTTGATGCCGACCAGGCGATTTTCGACGATGTCCATGCGGCCGACGCCATTGGCTGCGGCGATTTCGTTCAGTTGGTCGAGCAACGCGACCGGCGCGAGATTTTTTCCGTTGACGGAGACCGGAGTGCCGCCCGCGAAACCGATTTCCACTGTGGTGGTCTGCGCGGGCGCATTCACAGGTGAAGTGATCCATTGCCACATCGCTTCGTCGGGCGCGTTCGCAGGATCTTCGAGCACGCCGCCTTCGTGGCTGAGGTGCCAGATGTTGCGGTCGCGGCTGTAAATATTCTTCTTGCTCTGCTCGACGGGAATATTGTGCGCCTGCGCGTAGGCGATGGCTTCTTCGCGCGAGACGATATTCCATTCGCGCCACGGCGCGATGATTTGCAATTCCGGCGCGAGGGCTTTGGCGGCCAGCTCGAAACGGACTTGATCGTTGCCTTTTCCGGTGCAGCCGTGCGCGACGGCATCGGCGCCGAGTTCCTTGGCGAGCTGCACCTGGCGCTGCGCGAGAAGCGGGCGCGCGAATGAGGTACCGAGGAGATATTTGTGTTCGTACACGGCTCCCGCGCGCAGCGTGGGCCAGATGTAACCGGTGATGAATTCCTCGCGGAGATCTTCGACGTAGGCGGAGCTGGCGCCCGTGGCCAGAGCTTTTTTTCGCGCTGCTTCCAAATCTTCCTGCTGGCCAAGATCGCCGATCATCGCGATCACTTCGCAGCCTGGGTAGGTCTGCTTGAGCCAGGGAATAATGATGGAGGTATCCAAGCCTCCTGAATATGCGAGCACAATTTTCTTGGGCAATGCGTTCTCCTTAGTTTGGCGGCGAAATTAATTGAGCAGCGTCAGCAAAATCGCTTTCTGCACGTGCAGGCGATTTTCGGCCTGCTCGAAAACGATCGAGCGCGGCGAATCCATCACGGCTTCGCTGACTTCCGAGCCGCGGTGGGCCGGAAGGCAGTGCATGAAGATTGCGTCGGGCGCGGCGTGGGCGAACAGTGCGTCGTTGACCTGGTAGCCGGCAAAAGCGGAGTCGCGCGCGGCAGCTTCCTGTTCCTGGCCCATGCTGGTCCAGGTGTCGGTGTAAATCGCTTGCGCGCCGGCGACTGCTTCGGCGGGCGAGCGGTGGATTTCGATTTTGCCGCGAGTTTCGCGCACTACGCGCTTGGCTTCGGCGACGATATTCGGATCAGGCTCGTAGCCCGCGGGCGTGGCGACGCGAACATGCGCGCCCGTGCGCGCGCCGATGCTGAGCAGCGAGTGACAGGTGTTATTGCCATCGCCGACGTACGCGACTTTCAGGCCGCGCAGATTTCCGAAGCGTTCTTCGAGCGTGAAGAAATCGGCGAACGCCTGGCAGGGATGATAGAGATCGGAAAGCGCGTTGATAACCGGAACGCCTGCATTGACGGCCAGCAGGTCGAGCGATTCCTGCTTGAAGACGCGCGCGACGATGCCGGTGACCCACCGCTCCAGGCTTTTCGCGACGTCCGGGATGGATTCGCGCTCGCCGAGATGCGTGACGGTGTGATCGAGGAATACGGAAGAGCCGCCTAGGCTGGCGATGCCGACTTCGAAAGTGACGCGGGTGCGCAGCGAGGGCTTTTCGAAAATCAGCGCGAAGAACCGGCCGGCGAGCGCGCCGCGGTAACGGTCGGGATGCGCTTTTACGTCCGCAGCGAGATGCAGGAAGCTGCGGACCTGCGCGGGGCTCCATTCCATTCCGGTAAGAAGGTCGCTGGTCAGAGCGACATGTGCGGCGGCAGCAGTGGTGTTCATGTTTACATTTACCTCGCGGCAGCCAGGGCCATCGGCTGCGCTTTCGATTTTGCATTTTGGGTGGAGCTGGGTTTTGTTGCTTGTTTCAGGGCCTTTTCGAGCTTAGAGAGAAATTCCTCGACGTCCTTGCGCCGGATGATGAACGGCGGCAGCAGGCGCAGGATATGTTCGTGCGTGCAATTGATGAGCAAGCCGCCGCGCAGGGCTTGGCTGACGATCGCGGCTCCGTCGATCGAGAGATCAACGCCCAGGATTAGGCCTTCACCGCGTACTTCGCGGATAAAATCGAACTTGGTGGCAAGCTTTTCGATGCCCTGGCGCAGCTCGGCGCCGCGTTCGCGAATGTTGGCGAGCAGCTTCGAATCTTCGACGACGTTCAGGAATTCCAGTGCGACGGCGCAGATGAGCGGACCGCCGCCGAAAGTGGTGCCGTGCATTCCGGGGACGAACGCGGATGCGAATTTTTCGTTGGCGATGATGGCGCCGAGCGGCAAGCCGCCGGCGAGAGGTTTCGCCACCGCGAGGATGTCCGGGCGCGACGTGAATTTCTGGTACGCGAAGGGGCGCCCGGTGCGGCCCAGGCCGCATTGAATTTCATCGGCGATCAGCCCGGCGTCGTGTTGCGTCGTCAGGGCACGCGCGCGTTGCCAGAAAGCTTCGCTCACGGGGAAAATGCCGCCTTCACCTTGGATGCTTTCAAGCACCAGCGCGCAGATGGTGTCGTCGAATTTGGCTTCGAGATCGGCGACATCGTTGAAGCGCACGAATTCGACGCCAGGAACTAGCGGCGCGAACGGCTCGCGATACTTGGTGGGATAGGTGATGGAAAGCGCGCCGAACGTGCGTCCGTGAAAGGAATTTTCCAGCGCGAGGATGCGAGTTTTCGGCGCGGCACCGGTAGTTTTTGATTGGGCGTGAGCATAGGCGCGGGCGAGCTTCAGCGCGCCGTCAATCGCTTCGGTGCCGCTATTGGTGAAGAAAACGCGGTCGAGGCCTGACCACTCGACGAGTTTGCGGGCGAGCGGCGCTTGATAGGGATTCTGGAAGAGATTCGAAAGATGGATGGCGCGGCCGGCTTCGCGGCGAATCACGCGCACCAGGCGCGGATGGGCATGGCCGAGCGCATTGACGGCGATGCCGCCGAGAAAATCGAGATATTCGCGGCCTTGCGAATCGTAGAGACGGCAGCCGCGGCCGTGCGTGAACACTACCGGAGGCCGCCGGTAGGTGTTCATCAGGTAGCGCGCTTCCGCTCCGCGGATCTGCGCCGGAGCGAGCGGCTTCGCTTTCGCCGAATTTCTTTTTCCCGCCATTTTCGACGTTCTCAACACGGGGCTCCGTGGGCGGCTTTCGCGGCCTCATGAACGATGGGCAGAACGCGCGTGCCGGGGCAACGTGTGCCTTGCACGGCAGAGACCAGCGCGCGGGAAACAGTGCCGCCGACGATGCGCACTTCGGAGACGCCTCCTGAAAGCGCGCGTTTGGCGGCTTCGAGTTTCAGGATCATGCCGCCGGAAACCTTGTTCTGGCGGATAAGCTGCTCGATTTCGCCGCCGCGCACGGCACGCAGAACTTTTTGGCCGTCGAGAACGCCGGCGACGTCGGTGAGAAAGATCAGGCGATCGGCGCGGATGAATTCCGCGGCGGCTGCGGCCATGTGGTCCGCGTTAATGTTGTAAAGCTCGCCATCGGCGCCCAGGCCGAGGCACGAAGCGACCGGGACGATGCCGGAACGCCACAGGGAGCGCAGAAAATCCACATTGACCTCGGTGAGATAGCCGACGAAACCAAGGCTGCCCTCGCGTTCATCGAGCTGCATCGGCTCGGCGAGAAAACACGCCGCATCGGAAGCGCTGATGCCGACGGCGGGCTGTCCGGCGAGGGAAATCGCGCCTGCCAGGCGCTTGTTGAGCAGGCCGCCGAATACCATCACGGCTGCGTCGCGCGTTTCGCGATCCGTGACGCGCAAGCCGCTGACGAAGCGGCTGGTGATGCCCATGCGCGTGAGAGTTGCCGTGAAAATTTTTCCGCCGCCGTGAATCACCAGCAATTCGTGGCCGGCGCGCGCGAGCTCGGTGATTTGCCGCGCGATGGCCTGCACGGTTTCTTCATTTTCGAGAAGCGCGCCCGCAATTTTGATAACCAGTCTCATAGTAAACCTGCCGTTTCCGGGTAGCCCCACATCCGGTTCATGTTTTGAACTGCCTGGCCTGCCGCACCTTTGCCCAGATTGTCGAGGCAAGAGACGACGACGAGCCGTTCGCCCGAGGGGTCGAGCGCGAATCCGATGTCGCAGAAATTGGTATGGGTTACATGCTGCAGTTCCGGCAAGCGTCCGTGCGGGAGAATTCGGACCAAAGGCCGCGTTGCGAAGAACTCGCGATAGAGCGCTTCGATTTCATCTGCCCGACGAGCGGGATTCAGCCACATATATAAGGTAGAAAGAATCCCGCGCTCGACCGGAAGCAGGTGCGTGCTGAATATGAAATTTTCCGGCGCGAGGCCGCTGTGTTCTGTGATTTCCGGCGTGTGCCGGTGCGTGAACAGCCCGTAGGCGCGAAAATTTTCATTCACTTCGACGAAATGGGTTTCGCGCTTCGGTTCCTTGCCTGCGCCGCTGACGCCGGATTTGCAATCGCAGACGATTCCGCGCGCAGTGTCGATCCAGCCTGCTTTTACGAGCGGCCGCAGCCCCAGAATCACCGAGGTGGGATAGCAGCCGGGATTGGCGACGAGGCGCGCCGCGGGAAGAGCGTCGGCGTAAAGTTCCGGCAAACCGTAAACGGATTCGGCAAGCGCTGCAGAATCCGGCGCAGCTAGCTTGTACCAATGCGCGAAAGTTTGCGCATCGCGAAAACGATATGCGCCGCTGAGGTCCACGATGCGCAGAGCAGGATTCGCCGCGAGCAGCGCGGGCACGATTTCGAGCGATGCTTCGTGAGGCGTCGAAAGAAATACAACCTGCGCGCCGCTGGCGGCAATGGCTTCCACGGAAAGCAGTTTGCAGGGAGCTTCGCCCCATCCGCGCAGCTGCGGGTACAACTCTGTAAGGCAGCGGACGCCGGCGTGGCCTTCGCGGAGATAGAAAACCGGCTTTTCTATTTTTGGGTGTCGAAGAAGGAGGCGGGCCAGCTCAAATCCTGCGTAGCCCGTTGCTCCGACGACGGCGACCCGTAAAGGGTCGTTCATCGGAGCATTTCCTCCACGCGTTTTTGGATGGCGCCGCGAGCAGTGCGCGACGGAGCGATGATCAGAACGGTGTCGTCACCGGCGAGAGTGCCGGCAACTTCTTTCCAATGCTCGGAGTCCACCGCGGCAGCGAGAGGCTGCGCGCCGCCGGGGGGAGTTTTCAGCACGAGCATATTCTGCGCGGGACGGATATCGAGCAAAAACTCTTTCAACGCACGCGCCAGAGCGGGGACTGGCGACGATTCGTCAGATTTCGCCGCGGCGAGAGGTTTGTAGCCATCGACCGTTTTCACCAGGCGCAGCTCGCGCAGGTCGCGCGAGAGGGTGGCTTGCGTGACGCGCACGCCCAAATGAATGAGCTGGCGGCGCAGATCATCCTGACTGGCGACTGCTTCGCCGGTGAGGAGCTTCAGGATCTGGCCCTGCCGGAATTTTTTATGAGCGCCCATGTTTGCTTATGCACATTTATGCATAACACTGCATAATCATACAGCATCCGCCGCGCCTGTCAAGCATTGCATGAAAATAATTGCAATGGATTTCCAGCGCGAGCGATTGCTGTAGCAGGATGCCGCGAGGAAGCAAATTTCTGCCGGACAACTTCGCGCGGGAAGGATACAATCCCACGCGCTGCGAGATTCGTCATGAAATCGGGAGGTACGGGAATGAAGCGTCTGGGAATTCTGGCTGTCCTAGTATCGAGCATGGCGTGGGCGAGCGCTGCGCAAACGGCGAGGAACGCGGCGCCCGCGGAAATTGCGATCCACGCGGGAAAAGTGCTGGATGTGCGCACGGGAAATTATCTGAGCGATCAGACGATCTGGATCGAGGGCGACCGGATCAAGGCCATCGGAAAGACGGCGGAAATTTCCGGCCAGTTGCCCGCCGGGACGAAGATGATTGACCTCTCGAGTGCGACGGTGCTGCCCGGCCTGATTGATTGCCACACGCACTTGACCATGACGCCATACGATTCCGGCCCGGCTGGCTTGCACGCGTCCTATCCGCGGCAGGCGCTGACGGGCGCACGCAACGCTCGCGTGACTTTGGAGGCTGGATTCACGACGGTGCGCAACGTGGGAGCAAACGGATACTCCGACATCGCGCTGCGTGACGCGATCAAGGCCGGCGACGTGCCAGGCCCGCGCATGTTGGTGTCCGGCCCGGCGCTGGGAATTACGGGCGGCCACGCGGACAACAATTTTCTCGCGCCGCAATATCATTGGTCGGACGATGGCGTTGCCGACGGCGTGGATGGCGTGACGTTGAAAGTGCGCGAGGACATCAAATACGGCGCGGACGTGATCAAGTTCATGGCCACGGGAGGCGTGCTGTCCGAAGGCGATAATCCGGCGCTCGCGCAGTACAGCCCCGAAGAAATGAAGGCGATCGTGGACACGGCGCACGGATTGGGACGCAAGGTGGCGGCGCACGCGCACGGCGCGACGGGGATCAAATTCGCAGTGCTGGCGGGAGTGGATTCGATCGAGCACGGCAGCTATATCAATGACGAGGATATTGCATTGATGAAGCAGCACGGGACGTACCTGGTCCCGACGGTGTACCTGGAAGACTGGCTGACGGAAAATCTGCAGACTCTGGGATTGACGCCAAGCATGATCGAGAAGGCGAAGCTGGTGCTGCCCATCGCGCAAAAAAATATCTCGCATGCGTTCCAAGAAGGAGTGAAGGTGGCGTTTGGCACGGACGCGGCGGTGTATCCGCACGGATTGAACGCCCACGAGTTCGGCAAAATGGTCTCGATGGGGCTGACGCCGCTGCAATCCATTCAGGCCGCGACGGTGAATGCGGCGGATTTGATCGGATGGTCCGACCGTGTGGGGACGCTCGAGACTGGGAAATTTGCGGACATCGTAGCCGTGCAGGGCGATCCGCTGGTGAATGTGCGCGTGCTGGAAAATGTGCGCTTCGTGATGAAGGGCGGCGAAGTGATCAAGAACCAGTAGCTGCGACGGGCGAGCGGTGCGCCGCCGCTGTGTTAATATTGTGAGCAGTCAGTAGGCCCGTAGCTCAGTTGGCTAGAGCGCCACCTTGACACGGTGGAGGTCTGCGGTTCGAGCCCGCACGGGCCTACCATCTAACTTATTGACCTGCTCCTGTTTGCTACTTCCACTTTTTGG